>Ga0209564_1002779_pt1 | contig 13089 bp, 8 predicted proteins | sample AraplaCol_mMF_r2_FD_184272 | JGI IMG/M metagenome (GOLD analysis project Ga0209564, IMG submission 184272) | Arabidopsis root microbial communities from North Carolina, USA - plate scrape MF_Col_mMF_r2 (SPAdes) (version 3) | ecosystem: Host-associated > Plants > Roots > Endosphere | place: USA... | reverse complement strand
CCCGATCTGGAAAGCGCCGTCGGTCAGGCGCGGGAGGCCTTCGCGACACGGGCCGACGTGCTTCACGTCCGGCCGGGCTGGAAGGTGACGAATGGCGCCATCACCGACACGCCTGCGATCGTCGTCGCCGTGGAGAGGAAGGAGCCGGTCGATTCGCTGATCGCCGCAGGCCGCATCCCGTTCCCTGCGAGCTTCGCCGGCTTCCCGATCGACGTCACGATCGCCAGCGCCCAGGATGTCATCGACAGGTTCGGCACCGAGGAATTCCTGACCGAGGCGGCGCGCCGGATCGCCTATCGGATGCGGCCCGAGCTGATGCCCCAGGAAGTGAACACACGCATGCGGATCTCGATCCGCCCCGGGCCCGACGCCGGATCTGGCATGTTGCGCGACTTTCTGGACGCGACGCAGGACCATCTCACCGTGGGAATGTACGAATTCACCGCGCCGCATGTCGTCACGGCCACGGAGGCGGCGATGGGCGGCAGCAAGCGGCTCAGGATGGTGCTCCAGAAGGGAGAGTCGATCGGGGGCTCCGGGGCGAAGAAGTTCGACATCAAGGACGAGGAGACCGTCGCCCGCCTGGAGGCGGAGATGGGCAATCGCTTCCAGAACCAATGGTCCGCGCGCGCCATCCACCCGTCCTATCATATCAAGGTCGCCGCGCAGGACGACCGCGCCCTGTGGCTGTCGAGCGGCAGCTGGCAATCGTCCAACCAGCCCAAGGAGGACCAGGAAGGCCCCCACAGCCAGCATAACCGCGAATTCCATGTGATCGTCCACAACCGGACGGTCGCCGAGCTCTATCGCCGGCATGTCGAAGAGGACGCCAAGGATGCCGCAGCCGCCTTTTCGGACGAGGCGGCCGTGTTTGCCGAACCCATGTTCTGGGTTCCCGACGAGGATGTCCCCCTCGTGACCGAGGCGGCGCGGCCGCCCATCTTCTTTCCGCCGTTGGAGATCGATCGCAAGGTGCGGATGATGCCGCTGCTGACGCCCGACAATTTCAGCGAGAAGCTGCTGCCGCTGATCCGGGGGGCCAGGAAGTCGATCCTCTTCCACAACCAGTCCTTCGGCATCGCCCAGACGCGGGCGGATTCGTTCGAGGCGTTGCTGGCGGCGCTGAAGGAGAAACAGAGCGATTCGGCGATCGACGTGCGGATCGTGCTGCGCGGCAATGAAGGGCCGATCGATGCCCGCCCCAATATCGAGAAGATGAAAAGCTATGGCTTCCGGGTCACTCCCGACCTGGTCCGCATCCAGCCGAAGCTGCACAACAAGATGTGGATCATCGATGATGAGCACAGCGTCATAGGCAGTCATAATTTCACCAACCAGGGCACGACGATCAACCGCGACGCCAGCCTGATCTTCTATGACGATCCCGAAATCGCCCGGTATTGCCGCAGCGTGTTCGAGCATGACTGGGAGCGGTTGGCACAGCGCGAGCTGGCCGAGTCCCGCACGGGTGTCCGGCGTGCGGTGCCCGGCGAACGCCCGCCGCGTGGGATGCGCGCGGTGACCGCGGCGGCGCTGGGGCTCTGAAGCTGCGCGATCCGCGCAGCGCACGTTACCGTCCTTGCCACGGGGCGCGGCGCGGCAGAGACGGCAATCTCGACCGGGCACTGGAGTCTGGCATCATGCAGGATGCTTGGACAGGCGCGAATTGTTACAGATTATAGGCGATGGAAATTGCCAATTTCGTACAATTCACGAAGCATTGATCTTGTATTGTGGAAATGTATACTCATGGTTCATATGTTACCGCGTTGCGATGGCAAAGCGGTGGCATATCGAATCGTCCTGCGTTGTTTCCGTGAAAAATCAATATTTTTGCTGAAGACGCGGCTGTTTGCGTATTGGAAATGCAGGGCCAATCCACGGCCCGCATGCAATAGATCTGAGATGGATTAGCCAATGCCGACCGATTTGAGAGAATATGCGGGAAGCCAATTCAGGATAATTCTGCAGCAGCGGACCAAGACAGTGGCCGAGCCGCTTCTGGCCAAGCTCGAGCAGGCCTTTATATGGGGCAACGTCGCCAGCGCGGCGGCTGCCGCGGGCGCTCCGAACTTGGACGAGAAGCGTCAGGACAAGATCCATCGGCAACAGATCGGAACCCTGGCGCGCTCGCTCGGGCACATGGTGGCATCGGCTACTCCGGCCGGGGATGTGGACGCCGATGCCGTGCGTGCGGGCTATCTACGCTGGAAGGGAACGAGGAGCTTCCAGATCTACGCTCCGCGATATCATCTGCGCGGCGAGGATGCCCGGGCCAAGGATGCGGAAATTCATAGGCTCTGAGCGGGGGATGGCATCATGGACGCGAGGACCAGCATGGGGCTGCGATCATTCCTCGAGGACAATGAAGGCCTGCTCGAGATCGACGCCGAGCGCGTCGCGCCCGGCAGCAATGGGTCGTGGTTCCGCCTCGCCAGCGGAATCTTGCAGGATCGGTTCATCTCGATCTGGCCGCTGATCGAGGATCTCGAATTCTTCGAGCCGCTGGCCAAGCTGACCGGACAGGAGATCGAGCGTCGGTGCCGGAAGCTGGGCGCCAAGGTCGTCGTCGGCTGCACCATGACCGTGCGGCACATGCTTGAGGCGGTTCGTCCCTATGTCGCCTCGGACATCATGATCGACTATCTCGGAAACTATCCGCTGCTTCCGATCCGCGCGGAGCGGATCTGGCGGCAGAACCGCCCGACCCTGATATTCACCGACGTCCTTTCCACCGGCCAAGGCGTCGAGGACATGATTGCCTTTCTCGCCAGCAATCGCGTGCCGGTGGCCGGCATCATGACGCTGGTCTGGGTGCGGCATGCATTGAGCCAGCGCGTGACCGAGGTGGATGAGACGCGGGCGCGCTTCAAATGCCTTGCGGCCGAAGGCCCGCAGGTGCGGGGCTATGATCTTGTCCGCTTCCGCGACATCTTTGCCGAAGCACGGCGCCCTGCGGATCTGGGGGGAAGCCTTGCGATCCCCGTTGATGCGGAAACCGTATTGCCGCAACCGCAGCTTCGCGGCGATCCCCTGTCGGGATCGCTTGTCGATCTTGAGACGGAGATTGCCGAGACCGGCGCCAGCGGGGCGCTCAAGATCGGCTATTTCACTGGCCAGGAGGGACGCTTCGCCGGACCGAGCCAAGAGCGCTTCACCCTGGGTTTCGATACGGGGCGCCTGATCGAGCGTCATGTCGACATCCTGGCAGACGAGATATGCGGACAGTATAAGGATCTCGCCAGGAGGTGCGGCAAGGCGCCCGTATTCGTCTCGACCCCCTCCAAGGAAAACCGGGATTTCTTGCGGACGATCCTTCAGCATCCGAAGGTCGCGAGCCTCGAGCCCGAATATGCGCTCTTCTCCCGGACCGACGACTTTGATGGCTCGTACACGCACATCCTGCTCAAGAAGGAAGATGAAAAGACGGTAAGGGACCGCCCCGCGCTGATCCTGCTCGCCACGATCCAATCGGCCGAGACCGTGCGCGCCCTTTCCGCCGTGCTGTCGCTTCACAACTGCCGCGACGTCACGATCTTCTGTGTGATCAATCGCGCCAATCCCGCATCTGCGAGTTTCCTTGCAAGGGTGCTGCGGCTCGCCGAGAATCCAAGCTCGGCCGCGGCCCCCTCCTCGAAGCAGCCAGGCCGGCGCCTTAATCGTAGGGGGCATCGCGGCAACTATTTCGAGTTGGTCTCGTTGCTGCGCGTCTGGGATCTCTCGGCTTCCGATCTGACCAAGATGGAGGCCTTCGCCCATGCGCAGTTCCAGCGATATTGGCGGCGCTGCAAATCCGAGATAATGCGCCAGCTATCGAACGCCGACCTGCAATATTTCGAGCCCGAGATGCTGCAGTTCAAGGTGGCGGGCGCAAGAGCCGAAGCAGAATTTCCGTCGGATCCCGGTGAAGCGCCGGCCCGGGGTTCTGGAAACGAGACGGTCGCGATCAGCCTGGCCGCGAAGGAAGCGTTCGCCGCCCGAAACTTCGACAGGCTCCTCGGACTAATCCGCGAGCCGGGGTTGTCGAAGAACGGGCTTTTCTCCGTCTATCGCTATCTCCTGGCAGATCCCGGCGGGTTGGGAACCAACCGGCGCACTCTGTCCGAAAGCTTTGTCGCGGCCTTGACGCAGGCGTCTGCGGATATCGACGCCGTTCTGGGCAATCCTCCGTCCGCGCCCGGCTCCCGCCAACCAGCCCTGGCGGAAGCGATCGGGCGCGAGCGGGATCTGCTCATCGGCGCTGGCCTCTTTTCCCAACTCCTGATTGGCGTGGAAGGAGGCCCCGATCGCGTCACGGTCAGAGGCACGATCCTGAACCTGCTCAGGCGCTTCGGCCAGACCCCTGCGTCGATGCCGCTGATCGCTCGCCTCTGCAATGTGGAGTGGTCCTATGCCATCTCCTTCGCCGCTCTGATGCTCGAGCTGGAGCTTGGCCTGGCGACGGACAGAGAGCCGGCGGCGGACGAGGATGACGAAGGGCTGGACGATATAGCCGAACTCAACCTGGGCGATGCGCTGGACCATATCCGCGAGCTCGCGATACTGCGCCTGCGTGGCGAGGAGGCCGTTTTTCCGACCGCGGCGGAGATTCAGGACGTTGCCGAGACCCATTCCGGCAACAGGAGCGCCCTGCCGCAGCTCATCACCTCGACGTCGGAGCTGATCGACGCGCTGACGCCCGAACCTTCGGTGAACATGGGACAATGCCTGGCCGCTGTCCGGCGCGAAATCACCTGGCCCCGCCCGCGACACACCTATGCTGCGATCAACCTTGAGACCTGCCCCGAGATCATTGGGGGGATATATGAGGACAACAAGGACAAGTCGGGCGCTTTCAGATTCAAATCGCATCCCGAGAGCGAGAACCTGATCAGGGAATTGAACCACCTCATCCTCACCGGTGCGAGGCTCCGCGTCCTGAACGAGCATAGCCGGCGCATAATTCCGGAAACGTCGGAGAACCAGAACTGGTCTCGCTATTTTCTGGGGAGGGATGAGGACTCGCTCGAAGCGCATGTCAGCCTGCTTATCGGCATCGCCCAATCCTCGCGCGGCAAGGGCGAAATACTCGCGGAAGACGTCGTCGAGATAAAGCGCCTGTGTCAGGCGATGGTTCGAAACCTCTGGAGCTTTCAGAGCACCGGGGAAAACGGAGAATCCGCTTATGCGACCAGCGAGTTCTTCCAATATGTATGCAATTTCGAGTGCAAGCTGAGCGACGTCATTCACAGTGCCGTCGACAAGGCGTGGGAACGACTGAGGCAAGGGGCAGAGGGGGGCGGCCGGGATATGCCCCGTTCCAAGGAAAGCTTCGCGAAGATAGCTTGGGAACTCGCGGGTTTGGACGCCGAAAGGCTCTACGTCCTTGGCGACAAGACGCTGCTCGTTTCCGCCTTCGAGAACTTCATCTCCAACTTCCAATATTCACGCGACTTCAGGCGTGATGCCGAGTCCGGGCCCGAGGTCGGCAGGATCACGGTGAGGGAAGGGGGGCAGAAGGAGCATGTGGAGGTCTCGTTCTGGAGCGCTGGCGGCCGGACCGACCGGGACGAGAGCCGAAATCGGCACAGCACGACTCACGATCATCGCCGCCAGCTCAGCGAACTCAACTGCAGCGTCGATATAGACGATCACACCGCCGACTATTTCGAGGTGACCGTGACATTGCCGCAAATCACGCGGCATGCGGAAGGGAGGCGCGCATGAAGGGCCTGATCTGGGACGATCTGGGCTCATCCGCCGCCAGGCAGGAGGAAGCGGGCAGCGATTTCATGCTGGAGATCCTTCAGCGCGAACGCGTCGAACACCTTCAGCAGGCGTTCTTATGCAAAGGCGTGGAGCTGGATCTGCAAACCGACTGGGACAAGGTCCCGGGCCTGTTGACGCAAGGCGGCTATAGCTTCGCCATCTTCGATGTGTACCAGGGGGACCAGCCCGTCGGCATCGAATATGCTAAGATCATCCGCAACCTGATGCGCGACGATGTGGATGTCGGGGATCCGGAATTCCCGATCTTCCTCCTTTCCAGCGAAGTCGAGTCGATACCGGTGATGGCGCTGGTGGACAGCAAGCTGAGAGCCTTTTCGAAGCGCTGGCGTTCGGAAGAGATCGTCACAGCGATCCGGAACGAGCTTCGCCAGAAAGGACGCTGGACGAAAGCGGGGGAGGTGCTCATCCTCGGCGCGGGCGACGAAAAATGCAGTTTGACCGCGGAACTCAAGGCCCATTTCGAACCCTTGAAATGGACGTTCCATGTCGCTTCGCGCCCGCCCGACCTGGGCGGCATTCGCGAAGCCGTGCTCGACAAGCAGTGGATTATCAAGATTCTGCGTGCCGACATCGAGCTCGAGGAAGCGGAAGGCGACGTGACGCATATGGCGCGGGCCGAATCCTATGTGGAACTAGGCGTGATCGCAGCCCTGCCGAGTAATCAGAAGAAGCTGATCGTTCTGGCAGAAGCGAACACCCGCGTGCCGAGTTTCCTGAAGCCGGCCGCCGTCATCTCCTTCTCCCGTTCGATGACGGACGCGATCGAGCAATTGTCGACGATTTTCCCGAAGCGAGAGTGACGTCGAGGACAATGCGACGGGTACCAACGGTCGGGACGGAAAAGCATGCGCCTCCTCTATGTCGGATCGCGGATCGATGAGCAGCAGGACGGTACTGCGCAACTCCTCCAAGCCGGCGAGATCCACAACATAGAACTCTGCTTTTCTCGCGCTGCCTGGCGGCGAGACAAAGCCAGCTTCCTTCCGGACCTGATCGTGGAGGATCTTGCCGAGGCGCTCGAGAAATTCCAGCCCGACGTCCTCCATATCTCGACGCACGGTGACCCTTGGGGCCTCTGCTTCGCGTCGAGGAACCTCGAAGGCGGAGGCAGCGAGATGGTAATTGTCGATGCGAAGGCGCTGGCCGCGTTCTTCAGCCGCCGGCATCCGCCTCGACTTGTCCTGCTCAACGCATGCGATTCAATCGGCATCGCTCGCGAATTGGCCGAGTTGGGCGTCGCGGCGATCGGGACGACTGCCCCGATCACGAACGAAGCGGCAACCGCGATCGCCACGCAATTCTATGCGAAGCTGCTGGACGGGGCCTCCTTGGAACAGGCGTTCCAGGTCATCGCGCATCTCGGTCGCGTCGTGGACGGCGGGAAAGTGGAGATCGAGCTCTTCGCACCCTCGGCCTCGATGGTGCTCAATCCGGCTCCGCGGCTGATCGCGCGGGTCGAGGCGGTCGATGAGCTCACTGGCGCGATAACGGTAAGGCTGGGATTGGTGGATGTCGGCCGCGAGTTCATGCAGATCTGCTTCTTCACCGACGCGCGATCCAACAAACCGTCAGAGCCCCTGGCGACATCCGACCTTCAGCGCGACATATCCGACGGCGCAGCCTGGAGCGACGCTATGATCCTCCATTCGGACTGCTGGATCGCTGCATGCGGTCTCTTGTCAAGCGGTGAGACCTTTGCGCTTTCCCAGCGTCTCCGGACTGCCATCCTAGACCATTCTCATTTCAGGAAGGGCCGGGCCGTCTACAACCGGACCCGTGACAGAGCGCTAGGCCTCTTGTCGACCTTCGAACCGTCATCAGGGGCGGGCGACTAAACCTCCTCGATGGGCCGGCATTCCACCCGGTTTCGCACCAAGAAAGCAATTGCCGAGGTTCGCAGGATCGAGACGAAGATCCGCACCCAAATAGGTTTCCTCAGATCTTCGGGCATAATTCAAGTCATTTCGGATGAAAACTATGATCTTGGCATCGAATTGGCAATTCGGCACAATACCAAAAAGGAATCCGATGCGACATATTATCTCGCTTGGCTTGGCAACACGACAAGGGACGGGGCACTCGGCAGTAATGTAAGTCTTTGAGGCCATTTTTAGGGGGATGGCATGGCACTGGAGATTTCGAAGCTTAACGAAGAACAGAAGAGCGGTCTCGAGGCGCTCGCCGCCGAAGCTCTGAGGCTCCGTCCGGAAGCTGACCTGGCCGCGCTCGAGCAGGTCCATCGGCTCGGCGAAAGCATCATCTGCGAAACCGAAGATGCCGGCTCGGCCACACCGCGCGGTCTGTCTCCGTTTGAGATCGTGCTTGATGCCTCCGAAGGGTTTATCCCCCTCTGGGCCCCCGATACGACGCTGCGCTGGCGCTTCCGCGAGTCTTCGCTGGCGCGCTTCGAGAACCCCCAAGCCGTGCGCGCCAAGGTTGAGCAGCTGCTCGGCGAAGCGCTTCTCGAATGGGGCGATGCGGCGCCGGTCAAGTTCGCCCAGCGCGACGATGCCTGGGATTTCGAGATCGTCGTTCGTGAGAGCGACAACTGCAACCGTATGGGCTGCGTCCTCGCAAGCGCCTTCTTCCCCGACGCCGGTCGGCACGAGCTGTTCATCTATCCCAAGATGTTCACCCAGGTTCGGCGCGAGCAGGTCGAGACGATGGTGCACGAAATCGGCCATATCTTCGGCCTTCGCCACTTTTTCGCGCAGATATCGGAGTCGCAATGGGCTTCTGTCGTGTTCGGCGAGCATAGCAAGTTCAGCATCATGAACTATGGCGAGCTGAGCCAGCTGACCGACGCCGATAAATCCGACCTGAAGCGGCTCTATTCCATGGTCTGGTCCGGCGAACTTACTGAAATCAACGGCACACCGATCCGCCTTGTCCGCCCGTATCACGACAGTGGTATCGTCACGTCCGAGGCGCTCCTTCCCGCAGTTTGATCGTCACGAGACCAGCAAACCCGGACCGCCCACTTACCGAAGGCTCAGGCGATTCGTTTACACGGTCCGCCTCCGCCAGCGTCTCGCACGTATCATTGTCAGAAAGCACGCTCTTGGCCCTATGTTTGATTCCCTCGGTCGTTCGCTCCCTTTGTGTCCCCGACAAAAGGGGGGAGGGACCAGCAGGCCCGTTTCGTCAGCGAGAGAGGCATCTTGCCCGTGCAATTTGAGCTCGCTCATCTCAATCGCCTGGACGACGCAATCGGCAATGCGTTCGACCAGGACGAACTGGAAGTGCTGCTCTCCCGGCGGCTGAACCAGCGCTTCGAAAACATCGTGTCAGCCACGAAAAACGCGACATTTCGTAACCGAAAGTTGGTGGAGTTCTACAACCGCGCTCAACAGATCGAGCGGCTTGTAGCAGCCGTCCGCGACGCGCGACCGAGTGTTCCCGAGTTCACCGAACTCGCCGAAGCCGCTGGACTTCTGACGCTGCCGCCGCATGAGGCCTTGCAGGTGCTGATCCGGCCAACCCAGGGTGGGAAGATCGGCGACGATCCGGCGAGCTTCCGGCGCAAGCTCGCCGCGCGCGAGAACAGCCTCTGCCGGATCCGGATCGGTGGAAATCGCCACGGTACGGGCATCTTGATCGGCGAAGCCCTAGTCCTGACCAATTTCCATGTTGTCGAGAAGGCTATCGATGGCGACGCGCTTCGCGATGTCGTCTGCCAGTTTGACTTTCGCGAAACCGAAGCGGGTGAGATCAATCCCCCTACCTCCATCGCAGCGGTAAGGGTTGCAGCTTGCAGTCCCTATTCCCCGGACGATCTGAAGGCGGAACCTGTCACCCAGTCCGCCGACTTTCTCGACTATGCCATTCTCGACCTGTCGGGAAAAGTCGCCTCGAAGCCGATCGTCGACGGCGGCGAGCTGCGTGGGCATACGAGTGTGTCTCACCTCGCGCCGGCGCCAGGCGACTGCCAAGGCATCCTGATCCTTCAGCATCCCAATGCACAGCCCATGCGTGTCGATCTCGGCGCGGTCACCTGGCGAAACAACGTGCGGGTCCGTCACACCGCCAATACGCTCGGTGGCTCATCGGGAGCGCCTGTCTTCGACGCCGAGTTGACGCTTATCGCTCTCCACCACGCCGGCTATGAATGGCCGAATCTCGATCCCCCGATCAACCAGGCAGTGCCTATCTCATTGATTGTCGCAGATGCGCGCGCCAAGGGGGTGGCGCTCTGATGGCCAAGTTCACGAAACCAGAGACAACAGCCCTCCAGGGCATGTTCGCCTCATGCCTCGATGTCGATGCGATTGATGAACTCCTGCTCACCGCGATCGGCCTTGCGCTTGAGGATATTACCGCCCCAGCCGCACGGCCCCTCCTCGTCGCGAAATGCATTCGTTTCCTCGAAAAGAACGAAACCCACTGCATCGACGTCGCCAAGGAACTCTGCCTTCGCTTCCCGGACAATGAGCATCTCGACGCAGTCAAATTGCTGCTCAAACGGCTCCAGCGGGTCGTGGTCGTCGATCCGAGGGACATCATCCTGGTCGACATCAAGGTGATGGTGAACAGAAGTCAGCTCCGCAACGTCCTCTACGAGAACGTGGTTCTTGGACACCCGCGTCCCGTCGTCGGCGTATCGGGCGTTCGGCAGTCAGGAAGGACTCATTCCTGGCACATGATCCGTCAGGTGGCGAACACGCATGGGATCGATAGAGTCTGGCTCGACCTGACGGCCTGGCCGGACCAGGACCGCAGGCTCGAGAAGCTGGTTCAGGGACTTATCGAGCAGGCGAACATCACCGGCTTCGAGGCGCCGAGTTCCGTGGGGGTAACCCCTGAGATCAAGGGGCAACGCTATGCGCGCGCAATTGCTGAGCGTCTTGCCCTGCGGCCTGCCGGCGAGCGGTTGTGGCTCGTGTTTGATAGCGTGGACCGCCCGATCGATCCCTCCATCGTGCCTTTCCTGCGCGCATTATGCGACGCCGCGTGCGACAGCGTCTTTCAGGGTTGTACCATTTTCATCCTTGGTTGGGGTCCCGACTTCGCCCTGACGAAACCCGCCCTCGTCGAGGTGGAGCAGCTTTCCGACTTCCTGCCGATCGAGTTGAAGACGGCGGCGGAGCAGATCAACGGGCTTGGAGACAATCCGCTCGATCCTGATACACTTCAGCAACGAGTCGATGCGATCCACGCTGCGGTCCAGGATGGTGCCTGGCCAAATTCGATTCCAGAGGTCGAACGGCTCCTGATCTCTCTCAGCCGGGAACTGCGCGTCCTATGACCGATGCAGATACCTCACCAGCGTCGGCATCCCTGATCGAATTGTTCAACCGGGGCGATCCGGCGCGAGAAATCCTGCTGAGAGCCGCCGTGCTCGAGCGATGTGATCCAGAGAAACTGGCAGACAGCTGGATCGGCTCGCATCCCGATGCCGATGACGACGCGATCCAGCTCGCGGTGGATGCTGCGAGCGAACTCGAACGAGAGACATCCCCGGCGATTGATCACGACGGCCGGGAGGCAAGAAAGCTCAAGAGCGGCACGAGACTGGACCTGCTAAGGATCGCGGGACTGGCGTTCGTTCGATCGCTTATCGCGGCGCAGCCGAAACCGACGCTCACGGAGTCACTATTCAAGCGGCTTCTAAACTCGCTGCCCACAGCGGACCTGTCGACGCCGCAAGAGTTGCTTGCCCTCAAGACAGCACTCCACTGGGCTCTGGCCGCTGGAGCGAATCCGCCAATCTCCCCGGAAGAGGTCGAACGTAAAGAGCGGCTGGCCTCGTTTGAGGCCTACCTCGCCGGGCCGGACCTCGAGCATTTCGTAGGGCGCAGCCGAATGATGCGAACCCTCGAGACTCTCTGGGACCTGCCCGAAGATAGACGGCCAGCAGTCCTGGTCCGGGGAGCCGGTGGGATAGGGAAGTCCTTCGCGATCGCGAAGTTCCTTATCGATCGCCTGCACGACGAGGACCCCACACGCCGGCCTCTCGCCATTCTGCATTTCGACTTCGACCGCTTCGATCTTCAGGACGCCCGCGTGGCGACGTTGCAAGCGGACGCGCTCCGACAGTTCGCGAAATGGTGGCGACCAGATCAGGCAAGCCGACTTCTCGACCTGGCGCGAGGCGGTGCCTTGGAAGGCCTGGAGTCGTTGAGCGTCGCGTCGCGGAGCCAGGAGGCCGCGCGCGATGAACTCGCCGTCACTCGAGATGCGCTTTCCCTCATCCGCCTGGGAGATGAACGTCCTCTCATTGCAGTGTTTGGCGATACGTTCGAAAAGGTCGACAGCTACAATCACCATGCTGCCAAGAGCGTCCCAGAGTTCTGCAAGCTCCTTCGCCGGGCGGGCGCCGATGTCTTCGAAATCTATGCGTCCCGCAGCTTCACCAGGCCCGGCGAATTCGCTGACCGCCACCCTCCGGCGCAGGTGCAACTCGGCCGCTTCGGCCAACGCGAGGCGATCCAGTACCTGAAGCAAGCCGCTGAAGAGCACGGCATCGAGCTCGATGACGAGTCCGCGCATCAGGCGCAGCTCTCGCTGCACAGGATGCCGTTGCGCCTACGGCTCGCCGTCGCATTAATGGGAGAAGATCCCAACGCGTTCGATGTGCGAGCCTGGCTCAGGCAATGCCGTAGCGAGGAGCTTGGGTCGGATGCCATCCTGTACGAGCGCGTTCTGAAGCGTCTTCGCGGGGGAATGCGGGAACTGGCTCTCCCGGGACTGCTCCTGAGACGGCTCAGCGCAAATATCATCGTTGAGGTGCTCGCAACTCCATGCGGCCTCAATATCGGCCTTGCTGACGCCGAGCGGCTCATGGAGGAAGCCAGGCGCGATCAATCGCAGCTGTTCTTCCGTAACGAGGATGACCCTAACGCATTGTGGCATCTGGATTATGTTCGAAGCGAAATGCTCGATGACCTTTCCAAGAAGGTCTCTCCGGATATGTTTCGCTCCATCCATGAGAGGGCCGTCCAATATTATGCGGCGAAGGAAAACTCGCCTCTATATCGCGGCGAAGAACTCTATTCCCGCCTGCAGCTAAAGCAGTCACCCGAGCTTCTTGACGCGCGATGGACCCCGGCGGCCGGGCGTCGGCTGCGCGGGGCCATCGATGAGCTTCCGCCGGAGAGTGCGCGTTACGTGCGAACGCGCAATGCCGGAGGCGCAGCGACCCCCGAGCGGGAAACCCGATATGAGGAGCTACGTATTGAGGCGCGCCGCCGTCTGCAGTCAGGCAATTCGTTCCTGGATGATCTGCTGGCGCAGGGAAGCCAGGATATGCGGAGCGTCCTGTCACCGCTGGGAGATATCTACGTCCAATCGCTGATTGCGCGGGGCAGAATCGAAGAAGCG
>Ga0209564_1002775_pt1 | contig 13115 bp, 12 predicted proteins | sample AraplaCol_mMF_r2_FD_184272 | JGI IMG/M metagenome (GOLD analysis project Ga0209564, IMG submission 184272) | Arabidopsis root microbial communities from North Carolina, USA - plate scrape MF_Col_mMF_r2 (SPAdes) (version 3) | ecosystem: Host-associated > Plants > Roots > Endosphere | place: USA... | reverse complement strand
CCTTGCCGCCGACGAATCCTCCGGCACCATCAAGAAGCGGTTCGACGCCATCGGCGTGGAATCGACCGAAGCCAATCGCCGCGACTATCGCGAGATGCTGTTCCGCTCCAAGGAGGCCATGAGCCAGTACATCTCTGGGGTGATCCTGTATGACGAGACGATCTGGCAGGATGCCAAGGACGGCACGCCGCTGGTCAAGCTGATCGAGCAGGCAGGCGCGATGCCCGGCATCAAGGTCGACGAAGGAACGCAAGCGCTGCCGCAATGTCCGGGCGAACTCGTCACCGTCGGTCTCGACAAGCTCGCCGAGCGTCTGAAGAAATATTACGAGCGCGGCGCGCGCTTCGCCAAATGGCGCGCGGTGATCGATATCGGCAGCGGCATTCCCACCATGACCGCGATCAGCGTCAACGCCCATGCGCTGGCGCGCTATGCCGCGCTGTGCCAGGCGGCGCAGATCGTGCCGATCGTGGAGCCGGAAGTCTTGATGGACGGCGATCACGACATCGACCGCTGCTATGACGTGACCCAGCGCGTGCTGAACAAGACGTTCCAGGAATTGCGCGTGCAGCGCGTCGAGCTCGAAGGCATGGTGCTGAAGCCCAACATGGCCATCTCCGGCAAGAAGTGCGCGAAGCAGGCGCCCGTCGCTGAAGTCGCCGAGAAGACCGTGCGGATGCTGAAGGCCTGCGTGCCCGCGGCCGTGCCGGGCATTGCCTTCCTTTCCGGCGGACAGTCCGATGAGGAGGCGACCGCGCATCTTGACGCTATGAACAAGATCGGCGGCCTGCCCTGGAAGCTTACCTTCTCCTATGGCCGCGCGTTGCAGGCGGCGCCACACCAATCATGCAAACCCTCAATCATCCGCTGATTTCCCCGACCCTCGGCACCGCTCGCAGTCTGACGAGCTTCCACTACGGTCCGAGCGGTGGACAGAAGGTCTATATCCAGTCATCTCTGCACGCTGACGAACTGCCCGGCATGCTGGTGTCGTGGGCGCTGCGCCGCAAGCTCGAAGCGCTCGAAGCGGCAGGCAAGCTGCGCGGCGAAGTCGTGATCGTGCCCGTCGCGAACCCTATTGGCCTGAACCAGCATGTGCTCGGCCTGCTCGCCGGCCGCTTCGAAACGAACACGGCGCAGAACTTCAACCGCAATTTCTATAACCTGTTCGACCTGATCGAACCGGTGATCGAAGCGCGTCTGACGACGGACGCCGACCAGAACCGGACAATCGTCCGTCAGGCCATGGGCGAAGCGCTCGACGCGCAAAAGCCGCGTACCGAAGTCGAATCGCAGCGCCTCGCGCTGCAACGGCTCTCGTACGACGCGGACGTCGTGCTCGATCTGCACTGCGACTGGGAAGCGGCGCTGCATCTGTACACGAACCCGGACCTGTGGCCCGATGTCGAGCCGCTTGCGCGCTATCTGGATTCGAAGGCTTCGCTGCTCGCGGTGGATTCCGTCGGCAATCCGTTCGACGAGATTCACAGCTTCTGCTGGTCGGAACTGCGCACGCGCGTCGGCGACCGCTTCCCGATTCCGAATGGCTCGATCTCGGTGACGGTCGAACTGCGCAGTCAGCGCGACGTGTCGTATGAGTTCGCCGAGCACGATGCGCAAGGGATCATCGAATATCTGACGCATCGCGGCGTGATTGCAGGCGAAGCCGCGCCGATGCCGCCGCTCGAATTCGCCGCGACGCCGCTCGCCGGCACTGAGCCGATCGTGACGCCCGTGAGCGGTGTCGTCGTGTATCGCCAGGAAGTGGGCAAGTGGATCGACGCGGGCGAGCCCATCGCCGACATCGTCGATCCGCTGACCGATCAGGTCATTACGTTGAAGTCGACGGTGGCAGGCGTGATGTATGCGCGCCATCTGTCGCGCTTCGCGCAGGCGGGGATGGAGATCGTGCGGATTGCGGGCGCGAAGGCATTCCGCACCGGGCAGTTGCTGTCGGCCTGACGACCATGGCGGCGCGCACGCCGCCTCGCCATTGAATGAGAACGCCCGCTTCATGCGGGCGTTCTTTTTGGCTCCATCCAAATGCATATCGGCGCTTGTTTCGTGGCGACACTAAACAAACCGGCTTGTCACCCGTCTGACGGCGTCGCGGTTATCAGGCATATGCACAGATTTGCGCACGACCCTTTCGTACGCAAAGCAAATCTTGTCGCATTTGTACTACATATTTAGCAAAAACATTTGCTGTCATATTCCTTTCCCTTCTCCTCGTTACATTTGCGCCCGTCGCGCGACCTCCCGCAGAGTCTGGCTCGCGATCGCCATTTTTCAATCTGGAGAAAGTTTTGAACAAGAAAGTACTGACCACCGCTCTACTCGCCTCGGCATTCGCAGGTACCGCACACGCACAAAGCAGCGTCACACTGTACGGCATCATCGATGCAGGTATCAGCTACGCAAACCACTCGAAGACCGCATCCGGCGGCAGCGGCAAGCTGTTCAAGTATGACGACGGCGTGGCGCAAGGCAGCCGTTGGGGCCTGCGCGGCACGGAAGACCTGGGCGGCGGCCTGAAGGCACTGTTCGTGCTCGAAAGCGGCTTCAACAGCGGCAACGGCACGTCGGGCCAGGGTGGCGCGCTGTTCGGCCGTCAGGCATTCGTGGGTCTGTCGAAGGACGGCATCGGCTCGCTGACGTTCGGCCGTCAATACGCGTTCACCACCGATTATCTGGGCAGCAACTATTCGACGGGTGGCCTGACGGTTGCGGGCAACTACGCTTACCACATCAACGACGTGGACCAGCTCACGTCGAGCCGTATCAACAACGCGGTCAAGTTCAGCAGCGCGAACTACGCGGGCCTGACGTTCGGTGCGATGTACGGCTTCTCGAACCAGGCAGGCGCCTTCGGCGGCGCACCGGCCACGGGCACGGCAGCGGCTCCCGTCGCAGGCTCGTCGCGCGCTTACAGCTTTGGCGTGAACTACGCGAATGGCCCGATCGGGTTGGGTGCAGCGTACACGGATATCCGCTTCCCGGGCCAGGCATCACCGGCATTCTCGACGTCGATCGCCAACGTCACGACGGGCACCGTGCGCGACCTGCGCACGTTCGGCCTTGGCGGCCGCTACATCATCGGACCGGCGACGCTCTACGCGCTGTGGACGAACACGCACTTCGAGCCGATCACGGGCGCGTCGACCACGTACAACAACTTCGAAGGCGGCGCGAAGTACGCATTCACGCCGGCGCTGACGACTGGCCTCGGCTACACGTACTCGCGCCTGACGGGCGCGACGACGGGTCACTTCAACCAGGTGGACGCAAGCGTCGACTACGCGCTGTCGAAGCGCACCGATGTCTACGGCCTGGTGATTTACCAGGACGCGTCGGGCAAGACGGCTTCGGGTGCGCCGATCCAGGCTCAGATCGGTTCGTCGACGTCGTACTTCAACACGTCGGGTTCGGGCTCGCAAAACCAGCTGGCGTTCCGCGTCGGCATGCGTCACAAGTTCTAAGCGGTCTTGTAGGGCGCGGCGCTTTCGCGCGCTTCGCCTGCATGCTTGCAGATGGACTGGAAACGCCCCGCTTTTTTGCGGGGCGTTTTTGTTGGTGCGGATGGGGGAGCGTGAAACTCAGGCCATCAATCGGGCGACACGAATACCCGCACGTCCCCGTTCGCCGTTGGCATCGTGAAGTCGTTCGTGCGGCCGGCACGCACGTCGAAGAGCAGGCGTTCCAGCCGCTCCAGTCGTGCCGCCTTTTCGTCGCCGCTCACGAGGGCATTGTCAGAATCCTTCAGCAGTGCAGCGCGCGCGCTGATGATGCGCGCGACTGCGCTCGATTTCGATGTGAAAACCTCTTCCATGTCGGGTACTTCCTTCCCGCTGCGGCCACATGGAAAGCTTCATTTCGCATGCCGCTCCAGCAAAGTTCATCAAAGGCGTCGCCCGCATTGCCGGACGCGCGATGATTCTATGAGCTGGCGCAAATTCTTGCCGTGACGTTGACATATCTGCGCGACGCCCACGCCCCCGCAAAAATCATCCATTAAAAATTATGATAAACATAAAAAACATTAACTATCATAAATGCACCGGCGATCCTACTCTTCAGTTCACCCCACGGCATCGCGCGAAAGCAGCGATGTGAAACAGCGGGACGAGTCACAGGAGTCGATCATGAACTCCGCCGCCCAATCGCTGCACTCTCAGGTCGAAAAGTGGCTCGCCCCCGGACCACAGGGGCAGATTCGCGTCGTGCGGTTCGGGCATCGCCGCAGGGACGGAACGAGATACGCGCACGTCGAGGCGTCAACGACGTGCGGTGCGCGGGCAATCTTCTTCTTTCGTCATCACGACGGCGGCTGGTGCGTCTTTCCGCCTCACGCAGACGGGCCGTCGATGGCGGCGCATCCCGGCGTGTACTGTTAGTCCCGTCGCAGCAGAGGCGGCTTTTTTCAGTTCGCCGAAACCAGCTCCGCGAACTTTTGCACGTCGACATTGCCGCCGCTGATCAACACGCCGATCCGCTTGCCCTTGAGCTTGTCCTTCATCTGGCGCGCGGCGGCGAAGCCCAGACAACCCGTCGGTTCCACGACGATCTTCATGCGGGCCGCAAAGAAACGCATGCAATCGACGAGTTCCGCGTCGCTCGCCGTGAGCACATCGGTCACGTCGCGCTGGATGATCGGGAACGTGTAGTCGCCGAGATGCTGGGTTTGTGCACCGTCGGCGATCGTCTTAGGCGTGTTGATGTGAACAATCTTTCCTGAGCGGAACGACTGCTGCCCGTCGTTGCCCGCTTCCGGCTCGACCGCATAAAGCGCGCAATCGGGCGACAGCGCGCGCGTCGACAACGCCGAGCCCGACAGCAACCCGCCGCCGCCGAGCGGCACGAAGAACGCATCGAGCGGGCCGACTTCGTCGAACAGTTCTTTCGCCGCCGTGCCCTGCCCCGCCATCACATCCGGATGATCGTAGGGCGGAATCAGCGTCAGGCCATGTTTCCGCGCGAGTTCGCGGCCAATCTGCTCACGGTCCTCCTTGTAGCGGTCGTAAATGACGACGTTGCCGCCGTAGCCTTTGGTCGCCTCGACCTTCATCTGCGGCGCGTCGTGCGGCATCACGATCGTCGCGGGCATGCCGAGCAGGCGCGCGGACAGCGCGACCGCCTGCGCATGATTGCCCGACGAAAACGCAACCACGCCCTGACGGCGCTGCTGCTCATCGAACTTCGACAGCGCGTTGAACGCACCGCGAAACTTGAACGCGCCCATGCGCTGGAGGTTTTCGCATTTGAAGAATACTTCGGCGCCGAACGCTTCATTGACGGTTCGCGAAGTCAGGACGGGCGTGCGGTGCGCAACGCCTTCGAGCCGCTTCGAGGCGGCGACGACGTCGTCATAAGTGGGCAGAGTGAGCATGGTCATCCGGGATATCGAGTGGTGAGCGACGCGGGCGTGGAACGCGAGCTGCCGCGACGCGCAATTATCCCGCTGGATTGATCGAATTGTGATTAGACATATTGTCTATGTCAATACATTTTGTAAATTCGTGACATCGAGACGGCCATGCAGCGCTATTTGCGCCAGGGCGGCGGATCCATCGCGGCGCGCGCAGCGTCGAGAAAAAGCCGCACCCGTGCAGGCACGCCCTTTCGCATCGGCACGAGTGCGACGATCGGCGCGGGTGCCAACCGCCACTGCGGCAACAGGCGCTTGAGTTTTCCGCTTGCGATCAGCGCGCCCGCGTCCCATTCGGATCGCACCATGATGCCCAGTCCGCGCATCGCCCAATCGCCGATCACGCCGCCATCGTTCGACGAGAGTGCGCCTGTCACGCGCACCGTTACCGTCTTGCCCTGTTTCGCATGTCTGCCCGACGCTCTTTCGAAGCGCCAGCGCGATACATCCTCGTCGTTCTCGCGCAGGCACAAACAGGGCAGATGCGCGAGTTCTTGAGGATGCGCCAGCGCGTCGAGACTGGCTGCAAGCCGCGGGCTTGCGCACAGATAGCGCTCGTTCGGCGCGAGCACATGCGCGACCCACGACGAATCTTTCATTTCACCGATATGGATCACGATATCCGCGCCCGCGCTGTCGGCGAGCGGGTTATCGGAGAGATTCAGGCTGGCCTTCACGTTCGGATACATCAGGTGAAAGTCCCGGAGAACGGGCGCCACGTGAATGCGCCCGAAACCCAGCGGCGCGACGATGCGCAAGCTCCCCGATACCGACCGATGTTCCGCGGCGATCCGCTCGGGCAGCGTTTCGAGACGTTCGAGCAGATCGATTGCTTCGAGCATCAGCCGCGTGCCTTCGTCCGTGAGCGAAATACCGCGCGCCTCGCGCACCGCGAGATGCACGCCAAGACGCTCTTCGAGCTTTTGCAGCCGCACGGTGAGCGCGGGTGGCGTGACGTCGAGCAGCCGCGCAGCGCCCGCAAGCGAATGCGTCGTGCCGAGCGCCCTGAACATGCGCATGTCTTCGAGATCGACCATTAAACTGGATTAAACGACATGTTGATGGATCATTAACCACACTGTAGCCCAAAGGCCCTACAGTGACTGCGCACACTTCGCAACAAGGGAAAGCACTGTGACTCTCGCCTCGCTCAATACGCCCGCAGCCATCGTCGATGTCGACGTCATGACGCGCAACATCCAGCGCATGCAAACGCGGATGAACGCACACGGCGTGACGTTCCGGCCGCATGTGAAAACGACCAAATGCGAGCATGTCGTGCGTGCGCAGCTTGCCGCCGGCGCGCAAGGCATCACCGTTTCGACGCTGAAGGAGGCGGAGCAGTTCTTCGCCGCAGGCATCGGCGATATCGTCTATGCAGTGGCCATGGCGCCCAGCAAACTCGAACAGGCGCTGCAACTGCTGCGATGTGGCTGCCGCCTGAAGATCATCACGGACAGCCTCCATTCGGCGCAGGCCATCGTGGCGTTCGGTAACGCTCATGCAGCGACGTTCGAGGTGTGGATCGAAGTCGACGTCGACGGACATCGTTCGGGCATCGCGCCGGATGACGATCTGTTGCTCGAGGTCGGGCGCATTCTGCACGAAGGAAAGATGAAGCTGAGCGGCGTGCTCGCGCATGCCGGATCGAGCTACGACTACAGCACGTCGGCAGAGCTTGAGCGAATCGCTGAGCAGGAACGCGCCGGCTGCGTGCAGGCAGCCCAACGGCTGCGCGCAGCCGGCCTGCCTTGCGACACGGTCAGCATCGGCTCGACACCGACCGCGCTCGCCGCGCGGCATCTGGAAGGCGTCACGGAGGTTCGCGCGGGCGTCTATGTGTTCTTCGATCTCGTGATGCACAACGTGGGCGTGTGCGGCAGCGACGAGATCGCGCTCAGCGTGCTGACCACGGTGATCGGTCATCAGCAAAGCAAGGGTTGGGCGATCGTCGACGCGGGCTGGATGGCGATGAGCCGCGACCGCGGCACGCAGCGCCAGAAGCAGGACTTCGGCTACGGGCTCGTATGTACCGAGGACGGCGTGCCTGTCGAAGGCTTTGTGATGAGCGCCGCGAATCAGGAGCACGGCATCGTCTCGCAAGCCGGAGCGCCGGACACGGCGATCGCGCAGCGTTTCCCGGTCGGCACGCGGTTGCGCATTCTGCCCAACCACGCATGTGCGACGGGCGCTCAACACCCGGCGTATCACGCGCTGTCACGCGACGGCAGTGTGTGCGCGTGGCCTAGATTCTATGGCTGGTAAGCACACGCGGTCACTTCGTATCGTTGTACACCGTCGCACGCGATACGCCCAGGTGCGCAGCAATGATTTCCATCGACTTGCGCACCTCCAGAAAACCCGCCTGCTTCAATTCCTGCATCAGCGCGCGCCGGTGCTCGGTCTTCAGCGCCTGCGGCGTGGTGGACAGCGACATCGCATATTGGTCGATGCGCTCCCGGATCGCTTCGGCATTGGCTGGATCGAGCGATTCCTTCGCACCGACGCCAGAAGCCCTGCAGAACTGCTCCAGCACGTTCTGAATGCCGCGAAACAGATTCAGATCGACGTTCAGACACAACGCGGCGATATAGCGTCCCGACGAATCCTTGATCCCGACCGACGTGCTCTTCGCCCGGCGGCCGTCGCCGAACTGGTTCGGATAGTTGGCCAGCAACTGCGGATAGTCTTCGTCCGCGATCCGCGCGAGTCCGAGTTCCGTCGCCGGGTCGCCGACAGCGCGCCCGGACAGGTTGTTGTGAATGGCGAGAATCGCATGTCCCGGGTCGCGCAGATCGTGGACGACGACCTCGCAAAATGGCGCGAACGTCTGCCCCACACCGTCGGCGATCTGCATCACCTGAGCAAGAAGCGATTCGTGCTCGCGTTCCCACGTGCTTTTTCTCATGGTAGACGTTTAATCTAAAGTTACCCATATTGTACAGTCAATCGCAGTCGCAGCCTTGGCGAACCAAAGCGCGGCGGGGTTTCATTGTTCTTGAACGCCATCCGGCATCGCCTATATTCGACTCATGCGTGACGCATCGAACGCAGCGCCTTTGAGTCGTAACGACGTTGCAAAACGAGTGAGGCCGTTCATGTGCAATACGTATGAATATCCGCGCCAGTACAAAGGCCCGGGCCGCCGGCGATTTCTCCGGTTGACTGGCACCGCAGCCGTTGCAGGCCTGGCCCAGATCACGCTTCCGTCCGGCGAGGCACATGCCGACGCATTGACCCGCGCACAGCGCGACCGGATGTCGCCGCAGGAAATCATCGACGATATGAAACAGGGCAACGCGCGCTTCCAGAAAGGCGAGCGAAAGCCGCGCAATTATCTGCGCGAGCAGCGCGCCAGCGCAGCCGGGCAATATCCCGCGGCCGTGCTGTTGAGTTGCATCGATTCGCGTGCACCCGCCGAAGTCATCATGGACCTCGGCATCGGCGATATCTTCAACTGCCGCGTCGCGGGCAATGTCGAGAACCCCGATATCCTCGGCAGCATCGAGTTCGCGTGCAAGCTCTCGGGCGCGAAGGTCGTCGTCGTGATGGGTCACACGGCCTGCGGCGCGATCAAGGGCGCCATTGCGAATGCGGAACTGGGCAATCTCACCGGGTTGCTCGACAAGATCAAACCCGCCGTTCAGGCCACCGGATACGACGGCGAACGCTCCGCAACGAACTACGCGTTCGTGAATGCCGTGGCGCGCAAGAATGTCGAACTGACGATCGGCAACATACGTCGCGATAGTCCCGTGCTGGCGGAAATGGAGCAGCAAGGCACGATCAAGATCGTCGGCGCGATGTACAACCTGAGCACGGGCGCGGTGGAGTTTCTCGCTTGATGGGTAGCCTGATGGGCAATTGGCAAGGCGATTGAATTTTCTGTTACCCTGCGCCCTTTCTCCCAGCTTGAACCCGTAAAGATGGATACCCCTTTCAACGAACGCGGCGTGTCGGTCACGCGCAATGCGCTGTCGGCGGCCGGCCAGGTCTTTCCGTTGCGCGAGATCAAGGACGTGCGCGTCGTCACCGTGCAGAAGAACAAGCTCGTGCCCTGGGCAATTTCGCTGATCGGCGCGGTGGGCGCAGTGGTTGGCGGCATGTTCGCGTCGCCCGTGGGTGTCGTGGCGGGCGTGATGCTGATCGTCGTCGGCTGGCTCACGTGGATCACGCAGGACGTCACGCATCGCCTGATGGTCGAGACCGCGGGCAGCGAACGCGAAGCCCTGTCGAGCATCGATCTGTCGTTCGTCGAACGCGTCGCGCAAACGGTCCGCGACGCGCTCGCCTCCGTCGCCGCCAGCGCGTCGAAGACCCAATAACACGCACATACTGCCTCGCCGTCTTTACACAAAATTGACGGCCCGCGTAGTCCCTTTTTGCATCGGCTTGAGACGCCGCCCGCTACAGTGAACGCGTCTCCACAGCCGCGCCGCCCGCTTCGCGGCGGCGCATCGACGATGCATACCGCTTTCGCTTCATCGCGCACGCTGCCGCGCCGCGCGCCCGCCATCGAACGCTCCACACCAGCCGCCCTGTCGCTCGTGACGATCGACGTGACGGTGCCCGGCACCTCATCGGCAGCCGGCCGCCGGGCGCTGCTCGCGGCGCTCGGCGAAGGCTCGCGCCTGTTCGTGATGACAGTCGATAAGCGCAACGAATCCATCACCTTTCGCGTCGACGTCATGGCGCGCAGCGTCGGCGATGTAGTCGGCGCACTCGCGGGCGCGCTGCGCCGCGCGACCATCGGCCGCGTGCGCTCGATCGCTCTTACGCAACGCGCCGCGCGGCAGCACTAAGGCAACGCCAGTCACCTTCACACATTTTTGCAGGTCGCGATGCGCGCGCGCGTAGAGTCGGCGCTCCCGTCATCACGCGTGTCCTCGCGCCAGGCCCGCGCACACCGCCGAGCCGGATCGGCTGCACCCGCCGAAGCCTGAACGGCCGGTATCGCTGTCATCGCAGGTCACGCATTTCTGCAAGGTGTGTGCGATGTCTGTCCATTTCTTCCGGCGTCTGGCCGGCTTTGCGGGCGCGTTGATCGTGCTCGCGTTCGCGGCCTTGCTGTCGGCCTCGCTGTCGGCCTGTTCAACGCCGATTTCCACGCCCGTCCCGCCTGAGATGAAGGCAAGCCTCATCAACGAAGGACGCGACGGCCTGCTGGTGATGCTATCCGCGGAACGCAGCGACAAGCGCGGCCGCGCGTCGATCGGGCTGCCCGTGCAGATGGACGGCAAGGCTGTCTATCTGATGCTCGATACGGGCACGAACGGCGTGCGCGTGCTGTCGAAGGTCTTGCCGCGATCGAGCTATCCCGCTGCGGGCACGCGGACCTCGTACGCGTTCGCGACCGACGCGCAGGTCTCCGGCGCAACCGTCACGGTGCCCTTCAGCATCGCCGGCACGAAGCCTGTCGATCTCGCCGTACAAGCTGTCGACGAAGTCAGCTGTCTGAAGATCAACAAGCGCTGCGTTGCGCAGGACGGCTACACGGGCGAATTCGGCTGGGCGTTCTCGGGCATTCTCGGCATCGGCGCCGACGATCCGCGCGCCGCCTGCTGCACGCAGCCGCTGCGTGCGCTGCCCGGGAATATCGGCCAGCGCTATCTGGTGCGCGCCAAGCTCGATCGTCCGCTGCTCGTGTTGAGCCCGTCGAACGCGCTGACGAAAGACTTCACACTCGTCCCGTTCACGATGGGCAAGGACGGCTCCGCGCAATGGCCCGTCGGCTGCGTGCAGGTCGGCAACAAGATGCGCTTCTGCGCGCCCGTCGTGTTTTCGACGGGCGGCACCGACATGATCCGCGTCGAAACCGACAAGGCGCCCGACTGGGCCGACGACGTCGACGAGCACAAGCCGATCGCGCAAGGCAACTACGACGTGGTGCTGGGCGTGGGCGACTGGGCGCACCGCTTCAACGACGCGCAAACGACCATCGCGAAAGCCGCACCCGGCGCAAACCGCATCGTGATCGGGCTGATGGCGCTGCAGAACATCGACTTGCTGTTCGACTTCGCGCATGGGCAGCTCGGGCTGCGCGCGCTGCGCAACAACGAGCGCATGGGTAGCTGACGCAACGTCCCGCACACAACCGGCACGAAACAGAAAAAGCCGCCGCGCGATGTTCAATCGCGTGGCGGCCTTTTATCGTGCGTACGTCACGTCACATCGCGTCATTCGAGTTCGAGCGGCTTCACCTTCCAGATATCCCGTGCGTACTCGGCAATGGTACGGTCCGACGAGAACTGCCCCATGCCCGCGACATTCTCGATCGCGCTCATGGTCCAGCCGCGCCGGTCGAGATAACGCTTGTCGACTTCATCCTGCGCCTTCGCGAACGCGGCGAAATCGGCGAGCACCATGTAGTGATCGCCCCAATCGACCAGCGTGTGGAAGATGTCCGAGAAGCGCAGCGGATCGTCGGGTGAGAAGAAGCCCGTGCGAATCTGGTCGAGCGCCATCTTCAGTTCGGGATCGTGCTCGTAGATTTCGCGTGGACGATACCCCGTCGCGCGCAAATCGTCGACCTGATCCGCGGTGAGTCCGAAGATGAAAATGTTCTCGCGCCCCACGGCATCGCAAATCTCGATGTTCGCGCCGTCCATCGTGCCGATTGTCAGCGCGCCGTTCAGCGCGAGCTTCATGTTGCCCGTGCCCGACGCTTCCGTGCCTGCCATCGAAATCTGCTCGGACAGATCGGCGGCGGGAATGATCAGCTCGGCCACGCTCACGCCGTAGTTCGGCACGAACACGACCTTCAACCTGTCGCCGATGATGGGATCTTCATTCACCGCCTTGCTGACGTCGCCGATCAGCTTGATGATGGTCTTCGCCATCCGGTACGCGGATGCCGCCTTGCCCGCGAACATCACGACGCGCGGCACCCAGTCGCGCTCGGGATGCGCGCGAATGCGGTTGTAGCGCACGATCACATGCAGCACGTTCAGCAATTGCCGCTTGTATTCGTGGATGCGCTTGACCTGCAGATCGAACAGCGCATCGGGGTCGAACGTCATCTTCGTGTGATGCTGCAGGCGCTGGATCAGACGCAGCTTGTTCTGCCGCTTGGCTTCATGAAAGGCGTGGATGAACGACGGGTCGTCGCGCAGATCGCGCAGCTTGCCGAGCTCGAACAGATCGCGCCGCCAGTGCGTGCCGATCTGCTGGTCGATCAGGTGCGACATCGACGGGCTCGACTGCGCGAGCCAGCGGCGCGGCGTCACGCCGTTCGTGACGTTCGTGAAGCGCTCGGGCCAGATTTTCGCGAAGTCGGAGAAGATGTCGCGTGTCATCAGTTGCGAGTGCAGCTTCGACACGCCGTTGACCTTCTGGCTCGCGACGATGGCCAGATGCGCCATGCGCACGCGCCGCTGCCCGTATTCGTCGACCAGCGAGATGCGCCGGATCATGTCGACGTCATGGCCCGAATGCTCGCTGACGTGCTTCAGAAACTCAGCGTTGATCTCGAAGATGATTTCGAGGTGGCGCGGCAACAGGCGCGCGAGCGTTTCGACGTCCCACGTTTCGAGCGCCTCGGGCATCAGCGTGTGGTTCGTGTACGAGAACATCTGCTGGATGTCTTTCCACGCTTTCGCCCACGGCACATGGTGCACGTCGACGAGCAGACGCATCAGCTCGGGAATCGCGAGCACCGGGTGCGTGTCGTTCAGATGCACCGCGACCTTCT
>Ga0209564_1002772_pt1 | contig 13137 bp, 7 predicted proteins | sample AraplaCol_mMF_r2_FD_184272 | JGI IMG/M metagenome (GOLD analysis project Ga0209564, IMG submission 184272) | Arabidopsis root microbial communities from North Carolina, USA - plate scrape MF_Col_mMF_r2 (SPAdes) (version 3) | ecosystem: Host-associated > Plants > Roots > Endosphere | place: USA... | reverse complement strand
AATTCTCCGTCGTCTCGGAGGTCGACAAGAAAGTCGCCAACGCCTGATCGAAGCGCCCCTTGCGGGCGCTTTTCCTTTTTGAAGTGCCTGCCAACCCACAAGAAACCCAAGGAATTTCCATGAAGAACAAGAAACTCTCCCTGCTCGCCGCGGCGGCGGCCCTGACATTGCTCTCGGCCCAGGGCGCCCAGGCGCAGAAGAAATACGATACCGGCGTCACCGACACCGAGATCAAGATCGGCAACGTCGAGGCCTATTCGGGTCCGGCCTCCGCCTATGGCGTGATCGGCAAGACCGAGGAAGCCTATTTCAAGATGATCAACGATCAGGGCGGCATCAACGGCCGCAAGATCAACTGGATCTCCTATGACGACGGCTATTCGCCGCCGAAGACCGTGGAGCAGGTCCGCAAGCTGATCGAGAGCGACGAGGTCTTCCTGGTGTTCAACGCGCTGGGCACGCCGACCCAGACCGCCGTGCAGAAATATCACAATTCGAAGAAGGTGCCGCAGCTCTTCCTCGCCACCGGCGCCAGCAAGTGGAACGATCCGCAGAACTTTCCGTGGACCATGGGCTTCCAGCCGAGCTACCGCGTCGAGGCGCGGATCTTCGCCAAGTACATCCTGAAGGAGAAGCCGGACGCGAAGGTCGCGATCTTCTATGCCAACGACGATTTCGGCAAGGACTACGTCGCCGGCATCAAGGACGTGTTCGGCGACAAGGCATCGAAGCTGATCGTCGCCGAAGAGAGCTACGAGACGTCGGAGCCGTCGATCGACGCCCATATCGTCAAGCTCAAGGGCACCGGGGCCGATGTCTTCGTCAACATCGCGACCCCGAAATTCGCGGCGCAGGCCATCAAGAAGATCGCCGAGCTGGAATGGAAGCCGATGCACCTGATGACCGACGTCTCGGTGTCCATCGGTGCCGTGATGAAGCCCGCCGGCCTCGAGGCATCCGAAGGCGTGCTGTCGGCCGGCTACCTGAAGGACGCGTCGGATCCGCAGTGGAAGGACGACGAGGGCATGAAGAAGTTCATGGCCTTCATCGACAAGTACATGCCCGGCGCGAACATCTCGGACGCGAATCTCGTTTACGGCTATGCGGCGGCGCAGACGATGGTTCAGGTGCTGAAGCAGGCGGGCGACAACCTCACGCGTGAGAACGTGATGAAGCAGGCCGCCAGCCTGAAGGACTTCGTCCCGGACACGCTAATCCCGGGAATCAAGATCAACACCTCGGCCAACGATTTCGCTCCGATCGAGCAGCTCAAGATGTGGCGCTTCAAGAAGGGCCAGTGGGAGCTGTTCGGCGACATCATCAGCGCCGAGCCGAGCGGCTAGCGCGCCGCGGACGCCTCCGTGCACGGAAGATGGCGGCCGCGCGGCCGCCATTTTCTTATCCAGCGCACCAAGGTGAATTTATGCCGGCAGGAAGAGCGCGAACGGTTCTTCCACCGTGCGGCGCAGATGCTTGCGATAGAGGGCGTAATTGGCGTCGTCGGGCCCGACCCGCCCCAGCGACGGCTTCGGGATGTTCTTGAGCGGCACATAGGCGATCGGCGCTGCGATCGGCGTCAGCTGCGAGCCGGGACCTGCGCGGAGTGTCGAGATGATGCCGTACATCTCGCCGGCGACGGTCGGCCGCGACACCGTGATCACGCGATGCTGACCGTGCTTGATGATGACGAGATAGATGAAGCCGGACTGGTGGGGAACGGCGACCTCGCCGGTGTGCTCATAGGCGGTATCCGTCCGCTCGCCCTCGCGGAAGACCAGCGATGAGACCTTCGGCTCCCAGACGATCTCGGTGCGGTAGGCGAAGATCGCGTCCTTGTCGCCGAAGGACGGGCGCAAGGTGATGTAGACGTCCTCGAGCCACGTCACCGCGCGATGCGCATAGGAGCCGAGACTGTCGGGCGCGACGTCGTTCGCGGCCGGCGGCGCCATTACGACGGCGGGGCTTTTGCGCAACGATACCCCCAGCGCCTGCTCGAGCCGGACCGTGGTCGCCAGGGTGAACGGCCGGCGGCCGCCGAGCACCTTCTCCAGTGTGGACAGGCTGAGCTTGGCCTGCTCTGCCAGAGCCTGCCGGGAGATCCGGCGCCTCGCCAGCTCCTCGCGAATGGTCTCCGCGATCTCGCGGCTCTGCTCGTCCGAAAGCTGCTTGTCGGCCTGCATCTGCATCGTCAACCCTGCCTGGGAGCACCATTCTAGCAGGCCGGACAAAGCAGCACAAAACCGCACACGGCCGCCCCGGCGGCGGGCCCGTCCGGCCGGCGGCGGCTGAACATTGCCGATCATTCTGCTCGCGAGATCCGGCGCTTCCGACCGATGCTGAGGGCCAGCAAACATGCCTCGGGAGCAGGCCAAATGAGCACCTACGACACCACCGACAGCGACGAACACCCTCTGCTCAGGGGGCTGATCAAGGTCGGATTGTTTCTCCTCGCGCAGGGCATCGCGGTGCTGCTGGTCGCCTTCGTGGCCCTCCTCGTGAGCTTCGGGACCGGCTGGTCGGCGACGACCGAGCAGGCCGGCCTCCTCCAGCCCGGCGAAGCAAGGTCGGGCAGCCTGCTGCTGAAGGAGGACGGCGCCACTACCGAGGCGATCCGCCTCGGGACCGACATCGACATCACGGTATCCGGTCCGACGCTGCGCGCCCGCGTCACGCAGGTGTTCCGCAATCCGACCAAGGACTGGGTCGAAGCCACCTATGTCTATCCGCTCGCGACCAACGGCGCGGTCGACACGCTGAAGATGGTGGTCGGCGACCGCGTCATCGTCGGCGACATCAAGGAGCGGCAGCAGGCCCGCGTGATCTACGAGCAGGCGCGCAGCGCCGGCCAGAAGGCCGCCCTGACCGAGCAGGAGCGGCCCAACATCTTCACCAATTCGGTTGCCAATATCGGCCCCGGCGAGACCGTGCTGGTGCAGATCGAATACCAGGAGCCGGTCCATCAATCCGGCAATGAATATTCGCTGCGCCTGCCGCTCGTGGTCGCCCCGCGCTACAATCCGGCGCCGATCGTGCAGAGCGTCGACTTCCGCAAAGACGGCTCCGGCTGGGGCGCAACGACGTCGGATGCAGTGCCGGATCGCGACCGCATCTCGCCGCCCGTGCTGGATCCCGGCAAGACTGCGCCGGTCAATCCGACCAGCATCACGGTGCGGCTGAAGGCCGGCTTTGCGCTCGGCGAGGTCAAGAGCCACCACCACAACGTCAAGATCGAAAACCCGGACAGCACGACGCGTGTCGTCACGCTCGCCGACGGCGCTGTCCCCGCGGACCGCGATTTCGAGCTGACCTGGAAGCCGGCAGCCGAGAAGGCGCCATCGGTCGGCCTGTTCCGCGAGCATGTCGGCGACGCCGATTATCTGCTCGCCTTCGTCACGCCGCCCAGCGCCGAGCAGGCGACGCAGAAGCCGCTGCCGCGCGAGGTCGTGTTCGTGATCGACAATTCCGGTTCGATGGGCGGCACCTCCATCGTCCAGGCCAAGGCGAGCCTGCTCTATGCCCTCGGGCGCCTGCAGCCGAACGACCGCTTCAACGTCATCCGCTTCGACGACACCATGGACGTGCTGTTTTCAACCTCCGTGCCGGCCGACCCCGCGCATCTCGGCGAAGCACTCGGCTTCGTCAATGGATTGCAGGCGCGTGGCGGCACCGAGATGGTGCCGGCGATGCGCGCGGCACTCACCGACAAGCTCGCTGACAGCGGCATGGTTCGCCAGGTCGTGTTCCTGACCGACGGCGCGATCGGCAATGAACAGCAATTGTTCGAGACCATCACGGCGATGCGTGGCCGCTCGCGCGTCTTCATGGTCGGCATCGGCTCCGCGCCCAACACCTATCTGATGACGCGCGCCGCCGAGCTCGGCCGCGGCGCCTTCACCCATATCGGCTCGGTCGAACAGGTCGAGGAGCGCATGCGCGGCCTGTTCGCCAAGCTGGAAAACCCTGCCGTGACCGGCCTCAGCGCAAAATTCTCCGACGCCCAGGCCGACATCACTCCGGCGATCATCCCGGACGTCTATCGCGACGAGCCGCTGGTGCTGGCGGCCAAGCTCGACAAGCTCGCGGGCTCGCTCGAGATCAAGGGCCGCGTCGGCGACCGGCCGTGGTCGGTGACGCTGCCGCTGCAAAACGCCGCCGAAGGCAAGGGGCTGTCGAAACTCTGGGCGCGGCGCAAGATCGGCGATGCCGAGGTCGCGCGCACGCTGCGCGAGATGACACCCGACGACTCCGACAAGGCGATCCTGGCGTTGGCGCTCGACCACCAGATCGTCACGCGGCTGACCAGCCTCGTCGCGGTCGACAAGACGCCGAGCCGGCCCGAAGGCGAGCCGCTCAGGCTCAGCGACCTGCCCATCAATCTGCCTGCGGGGTGGGATTTCGAGAAGGTGTTCGGCGAACGGCCGCATCTGACGCCGACGCAGCTGCGCGAACGTCATGCCGATGCGCGCAATCAGCCGGCGACGCGACGGCCGACTCCCGCCGCACCTGATGCAGTCCGCTTGCCCAAGACCGCAACCTCGGCCGAGCTGAAGATGATCGCAGGCCTCGTCCTGATCGTGCTCGCCCTGATCCTGTTCGTGTTCAACCGGCGTCGGCCCTTGCTCACCGACCCCGCTTGAGAGAGGAGCCCCCCGACTCCTCTGTTAGCGCGCGCGGCTGCCCGTCCCTTTCAACGGCCGCGCGCGCCTTTTTCTTCTTGCCGTCATTGCGAGCGCAGCGAAGCAATCCAGGCTGCCTCCGCGGAAAGACCCTGGATTGCTTCGCTTCGCTCGCAATGACGGGTGTAGAACGAATGCCCCGCCTCATCTCTCCCTTGGTATTGGCGCTGATCGGCCTCATCCTGTTCGGCGACGGCGCCTACATCCATGCCAAGGCCTGGCTCGCGCAGGTGCTGCTGGAGCGGGCGTTCGACCGAAGCATTGCGACGGGACAGGCGGTGAAGCCATGGTCATGGGCCGACACCTGGCCGGTGGCGCGGATCGAGATCAAGCGGATCGGCGCCAGCGCCATCGTGCTGGAAGGCGCGAGCGGACAGGCGCTGGCCTTCGGCCCCGGCCACATCGATCACACCGCTGCCGCAGGCGAACGCGGGATTGCGGTCTATGCCGCCCATCGCGACACGCATTTCCGCTTCCTGCGCAATGTTGCCATCGGCGACGTCATCGACGTCACACGCAGCGACGGTCAACATTTTCGTTATCGCGCCGATTCGTCGGCCGTGGTCCGTTTCGATGCATCGGGCATCGATGCCACGGCGCAGGGTTTCGAGCTTGTTCTCGCCACCTGCTGGCCATTCGACGCCATCAGTTCCGGCCCCGAGCGCTACATCCTGCACGCAAGATTGATCGAAGCCGACAGATAGATCGCCCACGGTCCGGCGACACGCGCCGAAGCGTTGCTCATTCCACCACACGGCATGCCAACTCGCATGGTTGCCACTCCGAAGGACTCGCCATAGAACAGAGTGACGCGCCACCAAATAAGAACAACAGGTGAGGTCACGCCATGGAAGCCCGTGTGTCTGCTGCGTCCGCGTCCCGTCCATGGTCTCCGCCGCCGGGCGCCAGCGACATCGTCAAGCGCATCCATGCCATGCTGCACCCGCACAACATCGTGCTGGTGGGAGCGACCGACAAGCCCGGCAATTATGCCGAACGCATCTGGAACAATCTGGTCAAATACGGTTTCGAGGGCGGGCTCTATCCGATCAACGCCAAGCGCGAGAGCATCTGGGGCGTCACCTGCTACAAGGATTTCGCTAGCCTCCCGGAAAAGCCGGATCACGTGCTGGTGCTGGTCCCGGCACGCTTCGCCGTGCAGGTGATCCGCGACGCGGCTGCGGCCGGCGCGCGCTCGGCCACCATCGTCACCTCCGGCTTCAGCGAGCTGCAGGATGACGAGAGCCAGAGGCTCGCTGCCGAATTGCAAGCGGCGATACGCGAGACGGGCCTCGCCGTCACCGGACCGAACTGCCTCGGCAATCTGAGCGCCGGCGAGAAGCTTTTCACCAATATCGACGACCGCATCGTCACCATGGAACAGGGCGCGGTGGCGATCGCCGGGCAATCCGGCGCCATCGTCATGGCAATACGCCAAGCGCTGGAGGATCGCGGCGTCGGGGTCGGCTACATGGTGACGACCGGCAACGAAGCCGGGCTCGAGACGCCGGATCTGATGCGCTATTTCGCCGAGGATCCGAGCGTCAGGGTGATCGTCGTCTATCTCGAAGGCGTACGCAACACCAAGGCGTTCCGCGATGCCTGCAAGGCGGCGCGCACCGCCAGCAAGCCCGTGATCGCGCTCAAGCTCGGCGCATCCGAGGGTGGCCGCGCCGCGGCGATGGCACACACCGGCGCGCTTGCAGGCTCGATCGAGACGTTCGACGCCATCGCCACGCGTGAGGGCGTGATCCGCGTGGGCGGGCTCGACGAGCTGATCGAGACAACGGAGTGCTTCGTCCACTCGGCCGTGCCGAAGGGCGATCGGCTCGCGGCCGTCACACTATCAGGCGGCAAGCGCGGCATGCTGCTGGATGCCTTCTATGCCGAAGGCCTGAACTTCGCGCCACTGAGCCCCCATGTCGGCTCGGAGCTCGCAAAAATGCTCGGGCCGGGATCGATCGTCGGCAATCCGCTCGACGCCGGCTTTGCCGCGGTGGTCGATCCTTCCGTGTACATGAAGTCGATCAAGCTGATGATCGACGACCCCGATATCGACATCGTGATCATCGATGCCGAGCTGCCCAAGGCGCCGCACGAGCTGCGCGAGCGGAACCTGCGCATCGTCAACGAGATGGCGAGCGGGGCCGGAAAGCCCGTGATCTATATCAGCGCGATGTCGATCGGCTTCACCGACTTCACCAAGAGCTTGCGCAAGTCTCTCCCCCATCTCGCGGTGATGCAGGGCATGGACCGCGCGGTTACCGCGATCAAGTCGCTGCTCGACTATGCGAAGCTGCGCAAGGAGGTGCCCGACATCGTCTCCTCATCGAAGCCCGCCGCGCGTACCGTGCTGGAGAAGGCGCTGAAATCGGCAAACGGTGCGGCGCTCGACGAGGTCGCCTCAAAGAAGCTGCTGAAGGCCTATGGCATCCCGATCTCCAGGGAGGCGATCGCGCAGACGGCGGCGGAGGCCGCGAAGATCGCCAAGCAGATCGGTTTCCCGGTCGTGGCGAAAGTGGTCAGCGCCGAGATCCTGCACAAGTCCGACATCGGCGGCGTCGTGTTGAACCTCAACAGCGCGGCGGAGGTGAAGAAGGCGTTCACCGACATTTCCGCGCGGGTGGCGAGGCTGAAGGGCAAGCCGAAGCTGGACGGCATCCTGATCGCGCAGCAGGTCAAGGCCGATCTCGAGCTCGTGGTCGGCGCTTCGCTCGATGCCGAAATGGGACCGGTCGTGCTGTTCGGCACGGGAGGCATCGACATCGAGCTGATGAAGGACGTCGCACTCGCCGGCGCGCCGCTGGACGAGGCCGAAGCGCGGCTCCTGATCGGCCGCACCAAGGCCGGCATCAAGATGCGCGGCTATCGCGGCAAGCCGGCCTTGCACGAGGCCTCCGCGGTGAAGGCGCTGGTGGGCCTGTCCAACCTGATCGCGGATGCCGGCGACCGCATCGCCTCGATCGACATCAATCCGTTCCTGATCAACGGCAGGACGGGCGTGGCCGTCGATGCGCTGATCGTGCTGAACAATGCCGCGGCGAAACGCGCGGCGGGACATTGAGGCCGTAGGGCGGATTAGCGCAGCGTAATCCGCCAACTTGCACGGCTAGTGAAGCGAAAACGGCGGGTTACGCTTCGCTAACCCGCCCTACGTACCATTGCGGCCTTCTTCCAACTTCCCCACTTTGGCCGTAGACTCAGCCTCATGGCACGCGCGAGCAATCTTGTGATCGGTACGGCGACGCTGGCGGTGATCGCCGTGGCGTTCGGCGGCCTGCTCGGCGTGCAGAAATGGCGCACCATCCAGAGCCGCAGCCAGTTGCGCGTGGTGTTCGAGGGCGGTTCCGCCAGCGGCCTGCGCCGCGGCGGGCCGGTCAATTTCGACGGCGTGCCTGCCGGCCAGATCCTGTCGATCAAGCTGGACAATCCGCGCAGGATCGTGGCGCTGGTGATGCTCGACAACGCCGCGCCGATCCGCAAGGACACCGTCGCCGGCATCGAATTCCAGGGTCTCACCGGCGTTGCCGCGATCTCTCTGATCGGTGGCGCGCCCTCCGCGCCGCCGGTGCCACTGGATGCGGACGGCATCCCGGTGCTGACCGCCGATCTCAGCGACGCCGAATCCATCGTCGACACCCTGCACAGCGTCGACCGCACCATCGTCAGCAACGCACCTGCCATCAAGGAAGGCCTGCGCACATTCGAAACCACCACGGCCGATCTCAGGAGCAAGGGCGGCGAGATCGATTCCGTGATGGCAAAGGTCGACAGCGCCTTCGCGGGGTTCGACAAGGCGGTCACCAAGATCGAAAGCGTGGTGCCCGGCTTCGTCAACGGCAAGGCCGACGAGCTGTTCGAGAAGGTGCAGGACCTGCACGAGCTCGCCGACACCATGAAGAAGAAATCGGCGACCTATCTCGAGGACATTCGCCGCTCGCTGCTCGACGTCAGCGAGACCGCGAACAAGATGGCCGGCACCCCCCTGCCGCCGCGGCCCCCACGCCAGCCCGAGCAGAAGAAGCGGTAGCGCACTTCTTATCCTCCCCTGGAGGGGGAGGATCGGATCGCATGAAGCAAAGCGAAATGCGATCCGAGGTGGGGTGACGGTGCTTCGCAGCATGCAGTGGCCGAGTGGAGAGATCACCCCACCCCGCTCGCGCTACGCGCGATCGACCCTCCCCCTCCAGGGGAGGGTGGCAGCCGCTTCGTCTAGCGACGATGTCTCACCACGCGTAGCGGAGGACGCCCTTGCCGGCGTAGGAGCGCGTGACGTTCGAGAACTCGCCTTCGAAGGTCGCCGACGCGGACCAGCCGTTCATCCAGTTCATCTGCACCGACGCGGTGGTCAGCGCGGAATCGCGCGCCTGGGCGGCGCCGTTCACGACAAAGGCCGAACCCGGCAGCGTCTGGAACACCGCACCAACGGTACGGTCCGGATTGAAATCGTGTGCCCAGGCGAGGCGTCCGCGCAGCGTCATCACGCCACCCGCCGCCGCGAATGACTTGTCCGCACGCAGGCCGAGCTCGGTGCGGGTGCTGGTCACGTCCTTGACGGCATAGTTGAGCGCAAAGGTGTTGTTGCCGACGACCGCGAACTCCGAATAGTTCGGAAGGCTGAACATGGTGGCCTGGGCGGCTGCATAAGGCGTCAAACCAATCCACTGTGTCGCATAGCGATAGCCGCCCTCGAGCCGGCCCGAGAACGCATTGGCGTTGAATTGCGCGCGCAGCTGATCGACGCCGGCGGCGGTGACAATGCGATTGGTCGTGACATCCTGCCAGCCATAGGCCAATGCGGCCGTGATATAGGCCGGTCCGGCGTTGTGGCGTACGAAGGCACCGGCCTGGAACAGGTCGGAGCGGCCCCAGCCGAGACCGTTGACGTTGAAGCCGGTGCCGCCACCGGCCAGCGCAAAGCCGGCGATCGTCGACGGCGAGAAGCGATAGTCGAGGCCGACGGCCGTGCCGTAGACGCTGCTGCTGGAGGTGTTGGAGCCGAGGGCCGCGTTGCCGTCTGTGGTCTGCGAGCCACCATAGCCGGCCGCCCATACATCCCAGCGCTGCTCGAACGTCGCGGCCGGCGCCTTGCGGTAGATCGAGGCGAACGCGTCGCGCGCGCTTGCGTCACGTGCACGCTTGCCGGTCGACGCATAGGCATTCGCCTCGTCGGTCAGCGGCGTCGCCCCGGGCGTACCGCTGCGACCCGAACCGAACACGTCGGTCAGCAGGCTCATGAACAGGTTCATCGCGTTGAACGTCGTCTGCTGCGACCCCGTGCCGGATTCGCCCGAGGCCTGCGTGAGACCGGCCGGCGAGAGATTGGCGAGAGCGACAGGCAGGCTGCCGGTGCTGTTGAAATGATTCGTCAGCACGTTGGCGACGTTCTGCTGGTTGACGTTGAGGCCGGTGCCGTAACTCAACGACAGATCGAGGAAGACGTTGCTCGGATCGTAGCTCAGGACCGCCTTCAGGTTCGGCGAGAGCCCGGCCACGACCGGGTTGAACGTGTCGGGGAGCGTCGTCGCCGTCAGGATGGTATAGTGCTTCGCGATCGAGCCGGTCGGCACGACCACGACCGTTGCGCCGCCGAGCGTCGCCGTGCCCGTCACGACCGCGAGGCCGTTGCTGGCGCCCGAAACCTGCACCATGTAGCTCGATGCGGACGAGAAGGTGAGATCGCCTGACACGGTGAGCGTGCCGGTCGGATTGCCCGGCGCCAGCGTGCCGCCATTGACATTGGTGTTGCCGACCGTGCCGACACCGCCGAACGTGCCGCCGCTCGCGATGGTCACGGTGCCGTTGATGGTGCCGGCGAGCAGCAGCGTGCCGCCGAGCACGTTCCAGTCCTGATTGCCGGTGCCGGTCACGGTCCAGGTCGAGCTGTCGACCTTGTTGAAGGTCGAGAAGCCGTCGTACTGGAGGCCGGTGCCGATCAGGTCGAGATTGAACGTGTCCTTGCCGACACCGCCCAGCTGGAACGTGTCGAAGCCGGAGCCAGAGCCGAGCACGGCGCCGTTGATGACGCTGCCCGGGCCGAGCGTGAGCGTGTTCGGGCCGCAGCTGCAGAACTCGATCGCGGCGAGGCCGGTCGCGGCGTTGATGGTGCCGGAATTGAAGACGCTTCCGCCACCGTTCACGGAGATGCCGATACCGCCGGCCCCGACGGTGATGGTGCCGGTGTTGACGACCTGATTGGTGGTGCTGAACGTACTCACATCGATGCCGAGGCCGGCTGCGCCGACCGTGATCGTGCCGGTGTTGGTGACGATGTTGGAATCGCCGAACGCCAGGATGCCTTCGGCAAAGTCGCCGCCCGTGATCCGTCCGCTGTTGGTGACCGTGGCGGACGATCCGTTATAGGCGATGCCGGCGCCGCCCACACCGACATTGATCGTCCCACTCTGGCTGATCACCGCCCGGTCGCCCTGCACCGAGATGCCCGCCGATCCGCTGTCACCCGCGGTGATCGTGCCGCCGTTGGTCACCTTGGCATCGTCGCCCTGCACGGCAATGCCGACACTAAGATCGCCGGCCGTGATGGTGCCGAAATTACTCGCGGTCTGGGCGTCGCCAGCCATGAAGATGCCGGCTGCATTCTGTCCGACCGTAATCCTGCCGGTGGCCGTGTTGGCAACCGTGTTGTTGTTGCCGACGACGAGAATGCCGCCGGAGAATCCGGTGGAATCGCCGACCGTGATGGTGCCGGCATTGATCACGGTCGCGCCGCCTACCGCAAAAATTCCGCGTGCATCGTCGCCTCCGATGATCGTACCCGTCTCGGTATTGGTGATCGTGTTGTTCTGACCCGAGAAGACACCCCCGCCCCCCGCACCGACGGACAGCGCACCGCTGTTGGTGACCGTGTTGTTGTCATTGACCGAGATCGCGATGCCGTTGTCGCCGGTCGTGATCGTTCCGGCATTGGCGACGTTGTTGTGGTCGATCGCCTGGATGCCGAGGCCGGCGTCGATCACGGTGATGGTGCCGTTGTTTGTCACCGTGTTCGAGTCTCCGGCACCGATGCCGATCAGGTTCGAGCCGGCCGAGAGCGTGCCGTTGTTGGTGACCGTGCTGGAATTGTTGACGCCGATCGAGAGCGTCCCGTTGTCGTTCACGGTCGCGCCGGTGAGCACGTTGACATTGAGGCTGTCGACCCCGGCCCCGGCCTGAAAGCCGTCCGCATCAGTGCCGCTGCAAGTGACGGTCTGGCCGCTGGTGGCCGGATCTGGCGCGCAGAGTGCGTTGGCCGGCGTCGTGCAAAGGCTGAGGCCGACGAAGACGACCGATACGCCTGCAAGCGACGCAGCAACGGATCGGCGCAGTCGCCACCATGGCCCAACGCCCTGCACCTCACACCCCCAATTCCCAGCAATTTCGCCGGGAACTTAGGTCATGACGAGGTTCCGTAAAACTACGGCGCCGCCGAAATGCGTCCGTTTGGCGCACAACCGAGGCAGAATCCGACGGCCATGTTGCAACCCGGCCACGTTTTTCGGCGGCACTCGTTGCAGCTTTTTCCCGGAATCATGGGTCCTGACTTTCGCCAGGACGACAGTCGAGCGTAGGGCGGTCGCTGCCGCCCTACGCAACAGTCCCCCTCACCCGTAGACGAACGCCTTGTCGTCCAGGTCGGTCTTCGGGATCTCGTCCTTCTCGGTCCAGTAGTCCTGGCTGTGCTGCCATTCCGGCTTGTCGCCACGCTTGGGCAGCAGATCCATGTTGCGCATGATGTAGCCCGGATTGAAGTTTTCCGGATCGATCCAGGGCAGGATCGGCATGTTGTGGTCTTCGGACCGCAAGCTCACCTCGACCTTCTTCTTGCCCTTGGCCTTCATGTGGCCGAGCAACCGGCAGACGAAATCGGCGACGAGATCGACGCGCAGCGTCCAGCTGGCGCGGAAATAGCCGAACACCCAGACCATGTTGGGTACGCCGGTGAACATCATGCCGCGATAGGTGACGGTGTCGCCGAAAGCGAGCGGCTTGCCGTCGATCTCGAACGCGATGTCGCCGAGCGCGGCGAGATTGAAGCCGGTTGCGGTGACGACGACATCCGCTTCCAGCACATGGCCCGATTCGAGTTGGATGCCGTTCTCGACGAAGCATTCGATCTCGTCGGTGACGACGGAGGCCTTGCCGCCGGCGATGCCCTTGAACAGATCGGCATCGGGCACGAAGGCGATGCGCTGCCGCCACGGACGATAGCTCGGCGTGAAGTGCTTCTCGACATCGTAGTCAGGACCGAGCACCGCGCTGATCTGGCCGATCAGCTCCTTCTTCACCTGCTCCGGCTTGGACAGGCAGAGCTTGGTGAAGGCGTCCTGTTCGAACAGGATCTTTCGCCGCACGATCTCGTGGATCCACGTCTCGTCGACCTGGAGCCTGCGGAGCTCCTCCGCGATCTCGATGGCGTTGCGGCCGAGCCGGAAATAGGTCGGCGAGCGCTGCAGCATGGTGA
>Ga0209564_1002765_pt1 | contig 13178 bp, 6 predicted proteins | sample AraplaCol_mMF_r2_FD_184272 | JGI IMG/M metagenome (GOLD analysis project Ga0209564, IMG submission 184272) | Arabidopsis root microbial communities from North Carolina, USA - plate scrape MF_Col_mMF_r2 (SPAdes) (version 3) | ecosystem: Host-associated > Plants > Roots > Endosphere | place: USA... | reverse complement strand
TCAGATCATTGCCATAGCCACCGCCCAGGCCGAGCAGCACCCCTTCGGAGAGCTTGATGTCGGCACCGGCGCTGAGGCCCGCGGTGGTGGCAGTGATCTTGCTGCGATCGGTCCGCCGGTCACGCGTGCCGATGTCGATCGCGCCACCCGCCCAGGTGGCCAGCGAGCCGACCCGGCGGTTGCCGTCCTCGTCAACGCTGCCCGAGCCCGGCGCGGCCTGCTTGGCCCCGCTGGTCCCGGCGACGCCGCCCGAACCACCCACGGCACCCGCACCGCCGGTCGTGGCGACCGTCCGGCCATAGCCGAGCTGGTCGGCGCGTGAGAGCGGCGACTGGGCGTCGTTGGCGACCCCGCCGATCGCCGGATCCTCGCCCGAGAGGCGCATGCGATCGGTGATCGCGAGGCCCCAGCCCTTGTCGGTCGGCCGCTCGCGCACCGACATGCCGTCGCGCGAGCCGAGCGTGACGCCCATAGCGAGGCCGGTAGCGCCGCCGCCGTTATGGAGCTGCTCGGTGCGCCGCATGAAGTTGGCGACCTGTGCCCGGGCGAAGCGGCGTGCCGTCTCGGCCTGGGCATCGCTGATCGCCGCGACATCCGGATCGTTGCGCGGATCCGGGCGTGCCTGGACCGTGAGCGTGACGGTCGACGGTGCCGAAGCGCCGTAGACGTTGCTGAGCGTGTAGGTGACGACGATCGTCCCGCCGAAGCGGTTGTTCGGCGTCACGTCGAGGCGGTAGTTGCCACTGCCTGCAGCGACGATGTTGGTGGTCGCCGCATTGGCCGGCGAGATGCTGACCACGTTCGCGCCGGTGAACGGCCCGCGCGCCGCGCCCTCGGTGAGCATCACCGAGACCAGCTGGCCGTCACCCGCCGTCGCGGTCTTCGGCGCCGCGACCGGCACCTGGCCGACCACGGTGATCGTCACCGTTCCCGGTGCCGAGGTGCCGCCCGGGCCGACCGCGACATAGGTGAAGCTGTCGGTACCGGCATAGTTGGCGGCCGGGGTGTAGGTCGCGATGTAGGGCGAGGTCGGCGCCGCAGCGACCGGGGTCAGGCTCGGCCCGGCCCCGCCGCTGAGCGTGACGGTGCCATGCGCCGGCTGGCTCGCGATCTGGATCGAGTCATAGACGCCGGTCACCAGCGACGAGAGGTTGATCTGGACACTGGTCCCCGCCGTGGTGGTGCTGCCCGCCACGGTGGAGGTGCCCGGACCCGCGCCCGGCGGCGGCGGGGTCGCGACGGTGAGGCTCACCGTTGCTGCCGCCGAGGTGCCGCCCGGACCCGTCACGGTGTAGGCGAAGCTGTCCGCCCCATAATAGCCGGCGGTCGGGACATAGGTCACCACATCGCCTGCCACCGTCACCGTGCCATGGGTCGGCGCCGTGGAGATGGTCAGCGTGCTGTGGACGCCGGTGATCGAGGTGCTGAGATCGATGGCGGTGCCCGTGCTGTTATAGCCCACGGTCACGCCGGTCTTGTTGGCGGCCGTCGGCGCCGGCGGGGTCGCCACCGTCAGCGAGACCGTGGCGGCGGACGAAGTGCCGCCGGGGCCGGTCGCGGTGTAGGTGAAGCTGTCCGCGCCATAATAGGTGGCAGCCGGGATATAGGTCACCACATCGCCGGCCACCGTCACCGTGCCATGCGTCGGCGCCGTGCCGATCGCGATGGAGGAGTGGACGCCGGTGACCGAGGCCGACAGGTCGATCGCCGTGCCCGTGCTTGCATAGGTCACGTTCACGCCGGTCTTGTCCGCGGCAACCGGTGCCGGCGGCAGGCCGACGGTGATGCTCACCGTCGCAGGCGCCGACGTGCCGCCCGGGCCCGTCGCGGTGTAGGTGAAGCTGTCCGCCCCATAATAGGTGGCAGCCGGGGTGTAGGTGACCACGTCGCCGGCGATCGCCACCGTGCCATGCGTCGGCGCCGTGCCGATCGCGATGGACGAATGGACCCCGGTGATCGAAGCCGACAGGTCGATCGCCGTGCCGGTGCTCGCATAGGGCGCCGCCACGCCGGTCTTGTTCGCGGCGACCGGAGCCGCCGGCGTCGCCACCGTCAGCGAAACCGTTGCCGGTGCCGAGGTGCCGCCCGGACCGGTCGCGGTGTAGGTGAAGCTGTCCGCGCCATAATAGGTCGCGGCCGGCGTGTAGGTGATCACGTCACCCGCCACCGTCACCGTGCCGTGCGCCGGCGCGGTGCCGACCGCGAGGCTGGAATGGACGCCGCTGACCGAAGCCGACAGGTCGATCGCCGTACCCGTGCTCGCATAGGGCACCGCCACGCCGGCCTTGTTCGACGCGGTCGGCGCGGGCGGCAGGCCCACGGTGATGTTCACCGCCGCCGGCGCCGAAGTGCCGCCAGGGCCGGTCGCCGTATAGGTGAAGCTGTCCGCGCCGTAATAAGTGGCGTTCGGGGTGTAGGTGGCGACGTCACCGGCGACGGTGACCGTGCCGTGCGCCGGCGCGGTGCCGACCGCGATGGCCGAATGGACGCCGGTGATCGAGGCCGACAGGTCGATCGCCGTGCCGGTGCTCGCATAGGGCACTGCCACGCCGTTCTTGTCGGCCGCTACCGGTGCCGGCGGATTCGCCACCGTCACGGTCACCGTCGCAGGCGTCGAAGTGCCGCCCGGGCCGGTTGCCGTGTAGGTGAAGCTGTCCGCCCCATAATAGTTGGTGGTCGGAGTGTAGGTCACGACATCGCCCGCGACGGTCACCGAGCCATGCGCCGGCATGGTGCCGATCGCGATGCTCGAATGGACGCCGGTGATCGAGGCCGAGAGATCGATCCCGGTGCCCGTGCCGTTGTACGGGATCGCGACACCGCTCTTGTCGGTGGCAACCGGTGCCGAAGGCGTCGACACCGTGATGCTCACTGTCGCGATGTTCGAGGTGCCGCCTGCACCCGTCGCCGTATAGGTGAAGCTGTCGGTGCCGAAGTAACCCGCGGTCGGGGTATAGGTCACGACATTGCCCGAGATCGTCGTCGTGCCATGCTGCACCGCCGTACCGATGGCGATGCTGCTGTGCGGGCCGCCGGTGATCGAGCTGGCCAGGTCGATCGCAGTGCCGGCACTGTTGAACGGCACCGCCACGCCCGGCTTGTCGGCCGCGATCGGCTTGTCGATGAAGGTGAAGGTGGCCGAGGTCGTGCTGGTCTGGCCGTTGACCGAGACCGTCACCGCCTTGGCGCCCGAACCCGCCGCCGGCGCGGTGACGGTGAGCGAGGTCGCGCTCGCCGCCGTCACATTGCCGTTGCCGGCCGAACCGAAGGTGACCGTGTTGTTGCCCGGGGTCGTGCTGAAGCCGGTGCCCGAGATCGTCACAACCTGGCTGACCGGGCCGGTGGTCGGCGAGATGCCGGTCACGGTCGGGACGACAGCGAAGGCGCTGCTGCCTTGCGCGCTCGTCGTCGGATAGCCGGCCGGCGTGAAGGCGCCGAGCGAGAAGCCCGCAGTCGAGCCGGCCGTGGTGCCGGTATAGATGATCGTGACGTCGCAGCCGGTCGAGGGGATGCTGAAGCCGTTGAACTGGAAGTTCGCACCGCTATCCGAACCGCTGGCGCCGCAGCTGCCGCTCACCGCGCCGCGGCTGACCAGCGCCGAGCCGCTGAACAGCGGCGCGATGCTGGGCGAGGCCGAGGCATTAGGATTGGTGAAGGTGATCGTCGCAGTGCCGGTCTGGCCGACGCCGAGCGAGGCGGTCGAGAAGTTGACCGTCACGCCGATCGCGCCCGCCGCACTGACGGTGACGCTCTGCTGCACCTGGGCTGCGGCGTTCCAGTTGGTGTCGCCCGCCTGGTTGGCGTTGATCAGGCAGGTACCGGTCGCCTGGAAGGTCACCGAGCCGCCCGAGATCGTGCAGATCGCGGTGGAGCTGGCGTCGATCGTGAGGACCGGCGTCAGCGCCGAGGACGCCGTTGCGGTCGGCGTATAGGCCGCGCCGCCGACCGACGCGCCCGGCGCGGTCGAAGTGAAGCTGAGCGTCTGGGTGCCCTTGGTGATCGTGCCCGAGACGGTAGAGCCGTCGGTGGTGACCGGCGTGCCCTGGCTGTCAGTCACCCGGATCTGGTAGCTGAACACGCCGGCAGTGGTCGGCGTACCCGAAACCAGACCGGTCGATGCGTTGAGGCTGGTGCCCGCCACCAGCGTACCGCTCAGCACCGAATAGGTGTAGGGCGCGATGCCACCGGCAGCGGTGTTGCTCTGATTGAAGCTGGCGCCGACCTGGGCGCCCGAGGCGGCACCCGTGTTGATCGTCAGGTTCGCCGGGGTGACGGTGAAGCTCTGGACGACGTCGGGTGCGGCAGTCCAGTTGCCGTCACCCGCCTGGCTGGCGGTGATCGAGCAGGTGCCGGTCTGGTTCAGCGTGAGCGTGGTGCCCGAGACCGTGCAGACGCTGGTCGTGGTCGAGGCGAAGCTGACCGCCAGCGTCGACGACGCGGTGGCCGACAGCGTCAGCGGCGGGGCCGAGAGCGAGGTGTTGGGCAGCGTGCCAAAGCTGATCGTCTGCGCGCCCTGGGAAACGGTGACGCTGTACGACTGGGTCCGGGTGTACGGACCGCCGCTGCCTCCGGTCGAGCCGTCGGTCGCGGTGATGTCGAAGTTGAAGGTGCCGGTGGCAGTCGGTGTGCCCGACAGCGTGCCGCCCGACAGGGTGACACCAGTGGGCAACGTGCCCAGCGTCCGCGCATAGGTGTAGCCTGCCGTGCCGCCGCTCGCCGTGAAGCTCTGCGAATAGCCGGTGCCGACGGTGGCGCCCGGCAGCGCGCCGGAAGCCGGCGAGATGCTGATCGTCGGTGCGTTGATGGTCAGCACCATCGGGCCGGTCGACATGGTGAACGGACCGGTGCCGAGCGAGCTGTCGGTAACAGTGGCGGTGAAGGTGAAGGTTCCGCTCGCCGCCGGCGTGCCGGTGATCGTGCAGTCGGCGTTGAGCTGCGTGCCCGCAGGCAGCGAGCCGGTATTGAGCGTGGTCCCGCAGGTATAGGGCGTACGACCGCCCGACGTGTCGATCTGCACGCCCGACAGTGCGATGCCGCGCGTGCCGCTGCCGACCGGGAAGGTGAACAGGAGGGTCGGGTTGCTGACCGGCACCGTCACCGTCGCCGGGGCGGAGGTGCCGCCCAGGTTGGTCGCGGTGAAGGTGAAGCTGTCATTGCCGCGGAAGCCGGTTGGCGTGGTGTAGGTGACCGTGCCCGAGGAATCGATCGAGACCGAGCCGCCCTGCGCCGTGGTCGCCGAGCCGACCGCATAGTTGGTCGGGCTGTTGGTGGCGTGGCTGGTGACGCTGAAGGTCGTGTTGCTGATGTCATAGGCGACCGCCGCGGCCGTGTATGAGCTCGCAACCGGCGGGGCGACATAGGTGTACTGATCCGCCGCGCTGGTGGCGCTGGTGCCGCCGGGGGTCGCGACGGTGACGTCGTACGTGCCCGCCGCGTTCGCCGGCGAGGTCGCGGTGATCTGGGTGTTGCTGTTGATCGTGTAGGTCGCGTTGGTCGCGCCGAACTTGACCGCACCCGTGCCCGGTGCCGCCGCGAAGCCGGTGCCGGTGATCGTCACCGTCGTGCCGCCAGCCGTCGGGCCTGCGGTCGGCGAGACCGAGGTGACCGTCGGTGCGTTGATATAGGTGTATTGATCCGCCGCGCTGGTCGCGCTGGTGCCGCCGCCGGTCGTCACCCGGATGTCCACCGTGCCGGCGCTGCCGGCAGGCGAGGTCGCGGTGATCGTGGTCGCGTTGACGAAGGTGAACCCGCCCGCCGCGGTGCCACCGAAGGTGACCGCCGACACACCCGTGAAGTTGGTGCCGGTGATCGTCACCGTGGTGCCGCCACCCGTCGGACCCGCCGTCGGCGAGATCGAAGTGATCGTCGGCGCCGGGATATAGGTGAACTGGTCCGCTGCGCTGGTCGCGCTGGTGCCGCCGGGCGTGGCGACGGTGACGTCGTACGTGCCCGCCGCGTTGGCCGGCGACGTCGCGGTGATCTGGGTGTTGCTGTTGATCGTGTAGGTCGCGTTGGTCGCGCCGAACTTGACCGCACCGGTGCCCGGTGCCGCCGCGAAGCCGGTGCCGGTGATCGTCACCGTGGTGCCGCCACCCGTCGGACCCGCCGTCGGCGAGACCGAGGTGACCGTCGGCGCCGTGATATAGGTGTACTGGTCGGCCGCGCTGGTCGCGCTGGTGTTGCCGCCATTGGTGACGGTCACGTCATAGGTGCCGGCGCTGTTGGCCGGGGCGGTCGCGGTGATCTGGGTGTTGCTGTTGACGGTGTAGCCGGTCGCGTTGGTCGCGCCGAACCGCACGCCGCTGGCGCCGGTGGTGCCGTTCAGGTTGGTGCCGGTGATCGTCACCGTCGTGCCGCCGCCGGTCGGGCCGGCGGTCGGGGAGACCGAGGTGATCGTGGGCAGCATTGTTATCGTGTGGGACGCGGTTGGCGAATTCGCCGCCCCGCCTCCACTCACGCCGACCGTCACGCTTCGGGATAGTGCCGAGCTGGTCGATACCGCGGTGGTGATCGAAAGCGCGTTGTTCGAGGCACCCACCCCGATCGTGCCGGTGAAGGCGCAGGTGACATTGGTGCCGCTCGAGCCTGCGCAGTTCCAGTTGGCGCCGGTGGCGCTGCTGTAGCTGAGGCCGGCCGGCAGCGTCGAGGTGAGCGTGACCGTGCCCGAAGTGGCGCCGGTGCCGGTGTTGTTCACGGTCGGGAGCAGCGTGAAGGTGCCGCCCTGGGCCGGGGTTCCGCCATGGGTCAGGCTGACGCCGAGCGTCGGCGACGGCGCGGTGCAGCTGATCGTGAAGGTGACGCTGGAATTGTTGCGGCCGGCTTCGGCGGCGTTGGTGACGCCGTTCGCGGCATCGACCGAATAGTTGGTGACGGCGATGTTGAAGACGTCGTTCGCGGCGCCGACGGTGATGCTGCCCGAGCCCGAGGCGGCGGTGACGTTCTCGGTCGAACCCGAGCGCAGGGTGAAGCCGCTCTGTTCCTGCAGCGTGACCTGGACATAGCCGGTGCCCGAATTGCGGGTCCAGCTGAAGTTGATGACCTCACCCGGCGCGAGCGCCTGGGTGAAGTCCGAATAGTTGCTGCTCGACAGCTGCTCGCCGCCGAAGCTCTGGTTGCCGATCGAATAGGTGCCGGACAGCGTCCCCGGAGCATTGTTGCCCGCGCCGGTGGCGATCTGGTTGTTGTTGATCGACTGGCACTGGCCCGAGATGGCCCATGCGCTGGTTGGCGCCATGACGAGGATGCCCGCGGCGAGCGCGCCGCCCATGCGGCGCATGAGCCGCCCGAGGGGCTTCGGCCCTGGCCTGGAGGTCGGTGTCGCGCGCTCCCCGACGCGCTGTCCACCCGAAACGGCTGCCGCGATCCGAACGCAAACGGAACGCGCTTTCCCCAAGCCCCACACCATGCCGACAATACCCCCAACGCCCGTAAAAGGCGGCCTTGTTCTACATACAAGCAATAAACCCGGCAACAGCGGTTAAACCGAGGAAATATCCAGACATTCTCGAATCAGGATATTTAGAACCAAAATGGTATAAATCGCTTTGCCAATTACGCGATTCGCGGAAACACCCGGATTCTGTCAATAAAGTGTATTAATCCCCGCTTCTTCATGATCGACCCCGCGAAAAGCACGGAAGTGAAGTAATAGCCCCTTGTCTGCCATCGGGATCGGGTATCTAACACGCCCGCTTGCGGGAAACGGCGCGGCATTCCGCCCAGCCGACCGCGGCTACATTCCGGGGGTAGGACGATGTCTGAACCGTTTATGGGCCAGATCATGCAGGTCGGCTTCAATTACGCGCCGCGCGGCTGGGCTTCGTGCAATGGGCAAATTCTGGGTATTGCGCAGAATAACGCCCTGTTCGCACTGCTCGGCACCACGTTCGGCGGCAACGGCGTGAGCACCTTCGCCCTGCCGAACGCCGCGGGCCGCGGTTTTGTCGGCCTGGGCCAGAGCACTGCGGGCGGCAGCGCCTATGTCTGGGGCCAGGCAGCGGGCACCGAGACCGAGACGCTGACCATCGCCAACATGCCGGCGCACAACCACGTCGCCAACTTCACCGGCATCGCCGGCCAGACCACCGCGAGCGGCAGCATCCAGGCAGTGACCGGCCAGACCACTCAGGTCAACACCCCGACCGACGGCTCGCTGCTGGCGAACTGCGCCAATGCAGGCGCGGCGCAGGTGAAGATCTATGCGCCGTCGGGCACGACCGGCACGATGGTCAACCTCGCCGGCGTCAACATCACCGGCGGCAACTTCACCCCGCAGGGATCGGTGCAGGTCGGTATCACAGGCAGCAACATCCCCTTCTCGATCATGAACCCCTATCTCGCGGTGCAGACCAACATCGCGCTCGAGGGCGTCTTCCCCTCGCGCAACTGATCGCGCACGGGCGAAAGCTTTCCGGCTCCGTCGCGCAGGCGGCGGAGCCGGTTCCGTTTCAGGCGAAGACCGCCTGGTAGACGCGCCGATCGGGATGCGGCTGCAGCTGGGTGAGCAGGATCGAATGCGGGCCGCCCTTGCCGCAATCGAGGTCATAGGTGCCGTCGAGCAGATAGACTTCGAGCGGCGATTCGAAGAAGAGCGAGAAGGGATCGCGCACGTCGAAGCCGCGCAGCACGCCGCGGCGCTGGATGCTGGCGAGAGTGATCTCCACCGGCTCGGGGATCGTGGCGACGCGGACCTTGCGACCGACCCAGGGTTCGAAATCTTCCGGTGTGAGCAATCGCATGTCGTCTATTTCCCCCTCCCGTGGAACGGACAGTCGCTCCAGCCGTGAGACGCCCATCCTGCCGGGTCCGCGGCGGCGCGTGAAGCCGGTCCGCGCCGTTTCGGAGCAAAAGTCGACGAGATGACGCGCGCGCCGCTACCGCCCTTCCCCGCCCCGCGGCCCCTGCCCGTCCTGGCGGACACGCTGGCGGTGCAGCGCCTGGCACTGCCGCCCGCCGGCACTGCCGACCTGCCCTTCCTCGCCGACCTCTACGCCGCCTCGCGCATGGCCGAGCTGCTCTTCGCGCCCTGGCCCGCGGAGCAGAAGCGCGCGTTCCTCGACGAACAGTTCGCGCTCCAGCACGCCCATTTCGTGAAGGCCCATCGCAAGGGCGATTTCCGGCTGGTGACGCAGGCGGAGCAGCCGGTCGGCCGCCTCTATTTCAACCGCAGCGGACCGGAATGGGTGCTGATCGACATCCTGCTCGCCGCCGGGACGCAGGGCAGCGGGATCGGCGGCGCGCTGGTCGGCTGGCTGCAACAGGCCGCAACGGATGCGGCCGCGGAGCGGCTGCGGCTGAGCGTCGCCTATACCAATCCGCGCGCACACGCCTTCTACCAGCGGCTCGGCTTCGAGGATGCCGGCGACGTTGCCGGTACCCATCTCTCGATGCTCTGGCAGCCTATTCGACGGTGACCGACTTGGCGAGGTTGCGCGGCTGATCGACGTCGGTGCCCTTGGCCACCGCGACATGATAGGCGAGCAGCTGCACCGGCACCGCATAGACCAGCGGCGCGATCAGCGGGTGCACCTTGGGCATGGTGATCGTCGCCACCGTGCCCTCGCCCGCCGCTTCGATGCCGTCATAGTCCGAGATCAGGATCACCTTGCCGCCGCGCGCCTGCACTTCCTGCATGTTGCTGACGGTCTTCTCGAATAGCGGACCCGAAGGGGCGATCACGATCACCGGCACGGCATCGTCGATCAGCGCGATCGGGCCGTGCTTCATCTCGCCGGCGGCATAGCCCTCGGCGTGGATGTAGCTGATTTCCTTGAGCTTCAGCGCGCCTTCCAGCGCCAGCGGATAATCGGTGCCACGGCCGAGATAGAGCACGTCGCGGGCGGCCGCGACGACATGGGCCATCGCCTGGATCGCCTCGTCATAGGCGAGCGCACCGTTGAGCGCGGCCGGCGCCTCGGCGAGGTGCTTGACCAGCGCCTTCTCCTCGGCCTCGGACAGCTTGCCCTTGGCCTTGGCGAGATTGGCGGCGAGCGCGGCGAGCACCGCGAGCTGGCAGGTGAAGGCTTTGGTCGAGGCGACGCCGATCTCGGGGCCGGCATGGGTGGGCAGCAGCAAATCCGCCTCGCGCGCCATCGAGCTGGTGGGGACATTGACCACCGCGGCGATCTTCTGGCCCTCGCTGCGGGCATGGCGGAGCGCGGCGAGCGTATCGGCGGTCTCGCCCGACTGGCTGATCACGATCATCAGCCCGCCCTCTTCCATCACCGGCGCGCGGTAGCGGAACTCGGAGGCGACATCGAGATCGACCGGCACGCGGGCGAACTGCTCGAACCAGTATTTGGCGACCATGCCAGCATAGAAGCTGGTGCCGCAGGCGACGATGGTGACGCGCTTGACCGACGAGAGATCGAAGTCCGGGATCGGCAGCGTGACCTGCTCTTCCATGCGCTGCAGGTACGAGCGCAGCGTCTGGGCGACGACGATCGGCTGCTCGTAGATCTCCTTGAGCATGTAATGCCGATGGTTGCCCTTGGAGATCAGCTCACCGGTGACGCCCGAGATGGTGATCGGGCGCTCGACGGGGTTGTTGTCCTTGTCGAAGATTTGCGCGCCGTCGCGGGTGATGACGACCCAGTCGCCTTCCTCGAGATAGGCTATGCGCTGGGTGAGCGGCGCGAGCGCCAGCGCGTCCGAGCCGAGATAGGTCTCGCCCTCGCCATAGCCGACCACCAGCGGCGAGCCGAGGCGGGCGCCGACCAGCAGGTCCGGATGCTGGCGGAACAGGATGGCGAGTGCGAAGGCACCGTGGAGGCGCGGCAGCACCTCGGCAACTGCCTCGGCAGGCGCCATGCCGGCCTCGACCTTCTCGCTGACGAGATGGGCGACGACTTCGGTGTCGGTCTCGCTCTCGAACTTGCGGCCGCGGGCGATCAGCTCATCGCGCAGCGCCTTGAAGTTCTCGATGATGCCGTTGTGAACCAGCGCGACTTCACCGGTGGCATGCGGGTGGGCGTTGTTGGTGGTCGGGCCACCATGCGTCGCCCAGCGGGTGTGGGCGATGCCGGTGGTGCCGGGCAGCGGGTTCTCCGCCAGCTCCTTGCCGAGATTGACCAGCTTGCCCGAAGCGCGGCGGCGCTCGATCCGGCCATCGACATCGGTGGCGATGCCGGCCGAATCATAGCCGCGATATTCCAGGCGCTTGAGACCGTCGTACAGCCGCTCCGCGACGTCTTCCTTGCCGACGATTCCGACGATTCCGCACATGCTTTGGGTGTTCCTGCCTGAGCCCGGCGATCAGCCGAGGATTTCGATCTGGTCCGCCGTCTCGACGGCGATGCGAATCTGGAAATGGGAGCCGGTGGGTACGCGGCGCGCGATGCCCTTCACGCGGATACGCTTGCCCTTGAGCATATCCTCGGCATGGCCGCCGAGCTTGTCCTTGAACGCGTTTCGCCCCTTGGTGTCGAGCGCGACCGCGAGGTTGCCCGGGTCTCGATAATCGACGGCCGAGTTGAGATAGGCGTTGAAGCCACCCGCGCCGGTGGACGCTACGACGAATTCGAAAGTGCCTTCGACCTCGCCGGTCTTCGAGGCGGCGACCGCCTCGATCGCCTGGGTGGGATTCATCGGTGCGGTCTGCGCGAAGGCAGGCGCCGCGACGGCGAGGGCGAGAGCAGAGATCAGGGTCATCGTGCGCATCACTTCTTCGCCGCCTCCTTCTTCGCCTTCATCTTCTCGCGGAACGTCCGCGCCCAGCCCGGCTTCACCTGCTGCTCGGCCCGCACGATCCCCAGCGCATCGCCCTCGACATCGCGGGTCACCACCGATCCGGCGGCGACGATCGCGCCGTCGCCGATGGTGACGGGCGCCACGAGCGCGCTGTTGCTACCTACAAAAGCGCCGTTACCGATCACTGTCCGGTACTTTAAGAAACCGTCATAATTGCAGGTGATCGTGCCCGCGCCGATGTTCGCCCCCGCCCCGACGGTGGCGTCGCCGATATAGCTGAGGTGGTTGGCCTTGGCGCCGGGGCCGATCACCGCCTTCTTGATCTCGACGAAATTGCCAACCTTGGCACCCTGCTCGATCCGCGCGCCGGGGCGCAGGCGGGCATAGGGGCCGATATCGGCGCCCGAGAGGATCTCGGCGCCTTCGAGATGGCTGAAGGCGTGGATGACGACCCGGTCCGCCACGGTGACGCCGGGACCGAAGACGACATTGGGCTCGATCGTGACGTCGCGGCCGATCACCGTGTCATAGGCGAACCACACCGTCTCCGGCGCGATCAGCGTGGCGCCTTCGACCATCGCGCGGGTGCGGCGGCGCTGCTGCCATTCCTGCTCGAGCCCGGCGAGCTCGCCGCGGCTGTTGACCCCGGCGACTTCGATCGCATCGGTCTCGATGCCAACCGAGAAGCGGCCCTCGGCCCGCGCCAGCTCGACCAGGTCGGTCAGGTAATATTCGCCGGCGGCATTGTCGTTCCGGAGCTGGGCGAGCAGGCGGAACAGGTCCGCCGAGCGCACTGCCATCAGGCCGGAATTGCAAAGGGTTACCGCGCGCTCCTCGGGGCTCGCGTCCTTGAACTCGACGATCTTGTCGAGCCGGCCGTCGGGGCCGACGATGACGCGGCCATAAGCGCCGGGATCCGCGGGGCGGAAGCCGAGCACCACCACGCTCGGATCGCCCTCGCCGTGGAGCGCGTCGATCATCCGGCGCATCGTCTCGGTCGTGACCAGCGGCACGTCGCCATAGAGGATGAGGACATCGCCCTGGAAATCGGCGAGCGCCGCCTCCGCCATGCGGACGGCATGGCCGGTGCCGAGCTGCTCGGCCTGCTCGGCGGTCTCGACCCCGAGCGGATGCACCGCGGCCTCTACCTGTTCCTTGCCGGCGCCGACCACCACGACCTCGCGCTCGACGCCGAGCGCCTTCACGCTGTCGACCAGATGGAGCAGCATCGGTCTGCCGGCGATGGGATGGAGGACCTTGTGGGTGTCGGACTTCATCCGCGTGCCCTTGCCGGCCGCGAGGATGATTGCTGCGATCGGTGCCGTCATTGTCCCTCCGTTGGCCGTCCCCTGCCACGTTAGTCTTGCCAATTCCATAGGGCAGCTGGCAGGCAACGGCGACATGACCGATTTCCCCTTCGACATCGTCGGATTCGACCTCGACGGCACGCTGCTCGACACCAGCGCGGACCTGCTCGGCGCCACCAACCA
>Ga0209564_1002761_pt1 | contig 13193 bp, 6 predicted proteins | sample AraplaCol_mMF_r2_FD_184272 | JGI IMG/M metagenome (GOLD analysis project Ga0209564, IMG submission 184272) | Arabidopsis root microbial communities from North Carolina, USA - plate scrape MF_Col_mMF_r2 (SPAdes) (version 3) | ecosystem: Host-associated > Plants > Roots > Endosphere | place: USA... | reverse complement strand
TCGACGCTGGCGATGTGGGACATCAAGGGCTCGACCACCGATCTGTTCAGCCTGCCCGGCGGCAATGTCGGCATGGCGATCGGCGGCGAAGTGCGCCGCGAGACCCAGAATGACGACCGCGATGCCCGGGTCGACGGCACGATCCAGTTCACCGATTCGATCACCGGCGCGGTCAACGGATCGGACCTGATCGGCACCAGCCCCTCGCCCGACACCAGCGGCCGCCGCACCGTCGCCGCCGCCTATCTCGAATTCGCCGTCCCGGTCGTCTCGCCGGAGATGAACATCCCGCTGGTCCGCAACATCGAGCTGCAGCTCGCCGGCCGCTTCGAGCATTATTCGGACGTCGGCTCGGTCGCCAAGCCGAAGGTCGCCGCCGCCTGGGACATCGTCCGCGGCATCCGCGTGCGTGGTTCCTATGCCGAGGGCTTCAAGGCGCCGAACCTCGAGCAGATCAACGCCACTTTGGTCACCCGCTCGAACACCCGCACCGACTATGTCCGCTGCGAGGCGCAGCTGCGCACCGGCGCTATCACCAGCTTTGCCAATTGCTCGCAGGGCTTCGCCACCACCGCGCGGCGCTCGGGCAATCCGGACCTGAAGCCCGAACAGTCCAAGACGTGGACGGTCGGCGTGGTGCTGGAGCCGCACTTCCTCGATTCCGCGATCGGCCGGATCACCTTCACCGCCGATTACTGGCATGTCGACCAGAAGGGGATCGTCGGCCTGTTCGGCGAGGGCAATGCGCTGATCAACGACTATCTGCTGCGCGTGCAGGGTTCGAGCGACCCGAACGTGATCCGCGCCGCACCCACTGCCGAGGACAATGCGCTGTTCGCCGGAACGGGCCTCACCCCCGTCGGTCGCGTGCTCTACGTCAACGACAAGTACGTCAACCTGCTGCCGCAGGAAGTCGCAGGCGTCGATCTGGGCCTCAACTGGCGCCTGCCGGACTTCGGCGCGGGCAAGATCAGCCTCAACGCCAATGCCGCCTATCTCGACAAGTTCTTCCTCGAGCCCTCGCCGCCGATCCAGAAGCTGATCGCCGCGCGCGATGCGGGGACGATCAACGCCGGCACCAACATCGCGGACGCCGGCGACCTCGTCCGCCAGAACGGCAAGCCGCGCTGGAAGGTCACCGGCTCGATCACCTGGGAGAAGGGCCCGTTCCAGATCGGCGGCTTCACCCAGTACACCAGCGACGTGGATGACACCGGCCTGCTCGATTCCGCCGGCGCCGCCTGGCTGATCGACGACCGGATGACCTTCAACCTCTATGGCCAGGTCACCGTGGGCAAGCGCGACAATGGCGGCCGCTACCGCCTGCGCATCGGCGTGCGAAACCTCACCAACGAAGGACCGCCGCTCAGCTCGAGCGGGTTCCTCGGCTCGCTCTACAGCCCCTATGGCCGCTACTGGTACGCCAATATGCGGGCGAGCTTCTGATGCGGATCGCCCTGATCCTCGCGCTGGCCTCCCTCGCACCGCCGGCCTTCGGCCAGGAAACCCCGGAGGCGCCCGCCACCCAGCGCGTCTCCGGCGGCGACATCGTCGCCTATGACCAGATCCACAAGCCGATAATCGGGCGCGGCGGCATGGTCGTCAGCCAGAACCGGATCGCGGCCGATGTCGGCGCGGCGATCCTGCGCAAGGGCGGCAACGCCGTCGACGCCGCGGTCGCCACGGCCTTCGCGCTCGCCGTCACTTTGCCGCGCGCCGGCAATGTCGGCGGCGGCGGCTATATGCTGATCCACATGGCGGCGAAGGACGGCAAGCCCGCCCAGACGATCGCGATCGACTATTACGGCCAGGCATCGCGCAACACGACGCCCGACCTGCTGCTCGGCACCAACGGCAAGTTCGATGCCGCCAAGGGCTATTCGATGAAGGGCGTAGCGATCCCCGGCACCGTCGCCGGCCTGTGGGAAGCGCACAAGCGCTTCGGCGCGCTGCCCTGGGGAACCCTGATCGCTCCGGCCATCGCCATGGCCCGCGACGGCGTGATCCTGTCGGACGACGAAGCCCAGGCCAATGCCGACCAGAAGAAGGCGATGGCCGACGACCCCGCCGCCCTCGCCGTCTTCTTCAAGTCCGACGGCAGCGCCTATGCGCCCGGCGAGCGCTGGAAGCAGCCCGAGCTCGCCGCGACACTGCAGGCGATCGCCGCCAAGGGCCGCGACGGCTTCTACACCGGCGTAATCGCCCGGAAGATCGCTACGGGCATGAAGGCCGGCGGCGGCGTGATCGACGAGAAGGACCTCGCCGATTACCAGCCGGTGATCTCGGAGCCGATCTGGTCGAGCTATCGCGGGATGCCGATCGCCTACATGCCGCCCACCGCTTCGGGCGTCAGCGTGGCCGAGGCGATGAACATCCTCGAGCGCTTCCCGGTGCGCGAACAGCGCTGGGGCAGCGTCGCCAACCTCCACCTCCTCGCCGAGACGCTCAAGATCGTCTGGTCGGACCGCAAGCTGATCGGCGGCGGCCCGGAGTGGCGGACGCCCGCCAAGGGGCTGGCGAGCAAGGAATATGCGGCAGAACGGGCGAAGCTGATCCAGACCGGCTCGTCGCTAGATGCGAAGACGCTGCCCGACGGCAATCCTTATCCCTGGGAGAGCAAGGACACGACGCACTTCTCGGTGGTCGATGCCGCCGGCAATGCGGTGAGCAACACCTACACGCTATCCGCCTCCTACGGCGCGCATGTCGTCGCGCCTGGCACCGGCATCCTGCTCAACAACTCGCTCGGCAACCTTGCCTGGGGCCGCAGCGGCTCGGACAGCAAGGCGACCCAGCCGGTGCCGGGCAAGCGCGTCGGCTCGACGATCACGCCGATGATCGTGTTCAGGGACGACAAGCCCTGGCTGGTCACCGGCACGCCGGGCGGCGGCTATATCATCGCGACGATGGTGCAGATGCTGTCCAACGTCATCGACCACCGCCTCAATGTCGCCGAGGCGGCCGAGCGCCCGCGCATCAACCAGTCGGGCGGCGAAGGCCCGATCGAGCTGGAGGAAGGCTTCTCGCCGGACATCATTCCCCTGCTCGAGGCAAAGGGGCACAAGGTGCGCAGCTCGAACACCATGGGATCGGTCCAGTCGATCATGGTGGAAGGCGACAAGTTCCTGGGATCGGCGGACACGCGCCGGCCCGATGCCGCGGCTGTCGGCGCGAAATAAGGGGAGAATGCAGGACATGAGGATCAGGACCGCGCTGCTGCTGGCGAGCATGTTCGCGCCGCTTTCCGCCCAGGCCCAGGCCGTGCCCGAGGCGCAGCGCGGCGCGATCCTGGCGGGCATCGACAAGCGCACGCCCGAGCTGGAAAGCACCGCAAAGGCGATCTGGGGCTGGTCCGAAGTCGGCTATCAGGAGAACAAGTCCTCCGCCCTGCTCCAGGCGCAGCTGAAGAAGGCCGGCTTCACCGTCACCCCCGGCGTCGCCGGCATGCCCACCGCCTTCGTCGCCAGCTTCAAGCAGGGCAGCGGCCCGGTGATCGGCATCCTCGCCGAATATGACGCCCTGCCCGGCCTCGCCCAGACGACCGCGCCGACCAAGACCGCGGTCGCCGGCAAGGCCGCCGGCCATGGCTGCGGCCATAACCTGTTCGGCGCGGCGAGCGTCGAGGCGGCGATCGCGATCCGGGAATGGATGATCGCCAACAAGGTCCAGGGCGAGCTGCGCGTCTATGGCTCGCCCGCCGAGGAAGGCGGCTCGGGCAAGGTCTATCTCGTCCGCGCCGGCCTGTTCGACGATGTCTCGGCGGTGCTCCACTGGCACCCGAGCGATGCCAATGGCGTCTCGACCGGCAAGAGCATGGCCAATATCTCGGGCAAGTTCCGCTTCCACGGGATCAGCGCCCATGCCGCCGCCTCGCCCGACAAGGGCCGCTCGGCGCTCGACGGGGTCGAGGTGATGGACGTCGCGGTGAACTTCATGCGCGAGCACGTCCCCTCCTCGACGCGCATCCACAACATCATCACCGCGGGCGGCGAAGCGCCGAACGTCGTGCCCGACTTCGCCGAGAGCTATTATTATGTCCGCAACGTCGATCCGCTGATCGTCCGCGACGTATGGGGGCGCGTGGTCAAGGCCGCGCAGGGCTCGGCGATGGCGACCGGCACCAGCGTCGATTACGAGATCACCGGCGGCGTCTATTCGATGCTCGCCAGCGAGACGCTCGCCAGGGTGATGAGCGCCAGTCTCAACGCGGTGGGCGGCGAGACCTGGACGCCCGAGGAGACCGCCTGGGCGACCGAGCTGCAGAAGAGCCTGCCGACCCAGAAGCCGCTCGACAGCGTCAAGCAGACCAGCTCGCGCGAGCGCGGCCCGGACGGCGGCGGCTCGACCGACGTGGCCGACATCAGCTGGACCGTGCCGACCATCGGCCTGGGCACCGCGACCTGGGTGCCGGGCACCCCTGCGCACAGCTGGCAGGCGGTCGCCGCTTCGGGCTCCTCGATCGGTTTCAAGGGCGCCACCGTCGCCGCCAAGACGATCGCGCTGACCGGCGCGGACCTGTTCCTCTCGCCAGAAGTGCTGAAGGAAGCCCGGGCCGAACTCGACAAGGCGCGCGGCCCCGACTTCAAGTACGACGCGCTGCTCGGCACCCGCACGCCGGCGCTCGACTATCGCAAGCCGACCCCGGCCTGGGAGGAGACGAAGCGCAAAAGCGCTAGATGACCCGCTCGGCCTCGATCAGCCGCAGCGGGCTCTCGCTGTCGCGGAAGGGCCGGCGGTGGAGCCGCCCCTCGGCCTGGGCGAGTCGCTCGACGGCGCGGGCGAGGTCGGCCTCGGGCAGGGTGAAGGGCAGGCGCAGGAAGCGCTCGAACCCGCCATCGGCCGCGAAGCGAGGGCCGGGCGCGACGCGCAGGCCGAGGGTCTGGGCCATCGCCGCGAGCGCGGAGGCCTCGGGATGCGGCAGCTCGGCCCAGAGCGCCAGCCCGCCCTCCGGCATCGGCACCCGCCAGTGCGGCAGTGCCTCGCCAAGCAGGGCGATCAGCTTCTCGCAGCGTGCCCGCAGCATCGCCGGCCGCTCGCCCATGTCGCTCTCGCGCTCGAACAGCACCGTGACGGCAAGCTGCTCGAGCACCGGGGTCGCCATGTCGAGGATCGCGCGCAGGCGGCCGAGCTCGGCGATGCGCTGCTCGCTGGCGCGGATCCAGCCGACGCGCAGCCCTCCCCAATGGCGCTTGGCGACCGAGCCGAGGCTCAGCACCAGATGCCCCTCCGGATCGTGCGCGGAGACCGGTGCCGGCATTGGCGATCCGAAGCCGGTCCCGGCCATCGTCTCGTCGATCAGTAGCGGCGTGCGCGTCCGCGCGGCGATCGCCACCAGTTCCCGCCGGCTCGCCGCGTCCATCAGCCGGCCGGTGGGATTGTGGAAATCGGGCAGCAGATAGGCGAGGCGCGGCCCGGTCTGGCGGAACACCGCCTCCATCGCGTCGAGGTCCCAGCCGGTTTCCGGCAGGCTTATCGGCACCGGCTGGCAGCTGTTGCGCAGGATCGCGCCCAGCGCATTGTGATAGGTCGGATGATCGACTGCGACCCGGTCGCCCGGCCCGGTCAGGGCGCGCAAGGCGAGCGTGAGCCCGTTCTGTGCCCCGCTCGTCACGATGATCTGCTCGGGCCGGGTCGGGCAGCCGCGCCGGGCATAGTCGCGCGCGATCGCCTCGCGCAGCTCGGGCAGGCCCAGCGCCTCATAGCCGATGCCCGAGAGCCAGGCCGGCAGCCGCTGCAGCGCCTCCTCATAGGCCTGCCAAAGCCCCGCGGGGGCCGGCAGCGCCGCAGCGGTCCAGTCGATGAAGGTATCGCCCTCCCCCATATCGGCGATCTCGCTCACCGCCGCACGCCCGCCCGGGAGGTGCGTGACGCTGCCCGATCCCCGCCGGCTCAGCAGATAGCCTTCGTCGCGCAGCTGCCCATAGGCAGCCGTCAGCGTCGTCCGGCTGACCCCCAGCACCTCGGCCAGCTCGCGCTCGCCCGGCAGCCGGACGCCCAAGCCCACCCGGCCGTCCAGGATCAGCAGCCGCAGCGCGCGGGCGAGCAGCCGGTAGGCGGCATCCGCGCTGTCCGCGCCGCGCCATTGCCCGAGCAGACGGGAGAGCGAGCCGGCCTTGAGCGATATGGCATCCATGCAATGCCACTATCATCAAAGTGGATATTTCAGATAGAGCCAATTCAATCCATTTGGACATCATGCTTCGCCATGACCGCCTCCCCGCCCGCCTTACCCAGCTCCTTGCCGGCCTGTGCCTCTATGGCATCTCGATGGCGATGATGGTGCGGGCCAATCTCGGCCTCGATCCCTGGGACGTGCTCCACCAGGGGCTCGCACCCCGGCTCGGCCTCAGCTTCGGCTGGACGGTCAACCTGGTCGGCCTCGTCGTGCTCGCGCTATGGCTGCCGCTGCGCCAGCGGCCGGGGCTGGGCACCGTGCTCAACATCATGGTGATCGGCACCGTCACCGATATCGCGCTCGCGGTGATCCCGGCGCCGGAAGGCTATGTCCCCCGCTTCGCCCTGCTCGGCTTCGGCATCGTGCTCAATGGCATCGCCGGCGGCGCCTATATTGGCGCGGGCCTGGGCCCGGGTCCGCGCGACGGGCTGATGACCGGCTTCTGCCGCCGCACCGGCCTGCCGGTGAAAGCCGTGCGCACCGCGATCGAGCTGGCCGTGCTCGCGATCGGCTGGCTGCTCGGCGGCACCGTCGGACTCGGCACCGTGCTCTACGCCGTCAGCATCGGCTGGGTCGTCCATTATGCGCTGCCGGCCTTCGCCTTCGACAAGGCCGCGCGGCAACCCCAGCCGGCCAGCGCCTAGCGGAAGCCGGCTCTCACGGCCGCCAGAATGCCAGCATCCGCCTGGTCTCGCCGGACTTGCGCCGCCGCTGCCAGTCCGGATCGCGCGACAGGAACTGGAACGGATCGCGATGCTCGCGCGCCGATTCCTCCAGATAGGCCCGCCAGCGATAATGGCTGTAGGTCTGCATCGCATTGATCGCATAGTGCATCGCGATCCCCGGATGGCCGCGGATGACGACGAAATTCTCGTCATTCTTGCTGCTCGCGGACTTGGAGAAATTGTGCGAGCCGGTGACCACGATCGGATCGTCGCCAAAGGGATCGATCACCAGCACCTTCGAATGAGTGATCGCGTTGCCGATGTTCGCCCGGAACTCGGCGGCAGTGCCCTCGACCGCCCATTCGCCCACCGTCCTGCCGACGCCCGTCGTCTGTGCCGCGTCGAGGAAATATTCCTGCGGGTCGCGCTTCAGCAGCTTGAAGGTTTCTGCCCCGGCTCCCGTGAACTGCGTCGCCACGCCGCGGACATAGAGATCCTTCTCCCGCTGCATCTCGAGCAGCGTCCTCACCGGCTCGTTGCCGGGCTGGAACATGACGAAGAACACGCCCTGCTTCGCGCCCTTCACCAGCGCGACCAGCTCGTCGATGTCGATCTCGCCGCTCAGCCGGCTGAACCAGCTGTCGAGCGTGGCGCTGCCCAGCGCGATACCGCGCTTCGGATGGTTGTTCGACTCGAGCAGCGCAGGCGTCACGCCGTCCCCCGCCTCGGCGAGCAGCTGGAATTGCGCCTCGTAATGCTCGGCGACATCGGCATTCTCGATCATGATGCCGTTGTTGAGCTGGGTACACAGGCCCGTCGGCGTCCAGTTGGTGCTGCCCGTCCAGACCTTTTGCGGCGCGAACGCGCTGCCCGTCCGGCGCCCGATGACGACGAACTTGTTGTGGCCGAGCGCCGCCGGCGACAGGAACCGGTCATGGACCACGCAGTGTGCGTCCTTGAGCCGCTTGCGCCCTTTCTCGTTCTGGTCGTCGCCCGGCGCATCGACGCTGCCATTGGCCAGCACCACATGCGCACGACCCCCGATCGCGACGAGCCCGTCGATCAGCTCGGCGTCGCCGAGCTCGTAGAGCGCGGCGTGCAGCTCGAGTGTGGGATCGTCTTCCACGGCCTTCATCATCGCGAGGATGCATTCGCGCAGCGTGCCGCCCAGAAAGGCCCGCGCCTCGCGATCGACATTGGCGCTGACCACCACCGCGGTCGCCTTGAGCTGAGCCAGCGTGATGTGCTTGCGCTTCATGTAGCGCGCCATGAACTGCGACAGCACATAGCCGCGGTTGAAATGGACGCTGACGCCGTCGCCGCAATCCGCGCTCAGGGTCAGCATGGGCGACCATGCGCTGGCGGGGCCGTCGTGCAGCTTGCCATCGTCGCCCAGCACGCGCGCGACGACGCGATAGGCTATCGTGTCACCGAGATCCGCCGCGTGATCGGTCCAGTCATAGCGCTGGAACGGCCAGATCCGCGACGACCGGGAGACCAGCTGCTCGCCATCGGCCCCCGTATCCTCGTCATCCTCGAAGCCGACACGGTTGGAGAGATAGGCCGGATCGCCGTCGCCACGCCTGCACTGGATCGCGAAGCCCAGGCAGCCCGGGATATCCTCGTCATGGTTCCAGACGAGATGCACATCGTCCGCGTTGGAGCAAACCTTCAGCCTGATCTCTGCCATGTCCGTCCCCCTCGATGGTCGAGCCGAATGTCCGGCTCCAGCCGTTCAGATGCACGCCGACACACGAACGCGAGGCAGCGCCCGAAACGAAGATCCTCCTGGCAAGCCCATGGCCCTGCACGCAAATTGCCATTTACGCTGCACCGGACATTGCCGTGATATTTGTTCTGGATGGCGGGAATCCCGCAGCCGCGCCCCAATAGCCGCGCGCAATCTCTCGCACTTCAAAATCCGGCGCAACGGGAAGTTCCACCATATTGCCGGGATCCCTGCGGACGACGCAAAGAGGCCGCACCCGCGCATGCGGATGCAGCCTCTTGCTCAGGGAAACCGGCACGGGGCCGGCTTCGACCAGGATCAGAACTTCGCCGAGACGCCCACCGAGTAAGTGGTGTCGTCAAAGCGGTGGTCGCGCGGGAATTCCGGGCGGCCATAATAGCTGCGGTAGTTGTTCTTGGTGATGTTGGTGGCGTCCACGCTCAGCGTGATGCCCTTGGCGACATCGAAGCCCAGGCTGGCGTCGAGGCGGCCGCCCGGACGCACCATGTTGAGCACCAGCGGGTCGGGCTGGAGCGACGTGACCGGGCCGGTGGCCGGGCGGATCGTGTTGCCGCCATAGATCTCGTCATAATAGCTCGAGCGGTGGGTGTAGACCACGCGGCCGGTGACGCCGTACTTCTCGTAGAGCGCGCCGACCGTATAGTTGTACTTCGAAACGCCGCCGATCGCCTGGCCGATCATGAGGGGAAGGATGTCCTCCTTGATCTCGCTGTCGGCGAGGGTGAAGTTCGCCATGATGCCCAGGCCGCTGAGCGGGCCCGGCAGGAAGTCGAGGAACGCCTGGCCGGCGACCTCGACGCCCTTCAGCGTCACCTTGCCGACGTTGCGCGGACGGGTGATGTTGTAGTCGACCCCGTCGATCCTCTCGATCTGCCCCTGGCTGATCACGCGATCGGTGATGTTCTTGGAATAGCCCGCTACCGAAACATAGCTGTCGCGGCCGAAATAATATTCGAGCGTGGCGTCGAAGCTGTCGGACTTTTGCGGCCTCAGGTCCGGATTGCCGCCGCTGCCGGCGGGCAGGATCAGGCTGTTGGTCGAGACCAGATAGTTAAGGCCCGGATTGAGCGAGCCGAAGGCCGGACGCGAGATCGCCTTGGCATAGCTCAGGCGCGCCTGGAGACCGCCGCCGAAGCGGATGCGGGCGCTGGCATTGGGCATGAAGTCGTTGTCGTCGCTCGAGACACTCGACGGGATCACCTGGCCGATCGGATCCGTAGCGGTCTTCACCAACGATGCGCCACGGATATCGCGGCTGGTATGGGTGTAGCGCGCACCGACGAGGCCGTCGATCGACAGCGCACCACCCAGCGGGATGTCATAGGCCAGCTGGACATAGCCGGAGAGCGTCTTCTCCTGGGCGCCGAAGGCGCGCTCCCCCTGGAAGGCCGGCCAGCCCTCGGCCAGGCCATAGAGCTTGCGCAGCTGGTTCTGGATGTTCGGATCCCGCAGCATGTCCTGGTCGGGCGCGACGACGCCCAGGCCGTTGTTCACGGTCGGAATGCCCGAGCTGTGGATCATGAAGTTGGCCGGCAGGAACGAGACGTTGGTGAGCAGCGTGCCGCAGACCGGCGCCAGCTGCGGACCGCAGGTGCCCAGCACCGCCTGCTGATGGTCTGCCTTGTGATCGGCATAGCGCACGCCGAACTGGATCTCCTTGAGGATCGAGCCGACTTCATACTTGCCGTCCAACTTGGCGGCGAACGCGCTGCCCTTGTCGCGGCTCGTATCCTGGTTGAGCGGAGAAAGGCCGAAATTGGCCGGATTGCTCAGGCCCGGCGACGAATAGACGGTGCCGCCATCGTCATTGAAATTGGTGATCGTGCTGACCATGCCGCCGCCCACCTTGAGCGTGTCCAGGATGAAGTTCTGGTTGCGGATGTTCGAGCTCTGATACGAGATGTCGGCGTCCAGCGAGAGCGCGCCGGTCTGATACTTGCCGCCGACTGCGATCATGTAGAGGTCGGTACGGTCGTTATGCGCCTGGGTGCTGGTGAAGCCGCCATGGCTGCCGACAGTCATGCTCTTGGCGGTGCACAGCGTCTCGCGGTGGACACCGGTATTGGGGGTGCCGTCGGCCTTGAACGGATTGCCGTAGGAGCCGTCGGTGCCCACATCATAGGCGTTGCAGTCGCCGGTCGCCTGCACGTTGCTGAACGGCCCGCCGAACAGGTCGTCGATCAGGAAGATGCTCGCCCATTTGGAGACATAGCTGGTGTAGAGGCCGGTCAGGTCGAGCTGGAACTCCGGCGAGACCTTCCACTGCACCGCGGCGTTGGTCTGGATGCGGCGGTAGTTGCCTTCGTTGTTGAGGCCACCGACGCAGGTCGGTGCCGCCAGGCCGCCCGAGCCGCCGGCGACCGGGTTCGGACCGTGATTGCCGCTGCGATAGTCGCAGTTGAACGCGATCGGCCGGTTGAAGTCGGTGCTCGCATAGGAGACGTCGAGCAGCGCGCCGATCTCGCCGATGCCGGTGTCCCAGCGATCCGAGACGAGCAGGCCGGCGATCGGCGTGACTTCGTTGGTGTTCTTCGAATAGATGCCGCGGGCATTGGCGGCGACGGTGAAGCCGTTGAAGTCGAACGGCTTGTGCAGGCGCAGGTCGATCACGCCGACCACGCCGCCCTCGATCAAATTGGCCGAGCTGGTCTTGTAGACATCGGCACCGGCCAGCGCTTCTGCAGGCAGGTCCTGATAGGCGAAGCCGCGGCCGACGCCGGTGAAGATCTCGCGGCCGTCGAGCGTGGTGAGGATGTCGCCCAGGCCGCGGATGATCGGCGCGACGATCTCGTTGTTGCCGCCCACGGTGACCTGCACGCCCGGCACGCGCTGCAGCGCGCCCGCGACGGTGCGGTCGGGGAACTTGCCGATATCGTCGGCGACGATCGAGTCGACCACATTGGCCGAGTTCTGCTTGATCTTCGCGGCGGCGCCCAGGCTGGCGCGCTGGCCGGTGACGATGATCTCACCCTCATCCTGCGACGCATCCGCCTGCGGCGCGGCCTGGCCGGCGGCATCCTGCGCAAAGGCAGGCGCGGCGCACAGGATCAGCGCGATCGCAGTGGCGGACTTCAGGGCAATAGAACGACGCTTCATCAGATCTCCCTCCCGATTGGCGGGCACTAGCGCAGCGTGCCCTCATTAATATTATCATTCAGAACTAGCGGACCAATGAACGCTCCACAAGCCCCTTTTGAAGGACGCGACAGACGACCCGCTCACCTGTGGCGCCGCCGCCACACTCCCCCGGGCGCCGTCGCAGGCCGATAAATGGGCTAAAGAACGGATTACACCGTTATATCCTATTCATCATATTTATTGACGCCTGCAGGAATGTGGCGCAGTTAGTCGGCCGCGCGATCCAGGGCGGCCGACCTCCACCCCCGATGCGCGGAACCAACAGCGCCGGCCCAAGCCGGGTAGAAGGGGAGAAAACCGATGAGGTCATTGCTGCGCGGCATGCTGCCGCGACTCCTGTGTATATTCGCGTTCCTCACCGCCGGCTGGGCCACGCCCGCGCTGGCGCAGCGCACCATGCTCGCCCAGGGCATGTATCCGCGCGCCGTCCAGCTCAGTCACAATGCGACTCCGGCGAACAACGGCCGCATCGTCGTCAGCTTCACGACGTTCACCGGCGGCAGCGGCATCCAGCCGATCTATGCCAGCGACGACAATGGCACGACGTTCAGCCAGATCGGCACGATCACCGATCCGCTCTTCGCCCGCGGCCTGTGCTGCGGCACGCTCTACGAGCTGCCCCAGACGGTCGGCGCGCTCTCGGCCGGCACCCTGCTCTGGGCCGGCTCGGTGGGTGGCGACACCCCTGCCCAGCCGATGCAGATCCGCATCTACAAGAGCACCGATCGCGGCGCGACCTGGTCCTATCTCTCCAACTGCGCCACCGGCACGGTGAACCGTTCGGCCGGCGGCCTGTGGGAGCCCGAATTCACCATCGCCGCCAATGGCGCGCTGGTCTGCTTCTATTCGGACGAGACCGTTGTCGGCTTCTCGCAGATGCTCCAGCAGGTCACTTCGACCGACGGGATCAACTGGAGCGCCCCGGTCCGCACCGTGGCCAGCGGCGTCCAGGCCGATCGCCCGGGCATGGCCGTGGTCCGCAAGCTGCCCAGCGGCCGCTATTTCATGACCTTCGAGCTGTGCGGCCCGGCCGGCTGCACCGTGTTCTACAAGACCTCGCCTAACGGCATCGACTGGACCCCGGCCGGCAGCGTCGGCGCCCGCGTCGAGAGCGAGGACGGCCACTGGTTCCTCCACACCCCCACCGTCGCCTGGGCGCCCGTCCCCGGCCTGCCCAATGGCCGCATCTTCCTGATCGGACAGATCGAGAGCGGCACCACCGGCATCGGCTCGGGCAACGGCAATGTCGTGTTCTACAACGACACCGCCGATGGCAGCGGCAAGTGGAAGACGATGGCGGCTCCCGCCCCCATCGCCGGGCTCACCGGCACCAGCAACGTCTGCCAGAACTATTCGCCGCCGCTCCTGCCGCTCGCCGGCGGCACGACCCTGTTCGGCCTGACCACCGACTATGACGCATCCAATGTCTGCCGCGTCTATTTCGGCAAGGTGCCGACCTATGCCT
>Ga0209564_1002757_pt1 | contig 13205 bp, 5 predicted proteins | sample AraplaCol_mMF_r2_FD_184272 | JGI IMG/M metagenome (GOLD analysis project Ga0209564, IMG submission 184272) | Arabidopsis root microbial communities from North Carolina, USA - plate scrape MF_Col_mMF_r2 (SPAdes) (version 3) | ecosystem: Host-associated > Plants > Roots > Endosphere | place: USA... | reverse complement strand
GCAAGGTCTGCGCCACGCCGCGTTTCAACTGGTCGGCCAGCGTGCCGCGTTCATCGCTCAGGACGGCGCGCGCCACCGTCTGCAGCAGCACGCGGTCTTCCGGTGCAATGCCGTCGGTCGGCCGCACGAAGATACCGCCTGGCCGGTCGATGGCCTGCGCGTCGAGGCCGGAGGCGATCAGCCCCATGATCTGGTCATGCAGCGCCTGCCGATAGCCGGAACGGTCTTCATACCAGATCACCAGGTCCACCACCAGGCCTTTCAGGCGCCAGTAGGCATGCGCCTGCACCAGTTGCCGCGCCAGTTCGATATTGGAAGCGTCGCGGATTTCCATCAGCACGATCGGCAAGTCACCGGAAATCGCGTAGGCCCACAGGCCCGACTGCCCGCGCTGGTTGCGGGCCAGGATGCCAGCATCGGCGCGCAGGGCAGCATTCGGATAGATCACATGGTTGGCGAGGCGTGCGTACAACTGCGCCTCGGCCTCGCTGGCATTCAGCTGCCGCAGCACCACCTGGCTGTGCGTCCACGCCAGTTCGAACACGCGGTCCGCCATGTGGCGGTCCTGGTATTTGTCGATCAGGTATTGCGCGGCATCGCGGGTTTCGGTCATGCCGGTCACCACGTCGATCACCGACACCTGGCCCGGTTCCAGCGCTATGCGGTAGCGGATTGCCACCACCGGATCAAGCACCGAGCCTTCGCTGCCGGACAAAGGCCCCGGCTCCTGCAACGCCAATGGCGACTGCGCCGTATTGCCGCGGCCAATAAAGCGCGCGCGGTCGGTTTCATACGATACGTGCTGGACTTGCGCATCATGCACCGTCATGACGTGCAGCAGGTAGGGCGTCTTCTCGTCCTTGCCGCGCGGACGGCGCGTGCACAGGATGGCGCTTTCGTCCTCCACGATCTCGGTCTGCACGAACAGCTTGCTGAAAGCCTGGTGCGCGTTGTCGGCCGGCGCCGGCGCCATCACCACTTCAGCAAAGCTGGTGAACTCGATGATGCGGCGGCGCTCGGAGTGGTTGGTGACGCGCGTGCGGCGCATCTCGATATCGTCTTCCGGCGACACCACGATTTCCGTGTACAGCTCGATCTCGTTGTCGCTGCGGCGGAACTCGGCGCGGCCTTCGGAGAAGATCACTTCCAGCCGCTTAGGCTCGGCCTGGGTCGGCTGGTAGGTGGTCGACCAGACCGCACCGTCCTCCACGTCCTGCACGTAGCAGAACTGGCCCCAGTTGTCGCGCGTGCTGTCCTCGCGCCAGCGGGTCACGGCCAGGTTGTTCCAGCGGCTGTAGCTGCCGCCGGCGCTGCTCACCATCACATGGTAGCGGCCATTGGACAGCAGCTGGGTCTCCGGCACCGCCGGCGTGTGCTGGCTGGTGATGCGCATTGGCGCCGCCTGGTCCGGGACCGTGCTGCGCACCGAGGCCTGCTCGGCACTGGCCGAATGGAAGGCGCCAATGCGCGGGCTGCGTTCCTGCAGCACCAGCAAGGTCGATTGCAGCAGCGGATCGGATTCGAAGCGGCGCTGCATCGGCCGGTCGTTCAGCACATAGCTCAGGGCCAGGAAGCCCATGCCCTGGTGGTGCACCATGAACGATTTGATGATGGCGCATTGCTGTCCGCGCGGCAGGCGCGCCGCCGTGTAATCGATCGCCTCGTAGAATCCATAGCGGCCCATGAAGCCCAGCGCCGCCATCTTCTGCAAATTCTGGCAAGCGGTATCGGGATCCACCATCAGGCCCAGCATGGTTGCATAAGGCGCGATGACCAGGTCTTCCGCCAGGCCGCGTTTCAGCCCGATGCCCGGCACGCCGAAGGCGCGGTACTGATAGTTCAGCGCCGCGTCGGTGGTGTTGTAGCCGGATTCGGAAATCCCCCAAGGCACATTGCGCTGGCGGGCGTACTCCACCTGCGCTGCCACCACCGATTGGTAGGTCTGGTCCAGCAGCGTGTTCGGATAGGTCGGCATCACCAGCAGGGGCATCAGGTACTCGAACATCGAGCCGCTCCACGACAGCAGCACCGGCTGGCCGTGCACGATGCAAAGCTGGCGCCCCATGGCAAACCAGTGTTCCTGCGGCAGCTGTCCCTGCGCAATGGCGACGAAACTGGCCAGGCGCACTTCCGAAGCCAGCAAATCGTAGCAGCTCGCGTCCAAGCGCCGTTCGCTCAGGTTGTAGCCGATGGCCAGCAGCTTGGTGGTCGGGTTGTACAGGAAGCCATAGTCGCATTGGGCGAACTCGTTGGCCTGGTGTGACAGGCGGTTCAGCATGTCGAGCCGCTCACGCGCGCGCGCCGCTCCCTGCTCCACCAGCGCAGCCAGTTGCTGCTGGCGTTCGCGCTCGTCCGGCGCCAGGTCGCTCAGCGCCGCACCAGGCAGGGGCCAGCTTGCCAGCTCGCGCAGGGTCGGCGCCCGGTCCAGCGTGGTGTCGTATTGCGCCTCGGTCTGCGCCGTAATCCAAGGCGCGAAGCCATCCAGCTCTTCCAGCATGCTGCGGCACTGGGCATGCAGCGCGCCAGCCCACGCGGCAACTTGCGGGTCGAGCGGCACCGATGCCTGGCGCAGGAAATGCTCGGCACCGTCGCAAGCGCGCACCAGCCAAGCGCGCTGCTGCCGCAAGCTGGCGGGATAGGCCGGCGGCGGTGCAGCGATTGCTGCCTCCAGCGCAGCCAGGGCGTCGGCCGCCGCGCTGCCCGCGGAAGCGGCAGCTTCGCGCACCATGGCGCAGGTGGTCGCCAGGCCTTGCGCCAGGTTCGGATGCACGATCGGCAGTTCGGCAATGCCGACCAGGCCCGCCTGCAAGGTCAGCAGGTGCCCGGCCAGGTTGCCGCTGTCGACGGTGGAAATATAGATCGGGTGCAGCGGCTTCATCGACTGGGTGTCGTACCAGTTGTAGAAGTGGCCCTGGTGCCGCTCGAGCTGCGACATGCTGTCCAGCGTGCTGGCCGTGCGCGCGGCAAGCTGGCCGGCAGTGATGTAGCCGAAGTCGTAGGCGGTCAGGTTGGCCAGCAGCGCCATGCCCATATTGGTGGGCGAGGTACGATGCGCCACCACCTGGGTCGGATGTTCCTGCATATTGTCCGGCGGCAGCCAGTTGTCTTCCGGGCCGACGAAGGTCTCGAACCAGAGCCAGGTCTTGCGCGCCAGCTTGTGCAGGAACAGGTTCTGGTCTTCCTTCAAGGCGCGCTGCACGCGCGCGATCGGGAGGCTGATCCACCAGGCCACCATCGGCGATACAAACCAGGCCGCGAAGAAGATCAGCGCCGCCTCAAGCGCCTTGGGACGCAGCACGGCCAGGCCGGCCGCGGCGCCCAGCGCCAGCAGCGGGGCAATCCACATGGTGCGCCAGTTGCTGGCCAGGCTGGTGCCGGCGCGCGACAGGCCCGAGGCACGCCACTCCAGCAAACGGCGCCGCGATACCAGCAGGCGCCAGCCGGTGCGCACAATCGCATCCAGGCTGACATAAGCTTCATAGGGCAGGAACACCAGCGTCAGCAGGGCATGGGCGAACTGCAAGCCGCTGCGCCGCAGCGAAGCCGGCGCGTGCTGGCTCCACAACGTGTCGTCCGGCTTGTGCAGCAAGTCATGGACGGCACTGACCAGTGGCGGCAGGAAGATTATCGCCAGCACGGACAAGGCCCAGAACCACGGATGCGGCAGCGCGGCGAAGGCCATCAGCAGCGACAGGGTCAGCACTGGCGGTACCACGCTTCGGCGCAGGTTGTCGAACAGCTTCCAGCGTGACAGTGCAGACAGCGGATTGCTTTCGTGCTTGCCACCGGCCAGCGGCACTCGCCGCATCAGCCATGGCAGCAATTGCCAGTCGCCGCGTATCCAGCGCTGGCGGCGGCTCACGTCATCGCGATAGCGCGCAGGGTAATGTTCATACAGCTGCGCATCGCTCAGCAAACCGGCGCGCAGGTAGCAGCCCTCGAGCAGGTCGTGGCTCAGGATGCGGTTATCAGGCAGGCGCCGGCCCAGCACTTCCTCGAACACGTCGACATCGTAGATGCCCTTGCCGATGAAGGAGCCTTCCGCGAAAACGTCCTGGTATACGTCGCTGACGGTACGGGTATAGGGATCGATTCCCGGCTCGCCGCCGCACAGCTTTTCATAGCGCGATGCGTCTTCGCTCGGCAGGCTGACCGCCACCCGCGGCTGCAGGATGCCATAGCCCGCCACCACGCGCCGCAGGCGCTGGTCGATGCGCGGCATGTTGAGCGGGTGGCGCATGCTGGCCACGAACTGGCGCGCTGCATCGCGCGGCAGCTGTGTGTCGCTATCGAGCGTAATCACATATTTGAAGGCAGGCAGGTCCTCGATATCGCCGACGATCAGCGAGAATGCATCCTGTGCGCCGCCGCGCATCAGTCGGTTCAGGTCGGACAGCTTGCCACGCTTACGTTCCTCTCCCATCCACGCGCGCTGTGCGGCGTTCCAGCGGCGCGGACGGTGCAGCAGGAGGAAGGGCGCAGGCGTTCCCTCCTCACCATATTTCAGGTTCAGGCGCGCAATGTTGGCGGCTGCGCGCTCGGTCAGCGCGGCATCGGTCGGCAGCGTCTCCTCTTGCGCGTCGGCGAAATCGGTCAACAGGCAAAAGCGCAAGTTGGGATCGCGATTGGCGAGAAAGCGCACTTCAAGCTGCTCGCACAGTTCATCGACATTCTCGCGGCTGAACAGCAGGGTCGGCACCACGACGATGGTTCGTGCATCAGGCGGGATGCCGTTGCGGAAGTCCATGCGCGGCAATGGCCGTGGATCGACAAACAGCGTAGCGACCCAATTCACCAGGGCCAGTGCCAGCTGGCTGCTGCCCATCAGGCCGAGTAGGCCCAGCACCACCAGCGCCCAGGGCTGCACGCCGTCGCGCCAGGCCCGCTCCAGCATCAGCGCAGTGGCGATCACGGACAGGGCGCCAATTGAACCGAGATAGGACAGCAGCGGCGAAGTGCGCATCGTGCGCTTCAGAGAACGCAGCGGCGGCAGGCGCACGCCGACCTGGCGCTCCAGCAGCAGCATGCCGTCGCCCACCAGGTAGTAGCCGACGTGATGCAGCCGCGTATCGTGGTCGCCGGCACGCGTACGTGCCAGCTCGAGCGCCTGCCGCGCCACTTCCGCCTCCGTTGCAGGCGAATAGCGCGCCATGCGCTCCACGCTGTGCCGGTACTGGTCGCGCGTGGAGAAGTCCATGTCCGGATAGGTGCCGGCCGGGTCTTCGCGCAAGGTCTGCTCGACCACGCTCATGGTCTCGACAAACTCCTGCCAGTCCATGGTGCTGAGGAAGCGCAGGCTGCCGATGCTGTTGGCGATCGACACCTGCTCCGCAGCCTGCATGTGGATCTCCGCCTGGATCTGCTGCTCGATGGTCTGGCCCGATTCAGCCAGGCGATAGGTGATCCAATTAAGCGCCAGCGTCAGCACCGGGCTTTGCCCTTGCAGGCGGCGCGCCAGTTCGGCCACGAAGCCGCTGGTGATCGGCGGCTCGGAGCGCGCCATGTCGGCCACCAGCAGGATCAAGCCGCTCGGGTTCTTGTCGGCGATCTCCACCATCTGGTCAGCCCAGCTATTCGCCAGGTCGCGCTGGAAACGGTTCTCCGCCACGCGCGCCGCCACGCGGCGCAGGTTTTCGATCAACGCCAACCGCAGCATGATGGGGATGGCCCACAGCTCGCCCAGCTTGAGCGTCGCCACTTCCTGGTAGGCCTCGACGAAACGGCTCAGGCTTTCAGGATCAACGCGACCGTCGCCGTGAGCGATGATCTCAAGTGCGATCTGGTAAACGCGGGGCGTGCCTTCCGGCGCACCCTTGGCCAGGCGGGGCAACTCCTTGCTGTAGCCTTTCGGCAAGTGACGCCGCGCGGTGCGGATCTGGTCTTCGATCAGGTAGAAATTATCGAGCAGCCATTCGGAGGCCGGCGTGATCTGGCGGCCTTCCTTCACCGCTTCGGTCAGCCCCTCGCAGGTGGAACCGATCAGCGCTTCATTCTCACTCAGCCGCGCCAACAGGCGATCGCCCCCACCGCGCTTGCTCAGCTCATGGCTTGCAGCAAGCGCACGGCCATGCTGCTCCATTTGCTGCGCACTGAACAGCTCACCGCGCAACGGCAAATCATCATCCTCACCAGTCCCCTTTTCCAGGGACCCCGATTCCGATTCCTTGAACCCGGCACTTGCGGCCGGCCATAAAAAAGGATGCTCTTTCAAGGGTGGGCCTCACATTTATTCTTGGAACTGCCGCGCAGACCGGCAGTATGTTCCAAGCAAGGTTAGGCGGGCGCACGACATGCGACTGTTCGCTAGCGTACATATGGGTCCCTTACAGATCAGAGCGTTTCGCCCACCGAATTTCACCTCGGCAAGAGCACGAATTTTTTTGCTAACCCGGCGTGCTGAAAACGGGATCGTGCACGCCCTGCACGCTTGGTGTTTCCATTGCTCCATCAAGGTCGAGGATGATGATTTCATTATCGCCCTTGAGCAGCCATGGCGCCGGCAGGAACAGGCTCTGTTGCGGGCCGACGCGCCAGTAGCGGCCGAGGTGATGGCCGTTGACCCATACATGTCCTTTGCCGAGTGCGCGCGTGTCGATGAACGTGCTGCCTTGCGCATCGGTGCGGAAATGGCCGCGCCAGAAAGTGGGGCCTTGCCGAGCTGGTGCGCCGCGCTTGAAGCGCAAGGCCGACAGGTCATCCAGCGGCATCGTGAATACTTCCCAATCGAGTAGCGGCTTGCCGGCCAGCGATACAGCGCGCGTGAGCCCCTTGCGTTCATCTGCAAGCATCGAGCCGAAGTTAACGCGCCCCATATTTTCTACGACCACGTCGAGCGTACTGCCGGGTGGAAGGTCGACCTCCGTCGCGTTCTCGTTGCGGCGGCGATCAAGCGTAGCGAAGGTAGTGCCATCCGCCAGCACATGCGCGTAGTCGCGCACCGCGCCGAGATCCAGCTTCCCCCGCGCGCCATCGGCAAAGCGCTTGCGGTAGACGATGAAACCGTAGCCCTGCCCGTACGCCTCCATATTGCGTGCCAGATGCGAAGTAACGGGCTTGGGCAGGGAGTCGACCAGCGCTACCGATTCATCCAGCGAGAAGCGCGGCACGGCTATGGTGGCTGCGCTCTTCGGCAGTTCAGGCAGCCGCTCGCCCGGCGGCAGGTGGCGCGCGATGGCATCGCGGATGGCGAAGAACTTGGGCGTCGGCCGGCCTGCCTCGTCGATCGCCGCATCATAGTCATAGCTGGTCGTGTCGGGCTGGTAGGTTGCGCCCGCGCTGTTGGCGCCGGGTTGCCAGCCAAAGCTGGTACCGCCATGCGCCATGTACAGGTTGAAAGAGATACCCTGCCCCAGCATCCAATCGACCGCATCCGCCGCCAACTTAGGACTGGTCTGGTGGCGCCGCTCGCCCCAGTGATCGAACCACCCGGCCCAGTACTCGCCGGCCATGCGCGGCACGTGCTGGCGGAAGGCAGCCAGTTGCGCAAAGGCTTCCTTGACGTCATCCACGCTGCCGTTGAAGTTGATCACGGCCGTCACGCCGGGCAGTGTGCCGCGATCAAGCAGGGTCGGGTCAGGTCCGTCCGATGTGAACAGCGGCGTGTCGAAGCCCGCTTCGCGTATCTGGTTCTGGATGGCGGCCATGTATTCGTGGTCCTCGCCGTAAGAGCCATATTCGTTCTCGACTTGCGTCATCAGGATTGGACCGCCGCGAGTGGACAGCAGCGGCGCCACTTCCCGTGCCACGCGTTTGAAGTAGCGCGCTGTCGCATCGAGGAAGCGCGGATCCATGCTGCGCACGCGCAGTCCTGGAGTCCGCAGCAGCCAGGCCGGGAAGCCGCCAAAATCCAGTTCCGCGCAAACGTAGGGGCCCGGACGCAAGACAACGTTCAATCCCACATCCTGTGCCGTACGGATGAAGGCCGCCAGGTCGAGGTTATCGCTGAAGTCAAAGCGGCCCGGCTCAGGCTCGTGCAGGTTCCAGAACACATAGGTCGTGATCGTATTGAGGCCCATGGCGCGCGCCTGCTGCAGGCGTTCGCGCCAGAAGGAGCGGGGGATGCGGGCATAGTGCATCTCGCCGGCACGAATGACATAAGGCTTGCCATCCAGTTCGAAGCGGTCGCCCACCACGGCAAAGTGCGGCCCGGCCGCCTGGGCGGAGAGGGCCGTCATCACCAACCCTAGCGCAGCCAGGCGTTTCAGTCCTTTGAATCGCAATGTCGCCTCCATTATCGAAAGCAACATGAGATCATAACGAAAGATAATATGTCAATGCGAAAGATTTGATCGATTGAAAACGAAAGGATCCTGCGCCGCCTTCAGCAGTTTTGTTATCCCTTTGTAACTGGTGATTAATTACCTGTCAGGTGAAGGAATGGCGGTGTATCCTGCTATGTTTCCAAAGAGCCACCGCCATTTGCATGAAGAAAATCGCTTTCCCCCTCCTGCTCATCGTCCAAGCCCTCAATTGCGCTTACGCGCAGGAGCAAGCATCTACCGACAAGGTCACGCCCAAAGTTGAGATCAAGGGCAGCGCGGCCATGGATATCCGCCGCAATGACACCGCCACCAAGATCGTCGTAACGCAAGAAGAAATCCTGAAAAACGGCGACACCAGCATCGGCGAAGTCCTGAAGCGCCTGCCCGGCATCACCCTGGACGGCGTACAAGGCCGCGGCGGCAATATCCGCATGCGCGGCCTGGGCAGCGGCTACACCTCCATCATGCTGAACGGCGAACCTGCGCCACCGGGCTTCTCGCTCGATTCACTGACGCCGGACATGATCGAGCGCATCGAAGTGATGCGCGCCGCCACCGCCGAATTCAGCACCCAGGCCATTGCCGGCGGCATCAACATCGTGCTGAAGAAAGCCATCTCCACGGCGCAGACCGAAATCAAAGCCGGTCTGCAATCGGAAAACGGCCAACCTGGCGCCAGCGTCAACCTGCAGATGTCCGACCGCAAAGGCCCATGGTCGTATTCGATCGGCGGCGGCTTCCTGCATGGCGACTTCGACCGCCCAAGCCACACCATCACCGAAGCAACCGGCACCGCCCCTCTGCTGCGACGGTCCGAAGCCACCAGCGAAGGCTATTTCAAGAACTTCAACCTGGCGCCGCGCGTCAATTACGCGATCAAGCCGGGCGACGTGATCACTTCGCAGAGCTTCATCGCAGTCAACCGCTTCCGCGCCCACAACACCGAGCGCGTGACCACCGCGTACGGTGCCGAGCCGATGTTCAGCACCCTGGACCAGGACATCAAGGCCGATATGGAGTTGTTCCGCACGGACCTGAGCTGGGCGCGCCCGCTGGCCAATGGCGCCAAACTGGATATGAAGGCAGGCCTCAACTACAACCACCGCAACGTGGAAGCGCCGAACCTGCAGACCGGCACCCTGTTCGACCGCACCCGCACCGTGACCTCCGAATCGACCGACAAGGGCTTCACCACCACCGGCAAATATTCCAGCCCGCTAATCCCGGGCCACGCACTGGCGACCGGCTGGGATATCGGCTACAGCAAGCGCGATGAAGACCGCATCCAGCGCGAACAATACCTGCGCGCACCGGCCGGCATCACGCCGCAGAACCTCGATGAAATCTATTCCGCCGACGTGACGCGCCTCGCCGCCTATGCACAGGACGAATGGAACGTCACCGACCGCTGGTCCGTCTACTTCGGCCTGCGCTGGGAAGGCGTGAACATCAAGAGCACCGGCAGCGACTACGGCAGCATCGACAACAACTCCAGCATTTTGAGCCCGCTGTTCCAGACCCTGTACAAACTGGGCGAGAAGAAGAAGGACCAGGTGCGCTTCGGCCTGACCCGCACCTACAAGGCGCCGGGCGTGGGCGACCTGATCCCGCGCCGCTTCACGTCCAACAACAACAGCTCGACCTCACCGGACATGATGGGCAACCCGAACCTGAAGCCGGAACTGGCATGGGGCCTGGACCTGGCGTTCGAGCACTACCTCGGCGAAGGCGGCGGCCTGCTGTCGGCCAGCACCTACGCGCGCCGCATCGAAGACATCACACGGCGACGTGTGGACTTGATCGATGGCGTATGGGTCTCGCGCCCGGTCAACGCCGGCACCGCGAACACCTATGGCATCGAACTGGAAGCCAAGCTGCCACTACGCTCGATCATGAAGGAAGCGCCAGGCGTCGAGATGCGCGCCAACCTGACGCGCAGCTGGTCGAAGCTGGACACCGTGCCGGGCCCGAACAACCGCCTGGACCAGCAGGTCCCGATCAGCGGTACGGTAGGCGCAGACTGGAAGCTGGACAAGCTGCCGCTGACGCTCGGCGGCTCTTACAGCTACCAGGGCGGCGGCGAAGTGCGCATCTCCGACAGGCAGTACGCCTACTCGGTGCCGAAGCGCGCGCTCGACGTTTATGGCTTGTGGAAGTTCACGCCGAAGACGCAACTGCGCCTGTCGGCATCGAACATGCTGCACCAGGATAACCTGACGCAGTCGTCCTATGTCGAGGCGACTGGACGTCGAAGCGATACGACCATCACGCCAACCAGCGTCTTGTTCCGCGCCTTGCTGGAGATGAAGCTGTAAGGACGCTCAGTACAACTTTATTTCGAGAACCAGATCTGTCGCGCGGTGTTCAACTCCCGCCGCCGACAGCCTGGAAGACAACTCGTCAATGTCTTGCGAACGCAGGCCGCTCTCAAATTGGCCTGCCGCCGTAAGCGACTCCCAATAGAAGGTCCGCGGAACGACTACGTGCGCCAGCTCCGAGTAGCTAAAAGGCTGTCCCCACACGCCGCCATCTGCAATACCAGTCGCGCCAATATCTTCGATTGCCGGAAGCCCGGAAGTCCAATAGCCGAAGTCCTCGCCAATCCGGCGGTAGGTGGTCCAGGCACACCACGATTCACTCATTGACGCGAGTCGATCCCCCTTCCCGAGACACTCCGTACAGATCAGGAAGAAGTTTTCCCAGTTCTTGGGACTGAGAGCTGCTCGCTGGTGAGACGATCTAGTTCGTCGTAGCCGTAAGTGCGGTTGTTAGCGACATTGCCGCCGTCTGTCACGCCTGTGATGCGGCCCGCTGCGTCATAGGCCAGCGTTTGCACCTGGCCATTTAGCGTGTAACTCGTCATGCGGCCATTGAGGTCGTAGCTACGCGAGTACGTCTGGCCGTTGCCGAATACCAGCGATCGAAGCGGGCCGGGCCGAATCGGTCAATCAGGCCCATCGGGTTACCTTCGACGTATGCGAACGTATTCCACCCTCCTCTTAGTGCAACTCGATTGCTCTCAACGTAGCGCCATCCATGCCGCCGTGAAGAGTTTCTCAAACACGTGTTGGGGCGTGTCCCGCCACAGCCGCGTCAAATTCAGCCAGCGCCAAAAAGTGCCAGTCCGGTCATATTCCACAAGTGGGCTCGGGCGCTGAGTCTGCAGTATCAGACCGCATGAACCTGATCAACCCGATGTCTGCATTTGGCATCGGGTAGCAAGCATCTGGATATAAGCATCGAAAGTACTGGCGACATATCCGTCATCACCCTTGCGATCATCGGTCTTCATTCGTTTGGCATGTCTAGTTAAAATTTCTTCTACAGTGGACTTTCGCAAACACAGTTGAGTAACGAGACCAAGATTATGATTTTGTTCCACGTCAACCATTAATGGTCGCAAGACCTCAGCCATCTGCGCATCCATGACGACCTCAGTTTCGCGAACGTCCCCAGCAGCGATCGCTCGATTAGCCCGAATCACCATGTCCAGAGTCTGTAGTAAGTGTGCAGAAGCTAACCGGGTGGCCAATGAACTCTCAATACTTGAATGTTTGCCGACTTTAACACCGAGCTGATAGGCGCCATACGAGAAGACTGCCGCAAAAAACAGAACCGCAACAAAGGTGATTTTTATGCTTACGCTTTTCATAATTGATCTGAGTTACTAGTACATACTTTAGGCTGAGATAACGAAGTGATGCCTGCCGCTCCGCTACTAGTGGCCCGTTCCCTACTGTGGGGCATTCGGGTCATTGTTCACGACCGTTATGGTCGTGATCGGATCATGTTGAACAAGATCGTTAGCCATCTGAGGGATAAAATTGGCAGAAGCACAGGTTAATCATACTGACGGTAGACAAATTTCTTTTTATTAAAATCGTATTCTGTGATCGAATATGGAAATGTACGCAATTTAGCTATAGCAACTCGGTCGACATTTGAGTAACTGAGTAAGCTCCATTTTGTTAACCAACATAGCTGAATTTTCCCGGAGTTTAGAGCTTCTGCTTTATCGACGGGAGGAGTTTGGCGACGTTTCGCGAAATCAGAAATATCCGCCTTTACGAATAACTGCGACGAATAGCCCGCAAGTGTTGTTGCTATAAAAGTAATTAGGCATGCATTTCTAACGTTGGTCATTCGCACGGGGTTAACTTTCGGAGGTAGCGAAAGGTACCCCCCCCACGCTAAGCCGACGCAAGAAAGTAGCCAACCTGAGACGACGAACGTATCGAATAGAACTACGGATAGGACCGCTATCCAAAGAAAAATTCGTTGCTGCGTTATTTCATGCATTTGCATTCCTCTGGGATTGCGCGTCGATTGATCCAGCTATCTGCCGCCCTGCACCAACGCATGCTGGCCCAGGCTTGCGCTGCTTCCTGGCCGCCATCCATATAGCCCACTCCGCTGGGCAGATAGGTCAAATGAGCACTTGCAGATTCAGTCGCAGAAGCATGACTAAAGCAAAGCAGATAGCTCCACAAAATAGCTGAAACGATGCCAGCGAAAATTTGTGACCTTTTTATGAACATAATTAATCCCGGGACAGGGTGTCAGCTTCGATAGGAGATTGCCTTGTGACAACTCGCGATTCTAGTCGGGCTTGAGCACAAACATGTTCACCAAATGTCATAGAAGGAAAAAATTGGATATGTCAATGCGCAAATAATGCGGTAGGCCGAGCATCTGAAAAGCTGCCGATTAATAGGCCCGCGACTGGGCCGCGGGCGCCCCCAAAAAAAACGGCGGCCCGAAGGCCGCCGCAAGCAGGATACAACCTCACAAAATCATGCAGCCAGCGCCAGTGCTGGTGAAGCCAGGGCAATTCCTCCACCCAGGCTGTAGGCATTGCGATAGCCGAGGCGGCGCAGGCATTGCGCGGCTTTGGCACTGCGGTTTCCGCTGCGACAGAAGAACACCAGGGGTGGTTGTTCTGGA
>Ga0209564_1002752_pt1 | contig 13217 bp, 10 predicted proteins | sample AraplaCol_mMF_r2_FD_184272 | JGI IMG/M metagenome (GOLD analysis project Ga0209564, IMG submission 184272) | Arabidopsis root microbial communities from North Carolina, USA - plate scrape MF_Col_mMF_r2 (SPAdes) (version 3) | ecosystem: Host-associated > Plants > Roots > Endosphere | place: USA... | reverse complement strand
TGGAGCACGTCGCCGAATGGTACAGCTTGTGGTCACGATGGGTAAACCGTGGGAAGCGGCGCATTCCCCAGCACTGGCCCCTGCACGCGCGGGTTTTGATGAACAGCGCGGAGCTGCGGGCCTGGCACTGGATGAACAGCGCTTTTGACGATCACCATGTTCTGGTCAAAGTGCCCGTGACCCGCTTCACCCGGCCCAATGCCAACGAAAACAGCCTGTACTGGTACGAAATGCTGCAAAACACCACCTGCACGTTCTCCGTCGTCGCCGACGACGGCCACGTGATCGGCTGCGTGGACATTCCCAAGTCCTTTGGCCTTCCCCAAAAAGCCAGAAACCTCAAGAGCAACCTGCTTTCGCAATGCGGCATCTGCTATGTGGTGCTCAACCCCCACATGCTGCCGAACCCCGATGCACTTCGCAATGAATTCCTCGGCGAAGAAGCCACCAAAGTGCGGCACATCAAGCGCGAGGAAGCGGTCCTCGAAACCGCACGCATCAGCCTGAAAAACACGCTGGCTCAACAGCGGCAGATACGCACGCACATAGAGCAGGAACACACCAGCAGCATGCCCGACCATTGGCACGATTCCTTCCTCATACAGTCCAACACCCGGCCGGCCGAACTGCGATAAAGAAGAGGCGCGCCGGGCAGCGCTCAGGCCGAGATGCTGGCCAGGTCCTGCGGCGTCAGCCAGCGCCATTCACCGGCCTTGAGATCAGCCGGCAAATCCAGTGAACCTATGCGTGAACGGTGCAGGCCGCCCACCTCCTCCACCCGGTTACCCACGGCCGCGACCATGCGTTTGACCTGGTGGTATTTGCCTTCGGTGAGTGTGAGGCTCAGCTGGTTCTCGCCCGTCTTCTCGCAAGCCGCGGCCCGCACCGGCTTGGGGTCGTCGTCCAGCACCACACCGGCCAGCAGCTTCGCGACCTGCTTGTCGTCAACAGCGTGCTTGGCGCGCACCTCGTACACCTTGGGCACATGGTGCTTGGGTGAGCTCATGCGATGAATAAATTTGCCGTCGTCCGACAGCAGCAGCAGGCCCGTCGTGTCCTGGTCCAGCCGCCCCACCGCCTGCACACCCGCGGCCGCACCGCCGCCACGCTGGCGAATCGGCGCCGGCAGCAGCGTGTAGATGCTTGGGTAAGCGCTGGGCTTTTGCGAACACTCGTAGCCCGCGGGCTTGTGCAGCATCAAATAGGCTTTTTCATGGTATTCCCAAGCCGTGCCCTGCACCGTGAAATGCAGGCCTTCGAGGGCTTCGAATTCAGCGAAGGGGTCGTCGCAAGGCGCGCCCGCCACGGCCACATGGCCCTGTTGAACCAGCCCCGCGCACACGCGGCGGGTGCCAAAGCCTTGGGAGAAGAGGATTTCCTGGAGTTGCATGCTTGCCATGGGCGTATTGTCGCCGCGGGTACCGCCCGGTCGATGGCCAGGCACCATGAAAAAAGCCCGACAAACAAGCGTCGGGCTTTTGTGAGATGGTGGAGCTGGGGGGATTTGAACCCCCGTCCGCAAGCCTTGTTCGGGCAGATCTACATGTTTAGCGGTCTGTTTTGAGTCTCGCCACCTGTGCCGCGCAGTCGCACGCTACACAGGACGCCAGCACCCTATTTTCTCGCCCCGGGCTAAGGTACCCAGCCCGGAACCAGCCGATGTAATTATCTTTACAGCCGGGAGCGTTCAACTTGCGTTAAACACCCCTTGCCCAGCCCATCGGCCTGCTGTTGTAAAGCTCACTGGCAATTAAGCAGCGAGTGCGAAACGTTCGTCGTTTGCAGTTAGTTTGTTTGAATCTGTTTTACGAGCACACTCAGCTCGACATGCACCACACCGCGTCCGAACCCACGTCGAAACCAATGCAGCCCCAGGAGGCCTAGTTTACGCCATTCGCAGCAAATTCAAGAGCGCACCGGGCGCGGCAATGGTCGCATCGGCTTTCCAGTCCACTGTATCGGTGACTTTGCCAAGATAGCCATAGGCGGCGGCCACGGTAGGCATGCCGGCGGCGCGGCCGGCGACGATGTCGCGCTCGTCGTCACCCACATAGATGCAGCGGCCGGGAGCCAGGTCGAGCTGCCGCGCGGCTTCGAACAACGGCGCGGGGTGCGGCTTGGAATGCGGCGTGGTATCACCGCTGACAATGGTCTGGGCTGTGCTGAACAGAGGCATGGCTTTGGTCAGAGGGACGGTGAAGCGGGCGGATTTATTGGTGACCACGCCCCATTTGAAGCCGGCCCGGCCGATCTGGGCAATCAATTCGGCCACGCCGTCGAATACCGTGGTGCGCTCCGTCATGCGCGCCTCGTAATTGCGGAAGAACTCCTCCCTCAGTTCCGGAAAGCGCGCATCGTCTGGCGTTAGGCCGAAGGCCACCGCAATCATGCCACGCGCACCCGCGCCAGCCATGGGGCGGTACAACGCCAGTGGGAGCGACTCCATTCCCCGGTCGGTGCGCATTTTGTCGGCGGCGGCACCGAGGTCGGGTGCGCTATCTATCAAGGTGCCGTCCAGGTCAAACAGCACGGCTGCGATGTCTTTGAACATATCGATGAGTCATTGATGTGATGCGCGGGACGCCGGGGTATCAGTTCTTTTGGGTGGCAAACAGGTAGTTGACGCTGGTGTCTGCACTGAGCCAGTAGTGGCGTGTCAGCGGGTTGTATTCCATGCCCCGAGTCTGCTGTAGCGAAAGCCCGGAGGCCCTGCAGTAACCGGCCAGTTCGCTGGGTTTGACCAGCTTGGCGTACTCATGGGTGCCGCGGGGCAGCATGTTCAGCACATATTCAGCGCCGACGATGGCGAACAAAAAAGCCTTGGCATTGCGGTTGATGGTGGAGAAAAACACATGTCCGCCAGGCTTGACCAGCGCCGCGCAGGCTTTAACGATGGACGAGGGATCGGGCACGTGCTCCAGCATTTCCATGCAGGTGACGACGTCAAAGCTGCCCGGTTGCTCGGCCGCCAGTGCCTCGGCGCTGATTTCCCGGTATTGCACCCCTTCCGTCTGGGCTTCCAGTGCATGGAGCTGGGCGACTTTCAGCGCTTTCGTGGCCAGGTCTATGCCCAAGACATCGGCACCCTTGCGAGCCATGGAATCGGCCAGGATGCCGCCGCCGCAGCCCACGTCCAGCACACGCCGCCCTTTGAGGGGAACCTGGCCGTCGATCCAGCCCAGGCGCAGAGGATTGATCTGGTGCAGGGGACGAAATTCGCTTTCGGTGTCCCACCAGCGGTGGGCCAGTTCGGAAAATTTGGCCAGTTCGGCAGGGTCAAAGTTATCGCTTGTAGGCATGAGGCATTATCGTTGAGGCATAAAAAAACCGCGCCTAGGCGCGGTTCTTGAAGCGATCCCGGAGGATTACTTGTTGGCGCGGGTACCGACCACTTCGATTTCGACGCGGCGGTTCTTGGCGCGGCCTTCGGCGGTCTTGTTGTCAGCAACAGGCTGCTTCTCGCCCTTGCCTTCAGTGTAGACGCGGTTCTTCTCGATGCCCTTGGACACGAGGTATGCCTTGACGGCTTCAGAGCGGCGAACCGACAGCTTCTGGTTGTAAGCATCGCTACCCACAGAGTCGGTGTGACCCACGGCGATGATGACTTCCAGGTTGATGTCCTTGATCTTGCCGACCAGGTCATCCAGCTTGGCCTTGCCTTCTGGCTTGATCACAGACTTGTTGAAGTCGAAGAACGCGTCAGCGGCGTAGGTAACTTTCGTTGCGGCAGGAGGAGCAACCGGAGGAGTAGCAGGCTTAGCAGGCTGTTGGCCAGCGACCGGAGGAGCCACAGGAGCCATCGCGGGGGCAATTGCGCCGTCGCAACCAGGCGCTGCAGTAGCAGGCGTCCAGTTGGCATCGCGCCAGCACAGTTCGTTGGTGCCGTTTTTCCAGACCAGTTCGCCGTTGCCATTTTTCCAGTTGTCGATTGTTTGTGCACCAGCGGCGGTAACAAGCGCTGCGGAAGCAAACAACATTGCCACTTTGTTGAGTTTCTTCATGGTTCTCCTCTAGAGAAAAGCCGCAGACTTGCTGCGATTAGTAATTTACACGCCGTAAGTGACCATCACTCAAAGCGTTACATCGATTGTGCCACACCTGCCCGAACCTTCAAGCACGCTATCGGCTTCGTCTGACACAGACTTAAGATTCTTAAGCATTTGTTGCTGCCCCGCCACAAGTGGCCGCTATAAACTCAAGCCTTAAAATCGCTGGTTTTCCTCAAGAATCCCGAAATCCCAACCAGGCCGCTCATGACTCAGTTCGCTAAAGAAACCCTGCCCATCAGTCTTGAAGAGGAAATGCGGCGCAGCTATCTCGACTACGCCATGAGCGTGATCGTGGGCCGGGCCCTCCCCGATGCCAGGGACGGTCTCAAGCCTGTGCACAGGCGCGTTTTGTACGCAATGCACGAGCTGAACAACGACTGGAACCGCCCCTACAAGAAGTCGGCGCGTATCGTCGGTGACGTGATCGGTAAATACCACCCGCACGGCGACCAGTCGGTCTACGACACCATTGTGCGCATGGCCCAGGACTTCTCCCTGCGCCATCTGCTGGTCGACGGCCAGGGAAATTTTGGCTCCGTGGATGGTGACAACGCGGCCGCTATGCGGTATACGGAAATCCGCCTGTCCAAAATCGCCCACGAACTGCTGGCCGACCTGGACAAGGAAACCGTCGATTTCGGTCCCAACTACGACGGCAGCGAGCAGGAACCCCTGGTCGTGCCGACCCGGCTGCCCAACCTGCTGGTCAACGGATCGGGCGGTATCGCGGTGGGCATGGCGACCAACATCCCGCCCCACAACCTCAATGAAGTGGTCGATGCCTGCCTCCATATGCTGAAGAACCCGGAGGCTTCCATCGATGAGCTGATGGAAATCGTGCCGGCGCCCGACTTTCCCACGGGCGGCATTATTTACGGCATCAACGGCGTCAAGGAGGGCTACCGGACCGGCCGCGGCAAGGTGGTGATGCGCGCCAAATGCCATTTCGAGGACATCGACAAGGGCCAGCGCCAGTCCATCATCGTTGACGAGCTGCCCTACCAGGTCAACAAGAAGACCCTGCAGGAGCGCATGGCCGAATTGGTGCACGAGAAGAAAATCGAAGGCATCAGCCACATCCAGGACGAGAGCGACAAGTCCGGCATGCGCCTGGTCATCGAGCTCAAGCGCGGCGAAGTACCCGAAGTGGTGCTGAACAACCTCTACAAGCAGACCCAGCTGCAGGACACCTTCGGCATCAATATGGTGGCGCTGGTCAACGGCCAGCCCAAGCTGTGTAACCTCAAGGACCTGATCCAAGTCTTCCTTTCGCACCGCCGCGAAGTGGTGACGCGCCGCACGGTGTTCACGCTGCGCAAGGCCCGCGAACGCGGCCACGTGCTGGAAGGCCTCGCCGTGGCGCTGGCCAATATTGACGACTTCATCGCCATCATCCGCAACGCTCCCACGCCGCCGGTGGCCAAGGCCGAGCTGATGCTGCGCCCCTGGGACAGCAGCCTGGTGCGCGAAATGCTCACCCGCACGCGCGCCGACGGCGGGATCGTGAACGCCGACGACTACCGTCCCGACGGCCTTGAGAAAGCCTTCGGCATGGGCAACGACGGCCTGTACCGCCTGTCCGAAACCCAGGCCCAGGAAATCCTGCAGATGCGCCTGCAACGCCTGACCGGGCTCGAGCAGGACAAGATCGTGGCCGAGTACAAGGAAGTCATGGCCGAAATCGACGACCTGCTCGACATCCTGGCAAAGCCCGAACGCGTCTCCATCATCATCGGCGAGGAGCTCACCGCGATCAAGCTGGAGTTCGGCCAGACCAAGCTGGGCGCGCGGCGCAGCCAGATTGAGCACAGCTCCTTCGACCTCAGCACCGAAGACCTGATCACCCCCACCGACATGGTGGTGACGCTCTCGCACATGGGCTATATCAAGAGCCAGCCGCTCTCGGAATACCGTGCGCAAAAGCGCGGCGGCCGCGGCAAACAGGCCACCGCCACCAAGGACGACGACTGGGTCGACCAGCTCTTCATCGCCAACACGCACGACTACATCCTGTGCTTTTCCAACCGCGGCCGGCTCTACTGGCTCAAGGTCTGGGAAGTTCCCGCGGGCTCACGCGGCTCGCGCGGCCGCCCCATCGTCAATATGTTCCCGCTGCAGGAAGGCGAGAAGATCACGGTGGTGCTGCCGCTGACGGGCGACAAGCGCAGCTTCCCGGCCGACCAGTACGTCTTCATGGCCACCTCCATGGGCACCGTGAAAAAAACGGCTCTCGACGAATTCAGCAACCCGCGCAAGGCCGGCATCATCGCCGTGGACCTGGACCCGGGCGACTACCTGATCGGCGCTTCCCTGACCGACGGCAAACACGATGTGATGCTGTTCAGCGACGGCGGCAAGGCCGTGCGTTTCGACGAGAACGATGTGCGCCCCATGGGCCGCAACGCGCGTGGCGTGCGCGGCATGACACTGGAGGACGGCCAGGGCGTGATCGCCATGCTGGTGGCGGAAGACGAGCAGCAAAGCGTGCTGACAGCCACCCAGAACGGCTTTGGCAAGCGCACTTCCATCATCGAGTACACGCGCCATGGACGCGGCACCAAAGGCATGATCGCCATCCAGCAGAGCGAACGCAACGGCAAGGTTGTGGCTGCAACGCTGGTGCACGTCGACGACGAGATCATGCTGATCACCGACAAGGGCGTGCTGGTGCGCACCCGCGTCAGTGAAATCCGCGAGATGGGCAGGGCGACACAGGGTGTTACCCTGATCGGCCTGGACGAGGGATCACAATTGAGCGGTCTGCAGCGCATCGTCGAGAACGATGCCTCGCTGGACGAACTCGACACCGAAACCGACACTGGCGCAGACGCCTCCAACACGGAAAGCAATTGATGAAAAAACTGATCACCACCCTCGCGTTCGCCGGCTTGGCCTGCAGTACCGCCGTCCATGCCCAGACCGACCCCAAAACCGAGCTGGCCAAAAAAGTGGTCGCCCTGCAGCAGGGTCCCGAACTCGACCGGCTGGTCGGCCAGCTCGCGGGCAGCACGGCCCAGGACCTGATCGCCAAATGGGGACCACAGCTGGAAGCCAAAGTCCCCAAGGCCAAGCAGGCAAAGGCCTCCGAAGAACTTAACGCCGAACTCAAAAAATACGCCGATGACACTGCCCAGCTGATCGGCAAGCAAGTGAGCAAGGTCAGCGCCGAATCGCTGGTCCCCGCCTATGCGGAACGTTTCACGCTCGAAGAGCTGCAGCAGCTCGCCGCCTTCTTCGAGTCCCCCGCCATCAAAAAATACCAGGCCGCCGCCCCCGAACTCGGCAATGTATTCGTGCAAAAGCTGGTCGAGGCTTCGCGTCCCGAGGTCGTAGCCCGCATCAAGCAGTTCGACGAAACGGCGACGAAGATCGTCGGCTCCGCCCCGGCAGCGGCACCGGGAACCGCCAAGCCGCCCGCGAAGAAATGACCCGCCCTTTCAATTTTTCGGCCGGCCCTGCAAACCTCCCCGAGGAGGTTTTGCAGCAGGCGGCGGGCGAAATGCTGGACTGGCACGGCAGCGGCATGAGCGTGATGGAGATGAGCCACCGCGGCAAGGAATTCGGCTCCATCTATGAAGCCGCCGAGGCCGACTTCCGTGAGCTCATGGCCATTCCCGCCCACTTCAAGATTCTCTTCATGCAGGGCGGAGGACTGGCCGAGAACGCCATCGTTCCGCTGAACCTGTCGCGCGGGCGTTCCGCCGATTTTGTGGTGACCGGCAGCTGGAGCGACAAGTCGCAAAAAGAGGCCCGCAAGTACTGCGATGCGCAGGTCGCCGCCAGCAATGCGGACAACGGGCACACGCAATTGCCCTCACCTTCAGGCTGGAAGCTGCGGCCCGACGCGGCCTATGTGCACCTGTGCACCAACGAAACCATCAACGGCGTCGAATTCCAGAGCCTGCCTGATCTCAAAGCCCTGGGAAGCGAAGCCCCCCTGGTGATCGACTTCTCGTCCCATGTGGCATCCCGGTCCGTCGACTGGTCCCGCGTCGGCCTGGCCTTTGGCGGAGCGCAAAAAAACCTCGGTCCCGCCGGGGTGACGCTGGTGGTGATTCGCGAGGATCTGCTCGGCCACGCCATGCCGGCCTGCCCCAGCGCTTTTGATTACAAGACGGTGGCGGACAACCAGTCGATGTACAACACGCCGCCCACTTACGCCATCTACATTGCCGGCCTGACCTTTCAATGGCTCAAGCGCCAGCGCGAAGGCGAGGCCACCGGCGTTGCGGCCATGGAAAAACGCAACCTGGCCAAGGCACAACTGCTTTACGACGCGATCGACAGCTCACAGTTTTACCTGAACAAGGTCGGCAAGGACTGCCGCTCGCGCATGAACGTGCCGTTTTTCCTGCGCGACGAGTCGCGCAATGAGGCTTTCCTCACCGGTGCCAAGGCTGCCGGCTTGTTACAGCTCAAGGGCCACAAGTCGGTAGGCGGCATGCGCGCCAGCATCTACAACGCCATGCCGCTTGCTGGCGTGCAGGCGTTAGTGGCGTACATGCGAGAATTCGAACAAAAACACGCCTAGGATGAAATACCCCCATGCCCGCCACGTTCACTGCCCCTGAAGGGCCTCCAGTGCACTTGCCGCGGCAGGATGCTTCCCGATATGACTGCCAACCTCGCTGATTTACGCGTCCAGATCGACGCATTGGACAGGGAATTGCTTGCCCTGTTGAACCGCCGCGCCCAGGTTGCTGAGCAGGTCGGGGAAGTCAAGAAACGCGAAGGCACGCCCTTTTTCCGGCCCGACCGTGTCGCCCAGGTGATAGAACAGGTCCAGCAGGCCAACCAGGGGCCGCTGAAGAACGAGCACGTGGCGGCCGTCTGGCGCGAAATCATGTCAGCCTGCCTGGCCCTGGAGTCCCCGGTCCGCGTCGCCTACCTGGGCCCGGCCGGCACTTTCAGCGAGCAGGCGGCGCTGCAGTTTTTCGGCGCCAGCATCGAACATGTCCCCTGCGTCAGCATCGACGAAGTCTTTCGCGCAACAGCGGCCGGCAGCGCCAGCTACGGCGTCGTGCCGGTGGAGAACTCCACCGAAGGCGTGGTTTCGCGCTCGCTGGACCTGTTTCTTAATTCCCCCTTGCACATCGTCGGCGAAATCAGCTTGATGGTGCGCCACAACCTGCTGCGCCTCTCGGAGTCGCTGGAGGGTATAGAAGCGGTCTATGCGCATCCCCAGGCGCTGGCCCAATGCCAGGGCTGGCTGACCACGCACCTGCCCAACGCGGATCGCCGCGCCGCCTCCAGCAATGCCGAGGGCGCGCGCCTGGCCACCACCAATCCGGCCTGGGCCGGCATTGCCGGCGACCGGGCAGCCAGCCAGTTCGGCCTTTACACCGCGGCCCACGCCATTCAGGACGACGCCTTCAACCGCACCCGCTTTGCCGTGGTCTGCCTGCCGCAGACACTGCCCTCCCCGCCCGCTTCCGGCAAGGATTGCGTCAGCCTGGTGGTGTCCGTGCCCAACCGCCCCGGCGCCGTCCACGACATCCTGGTGCCGCTGAAAGCCCACGGCGTCTCCATGACCCGCTTTGAATCGCGCCCGGCACGCTCTGGCCAGTGGGAATACTATTTCTATATCGACCTGCAAGGTCACCCCTCCCAAGACCATGTCAAAGCCGCTCTGGCTGATCTGCAGCAGCTGTGCGCCTACTACAAGGTCCTTGGAACTTACCCCATTGGCGATTAATGCAACGACTCACAAACCTGGTGCCACAAGATGTTTGAACAATTAGGTCTCATTGGATGCGGCCTGATGGGTGGCTCTTTCGCGCTGGCGCTCAAACGCGCCGGCTTGGTCAAGCGCGTCGTCGGGTACAGCAAATCCCCCTCCACCACAGAGCGCGCGCGCCAGATGGGCGTGATCGATGTGGAGGCACCCTCGGCGCTGCTGGCGGTCTCGGGTGCCGACATCGTGTTGCTGGCGGTGCCGGTTTCGGCGACCGAAGCCACCTTCAAGGCCATACGCCACCTGGTCGGCCCGAACACACTGATCATGGACGTCGGCTCGACCAAGCGCGACGTGGTCGATGCAGCCCGCCGCGTGCTGCGCGACAACGTCGGCTCCTTCGTGCCCTGCCACCCGATCACCGGCAAGGAGGTCTCCGGCGTCGAACACGCCGATGTGGACCTTTACGCGGGCAAGCAGGTCATCCTGACCCCGATTGAGCGCACCTTCACGGTACAGCTGCAAAAAGCCAACGATGTCTGGACGGCCCTGGGCTGCCATGTGCTCAAGATGTCGCCCCAGGCCCATGACGCCGCCTATGCCGCCGTCAGCCACCTGCCTCATCTGATCGCTTTCGCACTGATCAACGGCATCACCGGGCAGGAACACGGAAAAGAATACATGTCGCTGGCAGGCCCCGGCTTCCGGGACTTCACGCGCATCGCCGCCAGCGACCCCAAAATGTGGCGCGATATCCTGATCGCCAACCGCGAAGAATTGCTGGCCCAGTCCCGGATTTTCCAGCAGACCCTGCAGTCGCTCGAAGAGCTGATCGGCAACAGCAGCGGCGACGTCTTGGAAGTGCTGATCGAGAAGGCCAGCGAGACCCGGGCCAACTGGCGCATCTCTTCAAAATCGCACAAGTAATCCCCGGTCCATGTTCGACACCGAGTTCCTGGACCTTCCGTCCTTGCGCAGCGCGGGGGGCACCGTCCGCCTGCCCGGCTCCAAAAGCATTTCCAACCGCGTCCTGCTGCTGGCCGCGCTGAGCCATGGCGAGACCACGGTCCACGACCTGCTCGCCTCCGACGACACCGCCGTGATGCTGGCCGCGCTCAGGCAGCTCGGCTGCACGGTCACGCAGAGCGGCAGCACCGCCGTCATCAGCGGGCTGGGCGGCCGGCCCGTCCAGACCCCGGCCAAGCTCTTCATGGGCAATGCCGGCACGGCGATGCGGCCACTGACGGCCGCACTGGCCCTGATGGGCGGCGAGTTCGAGCTGTCCGGCGTGCCGCGCATGCACGAAAGGCCCATAGGCGACCTGGTCGATGCGCTCAGGCAATTGGGATGCGCCATCGACTACCTCGGCAATGAAGGCTTTCCGCCGCTGCGCCTGCGTCCTGGCCAGCTGAAGCTGCAAGACCCGATACAGGTGCGCGGCGATGTCTCCAGCCAGTTCCTGACCGCCCTGCTGATGGCCCTGCCGCTGGTGGCGAAACAGGATATTTGCATTGAAGTGGTCGGCGAGCTGATCTCCCGGCCCTACATCGAAATCACGCTCAAGCTGCTGCAGCGCTTCGGCATCGACGTCAGACGCGAGGGATGGGAGCGCTTCACCATTCCGGCCGGCAGCCGCTACCAGTCGCCGGGCACCATCCACGTCGAGGGCGACGCCTCCTCCGCCAGCTACTTCATCGCGCTGGGCGCCATCGCGGCGCCCTCCGCGGGCCGACCCGGCATCGAAATCCTGGGTGTGGGTGCCGACTCCATCCAGGGCGACATCCGCTTCGTCGAAGCCGCCCGCATGATGGGCGCGCAGGTCGACAGCGCGCCGAATTCGCTGCGCGTCTCGCGCGGTGCCTGGCCGCTCAAGGCCATAGACCTGGATTGCAACCACATCCCCGACGCCGCCATGACGCTGGCCGTGATGGCCCTTTACGCCGACGGCACCACCACGCTGCGCAATATTGCGAGCTGGCGCGTCAAGGAAACCGACCGCATCGCCGCCATGGCCTGCGAGCTGCGGAAATTCGGCGCCGTGGTCGAGGAGGGCGCGGATTACCTCAAGGTCACCCCGCCCGCCAAATGGACGACAGGCGCGGTCCACACCTATGACGATCACCGCGTAGCCATGTGTTTTTCGCTGGCGGCCTTCAATCCAGCGCAGTTGCCGGTGCGCATCCTGGACCCCAAATGCGTCGCCAAGACGTTTCCCGACTACTTCGAAGCCCTGTTTGAGGTGGCCCAGGCCGATACCGCCCGGATTCCCGTCATCTGCATCGACGGTCCGACGGCTTCCGGCAAGGGCACGCTGGCGGCCCTGGCCGCTCACCGGCTGGGCTACCACTACCTGGATTCCGGCGCGCTCTACCGCCTGAGCGCCCATGCCGCGACGCTGGCCGGCGTTTTGCTGGACGACGGGCCCGGCGTGGCGCATGTAGCGCGCACCATGCCGGTGCACTTCAAGGGCGACCGTATTTTCCTCGGCGCTCAGGACGTCTCCGATGCCATACGCACCGAAGCCGCCGGCATGGCCGCCTCCCGGGTATCTGCCCATCCCGAGGTTCGTGCGGCCCTGCTGGACCTGCAGCACAGCTTTCGCAAGCTGCCCGGGCTGGTCGCCGACGGCCGGGACATGGGAACCATCATCTTCCCCGACGCCCCGCTCAAGGTTTTCCTCACGGCCAGCGCCCTGCACCGTGCTGAACGCCGATATAAGCAGTTGATTTCAAAGGGAAATTCGGCTACAATCGCCGAGATTCAGCAAGATTTAGAGGCACGTGATGCGCGCGATTCGTCGCGAAAGGCAGCCCCTTTGAAACCTGCTGATGACGCCCGTCCATTGGACAACTCCTACCTGTCGATTGAAAAGTCGGTGGAGCAGGTGATTGAATGGTGGCAAGGCACCCGGCCCTTCTGACCCCCGACGCGCGCCCTGCGCATGGTCAGCAGGTTCATTAACGTAACCCGCGGCCACGCTAGACGTCCGGCCGCACAAAACCGCCGCAAGCAGCTATAAAAACAGTAGCAATCCCGCTATTGGAACCCTGTTCTGTGGACTAGGAAAACCATGTCTGAATCTTTTGCCGACCTATTTAACGAATCGCTGCAACGCTCTGAAATGCGTACCGGTGAAGTCATCACCGCTGAAGTCGTTCGTATCGACCACAACCACGTTGTTGTGAACGCCGGACTCAAATCCGAGGCTTATGTCCCCCTCGAAGAATTCAAGAACGACCAGGGCGAACTCGAAGTCCAGGTTGGCGACTTCGTCTCCGTGGCCATTGACTCCGTCGAAAACGGCTATGGCGACACCCTGCTGTCCCGCGACAAGGCCAAGCGCCTGGCTTCGTGGATGAGCCTGGAAAAGGCCCTGGAATCCGGCGAATTCGTCACCGGCCAGACCAGCGGCAAGGTCAAGGGCGGCCTCACCGTCCTCGTCAACGGCATCCGCGCCTTCCTGCCCGGCTCGCTCATCGACACCCGCCCCATCA
>Ga0209564_1002739_pt1 | contig 13261 bp, 8 predicted proteins | sample AraplaCol_mMF_r2_FD_184272 | JGI IMG/M metagenome (GOLD analysis project Ga0209564, IMG submission 184272) | Arabidopsis root microbial communities from North Carolina, USA - plate scrape MF_Col_mMF_r2 (SPAdes) (version 3) | ecosystem: Host-associated > Plants > Roots > Endosphere | place: USA... | reverse complement strand
TGGTTCGCCCTGCTCCACGATAGCGAGCAGAGGCGAACGTTCAACGCGCTGCAGCAGGCGCAAGTCCAGGCCCACCGCTTCGCTGGCCGCCCACAGCGCATCGCCAAATCGATCGCGGCTGATAGCACCGGCAAATGCGGTGCGTTCACCCAGCACGGCCAGCGCGCGCGCCACGTTCCATACCGAGCCTCCAACGCGGCTGACCCAGCGCTCGTCGCCCTGGTAGATCATGTCGGTCAACGCCTCCCCGGCGCACAGCATCAAGGGCGCGTCACGCATGGCTATCTCCCAGCACCGCCACGATGTCGTAGCAGGCACCCATGGTGTGGTAATCCACCTTGCCGGCCGGGCTCTTTTCGTCGCTCAGCTTGCGGTTGTCGCCGGACAGGATGCGGTACCACGCCCCATGCTCGTGATCGACGAAGTGGGTCCAGCTATAGGCCCACAGGCGCTGGTACCAGTCCCAGTATTCGGCATTGCCGGTGCGCTTGGCCAGCATGGCGGCAGCTGCTGTACTCTCGGCCTGCACCCAGAAATATTTGTGCGGGTCGCACACCGTCAGGTCCGGCGCCAGCGAATAGCACAAGCCACCATGCACAGCATCCCACCCCTTGCCGACTGCCGCATGGAACAGGCGTTCCGCAGTCGGCAACAGCCAGCCCAGGTCCTTGTTCAATGCGCCGCCGCGCGCTTCGAGTTGCAGCAGCAGCTTGGCCCATTCGGTGAAGTGGCCCGGCTGGTAGCCCCATGGGCGGAAAAGATTTTCCGGATCGTCGATGTTGAAGCGCCAGTCCGGCTGCCAATTTGTGTCGTAGTGCTCCCAGATCAAGCCACCGCAACGGGCAGCCTGGCGCTGGGTGATGTTGTAGGCGACGGTGTAGGCGCGTTCCAGGTAGCGCCGCTCGCCAGTGGCCTGGTGTGCTGCCAGCAGCGCTTCGCAGGCGTGCATATTGGCGTTCTGGCCGCGGTAGCTCGAAAGCACACTCCAGTCGCGCGTCGCTTCGTCGGCATACAGGCCGGCTTGCTCGTCCCAGAAGCGTTTTTCCATCAGCTCGAACGTTTCGCCAATCCAGGGGCGTGCTTCATCCAGCCCTGCCATGGTGGCGTGCGAATAAGCCAGTAGCACGAAAGCCTGGCCGTAGGCGTGCTGGGTGCCATCTTCCACATCACGGCCGTTCAGCATCCATGCGTAACCGCTGCCCGCCGGGTCACGGTGCACGTTGCGCAGGAAGCTCAGGGCATGCCGCGCTCCTTCCAGGTAAGCCGGGTCCTTGAAATGACGGTAGGCCATGGAATATGTGAAGACGAAGCGAGTGCTGCTGACCAGGTGGCGATGCTGGGCATCGTAGACGGTGCCATCGTCCTTGAAGTAGTGATAGAGGCCGCCGGCCGGATCGATCGCGCGCGGATGGTAAAAGCGCATGGTGTGATGCGCGTGTTCGAGCAGGATGTCCGGGTCGCGGAAATTCGGGAGATTGGTCATGTTTGGCCTAGGGTGTACGCTAGTCGTCGCAACTGCTTTCGCGCACGATCAATTCGACTGGCATGGTTATGTGGGAGGGGTTTTCTTCCGGTTTCTGGAGAAGTAATTCGATGCCCGCCCGTCCCAGGTCTTCCTTGTCGACGTGGATGGTGCTGAGCGGAGGGATGGCAGCGGCGGCGCTGCTGATATCGTCGAAGCCGACGATCGCAATGTCATGCGGGATCTTCATGCCCTCATTCAGGCAATGCTTCATCGCGATCAATGCCGTGCTGTCGTTGTAGCAGAACAGGGCATCGGGACGTTTCGGAAGGCTGAGCAGGCTGCGCATGGCTTCCACTACAGCTTCGTCGCCCTCGCCCATGGTGGGGACGATGACCTCCAGGTCCGGATCGGCGAATACCCTGGCATCGAACAGCGCCTGGCGAAAACCGCGATTGCGCTGCTGGATGCTGTAGTGGGCCAGGGAGCCCGACATCATGGCGATGCGCTTGCGGCCGCAGCGCAGCAGGTGCTGGGTGGCGAGGTAGCCGCCGCGCACATTGTCCGGGTTAATCGAGGTGAAGCCGCGGCGGTGCATATCCACCAGGACGATGGGCTTGCCGGATTGCTGCAAGGCGGCCAGTACTTCCGGCTCGAAGAAGCCGGCGCACAAAATGGCGTCGGGCTGGTGCACCCGGATCAGGCCCTGTACCGGCTCCGCCGGTCCTACTGCAATAAAGGACAGGGCAATGCCCTCGCGCCGGCAAGCCGCTTCGGCGCCGTGCAAGACCGGGGAATAGAACTGGCTCGATGCCAGCGTGTTGTGCTGGCTGTGCAACAGGAAGGCGATGCGGCGGATACGCCCTTTCTTGAGCTGCCCGAAGTCGTAGCCCATGTTCTCGGCGGCCTGGCGCACCTGGTTGCGTGTGATCTCGGTCATGCCGGCCTGGTTCTTCAGGGCGCGCGAGACGGTGCCGATCGACAGCCCTGTGGCTTCGGCGATGTCGCGCAGGGTCACCTGGCTCACGGCTGCACCCAAGGGCGGGAAATCAAGTGCATGAAGGGTCTCCAATGTTCAGTTTATTAAACGCCTCTTCCGGGCGCTTCCAGCGCCCGGCTCGTGCCATTTTTTCGCGCCTGTATATGGGTAAGTTTTATATCAGCCGCCTTTTAACGGCGTCAACAAAAGCAGTAAAAACTGCGGACTTTTAGCATGTTTTAGTAAACACGTACCTCATCAGCCAATGAGCGCAGGCGCAATGCTTTGCGCAACGTCGAGAGCGTGGCCCGGGATGCAATTCGCAAGCTGACGGTGTCGCCAGGCAGCAGCGTCATTGCGTTATCGGCAACCTCGGCGTCTACGTCGCCAAAGTCAATCCAGACGGCGCGGGCGAGGCGTGCCGCACGCAGCTCCAGCGTCAAGCCTGGGCCGTCGCTGCGCAGTTCGGCGTGCAAGCCTGGGTCGGGCCAGCGCATGTCCTTGGCGGCCTTGAAGTAGATTACGCGGCGCGATGCCGGCTCGCCTTCGGCCTCCAGGTCGAACACGGCGACGGTTGATACGGGATCGGCATCGCCAAGCAACTCCTTGTCAGTGTATGTCGCCAGCTTTGGCGCCGACAGCGGCGCGATGTCGACCAGCTTTCGATCTTCGCGCAGCAGCTTGCCGTCCAAGGTCAGTATCCGTAGCCGAAGCTTGCCGCGCACCTGGTGCGTGCGGTCGTTCAGCAGGCTAAGCGAAGTGCTGCCTTCGGCATCACGCAGTGCAGCCACTGCGACTGGCGCGTAGAAGCGGCGCGCATGGAAATGCAGTGCCTTCCAACGCCCGAACCAGTCGATGCTCGACCACGATGCGCCCGGCCAGACGTCGTTGAGCTGCCAGTACAGCGAACCCATTGTGTAAGGCCGGCTGGCCCGGTGGTGCAGCGCAGCCAGTTCAATGCCTTCCGCCTGCGCCGCCTGGCTCAGGTAGACGAAACTATCGAAATCCTTCGCCTCCCCGAACTCGAAGTTCACATATTTCAGCAGGCGCTCATTGCCCTTCCCGGCCATGAATTTCTGGTGCGCCTCGATCACCGGCGCGGTAATGCCTTGCTCGCCACGTTTGGCAAAGGCGTCGATCGTGCGCTGCACCGGCCAGGCCTGCAGGCCGTACTCGGACATGAAGCGCGGCGTAATCTCCAGGTATTTCGAAGGCGGGTGCGCCGGGTTGCCCCACACTTCCCAGTAATGCATGTCGCCGCTGGCCGGAGAGTTGGCAACTTCCGCCAGGTCGTCGCTGGGTGAACTGGCCCAGTAGGCGATACCGCCACCCTCTTCTGCCACGACTTTGCGCAGGTCCGTGCCGAACAGCTGGACGTAGCCATTCCAGACCTGGGTGGCGAACGCCGGGTCGGCCTCCATCAACGCCTTGCCAGGCCCCCAGTACTTCCAGGAGATTTCTTCCTCGTTATTGCCGCACCAGAGGGCAAGGCTCGGGTGGTTGCGCAAGCGCCGCACATTGTCGCGCGCTTCGGCAATCACGTTGGCCCGGAAGGCTTCGTCATATGCGGGCGGCATGCCACCGCCAAACATGAAGTCCTGCCACACCAGCAGGCCAAGTTCGTCGGCGAGATCGAAAAATTCATCGCTCTCATAGTAGCCGCCGCCCCAGCTGCGCAGGAAATTCATGTTCGCGTCGCGTGCCGATTCAAGCACACGGCGCAATTGCGCCTTGCTCACGCGCGGCTGGAACATATCGAAAGGAATGCTGTTTGCACCTTTGGCGAAGACAGGGATGCCGTTGACCTCGAAGTAGAAACTCTTGCCCTTGTCGTCTGGCTCGCGGCGCAAGGCAATGCTGCGCAGGCCAGTACGGGCACTGGCTTTGGCCACGGCCGCCTTGCCATTTCCAACCTCAATTTCGAAGCGGTACAGCGGCTGCATACCATATCCATTCGGGAACCAGCGCTGGGGGTGCTCGATGCGCACAGGGAGTTCGATGCGGTTGTCGCCTGCGCGCAGCTCGACACGGCGCAATGCGGCCAGCGAGCGCTTGCCGCCGGGCGCGGTCTGCCAAAGGCGCAGGTCGAATACGCCATCGCGTACCGCTTCGGCCGATACGACGGCGGTGATATCAGCGCGTGCTTCGTCCACGTGATCCTGCCGCAAATGCAGGTTGTCGACGCGCACCGCATCCCAGCTTTCCAGCACAACCGGCTTCCAGATGCCGGCAGTGACGTAGCGCGGCCCCCAATCCCAGCCATAGTGGTAACCGGGCTTGCGCGCGAAATTTCCGGTCATGGCATCCGGCGGTTCGTCGCCATAGGGCGAAGGATAATTTCCGGCCAGCTTGCGCGGCATGACCCGCACCACCGGAAGCAGCTTGGCAATTGGCGAACGCAAGACCACGCGCAACTCGTTGCCTGTGGCGCGCAGCTTGCCCTGCACCGCAAAACGCCACGTGCGGAAGGCATTGTCAGCATCGAGCAGCTTTTCTCCGTTCAACCAGACCTCGGCGAAGGTATCGAGTCCTTCAAACACCAGGTCACTGCGTTCTCCCCGTCGCGGCGCATCGAAGCGTGTGCGATATTCCCAGTCGGCGAGGCCAATCCACTGCAAGCCGGCTTCCGGGGCGTCAACGTACGGATCCGGGATCAAGCTGTTCGCGAGCAGGTCGGTATGCACCGTGCCGGGCACTTTCGCGCCATGCCATGGCAAGGCCTCGGGATGCGCGGCCAGCTGCGGGGTGCCGGGCAAGAGGCGGAAGGTCCAGCCGCTGTCGATGACGGTGCGGTTCGGCGTGGCTGCCATCGCGACCGTGGCGACAACCGTGAGGCAAAGGCCCAGAAGCAGGGCTATCAAAGATCGCCAGTACAGGTGTGTACTCAAGGTGCGCTCGCTTTCCAGTGGCGTTCGATCCAATCCTGGTGGCTCGGCATCGCGGTAACAGCTTTTGCCAGCATTGCGCGCATGCTCTCGACCACGTCAAGCAGTTTTTCTTCCGGCATATCGTCCACAACAGGGTGATAGCTTTTCGGCACAATACGCTGGCCAAGCATCACTTGCACCCAGCTTGGCAGCGCGAAAAAGTCTTCGCCATTGCGGAAATAGCGGCCATCGCAGCGGAACAATTCTATCGTTTCGCGCAGGCTGTCCGGAATCGGCATGGTGCGGCAATAGTCCCAGAAGGGCGAGTCATTGCGTTCGGTCGCGTTGTAATGCAGGATCAGGAAGTCCCGCACCCGCTCATATTCGAATGCGGATTCACGGTTGAAGCGCTCCGCCAGCAAGGGATTGAAATCGCGCTTCGGAAAAAGGCCCAGCAAGCGGGTTATGCCCGATTGCGCCAGGTAGATGCTGGTCGATTCAAGCGGTTCGAGGAAGCCGCTGGCCAGTCCAAGCGCGACCACGTTCTTGTTCCAGAACTTCTTGCGCATGCCGGTCGTGAAGCGCAACGCGCGCGGCTCGGCCAGCGCCTTGCCATCCAGGTTTGCCAGCAAGGTAGTGGCCGCTTCGTCGTCGCTGATATGCCGGCTCGAATACACGTAGCCATTGCCGGTGCGGTGCTGCAGCGGAATGCGCCACTGCCAGCCGGCCTTGCGCGCCGTGGAGCGCGTGTAAGGCATGATCGGCGCCACGCCTTCGCAAGGAACAGCCATGGCACGGTCGCATGGCAGCCAGTGAGTCCAGTCCACGTAGCCAGTCTTCAGCGTCTGCTCGATCAGCAAGCCGCGGAAGCCCGAGCAATCGATGAACAGCTCGCCATCGACCACCTGGCCGCTTTCCAGCGTGACGGATTCAATGAAGCCATCGTCGGCGCGCTGGTTCACGCCGACGATCCTGCCTTCAATGCGCTGAACACCGCGCTGCTCGCCCAGTTCGCGCAGGAAGCGCGCGTACAGGGTAGCGTCGAAATGGTAGGCGTAGGCGATGTCGGCCAGGGGCGAGCCCGGTGCCGCACTGCGGTCGCCGGGAGCGAACTTGCCCTGCGGCGCCATCACAGTCTGCGGCGAGTATTCCCCAATCGGCGCTGCACGCCCGGATTGGAACAATTTGAGCCAGAACTGGTGGAAAGGCAGCGGCCCGACCGAGCGCCCTATCGTGCCAAATCCGTGGATATAGCTGTCGCCGATCCGGCTCCAGTCCTTGAATTCAATGCCAAGCTTGATCGTGCCTTGCGTGCGCTTGATGAACTCTGACTCATCGATGCCAAGCATCTGGCCGTTGAAGAGGCGGATATGCGGAACGCTTGCTTCCCCCACGCCAACGATGCCGATTTCCTCGGACTCGATCAGGCGCACCGAGGCTCCCTTGCCAAGATAGGTGGCCAGGGCCGCCGCGGCCATCCAGCCAGCGCTGCCTCCACCAACAATTGTGATCTTGCCGATCCGGTTGTGCAGGTTCATTGCGGCACCCAAAACAGGAAAAAACCTCCCCAGCCGCGAGGCATGGGGAGGAAGGAGGGAAGCATCAGAACTTGTAGTTCAGGCCAAAATAAGCCACGCGGCCGGCATAACTGTTGGAGTAGAAGCGGTCCTTGGTGTCGTTGCCCAGGTGGGAGCGCGTTTCTTCCTTGGTCAGGTTCAGCACCGAGGCGGTCAGGCTCAATTCCTTGGTGATGTTGTATGCCACGTTCAGGTCGACCTGGTAATAAGGCTCTTCATACACGTTCAAGCCGTTGACCAGGCCATCCACGACTTCGCCCCGGCGGTTGTATGAAGCGCGTGCCAGGAATTGCGGCGTTTCGTAGAACACAGTCAGGTTCATCTGGTTCCTGGCGCTGCCGACGAGCGGGGATTCGCCAATCTTGGTGCCATCCGCCATCGTGATGTCGGCCTGGTTGGTTTTGTTGTAGGTGTAGTTGAACTGGAAGCCGAGGCCCATGTCCAGCGTGTGCTGCGCGTACAACTCAACACCCTTTGACACGCCGTCGCGGCCGCCGGCGCTGGTCGAATAGCGCTGCACGGTTACGCTTTGGCCGCCCACGTTCATGGTCACGTCACGCACCACCGGCACGGCGAAGTTGCTGACGTTCTTGCGGAACAAGTCGATGCCGAGCACGGAGCCGCGGTGGAAGTACCATTCCAGCCCCACGTCGAACTGCTTGGCCTTGTACGGTTCGAGCTGCTTGTTGCTGCCTTCACCGAACCAGCCTTGCTGGTCGCCACCGCCGATCAGGCGGCGATCGTTGACATATTCCTGGCTGTAGTACTGCAGGCCGCCTGGCGAGGCGATGTCGTTGTAGCTCGGACGCGAGATCACCTTGGATGCGGCCGCACGCAGCAGCAAGTCCCTGGTCAGGTCATACGCGACGTTAAGGCTTGGCAGCACGTCGTTATAGGTACGATCGAGCGAGCTGACTACAAACGAGGAATTGCGGGCGATGCTGTCCGGCAGGCGGGTGAAGCCGCTGGTGCAGCCGGAACCTGCAGGCGCGCCGGCTGCCGGCAGTCCGCCCGCCAGGCAAGGCGCCGGGCTGCCATTGGCGCCGTTGTAGAAGTAATCGTTGAAGCTTTCCACCTGGTCGGTAGAATCGGCGTGCTGCCTGGTGCGCACGAAGCGCATGCCGACATTGCCGCGCAGGCGTTCAGTCTTCACATTGGCCTGGACGTAGGCAGAGGCAATCTTCTCGTCGACGTTGTAGACGAAGTTGTCCTCGTTACGCGTCTGCATCTGCCCGTAGGTCTGGTTCAGGAAGGCGATGTAGGCCGGGTAGTTAATTGCAGGGAACGAGCTGGCATTGATGCCGCCTGCCAGGTTGCCCAGCGATCCGCCGTACAGGAATTGCGGCTGGAACTTGTTAGCGGTTGGATCGCATCCTGCCTGGAAGCGCTTGTCATAGTCGGCCGGATCCGCGCCCTTGCAAACCCAGTAGTTGTTGCCGGTAGCGCGGTGCGTGCCGCCATCGCGGTATTTGGCGCCGAACTGCAGCGAATCGAGCCAGGTGCTTTCGGTGTGCCAGGTCATGTCTGCCTGCGCGTACTTCTGCTGGGTGCTGTTTTTGGTCCACGAAGACGATGTCGAGCCCAGGTCGATTTCGCCAATACCTTTTGCGAGGTTGGCCATCAGCTCCGGCGAGAACACCATGGTCGGGGTGCCGACCGTGTTCCAGGAGCTGGCGTAGTTACCGAGGGTCCAGCTGCCGTCGGGATTCTGCACACGAGGCTTGATCGGCATCGTCATCTGCATTTTCGGGCCACCGTTGGCCCAGGTACGGCCGAACTTGAAGATGCCGTCCAGCGACTGGCCGCGCCATTCGGCCTCAAAGTCTGCAGTCTGCGAGAGCGACTTCTCCTGGTTGTAGCTTCCTGTGATTTGCGGAGTCGGTATGGTGCAATCGTCCGGCCCCCAGCCGCCAGGCTGCTTGCCCGCCGCTGCCGCCTGCGCTTCGCTGCAGTAGTAAGCTTTGCCAGCGTGGGCGCTGTACTGCGCACCGGTGACGAGGGTACCGCTGCGGTCGAAGGTCAGCCCGTCAAGCATGCGGCCGCCCGGCCAGTTGCCGTCGCCGCTGTAGCGCGCCAGGTTCCACTCCGGGACCTTCAGGATATTGGTCTGTGAGTTCTGCGACAGGTTGAAGCGGAAGTAGTTGGCAGTCAGCGTCAGGTTGCGCACCGGCTTGAACTGCAGGGTCATCTGCCCACCCTTGCGTTCGCGTTCCTCATTCTTCACGTTCAGGTTGACCGACGTCGGCATCATGAAATTGGTGTAGTACTTGCCGCTTTGGTCGTAGAAGCCCGATTGGCCCCACCAGTAAGACGTGAGGTCGGAAGGCTTGCCATTCACATCGGTGGCCGGATGGGCGTCGTAATCGTCGCCATACCATTGCCAGTTTTCGGTGCTGGCCCCCATGGTGCGGGTGCTGCGTTTTTGCCTGGTCAAGCCGACCAGGATGCCGAAGCGGTTGTCCTCGTCGTGCCACGCATACTGGCCGGAGAACTGGCCGTCGGTCTTCTTGGTAGTGTCGGCCCAGGTGCCTTCCGCGGAAACGAAGCCGGAGCCGGACTTCACTTCCAGTGGACGGCGGGTATGCAGGATCACGGTACCGCCAACGCCGCCTTCATCGATGCGCGCCTCCGGCGTCTTGAACAGCTCTGCGCTGGACAGCATGTTGGATGGCAGCAGCGTGTAGTTGAACGAACGCGATGGATCGCCATTCGATTCGGCGGTGGCGATGTAATTGCCATTCAACTGGGTCAGCGTCAATTCCGACGACAGGCCGCGCACGCTGACGTTCTTGCCCTCCCCGCCGCTGCGGGTGACCACCACGCCCGGCACGCGCTGCAAGGCGTCAGCCACGTTCTTGTCCGGGAACTTGCCGATGTCTTCGGCGGTGATCACTTCCACGATCGAGTTGGCGTCGCGCTTCTGGTCGAGGCTCTTCTCGATCGCATAGCGGTAACCGGTAACCACCACGGTATTCGGGTCGGTGGAGGCGGTCTGCGCCTGGGCGCTTGCAAGGGAAAGCAGTGCGACGCTCACCGCCATGGCGATGGGCGTCGCGCGGCAGCCGCGCTGCCGTGAAGCGAGATGGGTTCTGAACGTCATGCGTGTCTCCTGGTTATGCCCAATCAAGGGCTTTATATCGCGGTAGCAAGCCTCGAATCATCGATTTACTAAACGACGATGATGCCGGTCGCACATCGATGGGATCGCGTCCACTCAGGAGAATTCTTACAAAACAGGCCGTGGCACTTCAACAAACTTTCAAAATATGAATGAAGTTTAGTTTTGATTAGTAAACAAGAGTGCGTCGGATTTGCGACACTGGCTTTTCGCCCTGCAGCGACGCGGCCTGCTATTTGTTTAGTGTGGAAGTATTTCCGGAAAAATGCAGGTAACCCCAGCGGGCCGGCACATGCATGTCGACCAGGCCTTGCGGCGACCACACCCAGTTGTCTTCCTTCGGCTGGCCGGCGGTCCATTCCACGCGGCTGAAATTGATGCGCCAGATGGTTCCATGCCGGGGCTTCGGCACCGCCTGGCGCGAGGCGAAAGCAGCCAGCGGATAGGCGATTTCCACGGTCCAGCCGCGGTCCTTATCGCCGGGCTGGTTCAAGCTTCCCTGCACGGCGACGGCGGTCTTCAGGCCTTTGATGTCCCAACTGTTATCAGGCTGGCCGTCTTCGTTGTAGGGCTTGGGCAGGAACAGGTCCCAGCCCGTGTTGAAGGCGTTGATCTCGAATTCGTAATAGCTTTTGGTGTCCGGCAGCGGCTTGATGAAGACTTCAAAGTCGTTGTCCTTGAAGATCACGGAATCGTGCTGGGTCAGCGTGGCCTTTACTTCCGGCTCTTCAAGTTCGGCGGCGATGTAGAGGTATTGGTCGTCCCACAGCATTTTCACGCGGGTACGGAACTTCGGGCGCGGCTTGCTGTCGCCCTCGATGTCGACGAAATCGGAGCTCCACGGCGCGTTCTGCCAGGCCGGATCGTCCAGTTTTCCGTCGATGTTGATCGGGCCCCGGGTGCGCAGGCATTCATACGCCAGCGGCGCGGCATCTCCGGCCACGGCGGGCATGGCGCCGGCGAATGCGGCCCCGAACAGGATTGCAAAAGCCTTCATCAAGGTCCTCCCCTTTTTGTCGTCAACCTTATATCAAGGAGACAAGGCTTGTTCAACAGGCCCCACAGATTCCGGCCATACTTTAGTGAACTTTAGTAAACTGGGCAGAAGTCCCTCCAGCATTCCCAGGATTCGCCGTGCCTATCATCCATCCCTCCATTGCCGACATCGACATCCGCAGCTACGGCGCGCAGTGGACGGCGGACCAGCATGCCTACGCCCAGCTGGTGCTGCCGCTGTCGGGTGAAGTGGAGCTGGATATCGAAGGCAAGTTCGCGCGGCTGAACCCTCTGAAAGGCGCCGTCGTCGTGGCAGGCGCCTGGCATGCCCAGCAAAGCCCTGTGGCAAATCGTTCGCTGATCGTCGACGTTGACCAGGCCGCGATGGACCACCCGCTCTGGGAGCGCCTGGCCGACCGGCCATTTGCCGACATCAGCCCCGCTGCGCGGAAGCTGGTCGAGTTCATGCAGTTGTCGATCACCGGCCAGGCTGCACCGGATTCGCTGCTGCGGGGCTGGGTGCCCCTGCTGCTGGATACCCTCGCATTGGAAGCGCCACGCCTGCAGTCGCGGCTGGCGGCCCTGCTGGCGCATGCCGACGCCAATCTGGCCCTGCCCTGGAGCACGGAATCGATGGCGCAGTTCGCGCGCATGAGCGTCAGCCGCCTGCATGCCCTGTTCCAGGACGAATTGGGCAGCAGCCCGCGCGCCTGGCTGCAATCGAGGCGGCTCAGGCGCGCCTGCGAACTGCTGCGGCATACCAGCCGGCCGATTGCGGAGATCGCGCTGGCCGCCGGCTTCGGCGACCAGAGTGCCCTGACGCGGGCCATGCGCATCCATCTCGGCACCACCCCTGCGGCCTACCGTCGCCAGGGACAGGAGCCTGCGCCCAAAATCCAGTAGTCTGCGCCAAGACCTTTCACCGCCAGGCGTCCACCATGTCCCTATTTGGGAGATGGACCTTGAATATTTCACTTGGCATCATCGCCGGCATCATCGCCGGCGCCTTCTGGGGACTGGTTTTCCTCGCACCTGAACTGACAAGCGGTTTCACCCCGATCCAGCTTTCGGCGGGCCGCTACCTGGCCTACGGCGTGATTGCCGCCATGCTGGTTGCACGTTCCTGGCGCGGCCTGTTCGCCCGGCTGGGCTGGCGCGAATGGCAGGCCCTGGCCTGGCTCAGCTTTGCGGGCAACATCGTCTACTATTTTTTCCTCGCGAAGGCAGTACAGACAGGTGGCATCGCCATGGCCTCCATCGTCATCGGACTGCTGCCGGTAGTAATTACCGTGGTCGGCAGCCGCGATGCCGGTGCCGTGCCTTTGCGCAGCCTGCTGCCCTCGATAGTGCTCAGCACCGCCGGCCTGTTTTGCATCAGCTGGCAGCACCAGCAATCGGGCTCGCTCGACGGCGTGCTGTACGCCAGTGGCGCCCTCGCCTCCTGGACCGCCTATGCTGTCGGCAACAGCCGGTGGCTGGCACGCCTCCAGTCCGTCACCGCGCATGAATGGAGCATGCTCACCGGCCTGGTGACGGGCGCGGAGGCGCTGCTGCTGGCCGTGCCGGCCTTCTCGGCCGGAGGTGCCCAGCATGGCGCTTCCGACTGGATGTATTTCATTGGAGTAGTCAGCAGCGTGGCCCTGCTCTGCTCCATTATCGGCAACGGCTTCTGGAACTACGCCAGCCGCGCCTTGCCGCTGACGCTGACCGGCCAGATGATCGTGTTCGAAACGCTTTTTGCCGCCCTGTATGGCTTCCTGTGGGAGTCCCGCTGGCCAACCATTGTTGAAGCCCTGGCCATGGGTCTGCTGGTGGCCGGGGTCGCATCCTGTGCCCTGGCTCACGCGCCGAAGGCTTCACATTGAGCGCACCGAGCATTAAGATTCCCGCATGCTGTAATGTTAAGATCTGGAGATTCGTCCACGACAAACGACCAGCATGACAAGCATCCGTCAGAACCTCACAATGATCCTTGCGACGATGATCATGTTCGGCGCCGCACTGCTGATCAATGAGCTCCTGTTCAAGCAGCTGGAATTCGCCGAGGGGATCAACTGGATCTACCTGCCGGCCGGGGTGCGCCTGCTGGCCACCCTGCTGTTTGCCGAAGCCGGGGCGATCGGCCTGCTGGCGGTGTCCTGGCTTTACTGCTTCTTCATCCTCTTCCCGCACGAGCCGGTGCGCGCCTTTGCCGGCGGCATCCTGGCCAGCGTCGCGCCGTACCTGGTCTACCTGGGCGCCAGGCGCTGGCTCGACTTGCAA
>Ga0209564_1002735_pt1 | contig 13272 bp, 10 predicted proteins | sample AraplaCol_mMF_r2_FD_184272 | JGI IMG/M metagenome (GOLD analysis project Ga0209564, IMG submission 184272) | Arabidopsis root microbial communities from North Carolina, USA - plate scrape MF_Col_mMF_r2 (SPAdes) (version 3) | ecosystem: Host-associated > Plants > Roots > Endosphere | place: USA... | reverse complement strand
GGGCCTTGCCTTTGCGAAGCTGGTCCGCCCTGGATGTCCTGCCGCGCCTTTTGCTCATTGCCGACCGGGACCGGCGGCGGCACAAAGGCAGCGTGGATTTCAGGTGCATCGTCGCGCTGGCTGTTTGCGCCAGGCTGTGGCGGCGTCGCGGCGCCCCAGGCCAGCAGCGGATCAAGGTATCTGGCGTCGGCAGGCTGCTCGGCCAAGGGATGCCCGTCCGGAAACAAGCCGCCTCCGATACCGGCGCCAAGACCAAAGAGCTGGTCGATGTCGGAACTCGATGCCGGCTCCAGGCCAAGACGGATATCTTCACCCTGGCTTGAACGCAGGGCCTGCGCCGCGGCCGGCTCCCTGGCCGGCGACAGATCGGAAAACGGATCGAAGTCTTCAGGAATGCCGCCCTGGCCGCGCACGCGCGCTTCCGGTTCTTGCAGGACCGAGCCTGGGCTGGCCTGAGGCGAATCCGACGGCATCACTTGCAAGGCATAAGCACCAATGCGCAGCTCATCCCCATAGGCGAGATTTGCCTCCCTTCCGTTTCCGAGCGGAATGCCGTTGACGTAAACTGGTGATGCACTGCTCAAGTCGCGTATCACATAGGCTCCGGCACGGAAAGCAATGGACGCATGTGCTCGCGACACGAAACGCTCAGGATCCGGCAGCACCAAAGCATTGCCGGCGCCGCGACCGATTACGCCGCCTTCTTCGCCGAATTCGGCGCCCAATGCTGCCGCTATTGGCTGGCCGTTGAAAGACACTGCTTTGATCATAATCATCAGAGGCCTCACAACAAAAATTTGACGGCGCCGTCGAGATCAATGACTAAATTTTAACAGCACTTGCAGTCACCGGACATCGTCCGGACATCAATAAGACACTCTCGTTTCGCATGTTTCCGGAACACGAATCAACCCAGCCACAGCCAGGCGCTCACCAATGCGAATATGCCGCCAGCCAGGAACCATGTCTTGCTGGCGGGTGCCATACGGCCGCCATCGCGGAAGAGCCGCCGGATGGCTGCTGCCAGGAACACAGCGGACAGCACGGCAAGAATCGTCCTGGCATTCATGCACTACTCCATCCTGGCAAGCCAGCGTGCCTGGCGCCAGGCCGGCGCACGCGTTGGAAACAACCGTGTGCCCGGCTGCAGAAGGCATAGAAATTCCGCCGCAGCCATGCGTTGGCGCTGGCAACCGCCGCGCAGCACGCGCCGGCAATGCGCGCTGGTAAGCGGCTCGCCCATGAAGTAGCGCTCTCCTGTCGCAAAGCGCGCCTGATTTGCTTGCCACCAGGCCTGCACTTTCGAAGGTGCCGGCCACGCCAGGCCATCGTCTTCATCCATCGCAACGTTTTCATCATCGGGATCGTCGTTTGGACCAAAGTACGCAGGACCTGCGCTTTTCTCGTCCAGCCCAAGACTGGAAAATTCCAACCCCGTGGCGAGGCTGAACGCTTCCCCTGCCAGCCTTGCAAGCGCGGGGACTTCCATCTGCTTGATCAGCCAGGAAAAATAGTACGGATCGCCAACGATCCCTGCGCCCTTCACCAGTGACCGCACGCGCTTTGAATTCGCAGCAAGGTCTTTGAGTATCTGATGCCCTTCTTTGGCCGGCACGGCCCGTAGCGCCAGGAACAGGGCCTGATCCTGGAAGGGACCATCGGAGAATGCGAGCTCCTTCAGCACTTTGAGGGCCGGGTTACGGTCGCCCAGGAGGGCAGCCGACCAGGCAGCGCTGAACCGGCAGGCATCATCGGTATCATTGAGACGTTCCTCGCAGCGCAGTCTCAGTTCGGACCGCCCCAGTTCGCCTGCCGCACGCAGCGCCCTGGCGCGCAACCCGGCGTCGGACGCATCCAGGAGTACTTCGTGAGTCTGCCCCAGGGCTACCTGGTGCATCACGCAGGTAGCCAGGCCGATGCAGCGTCGGAAAGGTGAATGGGAAGCCAGCAGTTCCTTTACCGTGCCCTGCAAAAACTGTGAGGATACCCAGCCAAGTGCGCCAGCCAAACCATCCTGCATCGCGGGGACGGATTCGGCGAGGGCCAGCAACATGGCGGTCTGCTCCGCGTCCCGGTTCTCTACCGCCATCACCATCGCGGAAAACATCGCGCCGGGATCTTCGCTCGCCAGCAGCGCCTGGCATATTTTCCTTCCTGCCTCGCCGGCAATGCGCAAACCATCAATCTGCGCCGCAAGCCGTTCGTCGTGCCGTGCCAGCGCGCGCAGGGTGATATCGGGAGCGGCAACGAGAACATTTCGTTGCGTCCAAAGAAAGGCCGCTTCATCCGCATGTTGGCTGACGACGGCTTCGATATAGGACGCTTCTGCGTCTGCCAGGTTCATGTGAAAGCCTCAATAAATGTGGAGCTCCCGGACGGGTGCAACGGTGAAATGCAAACGGTGAAAGCCGTTGATCAACGCATCAAACGCCGTTTCAGCGACCGCGACATCGTCCATGAACAAGGAAACCTGGTCCGGCAGGGATTCGGCTTCGCACGCCGGAAAAATCGTTATGCTGCGCGACGTGAAGTCCTCGCTTTCGAATCCACCTGCTGCCGCGACAAAGAGCCAGGAATCCCACAACTGTACATACTGCTCTCGCAGCGCCTCCTCGACGACTTCGCCAGCGAAATCGATATCGACCACTACTTCGGCCGCTTCCGGCTCGACCACGCACAGGAATGGCGGTGCTGCGTACAGTCTTGGCGGCTCATGCTGAACCTGCATCATGCCGTTGCCAGCGTCCATCGCGAAATCCAGGTGCGTCACTGGCGCCACATTCAGGTGAATGAAGTGGACCAGGTTCTCAAGCACCATGCGAGTCTCAGGGGCGACATGTACGTCATCGAAGCGCCAGGCACACATATCCGGGGCGATGCGTTCCGCGCCCAATGCCAGGCTGGAATCAGTCGGCGGCATGCGTACTCCCGATAGTGCGCCACTGCCAGCAATGTGGACGAACTGCCCCATCAAGTGCTTCACCAGCCGTAGCCCCTCATCGCCAGGCGCAGTACCGTCGGCGAATCGCATGACCATTTCCAGCTTTCGCGCCGGTCCCGTGTCGACGCAGCGAACCACGAAAGGACGCCCGATCATGAATTGTCCCAAGGCTTGGCAGCCAGGTCGTCAAACCGGCCAAGCCAGGCATTGATATCGAAGTTTTTGTGCCCGCTCCGCGGATTCCCACAGCGAATCCGACGCAGCAGGCGAGCAACATTCGGCAATTGGCCCAGATCGGCCGCCCCACGATTCACATCACCGACCGGAGGAAGGCGGGCGCCGCGAATCCACGTGCCGTTGCGCAGCGGCTTTACCTCTGCTTCGCCGACTGCGGCCCGCATGGCATCAATCCCTCCCAACTTCTCGCTGAGCTGGGGCCCCAGCAAATTGATCCAATGGCTGGTGACTGTATGGCCACGCATACGCGTCGCCATCCAGTAGTCAGAGGTATCGAAGCCAAGGTAGCGTGGCAGCAAAGGCGCGATCGCGGCCAGTGCCTGGCTTTCCAATGGCAACGAATGCTTGAACGCGAATCCCGCGTGACCACTGGTGAACGGAAGAATCTCCGCCGCATCCTTGACCACTTGCAGGACACGCTCTTCTCCCCATGCATCAACGATATTCTCCGGGAATTCCAGCCGCACCACATTGCTGATATCAGGCCTGCTGGCACTCGGGTTCATCGCCATCAGGAACACGTCATGGCTGCCGGCTTGCCCGAGCTCTCCTTCGGAATAATCCAAAGTGAATCCCTGCTGGTCTGCGGGAAGGTTCCGCAATGCCTTCAGGTCCTTTGTGATCTGCCGGTCGGTGAGCGGCTTGTAGTGACCGTCCTTCCCGACATATGTGCGCAGGGTCGACTTCGGCTCAATCGAAAAAAAGAACTCAATGAGATCGGCGACGCCGGCGCATGTCTGCGCCAGCGCTTCGTCGATGTAAAACGTTAGCGTGATGCCTGGACGGACCAATAAATGCTCGCGGCCAGACGGGGTCATTCGTACGTAAAACGAGGAAAAATCAAAACCGGTCGTCAAGGACATTGATCGCTCCAAGGTTGTCATCGTTAAGGACAGGCGTGCGAAGGTGGACACGTCCCATCATTGTGAATAATCTCAGGCGTCGAACTGCCCGGATTTAGTGCCTGGCTCAAGTCGTCATAAGCTTGCTGCTGGCTGACACCGCCCCGCAGCCTGCGCCAGGTGGGCGGCCCCGCATACTTGGCCGTACTGCATTTGAACTTGAAGTCGAAAAACTGCTGAACATTTCCATTGGCATCCAATGCTGCCGCATCTGGCCAGAGACTGCCGCGCGGCAGCGTACGCGCCAGAAAATTCTGGGTGCGCGAACCTACAATCCCCGTCAGCGGCGGCCCCATATTGTAACCATGTTCTCCATCCACACTCGGCGGATTACCTGTCGCGCGATGTGATTGAATCTCGCTCTCGCAACAATCGTGTTTTGCCGTCCCGGATTGCCGGCAACTCAAGGCCGGTTGCGTCGTGTTGATGTGCTGGTCGCAATGGCATGCAATACATTGCAGGAGTTCTTCCGCAGTTGGCGGCGGGGGCGCGGGTGGTTGCTGGTTCCCCGGCATCGTGCCCGAATTGGCGGGGCTGCCGCCGTTATTGGTCATTGCATCGCCAAGCAATTGGATGTTCTTGCCTTCGGCCTTCACATTCATCGAGCCGGGTGCAACGAAATCCGTTTTGCCCTGAACCTGCGATGAGACGATACCGCCCCCCGTCCCCTGGCTCGCGACGTCTCCTGAAGGCTGGCTCATATAATACGAGCCCTTGATTGCGACTTTTTTGTCTTCTATCCTGACCGTCGAAGTTGCATCCTGCAAGCGATCAGCCGACCGCCCGATATTAGGTAATGGCGTCGGGACGAATGGTGCCGGTGGCCCCGGCATCTTGCACACGTTCGGCAGCGTTGCCGGCGCCACGTCCGAGCTGCCCTCAGTGACTGGCGTTTTGGGTGGATTGACACCTACACTGGCCATGATTTCCCGACGGCCCTCAGGCAAGTCCAAATTTCATCAACACCGCGCTGCGGTATCCGCTTTCCGACCCCGCCCATAACAAGGGCAGGCCCCCTTTCGCATACCTTCGCTGCTGCGCGGCGATCGCCAACGATGCGAAACACAAGCCCGATGCCGCGCCCACGTCGCCCCAGCAGTCGGCAGGCGTCAAGTAATCATGCGCGTCGATGAAGGCTTCCTGGACCCGAAGCAAGGTGTAGCCGAACTCCTCGTTGCGATAGCGCTCGCCATTCAAATCGCAATAAGTTGCGCTGATAGCGCCAGTCGGCACGCGGCAATGCTCGATGACTCCCTTGATGGCGGCGCTGAGTCCTTCCCCCACACATACACCGCTGCCCCGGATTGGATGTGGCTCCATTGCAGTCGCCGCGCCGGCCAGGCATCCGAGAACCGGCAGGCCATGGCGGTCCGCCACTACCCGGCTGGCCAGCAGGCACGCGCCGGCTGCTTCGCTCGGCAGAAACCCATTCCGATTCACTGCCGACAACAGCATCCCTTCGCGATCAAGCCACTCCACTGTGTCCGGGTTGTGATAGGAGTCGACGCCGGCCACGACGCAGATGTCCAGGTCGCCATCGGAAATCTCCTGTGCAGCCATCTGCATTGCCATCAGGCCGGCGGCATGCCCGCGTGGAAGCAGCTTGATCGCCGTATGAGGGATACCCAGGCTGCCCGCAATCGCGTCCGATAAGGCTCGCTGCAAGCCGGGCTCCAACCCCGCACGAGGCTCAGGCAGGCCCAGCCAGCAAGCGATCCTCGTTTCGCCTGCGAGATGCACGTGATCTCCCAAAGCCTCTGAAACGGCGGATATCAGCATTGCCTCGAGGCGGGATGCCAGCGGCACCGCAGCGCCAAGTCTGGCATCCCGCCCGAGACTCATGGGGTTGCCGGCCTTGTCGATGAAAAACGGGTGCATGCTGATGGCCGAGATTCCCCCCCGGACAGCCGCAGCGGAGGCGGCCGCGTTCAATCCCAGCGGGCTGCGTACGCCAATGCCGCAGACGCATATCTCCTCGTTGTCGGCGCTAAACCATGAGTAGCTGTTTGTCATGAGGCCCGATTCTTTCAGATCATCCGCTTTTCACCCACTACCGTTGCATCCAACTGGTCAACGCGGTGATTGCACTTCAACGAGGTCTGCCAAGCCATGATCAGTCTCGGTATTTCCGGCTCGACAATCACGGTGCACAGTTGCCCACGATGTTCGACGCGTTCGGCGCCAAAATATGTCTGGAAGAACGGGTAGATGCGGGGCAAGCGAAAGGCCAGCCGCCCGGCGCGGCAAAGGTTGATCAGCTGGACTTCCTCACCGCCGCGCAAAAAACCGCGTATTTGCTGATCAGCGGGCGCGCAGCGGTGATAGCGCTGATCGAAGTCCTCGGCCCACAACGGATAGCGATTCGCACGCCAGTTCTCGTCATAGGTGCCGGCCAGTTCCCGCCTTGGCGTCCATTGGCATTCGATGGCATTCAGTCCGGCCGGCGCAGGGCGGTCTTTCCAGGAGCTGATTAACTGATCGGGATACTCAATATTCGGCAGGTGCAGATCCACGCAAGCTTCGGCCCGAACTGCGAATCCGGTCCCTACGGGATTGCGGCCCTCCAACCGGTGCTCTGTGGGGTCGGCGGCCGATCGGTCCCAGCCGCCGTAAGACCGCTCGTATTGGATCGGCATTGACTCAAACGGTGCCGGACTGGACATCGTGGCGCCGCCCACCAGGCTGCGTTGCCAAACCCGGTCGCCGAAGACCCGCAGCCGTTTATGGATCGAAGCGACGGACAGCTCCACGTCCACAGCACTTGCGGGCCGCCTTGCAGGGGCCCAGGCCGATCCATTGACAAGGACATCCGTTCCCGGTTTCACGCCCAACAAGTCCGCCTCGTAAATCAGGCTGCTCTTGCCAAGCTCGCCGGCGGGCTGCCCCATGCGCCAGACAGGCACCTGCTGCTCTGCCAATCGTGTCGAGCCATCCGGCAGGATGTCGAACGTCGCCTTCACCACAACGAGCCAGAGCTTGCTGGCATCCTTGTCCTGTAGCCAGGATCGTTCTGCTTCGAAAGGTGTTTTGTTCTTGATCATCCACATGGGACAGGCTTTCAGTTGATTTGCACGGCACCGCCCTTAATCAGGTTTACGCCACTGGAGCGGCTGAGCATGTAGGTTCCCTGGATGACCACCTTGCCCGCCTTGGTGAGCGTGATGCTCGCCTTGCCGCAGCGCAGTACCAACTGCTCCTTGGCGCTGACGATAAGGCGTTCCCCATCCACGTCCGCTTCAACCTGGCCAGGGCGATCGCCGGCCGGCCAGCCGTCGCCGTTGCGCAGCACGCCCATGATGATCGGCCTTCCGGTATCACCTGCTTCAAATGCCAGCACCACCTCGCTGCCAATGTGCGAGGCGTGCAAGTCAACCACGCTGCGTGCCCGGACGCCCGCCGTACCATCCTGCCCGCAGAACAGAACCAGCGCGGTACGCCCCTCGTTCATCATGCCAATCAACTTGCCAACGACGATGTGCGGACCGCCTACGCTCGATAGGCGCATCAAATCAGCCGCCGAGGCAGCCTCCTCGGCAATTGGATCCCTGCCACTCATACGTACCTCCACTTGGGGACATGGCTGTCAGTTCTGGAGAATTTTCGAGCCCTTCATGACGATATTTCCGCTCGCCTTTGCATTGATCTTGCCTGAGCCTTTCACCGTGACGTCCTTTCCTTCAATGACAATCGTGCCGTCCTTCTTCATCGTAATGCTGGCACTCCCCGTCTTGATGGTCACCGAATCGCCGGCATCGATCACCAGGTTTTTGCCGACTTTCAGCGCATCGTCATCGCCGACCGAAACCGACCTGCCTTTCGTTACCTTGCTGGACTGCGAGCCACCGACGCTTTCCGTCATATTGGCGCCTACCGACGTTTTCTGGCTTGCGCCAACGTCGACCGACTGGTTGATGCCGACATTCACCAGCTGGTTGGCGCCGACGGTGATCATTTGCATCGCGCCGATTGTGACCTCCTGTGCAGCGCCAACGGTAATCGTTTCGTTGATCCCCACCGTATGGGTGCGTTGCGCGGCAACCGTCGCGGTTTCGCTGGAGCCGACGGTGATCGTGCGATTCGCTCCTATGGTGATGGATTCGTTGGCCGCTACGTTCTCCGTGCGATTGGCTCCGATCGAGATCGATTCGTTGGCACCGACCGACTCGCTGCGGTTCACGCCGATCGCAATCGTTTCATTGCTTCCCACCTGCTCAGTCCGGTCCACCCCGATGGTGATCGTTTCGTTGTTTCCGACCGTTTCGGTACGGTCATGTTTCACCTGGGTCGTCTCGTCGTTGTCGATGGTCTTGCGGCGGTCGTGTCCAACCCAATGCGTTTCATCGTTTTCGACTTCAATATCCTGGTTCTTCTCTGCATGCAGGTAGACCTGCTCCGCGCCCTTCTTGTCCTCGAAGCGCAGCTCGTTCGCATTGGCGCCCGTACCGGACTTGGAAGACCGGCTGAGAATGCCGGTCTGGGTCATATTCGCCGGCAATGCATAGGGCGGCATCTGTTCGGCGTTGTACACGCGCCCGGTGATGATCGGCCGGTCCGGATCGCCCTCCAGGAAATCGACGATCACCTCCTGCCCGATACGCGGGATCGACACCATGCCCCAGTTTTTTCCGGCCCAGGGATGCGAGGGGCGGATCCAGCACGAGCTGCTTTCATTCTTCTTGCCGTAACGGTCCCAGTGGAACTGCACTTTGACCCGGCCGTATTTGTCGGTGTAGATCTCGTCGCCGGACGGGCCCACTACGATGGCGGTCTGCGGCCCCTGGACAAAGGGCTTGGGCGTGCTGCGCTGGGGCCGGAACTGCTGGCGGCTCGCAAGGGCGGTGAAGCGGCAGGTATAACTGGCGCCCGTGTCAGCCGCCTCCTGCGTTTCATAGGCGTTGTACTCCAGCCTGTGGATCGCGGCCGAGACCAGGTATTCGCGGTTCTGGTCGGCGCGTGGCTGGCCGGTCAGCTTGAACAGGTGGCCCACACTCAGGCCGCGTGCATTGGTGTCGCCGCGCGCCATCTCAAAACGGCTTTGCAACTCGTCGATCCTGGCCTGCACATAGCGGCTGCCATCCGCCGCCTGCACATAGCATCCCGGATAGTCGTAAATCTCATAATCGGACAGCACGTGCTCGCGTTTCACCTTGGTTTTCACCGCCAGGTCCACGGCCGGGCGCTCGAAGTCGAAGTCCGTCAGCTGGCAGTTGCCGGGATGGATCTCGCGCGCATAGCGCCATTGCCTGACGTATTCCTGTTCGGGGCGCACCACCCGGTCGGAATCAATGAATGGGAGCGTGTCGCAGCCGGCAGCCGGCTCGTGGGCGCTGTAGGCATCGACCAGCACCAGCGTATGGCGGCCCTCGGCATGCGTGAAATAGTAGTAAATCCCCTCGTTCTCCATCAGCCGGCTGACGAAGTTAAAGTCGGTCTCGCGGTACTGCACGCAATAATTCCACTTATGGTAGCTGTCGCTCAGGTTGCTCCGGAAGTCGGCCACCGAATGGTCGTTGAACACCTGCTTGATAATCTCCGGAACGGTCATCTCCTGGAATATGCGGCAATCGGCCGTACGCGTCAGGAACCACAGCCAGGGCCGCACCATGGCGCGGTACACGTGGTAGCGGCCAAACATGCCGGACTGCGCGAAACGCGTCACGTAGCCATTGAAATGGCGAACGCCCTCACCTTGCATTTCCAGCTTGACCGTCACGTTCTTGCCCAGGATCTGGTCGACATTGATGTCGCCTTGTTCGCTCAGCAGGTCCAGTTCGAACTCGCTCAGGCGCGACAGCTCCTCACTCGCATTCATGCGGTGGAAGAGCAGAACGTCTTGTCCCAACGGCGTTACGATCTCGATCGCCCTGCGCATTCGGCACTCCCCGGTTCAGTCGAAGCTGTATTCAAATTCCCCGTCCCGCACGGACACCGCGATGCGCGCCACCTGCCTGTCTCCCATGCTGCGCGACAGCAGCTCGGCACTGATCCGCGGCAGCATGGTATTGGTCAATATCGCGTCCACCACGCGCGCGCCGCTTTCCAGTTCATTGCAGCGCGCCGCAATCAGTGCCGGAACGTCGTCGGCATAGCTGACGGCAATCCTGTGCTGTTCGGCGATGCGCCGTCCGATGCGGTCCAGTTGCAGGCGGATGATATTGCCTAGCATGGCGTCCGACAGCGGTGCGTAAGGCACCACTACCAGCCGCCCGAGCAAGGCGGCCGGAAACACCTTCAGCAATGGCTCGCGCAAAGCCCTGGCAATGCCCTCTGGCGCCGGCAGCAATTCCGGATCCTTGTACAGTTTCATCAACAGTTCGGAACCGACGTTCGAGGTCAGCAGGATCAGGGTGTTCTTGAAGTCGATATGGCGCCCTTCCGCGTCTTCCATCCATCCCTTGTCGAAGACCTGGAAGAAGATTTCATGCACATCGGGGTGCGCCTTTTCCACCTCGTCCAGCAGGACCACGCTGTAGGGCTTGCGGCGCACCGCCTCCGTCAGCAGGCCGCCTTCGCCGTAGCCGACATAGCCTGGCGGCGAGCCTTTCAGGGTCGAGACCGAATGCGCTTCCTGGAACTCGCTCATATTGATCGTGATGATGTTTTGCTCGCCGCCGTACAGCGCCTCGGCCAGGGCCAGGCCGGTCTCGGTCTTGCCCACACCGGATGGACCGCACAACAGAAACACCCCGATCGGGCGTTCGGGGTTATCCAGTTTGGCGCGCGAAGTCTGCACCCTGCGCGCAATGGTCTCCAGCCCATCCCGCTGCCCCACCACCCGCTGGTTCAGCGTCTCGGCCAGTTTCAGCACCGCCTCCACTTCGTTTGCGACCATGCGCCCGAGCGGAATGCCCGTCCAGTCAGAGGCCACCGAGGCGACCGCCTGGGCATCGACAGCCGGCAGAATGAGGGGCGACTCCCCCTGCAGTGCAGCCAACTGCCGCTGCAGCGAATGCAGACGGTCCAGCGCCGCCGCACGATCGGTGCCGCCGCCCTCAGCTGGCGCCTTCCCATCGAGGGCAAGGCCCTCGGCCCGCAGGCCCGCCCGCAGGGCCAGGATCTCGTCGACCAGGCCCTTTTCCTTGAGCCAGCGCGTCTCCAGGCCCGCGAGGCGGTTGCGCTCTTCCTGCATCTTCAGTTCCGCGCTGGCGCGCCGCTCTGCGACGTCAAGGCCGATTGCCTCTTCCCGGCCGATGATGTCCAGCTCCGTGTTGAGTGCTTCGATGCGCCGCTTGCTGTCTTCCACCCCGGCCGGCGTGCCGTGCTGGCTGATGGCCACGCGCGCACAGCTGGTATCGAGCAGGCTGATGGCCTTGTCCGGCAGTTGGCGCGCCGGGATGTAGCGGCGAGACAGCCTTACCGCCGCGTCGATCGCCTCGTCCAGCAGCTGGATGCGGTGGTGCTTTTCCAGTGCGCCGGCCAGGCCGCGCACCATCAGGATGGCTTTTTCCTCGTCCGGCTCCTCGACCTGAACGACCTGGAAGCGCCGTGTCAGCGCCGGGTCTTTCTCGATGTACTTCTTGTACTCCGCCCAAGTGGTCGCGCCGATTGTGCGCAAGGTGCCGCGTGCCAGCGCAGGTTTCAACAGGTTCGCCGCATCGCCAGTTCCCGCGGCACCACCGGCGCCGATCAGGGTGTGCGCTTCGTCGATGAACAGGATAATCGGCTTGGTCGACGCCTGGACTTCATCGATCACCTGCCGCAAGCGGTTTTCGAATTCCCCTTTCATGCTGGCCCCAGCCTGCAGCAGGCCGATATCGAGCATGAGCAGGGACACATCCCGCAATGGCGGCGGCACGTCGCCACAGGCAATGCGCGCAGCAAAGCCTTCCACGACGGCGGTTTTGCCGACACCCGCCTCGCCAGTCAGGATCGGATTGTTCTGGCGGCGCCGCATCAGGATGTCGATGATCTGCCGCACTTCTTCATCGCGGCCGGTGACCGGGTCGATTTCCCCCTTGCGGGCGCGCTCGGTCAGGTCGACGGCGAAGCGTTTCAATGCTTCCTGCCTGCCCAGCTGCGCCGGCGCCATGGCGCCGCTGGCCTCGCCTGGCGCGGCGCCGAGCCCGCTGCCGTCGCTCGCATGCAGATGCTCTTCCGGCGAACCGGCAACGATGGCGGCAAAGTCCCCGGCCAGGCTGTCCGCCTTGATGCGCTCGAACTGGGCCGAAATATGCAATAGCGCATTGCGCAGGGACGGCGTTTTGAGAATGCCCACCGCCAGGTGCCCGCTGCGCACCTGGCTTTCGCCGAACATCAATGTCGCGTACACCCAGGCCCGTTCCACGGCATTCTCGATATGCATCGACAAGTCGGAAATCGAAGTCGAGCCCCGTGGCAGGCGGTCGAGCGCCGCTGTCATGTCGGCCGCCAGGCGCGAGGCATCCAGTTCAAAATGGCGTGCAATGCGATGCAGGTCCGAATCCGGTTCCTGCAGGATCTGCTGCATCCAATGCTCCAGTTCGACATAGGGATTGCCGCGCAGCTTGCACAGCACCGTTGCGCCCTCGATCGCCTTGTACGCCAGGCTATTCAACTTCCCAAACAGGGCAATCCGGCTGATTTCACCCATGGTCTTTTCCTTTTGACGGTGAGGCGGCCAGCAGCCGCTCAGGGTTCAGTACCAGTTCGCACGCGTCTTGCGTGCGCTCCCGCGTGCCGAGCCAGGTGCTCCAGCCCAGGCGCTGGAATTTTCCCAGCCGCACTGGCGGAACCTCTTCACGTTTCAACACCAGCCGCACATCCCATTCGAGCTCGAGGCAGAGGTACTGGCGCACCCACGCCACCAGTTTCCTGAGCGCCTGCCCGCCCGGCAGGAACGCCTCCAGCTGGCGCAATTCGAGCGGCCCGAAACAAAGGCGGAATTTGTACTGCCGGTCCCAGACCCGGCGGCCAATCACGGCGCCCTGCCCCACAGCCGCCTGCCCCGGTACATGCCGGCCGGCCAGGCGTGTGCGGTCTTCCGGTCCCAGTGCCAGCCAGTGGCCGACAAAAGGCTCGAGGGTGACCGGCAAGCGGAAGTAGCCACTCAGAAGTGCCACCAGGCCGTCGCTGTTGCGCACCTGGCGCGCCAGCAGCCCCGCGTAAAACAGCTTGGCACTATCCTGAACGGCGTCGCGCTCGCGCAGGCTGGCGTCGCCGAGGCCGCACAGGGCCGATATACATCGAGAAGCGGTCGTCCTTCGGCCGGTCCAG
>Ga0209564_1002731_pt1 | contig 13289 bp, 13 predicted proteins | sample AraplaCol_mMF_r2_FD_184272 | JGI IMG/M metagenome (GOLD analysis project Ga0209564, IMG submission 184272) | Arabidopsis root microbial communities from North Carolina, USA - plate scrape MF_Col_mMF_r2 (SPAdes) (version 3) | ecosystem: Host-associated > Plants > Roots > Endosphere | place: USA... | reverse complement strand
CGGCGCGCGTCGCCGAAGCCGCGCTGGAAAAAGGCAGCAAGCTCATCGCAATCACCGACAGCGCCGTGTCGCCCATCGCGCTGAACGCCGACAAGGTGCTGATCTTCTCGCACGAAAGCCCGTCGTTCTTCCCGTCGCTGGTGGCGGCGACGGCGATTGCGGAATCGCTGGTCGCGCATCTGCTCGCGCTCGAAGGCACGGACGCCGTCCAGCAGCTCGAACTCGCCGAGCAGTCGCTGCACGCGAAAGGCGCCTACGTGCCCTGACAGGGCGCCCACGACCTGCAAGACCCCGTTCCTGCAACAGACGGGCGGATTGCGTCGTCATTGACAACATATGTTGTAATGAACTATAAACGTGCATCGCGTGTTGATTGACGTTCGACGTGTCGTGTGCCGAAGCAGGGTTGGGAGTTGCATCGGATAGCGGGCGGGTCGTATGAAATCGGCCGCCGGCCCGGCGAACCTTCATTGCACGCACGGCGGCCCGAGCGTCGTCGGCTTCCGCTCACTGGCTCACTCGAGGAAAGTGTATGACCACCGTATTCCACCGCATGCCGAAGCAGACCTTGCCCGTCGCCGTCAAAGGCGAGGGCATCGAGATCGTCGATTCGACGGGCAAGCGTTATATCGACGCATCGGGCGGCGCGGCCGTCTCGTGCCTCGGCCACAGCAACCAGCGCGTGATCGATGCGATCAAGCGTCAGGCGCAGGCACTGCCGTACGCGCACACGTCGTTCTTCACGACGCAGCCCGCCGAGGAACTCGCCAGCTATCTCGTCGAACGCGCGCCGCAAGGTCTCGCGCATGTGTATTTCGTGTCGGGCGGATCGGAGGCGATCGAGGCCGCGTTGAAGCTCGCGCGCCAGTATTTCGTCGAAGTGGGGCAGCCGCAGCGGCGGCATATCATCGCGCGCCGCCAGAGCTATCACGGCAATACGCTGGGCGCGCTCGCCATCGGCGGCAACGCGTGGCGGCGCGAGCCGTTCCTGCCGTTGCTGATCGACGCGCATCACGTGAGTCCGTGCTACGCGTATCGCGAGCAACGCGCGGACGAGACGGAAGAACAGTTCGCGCAGCGTCTGGCCGACGAACTCGAGCAGAAGATTCTCGAACTCGGTTCCGACTCGGTCGCCGCGTTCGTCGCGGAGACGGTAGTCGGCGCGACAGCAGGCGCGGTGCCGCCCGTGCGCGAGTATTTCCGCAAGATTCGCGCGGTGTGCGACCGCTACGGCGTGTTGCTGATTCTCGATGAAATCATGTCGGGCATGGGCCGCACGGGCCACCTGTTCGCGTGCGAGGAGGACGGCGTCACGCCCGATCTGCTGACCATCGCAAAGGGCCTTGGCGCGGGTTATCAGCCGATCGGTGCAACGCTCGTGAGCGACAGGATCTACGAGGCGATCACAGGCGGCTCCGGCTTCTTCCAGCACGGCCACACCTACATCGGCCACGCCACGGCCTGCGCCGCCGCGCTCGAAGTGCAGCGCGTGATCGCCGACGAACATCTGCTCGACAACGTGAAAGCGCGTGGCGAGCAACTGCGGGCGCTGCTGCGCGAACACTATGCGCAGCATCCTTATATCGGCGACGTGCGCGGACGCGGGTTGTTCGTCGGCGTCGAGCTGGTACGGGACCGCGCGACGAAAACGCCGTTCGATGCGAGACTGAAGCTGCACGCTGCGATCAAGCGCGAAGCGTTCCAGCGCGGCCTGATGGTGTACCCGATGGGCGGCACCGTCGACGGCAAGATCGGCGATCATGTGCTGCTCGCGCCGCCGTTCATCTGCACGCCGCGCGATATCGAAGAGATCGTCAGCCGCCTGACGGATTCGATTGAAGGTGCGCTCGCGGCATCGGGCGCGGCCTGATCGACCCACCAACCCTGCACGAAGAGCGATTCATGACCAACCGCCTGCCTCCTTTCGACGCCAGCCGCGCGACGCCCGACCAGAAAGCCGTGCTCGACGAAATCCTGTCGGGACCGCGCGGCAATCTGAACGGGCCGTTTCTCGGCTGGATTCATAGCCCCGAACTCGCGCAGCACGCGCAGCGCCTCGGTGCGTTCTGCCGGTACAAGACGGGCTTGCCGCTGCGGCTGTCGGAACTGGCGATTCTCGTCACGGCCTCGCGCTGGCAGGCGCAGGCCGAATGGTTCATCCACTATCCGATCGCCCTCGACGCAGGCGTGCGCGCCGAAGACGCCGAAGCGATCCGCCTCGGACAGACGCCTTCGTTCGCCGACGCCGACGATGCGCTCATCTACGCATTCGCGACGGAACTGTACGATGCGAAGCGCGTGACCGACGCCACCTACGCGAAGACAGTCGAACGCTTCGGTCACGAGGTCGCGATCAATCTGGTCGGGCTGCTCGGCTACTACGCGCTCGTCGCGATGACGCTGAACGTGTTCGGCATGCGCGCGCAAGGGCAGGACTCGCTGCCGTTCGCCGAGTAAGCGCGCTGCGCGACAAAAGCGGCGCGGCAAAAGCAAAGGCCCCGGCTGACTTGATGAGTTAGCCGGGGCCTTCGTTGTTTCGACGGTCGCGCGTGATTGTCGAATACTCGTGCCGGATCACACGCGCCGCGTCATCACGAGCAATTTAGTTGCCGCGGAACGTCGAGAAGATGCGCTGTTCGACGCTCGGACGCTTGCCCGATTGCGACGAGCCAGCCGAGACGCCGCCAACTTCCGTCGATCCCGACGTGGCGCCGAATTGCGGCTTGGCCGTGGGATACGCCACGTCGTTCTGGTCGAGCGAACCGTTTTGCTGTGCGGCGACCAGTTCGGCCTGGACTTGCGCGCGCGTCACGGGGCCATTGGCTTGCTGGGCGAACGCGGCAGCGGGAACGATCAGGGCGGATGCGACGACCATTGCGGAAAGAAGCGATTTCATGATGACCTCCGGGAACATTTGTTGATCGGTTCGGTTTGAACACCGATGTCCGAACCGTTGAGCAGAGTGTATTTCCGCCAGGGTGATGAAAAAAGCGGCAGATTGGATAAAGATTCTTGCGGTGGATGAAATAATGGGCATGCACGCTGCTTCACGGCAGTGCCACCGATATCCGCCTATGATGAAGCTTCGGTCCACGCCCACGGCCCACGGGTTCGGCGCGGCACGCGTGACCGATGCCGGCGCCGCGTGATTCCGGGCGGGACCGTCGCGGCCGGCATCGTGGTGGGGAACGCGGCAGCACGAACGCGACACAGGAGCGACTAATGAAGCGCAAGGCATCAGCAATCTGGCAGGGCGGTCTGCAAGACGGCAAGGGCTCGATCTCCACCGACAGCGGCGTGCTGAAGGACACGCAGTATTCGTTCGCGACGCGCTTCGAAAACGGCATCGGCACGAACCCCGAAGAACTGATCGCGGCGGCGCATGCGGGATGCTTTTCGATGGCGTTGTCCGCCGAGCTCGGCAAGGCGAACATCAAACCGGAGCGTATCGCCACCACGGCCACGGTCACGCTCGACAAGGACGGCGGCGGCTTCGCGGTGACGGCCTCGCATCTGGACGTCGTAGTGAAGATTCCTGGCGGCGACAAGGCCGCGTTCGACAAGGCCGCAGCCGACGCCAAGGCCGGTTGCCCGATCTCGAAGGTGTTGAACGCGACGATCACGATGGACGCGAAGCTCGAAACCTGAGCAAGCGGCGCGATCTGCGCATCTTCTGCTTTTGCCCGGTCGCGAGACAGGCCGGGCAACACTTCCCGTTCCGCACATTCCGAATCTTCCGCATCCACTTGCGCGACCGATGGAGCCGCCATGACAACAACACAAGCAGACAAGGCGCGGGCGTTTCGCGCGCTTCACGAGGCCAACCAGCCATTCATCATTCCCAATCCATGGGATATCGGCTCCGCGCGCCTGCTGGAAGCGCTCGGTTTCAAGGCGCTGGCCACCACCAGCGCCGGCTACGCGTTCACGCTGGGCTTGCCGGATAACGCCGTCGGCCGCGAGCAGATGATCCGCCATCTCGCCGAACTCGCGCCGTCGACGGACCTGCCCGTGAGCGCGGACCTCGAAAACGGCTTCGGCGACGCGCCGGAAGACGCGGCCGAGACGATTCGCCAGGCGGCTGCGGCGGGCGTCGTCGGCGGCTCGATCGAGGACGCGACGGGCCGCGCGGACGACCCCATCTACGCCCACGACTTCGCCGTCGAGCGCGTGCGCGCCGCAGTGGAAGCGGCCCGTTCGCTGCCGTTTCCGTTCACGCTGACGGCGCGCGCGGAGAACTATCTGAACGGCCGCGCCGATCTCGCGGATACGATCCGCCGCCTGCAGGCTTTCCAGGAGGCGGGCGCCGACGTGCTCTATGCGCCTGGACTGAAAACGCGTGAGGATATTGCCGCCGTCGTCAGTTCCGTCGACCGGCCCGTCAATGTGTTGATGGGCATGGCGGGCATGCCGTTTTCCGTCGACGATCTGGCGCAGATGGGCGTGAAGCGGATCAGCGTCGGCGGGGCGCTCGCGCGTGCGGCGCTGGGCGCGTTGCTGCGCGCCGCCAACGAAATGCTCGGGCGCGGTACGTTCACGTACACGAACGAAGCCGCGACGATGAAAGAGATCACCGATCTGTTTGCGGCCGTGCGCAAGCCCGATTGACGCAGCGCGGCGCGTGGCGTGATCCGCGCGTGTTACGAAGCGTCCGGGCGTTTTGCCGGGTAATGCTGATCGGCGACCGGCTGCCAGGGCTGCGCCAACGTCTGTTCCGAATCCGGGGGCTGGCCGTCGGCGTCCGTATCATAGATGTTCGGCGCGGCTGCTTTTTCCGCGCGCCAGCGCTGGCGCGATGCGTACATCGTGCGCAGCGCGAGGCGCGCCATTTTCACCCACCCCGACGGGCGCGGGTCGGCCAGCATGCTGAGCGCGCGTGCGTAGTCGAGCGTGAGTCCCGGCGTCCATGCCATCGTCGCCGAGCGTTTTCTGACCTGTGCCGCGACCCACAGTTCGGGCGTGGTCGCCACGCGCAGGAACGGCCGCCAGCCGCCGCGCTTTCCCCAGGCACGCACCGATGCACCCTCGATCGCCGCTTCCAGCGCTTTAGCGACGGTGCTCGAACAATTGCGGTACGTGAGGTTATAGGTCGTATCGCGGCGATACTCGGCCCAGAAGCGTGCGAGCCGCTCGGGATCGTAGTTACGGATGCGGATCTGCCGCGTCGACGGGCACCATGCTGCCGATTCCGTCGCGTAGTCCGGCTGGAACATACCGGGCACATCGTTGTCGCGGGTCGCGCGCAGGATCCGCGAGAATTCTTCCGGCGACCTCTCGATTTCAACGGCCGGGTAGAGGCTGATATAAATGCCTTCGGCTGTTTCGAGCGCGGCGTGCCCCGTCGAGATCGAGCCGTTCCTGTCGACGGCTGCGATGTAACGGTCGACGATCGGCTGCCGCCGCGCTTCGGCTTTCGCTGTTCCAACGGGCGTCCAGACGTGCACGGTCAGCACAGGTTCGTGCGCTTCGGGTGGGCCGTCGAATGGGCCCGGCAGCGGGCGCGGCTGTACGGCGGGCGCTTGCGTCGTGACGGCCGCTGCCGATGCCGTTGCGCGCGCAGCGGTTTGCTCATCGGCGACGGCGGGGTTGACGGCCATTCGCCGTACGCGCATGGCGAGCAGGATCATGTTCCAGCCGCCGAACAGCAAGCCGAATGCCACGCAGTACGCGACGGTGCCCGCATAGTGATCGGGGTAGGGCTGGTAGAAGAAGATTGCAATCGCAACCTCCAGTGCGCCGCCTGCGGCTGCGATTTTCCACTTCCGGTAGCGGACCACTCTGGCCGCGATGATCTGCAATGCGCCATCCACGAGAAACAGCGTGCCGAAGATCATCGACAGAATAAAGTTGCCGTGTTCCCCGCCGACCAGCACGAGCGCCGCCGACAGAATGAACGTGGTCCCTTTCACGTAGCGCAGGGTGCGCTGGCCGCCCATGCCCGTCCACGCGACGCATACCGTCGCGACGCCTTCGAGCATCAGCAGGGCGGCAAACGGCATGATGGGGAACCACAGCGCGCCGTCGAGCGCATCGCAGAAGATCGTCACACCGAGCACGACACTCAGGCAGCCGACCATCAACAGCTCGCGCCAGCGGACGCGAAGATAGTCGACACCAAGAAGAATCATCGCGAGACGGACCATGATTTCATCCTTGCCGCACTTCCCGGGTGCCCTACGCCAGGAGACCAGCCGGACTGCGCTTGCCGTGGGCGACGCGGGCTGTGCCGCGCGTCGGCAACAGAACGCATCATAGTGCGATTCTGGTGAGTATGAGAACAGTTGCCAGGATGCAGGTCGAGGGCTGAAACCCCTGTTTTGTGTGACGATAAGCGGTGAATCTTTTCGTTGAGTCTGTCGAGCTTTCTCGACACACCACCTTGGACCGCTCGCCCGCCGGACAAAATGTTGCGAGTCAGTCGCGCGCCTCACAATATTTTCCTTCGCGGAACGTCATCACGGGTATGGAACCGCCAAACGCCCCGAGCACGATGACCGAGCAGGACCGCGAAATTGCCGATACGGTTGCCCGCGAGCGTCCGAGGCTGCGCAATTTCATCCGCCGCCGCGTCATCGACCAGGACGAAGCCGAGGACATCCTGCAGGACGTCTTCGAGGAACTCGTCGAGGCCTGGCGGCTGCCGGACCCCGTCGAGCAGGTCGGCGCGTGGCTGTTTCGCGTCGCGCGAAACCGGATCATCGACCGCTTCCGCAAGAAGAAAGAAGCGCCTCTGCCCGATGCCGTCAATACCGTCGATGGTGAAGAAGCCGACGACCCGTACCGCCTGGACCTGACGCTGCCTTCCGCCGATGCCGGGCCCGAGGCCGCTTACGCACGCGCGGCGCTGCTCGACACACTGCGCGCCGCGCTCGACGAGTTGCCCGCGAACCAGCGCGAGGTGTTTATCGCTCACGAACTGGACGGCCGCAGTTTCAAGGAGATGGCGGCCGCGACGGGCGTAGGCGTCAACACGCTGCTTGCGCGCAAGCGTTACGCTGTCCTGCATCTGCGCGAACGCCTGCGATCGTCTTACGACGGCTTCGAGATATGAACCCAAGGAGAATGGAATGAAGTTCCGCCGAAAAATTGTCGCCAAGGCGCTGTTGCTCGTGCTGATCATTGCGTTGCTGGGCTGGATCGTCATGAGCCTATGGAACTGGATCATCCCGGCCCTCGTGATCGATGCGCATGCGATCGACTATCCGCGCGCGATCGGTCTGCTCGTGCTCTGCCGGATTCTGTTCGGCGGATTCCGCGGACATGGGGGCTGCTACAAAGCCCGCCAATGGCGGCACTGGCAACAGATGACGCAACAAGAGCGCGAGCGGTTGCGCAACGATCCGGTGTCCGCTTCGCGCCACAACGAGGGAGCGGGCACATGACACACAATGCCACTTCGGCCTGCAAACAGCCGCCCGGCGCGATCGTCCCCAAGGTCGATTTCGCCCGCTGCGAGGGCAAGGCGGATTGCGCGGTGGTTTGCCCCGAGAACGTCTTCGACATCCGCCGCATCGATGCGGCCGACTACCAGGCGCTGCGCCCATTGCAACGCTTCAAGCTGCGCGTGCACGGCATGAAGGTCGCCTACGCGCCGCGTGCGGACGCGTGCCGCGCGTGCGGCCAGTGCGTGTCGGCGTGTCCGGAGCACGCCATCACGCTCGTCAGGATGCGCTGAACCGGCGCGCCCGATAACGGTTGAGGAAACGTCCATGCTCAGTCCACATGAACTGGCTACGCTGATGCTCGTGCGCAGCGCACCCGATCAGATCGACACGACGCGTATCGAACTCGATACCTTGCTGGATTACCGGCTCATCTCTATCGAGCCGCGCGCCGGCGGATGGCATCGGCCGATGCTGACGCCCGCCGGAATGCATATGCTTGAAGCCGCCGCGCGCCTCGAACGACATCACGACGGTGACGCGCTGACGACAGAAGACGACAATCTGCTCTAGCCGCAAACGGACGGTATCCGTCCACGGACCGTGCCGCCGACATTCCAGTCGACGGGCTGACATAATCGACCTGTCGCTGATCCACACAGAACACTCCATGCCCGATACCGCTGCGCGCACGCTACGTGTCGCTCCGCTTTTTGCCCTGCTGCCGTTCCTGCGTCCGTATGCGCGGCGCTGGGCGCTCGCGTTCCTCGCGCTGCTGACGTCGGCGGGCGCGACGCTGGCGCTCCCCGTCGCGTTCAAGTACCTGATCGACCGTGGCTTCGCGAGCGGCGACCGCACGCATATCGATCGCTACTTCATCGCGCTCTTCATCGTCTCGCTGATTCTCGCCGCCGCGACGGCGCTGCGTTTCTATTGGGTGTCGTGGCTCGGCGAACGGGTCACGGCCGATTTGCGCCGCGCGGTCTACGACCACGTCATGCGAATGAGCCCGCAGTACTTCGAGACCACGCAGACGGGCGAGGTGCTGTCGCGCCTCACCACCGACACGACGCTGATCCAGGCCGTAGTTGGCACGAGCCTGTCGCTTGGATTGCGCAACGTGCTGCTGGCCGTCGGCGGGATTGCGATGCTGATCACGACGAGTCCCGTGCTATCGGGCTACATTATCGCGACGCTGGTGGTCGTGGTCGCGCCCATCGTGATCTTCGGGCGGCGCGTGCGGCGGCTTTCGCGCGCGAGCCAGGACAGGATCGCGAACGCCAGCGCGCTGGCGGGCGAGGTGCTCAACGCGATGCCGACCGTGCAGTCGTACACGCAGGAGACGTATGAGGCGAAGCGCTTCGGTGGCGCTGTGGAACTGGCCTTCGACACTGCGCTCACACGCATTCGCGCGCGCGCGTCGCTGACGGCCGTGGTGATCGTGTTCGTCTTCGCCGCCGTCGTGTTCGTGCTGTGGCTGGGCGCACAGGCGGTCCTCGCCGGACAGATGACAGCGGGACAGTTGTCGCAGTTCATCCTCTATGCGGTATTCACGGCGGGCGCGGTGGGCGCCGTCGCCGAAGTGTGGGGCGATCTGCAGCGGGCTGCCGGCGCAACCGAACGGCTGCTGCAATTGCTGGCCGCGCGCTCGCCGGTGCAGGAAGCGGCGACGACCGTGCCGCTGCCCGCGCAGGGCGACGGTATCCGTTTCCACGACGTGAGCTTTTCCTATCCGTCGCGTCCCGGCATCGTCGCGCTCTCCGGCTTCTCGCTCGATGTGCGTCCGGGTGAGCATGTCGCGCTGGTGGGGCCGTCTGGCGCGGGCAAGACGACGCTGTTTCAGTTGCTGTTGCGCTTTTACGAGCCGCAATCGGGTGGCATCCTGATCAACGGCGTGTCGACGGATCAGGTATCGCTCGCTTCGTTGCGCAAGGCGATTGGTGTCGTGTTGCAGGAATCGGTGATCTTTTCGGGCAGCGTGCTCGACAACATCCGCTACGGGATGCCCGACGCAACCCTCGCTCAGGTGCAGCGCGCCGCCGGAATGGCGGCGGCCGCTGGTTTTATCGAGGAACTGCCGCAAGGTTATGACACGTTTCTGGGTGAGCGCGGTGTGCGGCTGTCGGGCGGTCAGCGTCAGCGCCTTGCGATCGCACGCGCGATTCTCAAGAATCCGCCCATTCTGCTGCTCGACGAAGCGACCAGCGCGCTCGACGCCGCGAGCGAGCGGCTCGTGCAAACGGCGCTGGACAACGCCGCGATGAACCGTACCACACTCGTGATCGCGCATCGTCTTGCTACTGTGCAGCAAGCGGATCGCATCGTTGTTCTGGACCAGGGCCGCATTGTCGCGCAAGGCCGTCACGCAGAGCTTCTGCAGAATTCGCCGCTGTATGCGCAGCTCGCGGCACTGCAGTTTGGCGAACTGCATGGGAACAGTGTGGAGCGGGATAGCTCGCGCGCTCATGCAGGATTTCAGTGAGCCGGGCGGGCGGATTCGCGCCGCACCCGGCCGCCAGCCGTTCTCCGTTTGATGGCCGCAAACACACAGCATGGCGCGGCGACCACACTAGTCCGCGCGCACCTTCACATACCTGCCGGGCGCCGGTTCGATCGGACGGTGTTTCGTGCTTCCCAATACAGTGCGCGCTTTCACCTGCTCGCCCGCATGCTGCTTCAGCCAGACGATCCAATGGTTCCACCAGCTACCCGGCTGTTCCTCGGCGGACGCGAGCCATGCCCGGGCGTCGCTGGCCGATTCCGCGCTCGTCGCGCTCGTCCCACTCGTCCAATAGCTGCGCTTGTTCTTCGACGCGGGATTGATCACACCAGCGATATGCCCGCTGGCACCCAGCACGAATTCGACCTTGCCGCCCAACAGTTGTGTCGAGCGCCACGCGGATTGCCAGGGAACGATGTGATCGTCCCGCGTTGCGAGCAGATAGCCAGGCATGTCGATGCGCTTGAGATCGACGGCCGTGCCGCACATCGTGAGCTTGCCGGGCACGCGGAGATTGTTCTCCAGATACATGTTACGCAGATACCAGCTATACATCGGACCGGGAAGATTGGTCGTGTCCGCGTTCCAGTACAGCAGATCGAATGCGGCCGGCGTTTTGCCCTTCAGGTAGTTGTTCACGACGTACGGCCAGATCAGATCGTTGGCGCGTAGCGTCTGAAAGGTGAAGCCGAGTTCACGCCCCGGATACAGCCCGCCGCGGCCGATCGTCTGCTCGCGCATCGCGACACCCGCCTCGTCGATGAACACGCCGAGGTCGCCCGGTTCGCTGAAGTCGAGCAACGACGTCAGCAAGGTCACGCTGGCTACCGACTCGTCGCCATTGGCGCGCATCACAGCGAGTGCGGACGACAGCATCGTCCCGCCGACGCACCAGCCCAAGGCATTGACCTTATCGGCGCGACTGATGGCGCGCGCGACTTCGATGGCCTTCATCACACCCTGTTCGAGGTAATCGTCCCAGCCGGTATGTGCCGTCTGTGCGTCCACGTTGCGCCACGACACCATGAACACGGTGAGCCCGTGGTCATTGGCGAAGCGCACAAAGGAGTTCTCGGGCTGCAGGTCCAGAATGTAGAACTTGTTGATGCAAGGCGGGACGATCACGAGCGGGCGCCGCGCGACCGTTGGCGTGAGCGGTGCGTACTGGATCAGCTGGAACAGATCGTTCTCGAACACCACCGACCCTGCGGATACCGCAACGCTGTGGCCCACTTCGAACGCACTCTGGTCAGTGATCGAAATGCTGCCTCGCTTCACATCCTCCAGCAGATGCGTGAGGCCCGCCAGCAGACTGCTGCCGCTGGTTTCGAGCGCACGCCGGATCACTTCGGGATTGGTCGCAGCAAAATTCGAAGGACTCGCAAGGTCGATGAACTGCCGCATGAAAAAACGGAGCTTGTGTTTTTCCTTCTCGTTCAACGCGCTCGCCTCGGTCAGGTCTTCGAGCATCTGCGCGTTGATCAGATAGTTTTCCTTCAGAAAGCTGAACCAGCCATTTGCGGACCATTCTTCGGCACGAAAGCGCCCGTCGCCACGCGCTGGCTTCACGGCAGCACCCGTGCCCGGGTGTGCGCCGGGCATGCGAGAAAAGACGCCGTGCCAAAGCGCTGTTTGCTGTTGCCAGTATCGGGTTTGGGCACGCGTCATGATGTTGCACGCACCGAGGGTGACGGGATGGATGTCGTTGCCGTCGGCGTCCGTTACGGTCGTGCCGGGACGCTCCGTCAGTGGCATGCCGCGCCAGAAATTGAAGCCGGCATCGAGCCAGCCTTTGGCAAACTCATCCGGGATGCTAAATAACCTGTTCATTTCGATCCCCGGCCTGAAAGATCCGTGGATGCCACAGCCAGGCCGCGGCGCGAAGTGGGCATGACGAGCGCGTCGCCTTCTATCACGACCTTGCCGCCGACCGTGCAGATCGTCGACATCACCACGCGGCGTTTTTCCGGTATCAGTTCCTTGATGGTCACTTCGGCATGCACTGTGTCGCCTGGGCGAACGGGGGCTTTGAAGCGGAGGTTCTGTCCAAGATAGACGGTGCCTGGACCCGGCATCCGGCCGGCAATCGCCGCGGAGATGATGCTCGCCGTGAGCATGCCGTGCGCGATGCGCCCCTTGAAGGGCGTGGTCTGCGCAAATTGCTCGTTGATGTGAACCGCGTTCATGTCGCCCGACGCGCCAGCGAACAACAGAATGTCGGCTTCCGTGATGGTCTTGGCAAAGCTGGCGCTCATGCCAGGTTGCAGGTCTTCGTAGTCGTATCCGTTCAGTTCGTTCATGCGCTTGTCCAGTTGCCGGGGCGTGCATTCCCCGCTTTCATCGTGTCTCGCACGTCATGGAGCGGCGTCGGCCAGTGGGTCCGAGCCGTCTGTCGTGCTCGACATCGTACTGTCAGCGCTTGTTCATGCCGGTGTCCAAATCTGCCGTTGCAGTGACAAAGCAGGCCATGCTGACCTTCGCGGCAAAGCGGGACGGTCGCGCGCGGGCGCGCGCCAGTATGTCGAGAGCGATACGCCGGATGGAAGCCGGCGTGCGTGATGACGGCGTCAGCCGTATCGTCATTTCGACCGGCTGTTTCGCCAGTCGCGCGGCGTCATATGAAATTGCGAAGTGAACCACTTCGTGAACGAACCTTGCTGCGAGTAGCCCAGCAGTGCCGAAACCCGGCCGATCGGATAGCGTGGATTGCTCATATAGCGCACGGCCAGTTCGCGCCGGACTTCCTCGACCAGCGTCGAGAAGCTGGTCTGCGCCGATTCGAGCTGCCGCTGCATGGTGCGCACGCTCAGGCCCAATTGCCGCGAAACCAGCTCGACCGTGGCTTGCTCGATCGGCAGCAGCAGGTAGATCGCCTTGCGCACTTCGAGCGCAGCCGAGTCGGCATTCGCCGCGTTCAGCGGCGTGGCGAGGCTTTCAGCGTATCGCACCAGTTCTGGATCGGCGGCAGGGTTCGGGTAGTCGAGATCGGCCGCCGCACAGACGAAGCCGTTGAAGTCGCTGCCGAACTGCAGTGAACAGCCGAAGAACCGTCGATGAAACGTCAGGTCGGCAGGTCCGGCATGAGTGAAGTGAACAGTGCGCGGCTTCCAGTGGTCGCCGAGCAGAGCGCTGGCATGGCGCGCCAGTACGCCGACCGCCAGCTCGATTGCCTGCTTTGTCGGGGTGCCCGGTTCAACGACGAGTTCCTCCCGGATGGTGACCGTGTCGCCCGCGTTCTCGACGTAGACGGCCAGCGCTTCGTTGAGAAGGTGCCGGTATTCGGCTGCCGCGAGCAACACTTCGCGCAACGTGCGCTTGTGGGCGAGCAGGACGTTGACCACGCCCGTGCCGAACTTCTGGCGGGTTTCCGCCATTTGCAGGGCGAAGGTCGGGCAAGAGGCCTTGTC
>Ga0209564_1002729_pt1 | contig 13296 bp, 25 predicted proteins | sample AraplaCol_mMF_r2_FD_184272 | JGI IMG/M metagenome (GOLD analysis project Ga0209564, IMG submission 184272) | Arabidopsis root microbial communities from North Carolina, USA - plate scrape MF_Col_mMF_r2 (SPAdes) (version 3) | ecosystem: Host-associated > Plants > Roots > Endosphere | place: USA... | reverse complement strand
AGGAAGCTCGCCAAGCTCCTGCCGAACGGGCCGCAGATCAGGGCCGTGTGACCGGCGAAGGCGCTCGCCGGCAAAACTCAGCCCGTGCTCGCCTCGCTCGAACGCCGACTTTTTCAACGCTATCGGCGCTGCCTCGCCGCTAACCTCTTCGAGGCTGATGCCGTCTGTGTCGTTGTGTGTCAGAAACCGGAACTTCGCGGCCCGGCCCCCGTTGCCGCAGCGAAGCATTCAAAAAGGGAGCCGGCCATGATGTTCGTCGAGCAGATTAAGGAAGGCCAGCGCGTCATCGGCGCGGACGGCGGCCATGTCGGAACCATCGATGGTTTGAGTGGGCAGCTTCTTAAGCTTAAGAAGAACGATCCCGAGTCGGGCGGCGCCCATCATTATCTAGACCTCGCCCTCGTGGTGGCGGTCGAGGGCGAGACGATCAAGCTGATCGTTCCGGCGGCGGAAGCCAAGGAGCGTTGGTCCGAGGCTGTCGAGTGACAGGGATCGATCGTAGAACGTTGCTCGGCGGCTTGTGCGCAGCGGGCATACCGGATCGGGCAACGGCACAAGGCCCAATCGCCGTCGACCGTTTCGGCTCGGAAGGACCGCGCGTATACCTCCTTCACGGCTCGGACGGCCTGACCGATTCCGGTCGGTATCAATTCGCGGCTCAGACCATCGCCAAGGCCGGCCATATGCTGTTGCTGCCGCGGTACTTCGAAGCGACCGCCGACAACCGTGCTCGCTACGGCAATATCCGATCGAAGTTCACGACTTGGTTACAAGTTATCGAGGCGGTGCTCACCGATCCATCGCCAGGGAACCCCAGTCGTGTAGCGGTGGTCGGCTTCTCACCACTTCGTTCCCCAGGACCGCGGATGCCTTCGGTGCGACAGCCTACCCTCCTCAATCGTGGGGGCGGCACCCCTCGTCTTTGCGCAGGCCCAGGCCATGCAGCGGGCCTGATTGCTGTCGAACCATTCGGCTCCTGACTTGTTGGCTCCCAAAGGAGTCGCGCATGAACATCGAAGATTTTGAAAAAGCGTCTCCGCTCTTCAAGCCCGAGCAGTTTTTCACCGGGCAGCTTCGTGGCTGGGCGATACTGGAAGGTCCCCTGGGTGGCCTCCAGCGCCGGGCAACGCTGATTGCTGATGGGATGACTGTCGACGGCGGCGCGATAGTCGCCTTCTCCGAGACGTGGACCTTCGATGACGGCCATGTCGATACCTTGAATTGGCGTATCCGCCGGCTGGCCGATGGCCGCTACGAAGGCTCGGAGCCGACGGTGGAGGGCAAGGCAGAGGGCGACGTCTCCGGTTGTGCCTTCCATTGGACTTACACACGTAACGTCCCCGGCAAAGACGGCGACGCGACGAAGCTCAACTTAGACGACTGGTTTTTCCGGATCGACGAGAGAGGGACAATGGTGAAGGGAACGGCCGGTCGATTGGGCCTGCCGTTTCTAACCCTCGTCGTGACTTACCAAAAGCTCTAGCGAAAGGCAGCAACCATGCCGATCGAAAAAATCCCTGCACCTGACACGGCCAAGAAAGCCGGAATCGTCGTCGTCGTGATTCTCGCCGTCGTCATCATTGCTATATTTGTCGGGTTTAACCTCTATCACGCTGACACTCAGCGCGACCTTCAAGCAGGTAAGATTGACCCGCGAGAAGCTCCTAAAAGCCCGACCGACCTTCAGGCACCAAGGCTACCGCAGAACTGATTGGTCGCTACAAGTCCGGCTAAGATGCCCGGTTTCGGCCCGGCGGGGCTAGGCTTCTGCGCAGTGCCTCCATGATGTCGATGACGTTGCTCCCGGATGTGTCGGCCGCGTCCTTCATCTTGCCTTTTAGAGCGGGCATCATGGCGCTCTTCTTCTCCGTGATGATATCGAGCAAAGCGCTTGGGATCGGATCGGACAATGCTCCCGTCTACCGTTCCTGAGCTAGCCACTGAACGCCAGCGGTGATCGCGACGTGCACATCTCCTGCAAAGACGGCTGTGTCGAATACGGGCAGATCCGAGGAAAAGGAAAATGGGCCAAATTCGAGGTGCAGGTCTGAGACCACTAGGAGGCGCATATGACCTCGCTTTCGTGCTTTCTCGGGCGAACCTGACTGGATGTATCAGTGACAGCCGAGCCATATTCTGTCAGTATTTTAGGGTAGCTCACTGCCTGCGGCCGGTTTGACCACACGCGGACGATTGTCTGGCTGCCCATGCGAGCCTGTTCCCGAGTTCGGGCGTAGAGAGCATCTGATGTTTACCGAAACCGAGCGCATAGGGCGCATCCAAGCGCTGGCTGAGGAAACCTTCGGCGATGCTGAGAAGTCCAAACGGTGGCTTGCGCGCCCGTTAGCGGTACTCCACAAGCAGACTCCTCGAGACGTGGCCCGAACAGAAGCCGGCGGGAAGCTGGTTGAAAATATATTGGCCAGAATTGCGTGGGGCGCGGCCGTCTGATCTCGGGCTATGGACTTCGCGAAACTGTCTCTGTGGAGCAGATCCCCAAAAAGTGCAGGAAGACGATGAAGCTTAAGACGCTTCCGCTACCCGAGCGATTTGTTTCGTGTTCGTCGCTTTGCAAGCGTCAGCGCAATTAGCGGATATGCGTCGGATTTATTCGCGGTTCTTGGGGCTTGCGTTCCAATAGCACACATCTAAGAGAATCAAATTCAACCAAGCCTGGGGAAATTACAGTGACTGAAAATAATGATACAATTGTCGACTTGGTCGCCGGCATCGTTTCCGCTTTCGTCGCCCACAACAGTGTCCCGACGTCGGAACTGCCGGCTTTGATCGCGAGCACTCATGCGGCTCTTGCTAACTTGGGTAAGGAGCCCGATCCAGTGATCGAGGACAAGCCGGTTCCGGCCGTTACGATCAAGAAGTCAATCACGCCTGACTACATCATCTGTCTCGAGGATGGTTTGAAGTTCAAATCACTCAAGCGCCATCTGCGGACCAAGTTCGACATGTCTCCTGAGCAATACAAGGCGAAGTGGAACCTTCCCGCAGATTATCCGATGGTCGCGCCCACGTATGCTGAGCAGCGTTCAAAGTTGGCCAAGACGATGGGTCTGGGTCAGCAGCGTCGGAAGACGCCGCGCAAGCGCACAGCCAAGACAGCTGCTTAAGCGCCTAGCGGCTGCTTGTTGCAGGCAGCCGGTAGAGCACACGGCTCGTGCAAATCTGACGCAGAAGCTCTCCCGGCTCCCGTCTTCTCCTCAAGCGGCGTCGGGCATGCGCTGTAGCAGTTTGTCCAACGTGATCGGATACTCGTACGCGGACACCAGTCTCATTGTAGATCGCATTCGCGACAGCAGCGCCAACGCCACAAATGCCGAGCTCACCGACACCCTTGGCTTTCATTGGCGAGGACATTGGATCGGCCTCCTCCAGGAAGATCACCTCCTATGCGGGATGTCGGCATGAACCGGCACCTCATAGCTTGCGAGGTCGTGGTTGACGAAAAGCAGCGTCGAGTGTCGACCGCCAGCTCCTCCATGAGAGCTGCGCCGGCGCCCATGGTCATGGCCACGATCACCTGGCTGCGCGCGGTCTTGGGGTTCAAGATCCGGCCGGCCGCGCAGGCTGCCAGCATGCGACGAATCCGCGTTTCAGCGGTCGCCACTTCGACGGCCACCTCGACGAAATGGGCTCCAACTACCGCGCCTAGCTTCACTCTGTGTGGGGGCTTCCGGCCAGTCTGAGTTCCCGCTGGGGCCGGATTGCAACCGTCAGCCAACCTATGCGTTTAAATTCCGGCTGATCCTCAATGGAGGACAGGTTATGCCGTTCTCAACGTTATACGATCCGGCCGACAGGGCTCGGGCACAAGGCGCGCTCGATGCAGCCTGGCGAGAGATCAGGGACGATATCCCGCTTGAAGAACGCGAGTTCGCCATGAAGAAGCTGGCCTTCATCGTCGCTAGCTGCGCTATCGTTGCTCAGGATGATGCCGAACTCGCCCGTCGCGCTGTAGCTCGCTTTCGAATGAAGCCACGGCTCAAAGGTTAGCCGAAACTCGCTCCAAAGGACCGGAGTTCGGCGACGTTCGTTGACGCGGCCGTCAGTGCGTTGCGTGAGGTGCTTCGATAGTCGCTCTGCGAAGCCGGCCATCAGACGAGACCTCTATAGAGGAGCCTACCAGATCGATGCGGGCATCCGGTTCACAGTCATTGTCTGGCGCAATCTCCGGGGGTCGTCGACTTCCTACACCCTCGAGAATGGCACTCCTCTCCACTACTAGGATGACTGCGTCTTCGCCCTGCCAAGCGGAAAGCTGCTAAGCCTCGAGAGGACTCGGCGCTTCATCTCAAGCAGGGGCTGGAAGGATGGCAGACAGACGTTTGGTTGCGGTGCCGGTGATCAGAGCCAAGCGAATTGAGGCCAGCCCTGATCCGCGCGGGGATGTCCAGTTGACGTTTGAAACGACGAGTGATGCTGATGTCGTGCTGATATTGCCGATGACCGCATTGGCAGAGCTCGAAGCTCTCCTCGCTCGGACAAGCCTCGAATTGGCGCAGTATCAAACGAAGCAATAAGCCTTGTTAGTCGACGCGAAGACAAAAGGACTCCGCCAGACGAACTATGGCCAAGCTGGAAGTCTGAACGCTATCCTGGCGGGTTCGGGTTGCCCGCCACTCTGCGCCGTTTACCTCGTTGGCGGAGGGCTCGCGCAAGTATTTTCTGCTTCAGTGTCTGGCCATTTCGAGCCACGGTTGCATTAAACGCGGCTTTTGAAGGCGCGGAACATGCCGTCCATCAGCCAGTTCGATCCCGATGAAATCATATCAACTCAGCCGGGAGAATAAGATGGATAAGCTCACCCTAAGCGATATCTCGGAGAAGATGAAGGACATCGATTTCTGCATGCTCACGACCGTGACGGATGGCGGCAAGCTATCTAGCCGGCCTATGAGCAATAATCGTGATGTCAATTATGATGGCGATTCCTGGTTCTTCGCCTACGAAGACGCACGGTTCGTTCAAGACGTACGGGCGAATAACGAGGTTGGCCTAACTTTCGCCGGCGACAAAAGTCTGCTCGGCAAGCCTGGTATCTTCATCAGCGTAGAGGGCAAAGCGAGCCTGACCAAAGACCGTCTCGCCCTCGAAGAGCACTGGGTCGATGATATGGATCGTTGGTTCCCCCAAGGCATCGAGACCCCTGGAATGGTGCTGCTCCAGGTGCATGCTTCGCGAGTGCATTATTGGGACGGTGAGGAAGAAGGCGAGGTTACAGTCTAATGCCTTTGTTCCCACCGCCCTGAACAAACACGGCCACTCATTCCGGGGCAGCGAGGCCGCAGGTTGCCACGAGCGGACATTGATCGCGTTGGTTCGAGCGAATGCTATGTGTCGGGCGTTTCGTGCCGTATAGCCTTGGTATCCAGGCAATCCAGCAGCCAAGCCAATCCGGCATCCGCCATTGCGGCGTTCGGCGCAATGGCATTGAGCCGAAAGCCGGGTAGCGAGAGCGGCGGCTCCAAATGTACGACACCGAAGCGTGGGCCGTGCATTACGGTAAACCGCCGAGGTATCGCCGAGATCAGGTCACTGTCGGCAAGGGCGGCAAGAGCGAACATGAAGTTCGGAACGGTCAACGCGATGCGGCGAGCGCGTCCCATCTTGAGGAGCGCCTCGTCAACGAAACCGTGCGGATCGCCGGCGAGCGAGACCACCAGATGTTGCGCCTCGCAGTATCGTTCCAGCGTGAATGTCCCAGCGAACGGATTTCCGGAGCGCATCGCGATGACAAAGTCCTCTTGGTAGAGGAGCCGCTGATGGAAGCGGGCTGGAATGGCGTCACTCGGTATGACCGCAAGATCCAATGATCGCGCCTCCAGATCGGCGAAGGCTTCTCGCCAGACCCGATCCGCTGCGACCTCCCGATGCGCGGGTAGAATCTGACGCACGCTGATGTCGATGCCGGGTGCTGATGTGCGGAGGCGATCCAGCAAGGGCGGAAGAAAGACCGCCGATACGCCGTCGGGCGCGCCGATGGTGAAGCGCCGGGCTGAGGTCGCAGGATCGAACGGCACCGCGGCCGAAACGATCTCGCGCACCCGCGACAACGCATCTGATATCGAGGCCGAGAGCTGGATCGCACGGTCGGTGGGAACGACCCCCTTCGGCGTACGCATGAAAAGTGGATCGTTGAGCAACCGGCGCAGCCGCCCGAGCCCGTGACTGACGGCGGACGGGGAAAGGCTGAGCCGTTGGGCCGCGCGGCCCACGTGTCGCTCACCGAACACCGTCTCGAAGAGCACGAGCAGGTTGAGATCGATCCTGGAGAGGTCAATCTGATTCAGCATATCGCTGAAATCGTATCACTGGCTTCATTATGATCAAGCTGCGCATCGTTTGGTCGGACTCCGGGCAGTTTCGCCGATCCGAAATTAAATGGAGGGAATAACGATGCAAAGCACTCGTCGCGGACTTGTCTTCTCGGCCGGCGCCGCTGGCCTTCCCTATCTCACCGCCGGGTCCTCCCGAGCAGAGGACAGCCCCGCCGCCAACCTCGCTGTGGTGGAGCTAGTGCGGCGATCGGAAGACGCCAATTCCGCGCTCCTGCGCGGCGACATCGACGCCTATCGCTCTCTGATCACGCTGACCGAAGATTTCACCTTGATGGCGCCCTTTGGCGGCAAGCCATCCCGCGGACCGGACATTACCGAAGAGACTTGGCAGCGCATGGGCCGGTTCTTCAAGAACGGCACGCTTAAGCAGGAAGTGATCCAGGCTTACGGATCGGCGGACATGGTCGCCCTCGCGCTCATCGAGCATGGCCATGTAGAGGTCGGTGACCTGCCGGCGCAGAATTGGCCGCTCCGCGTGACGCTGGTCTATCGTCGGTTTGGGGCCGCATGGAGGCTCGCGCACCGCCACGCCGATCCCTTGGTAGGACAAATCACGCTAGCGCGCGCATCTGCTCTAGCGCTGGGAGACTGATCGAAGATCCCGGCCAAGCCTCTCACCGAATGGTGCCTCAGTTCAAGGAGCGCCACGAGCGGCCATTAGGACGTTGCCCCGAAACGGACGTTCTGGGCTTAGGGTCGGAAAGTCGCCTAGCCCATTTGCTTCCGAGGAGAGGCGCGGATCACAATCGCTGCGGCGGTGTGAATAAAACTGACGCCAAATAGGTCATGCCCTAGATGGGGGTGTTGAACCATGGGCATTGATTGCAAGGGCGGTTGGGAGAATGGCGGGCGGCATAAGCGGGAGCGATCCAGAGTTCCGGGCTATTTCTGCGCGCGCCGACTCGATGTCCTCAATCTTGCATCCGTATCCGTGTGCGCCCGGCGGCGCCCAGTGCTGCCGATCGCATTGCCATACTTGTATCAGCGGCGGCAGTCTCTTCCATGGATGAACCGGCTTGGCGACTGAGATGGCGGGATCGAAAGCATCCCCGGCCGTCGAGCGAGCCCCCACGTTTCGAAGATGTCGTGATACCCAACCTGGATGCAGCCTACAGCCTCGCACGCTGGCTGGTGCGTGACCCCGTTCTCGCGGAGGACGTCGTGCAGGATTCGGTGGCGCGCGGGCTCAGCTACTTCGCTTCGTTCCGGGGCGGTGACGCCAGAGCCTGGCTGATGCGGATCGTGCGGAACACCGCCTACACCTCGCTGTCGGCGCGCCGGAAGGTGCGAAAGGAGCAGGAATCGGAGACGCTCGCGGATGGCGATGAAGCGCTGAGCGCCCGAGATGCTGCGCCCGACCCGGAACAGGCGCTATTGCGGAAGGAGCAGGCAGAGCAGCTGGAAAAGGCGCTCGCCATGCTGCCCGCCGAACTCAGGGAATGTCTGATCCTCAAGGAGGTCGAGGAACTGTCTTACAAGGAAATAGCCCAGGTTACCGGTATACCCATCGGCACGGTCATGTCCCGCCTTTGGCGTGCGCGCCAGGCGCTCATGCATCTCGTCAGGTCGGGAGAGAGCCATGACTGATCCGTCATGCACAGAGATGCATCTGCTCATTCAGGCCGATGTCGACGGCGAACTGGAGCCTGCGGACGCCGCAAGGGTCGCGCAGCATGTCGAGCGCTGCCCGAGCTGCGCGCGCCTCCAGGCTGATCTCTCCGCGCTTTCGGGCAGGTTGCGCGACGAAGCGACCCGATACAACGCGCCGATGCAATTGCGCAGGGCTGTACTGAACCAGCTGCCGCAGCGTCGGCGGTCCTGGTTGTCGCGTCCTGTGCTTGCGACCGGGCTCTCGGCAGGCCTGGCTGTCGCAGCCAGCCTGACCATCTTCGCGGTCTTGCCACGCGCGGACACGATGCCCGAATGGATCGTCGCCGCCCACATCCGGGCATTGCAGCCGGACCATCTCGTCGACGTGGTCTCAACGGAACAGCACACCGTCAAGCCGTGGTTTGCCGGCCGCCTGCCATTTGCCCCACCGGTGAAGGATCTGTCGGGCCTCGGCTTCCTGCTGCAGGGCGCAAGGCTCGACTCATTGCCTGGAAGCACCGCCGCGACGCTGGTCTACAAGCGCCGGCAACACCTGATCGACCTGTTCATCTGGCCGACCGGCGAGAATGAGCCTCGTGGGCGCAGTTCAGGCGTCCGGGAGGGCTACAATTTCGTGCGGTGGCAGACAGGCGAGATGACCTTCTGGGCTGTGTCCGATCTGAACATGAAAGAGCTCGACGAATTCGCCAGCCACTGGCGCTGAGCCGGGCCAGCGCGCGCCCGATAAATCGTCCGCGTTGACGTGAATAAATCGCCGCCGCCCTCGGTCTGCTGTCTGGAGACGGCGGAGGCGGACCGAAATGGCAGGGCATTGCGCGGCGGCAATCGACCGCGAGACGAGCTTGCGTGGCGATCTGATGCGAGCGGCGCCCGCTCAGCCTATCGCGCGACAATTAGAGAAGTTCGACTTCGGCGCGCGGCCATGACGGTTCTGGCCACCTCCCTGCTGACCGGCGTCACGATCGGACTTTCGATCGCCGCCCCGATCGGCGCGACGAGCATGCTGTGCATCCAGCAGACGTTGGCGCGAGGCCTTCCGACCGGGTTCGCGGCGGGATTTGGCGTGGCGACGGTTCATCTTATCTACAGCACGCTGGCCGCGGCCTCGGGCACGCTGCTGCTGGGAGCGTGGTTCAGCACGACGCCCATTCTCGTTCTCTCGGGGATGCTGCTGCTGGCGTTCTCGATCCGCGTCTACCGCCGAGACGTCATAGTCGGCGAAATGGCCGAAGGACAGCGAAAGCTCATCGCGTCCTATTGTGGCGCGATCGGATTCGGCTTCCTCAATCCGGTGACGCCCGTTCTCTTCGCTGCCGCGATCCCGAGCATCCTGAACCAAGGACATGAGGCGATCCCGATCACAGTTGGCGGCATATTCGTCGGCTCGGCCTGCTGGTGGGCCCTGCTCGCCGTCGGCGTGAGCCTGCTTCGCCAACGTGTCACCGGACAGCGGCTGCAGCAGATCAATAAATGCGCCGCTCTCCTGATGGCCTATGTCGCGGTGGGAATGGTGCTGGCTGGGTTTCGAGCGGCAGGGTAAGTCAACGCTCATCTGCCCTGAGCCCCGCATCTTCGCCACAGTCCTGCTGATAATTCGCCCGGGCGCCAGTTTCCAGCATAGCCGCTTTGACGCGCAACGCTGGCTCCTGAGCTCGGGCGCTAGCGGAGTTTGGCGATCCCGATACCGTCGAGTTTGGCGCGGGCCTTTATCGATTCTTCGCTACGAGTCATCGCTTTCGCAATCGCCTTCAAAGCCATGCCCTTTCCAGCGAGCAATTTCAGCTTTTGGAGCTCCTCAGAGGTCCAGGGTTGGCGGTGCCGTTCAAATCGTTCGGTCACAATCCGCTCCTGCTTTGCTCTCACATTTGAAGAGCGATCTATAGCAGGAATAGCGATAAAATGGACCGACTTGCGCTGAGGTCAACCACCGATTGACGCCAATCCGGGCAATAGGCGCCGCACGACAAGTAGCTGTGCACCGTCCTCCCGTTCCGCTTCCGCGGTCGATGGGGACGGTTGCCGGCGAACAGGCCGAGAAGCAAGTCAATCGTCGTTGATGCCCCGAACTAGCAGAGCGAGGCGCGTGCTCCGTAGGCGCGGCAACTCCGGAAGGCGAAGTGCATAATGATCCAATGATACTCGAGCGTGATGTGCGGGCCTGGCGGTTCTTTCACGGCTCCTTCTCGGGAATGGGCCGAGCCCCTTGCGAGAACAAGCCGCGCAAATAGCCGCGGGAGCAGGAGCGATCAGCGTCTGCCATTAGCCTGTCGTTCTCGGCCAACAACAGTAGAAAGCTGCGAGCCAGCGCGCGAAGCGCCGACCGCTCAAAACTCTCATGTTCTTCCAGCAGATCAGCGATCAGCGCTGTGATTTCTGCGTCCAACGAGTCGTCTGCAACGTGCTGATCGGCTGGCTTGGCTGACATGGGTTGCGTCCTCAAACATGAGAACATAATGAGAACAAACACTATCCTGGAGTCAAGCCATGGCCAGCGTCGATACGTTCTTCCTTCAGCCCTTCAAGACCCATCGGAAGCGACTCGTCCCGGCGCAGCGAGTGCCCTCCAAGACCAAACATCACGCTCTGCTGGAGGGTGAGCGCGTCGGCCGGTCAGTCGAGGGCGTCGCCGTGGTTCATGTCGTCGCGGATGATGAAACCGGGGAGGTTGCCTCGGTCGCGGTACTGGCGCGTCACGGCACCGTTCCTGAGGAGTTTGAAGAGCAGATCCGCGCGATATGAGGCGCGACCCGCGCCGCGTCTATGATTACAGCGGGCAGAGGTCAGGTCGGCAATTCACACGCGGCGGGCGCAGCTGGAAACTTCGAAGTTCGAGCCGTGCTCAAATCTAGCGCGTGGTCATCTGGCGGTAGATATTGCGAGCAGTACCCAAAACGCGGTCGCGCAGTTCGGGCCGGGTCGCCAGCATCCAACCCGCGGCGCCCACCAAAAGAAGCCTGATCACGTTCTCATCCTCCTGCGGCGCCTAGGCCAAAATGGTGCGCCTCATCGGTCGTGGGTTCGGAACGCGTCGGCTGCATCATTGTTCGGTCAAAGACATGATTTGATGTCTGATGCTTCAACCAGTTCCGGGCTCGATAGCCTTGGCAGGCCTTGTGGGAGGCAACGAGCCCGCGCCTGGCGTCGCATCCTTGTTCGTTGTCGCCTCCTTCGCGTGAGGACCTGCGGGCGGCGTAGAGCTATCGCTTTTTGTCGAGCGCTTCGTGTCAACGCCCTCAATCTCCTCGCGGGCTTTATTCAGTTTGCTCTGACCGGCTACCATTTCATCCTCCATTCGGAAACGGACTCAAGGAGTAAAGGAGTCTCTGCACTGCAGGTTCCGAATGAGCATTCGTCTAGACGTTGATTTGGCACGGGTTCGCCTCGTCAGCGTCCTAGCGCAGCAGGAAAGCTGCGCAAGGCGAGGGTCGACACGATCCGCCATCGGAGCCTCAACATGTGTCGCCGAGCTGCCCTATACGCTGTCGTCGGCCAGACCGGTTCGAAGAGCCCGACGCGCGAACATCATCCCCCTCCACCACGCCGCCAACGGGCAGTTGCGCACTTCGTTCCAGCACATGAGAAGCCCGCCTGGGGGAGGGCGGCGGGCTTCAAATCAGGCTGCTAATGACGGCTTGTAATGGAACAGGACGTTTCGTTTCAGGTCGTCCTCATCGAGCGCCAGCGGGGCAAAACCGGCTGTCAGATATGCGATCCTCGTCCGTTCGTTCTCATGCTCCGCATCAGGGATCGAGCTCTTCACCTCGTTCCAAACGGCCTCGAGGGCAGCGTAAGCACGAGCGAGATCGGCGGGATCAATCAGCGATGAGAATGGCATGGCTCCTCTCCAAATTGCGTGGCCCTACGGCGACGCGATTTAGTTCCGGAAGAACGGTTTTCAAGGGGAGAAACTCGGCTCGGAGACGGTCAGTTGAAACGTCATCAGTGCGTTGCTTGAAGTGCTTCCATGGTCGCTCTGCAATTGCCGTCTCGCCCCGCCGGCAACAGACAGCAAGACGCGAACTCTATCGCGACGGCTGCCAGGACGAGAACGGTGCCGCTTCACACTCATTGGCTGACAGAACAAGTCCGGCCTATCGATGGTCTCTTTCATTCTCGAAGACCGCACTCCGGCGCACGACGCGCCCTCGGGGAAGATGCTAACGCGGCGCGAGGCCGATCCGCCCGCCAACCTGCCGTGGTCCTCGTCGGCCGCAAAGTTTCAACCGGTCGGGAGAACGGAAGCACGAGTGCGAGATCGCCTTCCTCGCCAACCTGCCCTGGAAAGCACAATGAGACGTTGGACGGCGTGACCGGCTCGCAGAACCGCGATGCCAGCTGTTCCCGCCAGGGTGCCCTTTCCCATTGTATTCAACGAAGCTGGCTGTCCTTGCTGCCGCGGCGGTTGTAGCCACCTGCAGCCGCAGGGCGGTCATGCCCCGCTTGGCAGTGCACGCAGAGGCGAGCGCCGGCCATCGCGCGGCGGCGCGCCTCCGGAATTTCCTCACCACAATCCTGGCAGTAAATCGCACCCGGTCCGGTAGGAAGTTGCGCGCGAGCAAGCCGAACCGCGTCCGTTATCGAGTCATCGATTTGATCTTGGACCGCTCCATCCGGAGCCCATCCGCTCGCCATTCGCACCTCCTTCTGATCCTTCGGAAATGGGGAATTGGTACCGAAAATTCCAGAGGCTCGAGAGGAGAGGCTTTACCGGGCCATAGCACCCGGTTGATCAGGCACTCTCCCCCTCGGAAGCCATCACTGCGATGACGCATCCGCCCGCAACGAGAAGCCATAAGACTTCTCCGACCCAAGTAGCAGGCATGCCAGGCGACGCCACAACTGAGGTGATCCCGATCAGCGAGAATAGGGTCGCAAGAAACGAAACACGCAACATTGCCGCCTCCAACGTTGAGCGGCGGAACGCGCGTGGATCGAGTCGGTTCCATGCGCCTCAACAAGTACCTCGTGCGGCAGGCAACAGTCCCTTCACGACAAGCCGGAACTCAAGCTGGATACCGGTGTTCAAAAAGGCGCCCTTTTCAAAGGACCCGCAATGAAACAAATTGCAGTTTTCTCAGCCCTCTCGGTGGTGAGCAGCACTCTCGCTTATGCGGACGCGCCGGCTGCGAGGTGGGAGGCCGTGGTGTTGAGAGATGCCACAGCCATCTCGTTGAGGGTGTGCGAAAGTTCGTCGAGCACAGCCAGCGCCCAGATCCGCTCACTGATCGCCCCGGTAATGCCCACCAAAAAGATCAACCAGTTGCGTATTGGAGCGCCTCTAGACAATTAGAGTTGCGACCGACCGCTGCTCGCAGAGGCAGCACAGTTCCCT
>Ga0209564_1002719_pt1 | contig 13346 bp, 12 predicted proteins | sample AraplaCol_mMF_r2_FD_184272 | JGI IMG/M metagenome (GOLD analysis project Ga0209564, IMG submission 184272) | Arabidopsis root microbial communities from North Carolina, USA - plate scrape MF_Col_mMF_r2 (SPAdes) (version 3) | ecosystem: Host-associated > Plants > Roots > Endosphere | place: USA... | reverse complement strand
CAAGTGGCAAAGCCGTCCGCCAATCCGGCAGGGCGTACACCACGCCGGCTTCGGTCGAGGTCAACTGCCCGCGCGAGGACAGCCGGCCATGATCCATCGAAAGCCAGCCGCTGAAGATCCAGGTCAGCACGAAAACGGTCGCCACGAGACCGATGATGTGATGCAGGGCGTGCCAGCCTCGATAAGGCGACGACAGCCCACCACCCCGTTTCCTCACCCGCACGATCCCGAGCACGGCGCCCAGGACCGCCGCGATCAGCGCCAACAGCGACAGGGTCCAGACCACGCGATCCCAGAGCTGCCAATGGCTTCTCAGCACCGTCGGATAGATCCAGTGCAGGACGCTGCCGGCAAGGTTCCATCCACGCTCGGTCCGGGTGGTATCCAGAACGACTTCCCCTGTTAGGGACGAGACGTAGACCTCCGTTCCGGCGGCATCGCCGAGAGCAACGCGAAACAGGGGCCGATGGCGATCAAAGCCGTTCGGAACGCTCCATTGATCGTAATCCGCATGCGCAACGACTGCCGCATGCGCGGCATCGAGCCCGCGCTGACGCGCATGATCCCGCGCGATGGCGAGCGCGAGCTCGGGCGACCGCACCGATGCATCCTGACCGTCGGAGGCACGAACTGCGCGCAGGCGCGATGGCCCCGACACGATGGTGACTGGCCCGTCACTCCGCTGAACCAGCCGCACGCGCGTAGCGTCGGTGATGCCGCTGGCTGATACCGCGTCGGCAGCCGTCACCGAGACCCGCGCACGATCGACGGGTACAAGTCCGGCGATCCGCTCCGCTTCCGTCAATGACGGAAACGGAACGAAGTGCATCACGATTCCGCTCGCGAACCACATCGCGAACAGCAGGCAGAACGCGATCCCGAGCCAGCGATGCAGCAGGACGATCGCGCCCATCATGCGGTCAGCGCCCTACCATTTGAACGCCGCCGAGAGCTCGTAGGTGCGCGGCGCGCCCAGCAGGATCTGATCGGGATAGAACGGATCGCCCCAGATCGCGTAGCGCTTGTCGGCGATGTTGCGCACACGGAAGGTCAGGCGGGCCTGATCGACCGCATTGAACACGGCCTTGGGGATGTCGACGAAGGCATAGACATCGGCCACCGTGTACGCCTTCATCGTCACGACGTTGGCGTCGGTGTTGTAACGGTCGCCGACATGACGGCCGGTGATGCCGACCTCCACCGGCCAGGGTGTGAAGAAGCGGTAGGATGCGCCGGCGTTGGCGACGATACGCGGCACGTTCGGCGGCGTATTGCCGGAGAATGAGCCTCCGACGAAATTGAAGTCGGCATAACGCGCATCGACATAGGCGATATTGCCCCAGAGCCGCAGCGGATCGATCGGCCGCACCGCGGCGGCGAGCTCCACGCCCTTCGACTCCTGACGCCCGGCGATGTTGAGCAGCATGCCGCCGGCCGCGGCATAGACGTTCTTGCGCTGGATGTCGTAGGCCGAGAACGACCACTCCGCCCTGTTGTCCCAGAACAGATGCTTGACGCCGGTCTCGTAGGTGCGCGCGGTCGTCAGATCGAGCGGCTGAGTGGGCAAGAGCAGGAAGATGTTGTTGGCCGAGACGTCCGCGCCGGTCGCGTACTGGCTGAAGAAGGTCAGGCCGGGCACGGCCTCCCAGGTGTAGCCGATGCGGCCGGTCACGGGCGCCCAGTCTTTCGTGTATGGAAAGCCCGCCTTCTCCAGTCCGTTCTTGTCGGTCGAATTGCGATCGAGCCCGATATGCTCGACACGCAAGCCGCCGACCAGCGCAAAGGTCCGGGTCAGCTTCAGCCTGTCCTCGAACGACAGCGCTTCGTTGTCGATCCGCGCGGTCTGCTGCTGCGTCGTCAGCAGGCCGTAGAAGCCGCGATCGGGATTGACCAGCGACACGGAGTCGCCCGGGAAGTTCGCGGCGCCCGGCCGGACGAAGTCGAGATAGCTCGTCGACAGCGTCGTGACCAGCCGGTTGTCGAAGCCTGCGATGTTCGCATCCCAGATCAGGTCGGTGATGTTGCCGACCAGCCGCTGGCTGTGCGCGACATAGAAGCGCTCACGATCGACCAGGTTCGTCGCGGAGTTGAACGCCTCGATCTCGTTGTTGAACCAGGTGCGCTCTGCGCCATAGCCATAGGCCTGACTTTTCAGCGTCAGGTCGGGCGCCAGCTTCAGCTCGAAGCCGCCGCGCAGCCAGACTTCCTGTCCGACGTTGCGGTTATCGAGGACGTTGTAGTTGGTGTTGAAGGTGCGGTCGTCGATGGTGACCGCACCGAGATTGGTTCCGTTGTAGTTCGAGACATAATTGCCGGAGACGATCCCGCTCGTCGCATGCGAGCCGCTGAAGGCCACCGGCACCAGCGGTGCGCCCCAATAGGCCTTGCCGCGATCCTCGCGGTACTCGATCGCGCCCCAGACCTTGAGGTTGTCGGAGATGCGGTAGTTGAGCTGGCCCGAGACGTCGAGCGTCTTGGTGTAGGTGTCGTCGACAAAGCCGTTGAGCGAGGAGCGGCTGATGTCGAATCGGTAATCGAGACCCTGAACGTTGGTACTGCCGCCGGAGCCGTAATGCGTCCGGAACGAGTTCAGGGAGTCGTACGAGAAGTCCGCCTCGTTGCGGATCGCGCCGGTGTGCGGCTGCTTGGTGACGAAATTGATCGAGCCGCCGGCGGCGCCCTCGCCCGACATCAGCGAAGCCGGACCTTTCAGGAATTCCACCGCTTCCAGATTGGCCGTGTCCATGATCCGCGAGGTCATGTTCTGCGGGCCGATCTTGATGCCGTTGTAGAGCGTGTTGATCTGGCTGTTGGTGAAGCCGCGCATCGAGAAGCCCGCCGGCTCGCCGGGCGCGTCGCCGGAGGTGACGCCGACGGCGCCCTGCGCGACCTCGGAAACGGTGCGATAGCCCTGCTCGCGCATGGTCGCGGCCGAGATCACCTCCACGGTCGCAGGTATCTCACGCACGGTCAGGCCAAGGCGCGAGGCGCTTTCGGCGACCGCGTTGCTGTTGAGCGGCGTTTGCGCTGCTGCAGCCGGCCCGGCCGCGCCGGGCACCGCCGGTTTTGGAGCGGCCGTTGCGGCTGCGGATTGGCGCGGCGCGAGGCGCCGGGCGCTCTGCGCATCCCGGGCGGCCGGCTTGGCCTGCTTGCGGGATTGGGCGGGCGACACCTCGACCCGCGGCAGCGGTTCGCGGGCCTGTTGCGCCAGTGCGGCGGGAATGGTGACAAATGACGTGAGTGCGGCGGAAGCGAGCAGGACGCTGCGCGGAGTTGCGGTACGGATGGAAGACACGGTCTTGGACCTCGGTATGACGTCAGTGGCACGTCACAGCGAACGAGGTCTCATCCTGGGCTAGTGAGCCTTCCGATGAAGCCGAATGTCTGTACTCCCCGACCGACATCTTCGCGTGTGACCACGGCTGACGGCAGGTCTCCTGGCTCGCGGGTCATCACCGCTTCGTCGCCTTCCCGGGACCGAGGACCCAGTGGCTTCTGACGAAGGATTATCCGCTCACAGTTGCGGGGGCAGCCACGGCATTGGGGACAATGTCCCCGCACCGCATTCCCTTTTCATCCCCTTTCGGGGAAACCGTCATGAGCATCTAGGATTACGATCAAGACAGAGTCAATGTGCAAGCTGCGGCGTTATTGCCACAGCTGCCAACTTCCCTGGAGATGAGCATGGAAGGCGAGACCTTCCTCTGGCTGGTCCGACATGCCCCCGTGGACGGCGCCAAGGGGACGATCCACGCCGCCGACGCGCCGGCCGATCTCGGCGATCGCGCGCAGCTCGAGGCGTTGCGACAGCGCTTGCCGCCGGATGCGACCTGCTATGCGAGCCCTTTGCGGCGCACGGTCGAGACCGCACGCGCCCTCGGGCTCGAGCCGGTGCTGATGGGCGAATTCGGGGAGCAGGATTTTGGCGACTGGACCGGCCGCAAGCATGATGAGCTCGCCGCGACCGGAGGCGATGCCTATGCGCAATTCTGGAGCGATCCGGCGCGCGGACGGCCCCCAGGGGGCGAGAGCTTCGAGGACCAGGTCGCGCGCGTCCGGCTGGGCCTGTCGCGGATCGGGCCCGGCTCCGCGGCACTCGTCGTCCATTCCGGCACCATCCGCGCCGCGCTGTGCATCGCGCTGGACCTCACACCGGCAGCGGCGCTGCGCTTCGTGATCGATCCGCTGTCGCTGACCCGGATCGACCGGCTCGCGAGCGGATGGCGCGTCGTCTCCGTCAATCAGCGGATCAGCTAGGCCTGTCAGGCACATTGGCCTGCGCGAAGGTTGCCATACCGTTGTGGAGCGCGCAGGCCGCGCGCACCAGCGGCAGCGCAATCGCAGCGCCCGATCCCTCGCCGAGCCTGAGGTCGAGGCTGATCAGCGGCTGCACGTTCAGCGCACGCAGCACGAGGCGGTGCCCCTGCTCCGCCGATTGATGCGACGGCAGCAGAAACGGCTGGCACGACGGATTGAGCCGCGCGGCCGCGAGCGCCGCGACCGACACGATGAAGCCATCGATCAGCACGGGGATGCGGGCTTGCGCGGCCGCGATGATCGCGCCTGAGATCGCCGCGATCTCCAGGCCGCCGACGGCACACAGGATTTTCTCGGCCGCCGCTCCGGCAACACCGTGACCCGCAATTGCCGTGTCGATGACGCGGGCCTTGTGCGCGCGGCCGGCCGCATCGATGCCGGTACCACTGCCCGCGATCTCCTCGGCACTGGCACCAAGCAGGCTTGCGGCGATCGCCGCGGAGGCCGTGGTATTGCCGATGCCCATCTCGCCGAAGATCAGGAGATCGGGGCGATGGGCCTCCGCGCGCGCGACGGCGCGCTGGCCGGCCTCGAAGGCGAATGCCAATTCTTCAGGCGTGAGTGCAGCCTCGACGCTGAAATCGCGCGTGCCGTTGCACGGCTTGTCGGTGACTATTCCCGCCATCTCCTGTTCGGCCAGCGAGCCGGCGTCGACGACTTCCAGGTTTGAACCGAGCTCGCGCGCGAGCACCGAGATCGCGGCGCCGCCGGAGGCGAAATTCGCCATCATCGCGATGGTCACGGCTTGCGGATAGGCCGACACGCCCTGCGCGACGATGCCGTGGTCGCCGGCGAAGACGATGATGGGCACGCGCGCCGCACGCGGTTGTTCAGTCGCCTGTAGGCCCGCGAGCTCGACCGCGAGCTGCTCGAGCCGGCCGAGCGCGCCGGTCGGTTTCGTCAGTTGCGCCTGCCGTGTGATCGCCGCCTTGCGATGGGCCGCGGAGACATCGGGGCATGTTTGGGTGACCCATTCGGGGAGCATGCTGCCTCGCTTACGGCCTGCGCTTGAGAATGTAGCTGTCCATGATCCAGCCGTGGCGTTCGCGCGCCTCCTGGCGCAGCGCGACGATGCGCGGACCGGCCTCGGTGAGCGCGCCGGACAGGATGATCTGATCGGGCATGCCGAGATAGGCGCCCCACCAGATGTGAAGTTCTTCCGGATCGAGCGACTGGAATGCCGTGCCGCCGTCGAGCATCACGACCACCGTGTCCACGCCCAGCGGCCAGCCACCATCCCGCAGGCGACGGCCTGTCGTGACCAGGAAGGGCTCGCCGATATCGTTGAGCGGCAACGCATGTGCCGCGCACAGCGCCTGGATCGAGGTGATGCCGGGCACGACCTCGATCCTCGGTAGAGGATCGAGCCGCCGCGCGATGCGCAGCGAGGAATCGTACAGCGACGGATCGCCCCAGATCAGTAGCGCGACCTTGCCGTCGCCGCGGAGATGGCTCGCGATTGTCCGCGACCAGACAGCGGCGACCGCATCATGCCAATCGTCCACGCCTTTTCGGTAGTCCGCCTCGCCCGCGTCGCGCACGGGAAGATCGAACTCGGCGATACCAGTAGCCTGATTGGTGAGAACATCCGCGCAGATCGTCCGCCTGAGATCGGCGAGATCGGACTTGGCGCTTCCTTTGCGCGGGATCAGGACGAGATCGGCCGCGTTGATCGCGTCGATCGCAGCACGCGTGAGCTGCCGGGGATCGCCGCAACCGATGCCGATCAGGGAGAGCGTGAGCATCGGGCGTGTGGGGCGGCCTTTGCGGCCGCCCCTGATCTCTTAGGCTGCGTTATGCAGGCGCGGGGTGACGAGGCCCGGCGCGGTGACACCGCGCAGCGACTTCGCCAGCGCCAGCACCGCGAGATCGGCCAGCGGCTCGATCACGATGACCAGCGCGTAGGAGGCCGCGAACGTCGCGATGTTGGCGAGGTTGCTCATGGCAAAGCCGGAGCCATAGAGCGCCCAGAACGCCACCCAGCCGATCACGCCGGCCTGGTAGGTCGTCGACAGCGCCAGCGCCTGACGATACTTCAAATCGACATAGGCGGTGTTGCGCGAAATGATCCGCGAGGCGATCGCGTGGATGCCGAACAGCGGCACCAGCAGCGTCGTGACGTTCATGCCGTATTGCGGGATGTCGGCGGGCTCGAAGAACACGCCCTGGAGCAGCAGGCCAAAGGCAAGGCCGAGCGCCGCGGGCGCCGCGCCAAACAGCAGGAACAGGGTCGAGCCGAGAATGAAGTGCACCTCGGAGACGCCGACGGGGAAGTGCGGCAGGATCTCGAAGAAGGTGAAGACCAGCGCGGTGGTCGCAAGGGTGCGCACAGCGAGCGAGCCGATGCCCTGCTCGCGCACGGTCTCGGCCGCGAGCTTCAAGGCGACGCCGCCTGCGGCGATGCCGGTTGCGTAACTCAACACGAGCTTGGCGCCCGTCACGATTCCGGGTTCGATATGCATGGCTCAGTTCCTTCCTGCCGTCACACCCGACGGCCTTGGCCTCAAAACATGCACGGCCGGTCTCCTGGCTCGCGGTTCACTGGGGTTCTCCGGCCTTCCCGGACCTCGCGGTCCAGTGGCTGATCGGAGCCCCTCACCGCTTACAGTCGCGGGGGCGGCTGGGGTTTGGGGCGCCGCAACTGGGTCCGCCCATCCCCATTCCCGATTATGCTCCGGCGCTTTGCGCCGTGTCGAGCACCATGCTTCTCCTGTGTGCCCCTTTCGCATTGTAGGCGTCAAGGGGCCAACGGCAGCGGCGGCCGTCATGACGGGTAATCCCCCGCCAATGCGCCGAACAGGATGACAGCGGCGGTCGAGGCCGCCCCGCCTCGCGCAAGCTGCTCGGCAAGCTCGGCAATCGTGGTGCGCACCAGACGTTCGTCAGGCCGCCCGAGGGATTCGGCGAACAGCGCCGGGGTCTCGGGGGCGAGGCCATGTTCAATCAATTTTGCGGCAAGCCCCGGAAAGGTGCGGCGTCCCATATAGACCACGGTCGTCGCTTCCGGGTCGGCCAGTGCCGCCCAGTTCAGGTTCGGCGGCAGCTCGCCGGTGACATCGGCCCCGGTGACGAACTGCACCCGGCGCGAGGTGTGGCGCCGGGTCAGGGGAATGCCGGCTTGCGCGGCGGCGACGCAGGCCGAGGTGACGCCGGGAACGATCTCGTAGCCGATGCCGGCTTCGCGCAGCGTTTCCAGCTCCTCTTCAAGCCTGCCGAAAATGCCGGCATCGCCCGACTTCAGCCGCACCACGCGCGCGCCGGTTGCGGCATAGTCGACCAGCAGGCGGTTGACGTGATGCTGCTTGGTCGAGGGCCTCCCCGCCCGTTTCCCCACCGCGACGAGATTGGCGCCGGGTCGGGCGAGGTCGAGGATCGCGCCGGAGGCAAGGTCGTCATAGAGCACGACGTCGGCCTCGCGCAGCCGCGCGGCGCCCTTGAGCGTCAGCAGTTCGGGATCGCCGGGACCGGCGGAGATGAAGGTGACAAAACCGCTCACCGGTCCTCCGCGATCAGATGGAAGAACGTGCCCGTGGCGCGGCCGCGCTGCGAGCCGGTCTCGGCGATGACGGCACCGGTTGCGTCATGCACGACCGCCAGCGGCGTATCGGGCTGGGCCAGGATGGTCGAGTAGTGGAATTCGTGGCCGCGCAGGCGCGCGCCGGCTTGATGCCCCGGCATGGGTGCTGCGAGCGCAGCAAGGCGATAGCCCAGATGCATGCGGCGCTTGGCAAAGCTCGTCTCCAATCCGAGCAGTCCCGTCATCTCGTGGCGGACGCCGTCGGCATCGGTCAGCGCAGTTCCCAGCACCATATAGCCTCCGCATTCGCCGTGCACCGGTCGCGTCTCCGCGAAGGCGCGCAGGCCATTTCGGAAGCGCGCATTGGCCGCGATCCTTCCGGCGTGAAGCTCTGGATAGCCGCCGGGCAGCCAGCACACGTCGGCGGCCGGATCGGGCACGTCGTCGGCCAGCGGCGAGAATGTCGAGATCTCCGCGCCCGCCGCACGCCAGGCTTCCAGCATGTGCGGATAGACGAAGGAGAACGCCGCATCGCGCGCGAGCGCGATGCGCTGGCCGGGCGGCGTCACGTTGAGACCGTTCGCGGCAGGCTGCGGCGACCAGCCGGCGGCCGCCCGCAGCACCGCGTCGAGATCGACATGCTCGGCGACGAAGCGTGCAGCCTCGTCGATCAGCTTGCCAATCTCGGCCTGCTCCTCCGCCTGGACGAGACCGAGATGCCGCTTCGGCAGGCTGATCTCGGCGTGACGCGGCAGCGCGCCGAACACGGCGATGCCGGCATCGTTGAGCGCCCGCCGCACCAGGTCCTCGTGGCGCGGACTGGCGATGCGATTGAGCACCACGCCGGCAAGCCGCACGCCGGCACGATAGTCGCGCAGGCCCGCGGCGATTGCGGCTGCCGTCTGCGCCTGGCCGGAGGGATCGATCACCAGCACCACCGGCCAGCCGAGCATCTCCGCGATGTCGGCCGAGGCGCCAGTGCCGGAGACACCGCGCGTGGCGACGCCGTCGAACAGACCCATCGAGCCTTCGGCGAGGACAATGTCGGCATCTGCGCCGCGGCTGACGAGATGCGCGATGGTGCTGCGATCCATCGCCCAGCTATCGACGTTGACGGAGGCGCGTCCCGTCGCGGCCGCGTGAAAGGCGGGATCGATGTAATCTGGCCCGCTCTTGAAGCACTGTACCTCGAGGCCACGATTGCGCCAGGCGCGTGCGAGCGCCAGCGTCAGCGTGGTCTTGCCGACGCCCGAGGCCGGCGCGGAGATGACGAGACTGGCGGGCATCACGACGCCTCCGGAAAGCGCGGTTCAGTGCCGACCGGGCGATAGCGGCGATCGTAATCGGCGGCATAGAGACGGCTCTCGTCGAAATCCGCAGCGCCCAGCGTCCTGCCGACCAGGATCAGCGCGGTGCGTTCCATTTCAGTGCCAACGGCGGCATCGAGCGTTGCAAGTGTGGCGCGGACGACGCGCTGCTCCGGCCAGCTCGCACGCCAGACGATAGCGACGGGACAATCCGCGCCATAATACGGGGTCAGATCAGTGACGACCTCTTCGAGCAGATGGATCGACAGATGGATCGCGAGCACCGCGCCGGTGGTAGCGAACGCGGCGAGCTTCTCGCCCTCGGGCATCGCGCTGGCGCGGCCCGGCGTGCGCGTCAGCACCACGGTCTGGGCAAGGCCAGGCAATGTCAGCTCGGCCTCGATCGCTGCCGCGGCGGCGGAGAACGAGGGAACGCCGGGCGTGACGGTGACGGGAATGCCGAGCGCACGCAGGCGCCGCAGCTGCTCGCCCATCGCCGACCAGATCGCGAGGTCGCCGGAATGCAAGCGAGCGACGTCCTTGCCTTCCGCATGCGCGGCAGACATCTCCGCGATGATCTCGTCGAGCGACAACGGCGCGGTGTTGACGATGCGCGCGCCGGGCGGGCAATGCGCCAGCACGCCTTCGGGCACAAGCGAGCCGGCATAGAGGCAGACAGGACAGGCCGCGATCAGGTCGCGGCCGCGCAAGGTGAGAAGATCGGGGGCCCCCGGCCCGGCGCCGATGAAGTGCACGGTCATGCGCCGTCTCCTTCCGCGATCGCGGCTGTCGCAGCCCGATCCTGCGAGACGACCCGCGTTGCGATCAAGCGTGCGCGCGGGCCCGCCGCCACGATCGCCGCGGCTTCGGCGACCGATCCGGTGCCGAACTTTTCCGCAACGATTATCGACTGCGTCAGCGTGTCGACCTTCGCAAGCATATCGGCAGGCACCGCCTTGATCGGCACGCCGCATTCCAGCGCGAGCTGCTTCAGTGCCTCCACATCGGCCTTGTCGCTGACGGTTGCCACCGCCGCAAGCCCCTCGGGCCCGCCGGCGGCCAGCAATGCGTCACGCAGCGAAGCCAGCGTGACATCCTTCTTGAATCCGAAGCCGGCGACCTTCATCGGACCGTGCTCCACTGCACGACCGGCCGCACCGCCTCCCAGGACCGGTAGCGGCCGAGGGGCGCGGCATGCGCGATGTCGACCCGCATCAGCGCGCCGCCGTGACGCTGATGCAGCTCGCTCAGCAGCGCCTCCGTCTCCAGCGTGACCGAATGCGCCACCAGCCGAGCAGCCGGCGCAAGGCGGGACCAGATCGCATCGAACATCGCGCGATCAAGACCGCCGCCGATGAAGACCGCATCCGGCACGTCGAGCGCGGCGAGCGCTTCGGGCGCGGTCCCCGTGATGACGGCGATCCGATGCGCAAGTCCGAACGCCGCGGCATTGCTGCGAATATTCGCAGCACGATCCTCGCGCCTCTCGACAGCACTCGCCGTCCCGCCGCACAGCGCCCACTCGACCGAGATCGAGCCCGAGCCGGCCCCGACGTCCCACAGCCGCTCGCCCGGTCGAGGCGCCAGCGCCGAGAGCGCGAGCGCGCGCACCGGGCGTTTGGTGATCTGGCCGTCATGGACGAAGAGATCGTCCGAAAGCCCGGAGCTGCGGGGAATGCCCTGCCCGCCCCTCGCCTCGATCGCCACCGCGAGCAGGTTTGCCGTGACATCACCCGCAAAATTGTCGGCACGATGCTCAGCGACGCTTTCGCGCGGCCCGCCAAGCGCTGCGAGCGTCCAGAAGGACGAGGCGCCCCATCCGCGCGCGCTCAGCCATTGCGCGAGATCGCACGCAGCCTTGCCGTCGCGCACGAGACAAAGGATGCGCGCACCTCGCGCCAGATGCGGCACGAGGCGCTCGAACGGCGCGGCGTGCAGGCCGAGGCAGGCTACGCTTTCCAGATGCCAGCCCAGCCTCGCCGCAGCGAGCGAGAATGTCGACGGCGCCGGGTGCGCGATCCACTCGCCTGCGTCGAGCTTGTCGGCGAGGCTTGCACCCGCGCCGTGCCAGAAGGGATCGCCGGACGCAAGCACCGCCGTCGGCCGGCCACGACAGCCGAGCACGACATGCGCATCGAACGGCACCGGCCACGCACGGCCGCGGCCGCCGACGTCCGCCAGCGCGAGATGGCGTTCACCACCGAAGACGGTTTCGGCCCTCGCAAGCGCCTTTCGGCTTGCCTCGGACAGCCCGGCAAGGCCATCCTCGCCGACACCGATGATCGTCAGCCAGGGATCAGACATGACGCGCGCCCTCATTCTGGGCGGAACGGCCGATGCGAGCGCGCTCGCAGCGGCGATTGCGCAAGCAAGCATCGACGCCGTGTATTCGTATGGCGGCCGCACCCGCGCGCCTGCCGACCAACCGCTGCCGACCCGCATCGGCGGCTTCGGTGGCGTGAGCGGTCTTGTCGATTATATCAGGCGCGAAGGCATCACGCATATCATCGACGCGACGCATCCTTTTGCCGCCGAGATGAGCCGCAATGCGGTCGCCGCGTGCGCCGAAACCGGTACGCCGTTGATCGCGCTCGAACGCATGCCATGGGACAGAACGCAAGGCGACAACTGGATCGAAGTCGCGGACGTCAACGCGGCGGCCGCCGCGCTGCCGGACGCCGCCGCTCGGGTGTTCCTCGCCATCGGCCGCCAGCACATCGCTCCGTTCGCCGGCAAACCGCAGCACACCTACACACTGCGCTTCGTCGATCCCCCCGAAGCGCCCTTGCCCTTCGCCGCGGAGGTGATCGTGTCGCGCGGCCCGTTCACGCTCGCGGGTGAGCTGGAGATGATACGCATGCGAGGCATCGCCTGGATCGTCGCCCGCAATTCCGGCGGTGAAGGTGCACGCGCCAAGATCGACGCGGCCCGCATGCTCGGCGTCCCCGTGATCATGATCTCGCGGCCAAAGCTGCCCGAGCGGCCGCAGGTCGAGAGCGTCACCGACGTGATGCAGTGGCTCGGTCATTCGACCCGCCTCGGCGCATAGACCCAGCGGCCGACGCGGCGCGTCTGCGAGTTGCCGACGATCACCAGCGTGCGCATGTCGGCCATTTCGGGCCGCGCCTCGTTCACCGTGACGGTCTCGATCCTCTCGTCGGCTGCACTGATCGCGCGCGCGAAGATCAGGAGGCGCTCGCCGCAGCCGGCCTCCTTCAGCAGCGCCAGCGCGCGGCCAAAGCCCTCCGGGCGGCTTGCCGAGCGCGGGTTATACATGGCAATCGCGAAATCAGCTTCCGCCGCAAGGCGGAGGCGCTTCTCGATTAGGGGCCAGGGCTTGAGATTGTCGGAGAGATTGATGGCGCAGAAATCGTGGCCGAGGGGCGCGCCGGCGCGCGCAGCGGCTGCCAGCATCGCGGTGATGCCGGGCAGCACGCGGATCGGCAGGTCCTGATATCGCGGCGCCTGTTCGAGCGCCTCGAACACGGCGGATGCCATCGCAAAGACGCCGGGATCGCCGGAGGAGACGACGACGACCTGTCCGCCTTCGGCGGCGAGCCGCAGAGCTTCGCTCGCGCGCTGCAGCTCTTCGCGGTTGTCGGATGGATGCAGCGTCAGACCCGGTCGCGGCGGCACGCGCGAGACGTAGGGCGCATAGCCGAGGATGTCCGTCGCGGTCGCGAGCGCGGCGGTGACCTCGGGCGTCACCAGCGCCTCGCTGCCCGGGCCGAGGCCCGCGATGGTCAGCGTGCCCGTCATTCGGCGGCGTCCAGATGCCGACCCTTGCCGTGCACGAGCACGATCGCAAAGTAAGGACAGTCGGCAGCGTCGATCTCCGCGAGCCGCACGACGCGCTCGCCCGGCATGGTGCCGCGTTCGACCAGCCAGGCGTCGTCGAGCCGGCCGGCGGATGCGAGCGCGCGGCGCACCTTCGCAAGATTGCGGCCGGTCTTCATGACGACGAGCGCATCGGAATCGCGCATGCGGCGTTCGAGCTCGTCTTCGGGAAGCGTGCCCATCAGCACCGTCGTCACGTCGTCGCCGAGCGCGATCGGCCGGCCGACGCCGTTCCAGCAGCCGACCATGCCGGGGATGCCCGCGATCACCTCGATCTCGACCCGGCCCTGCAGGCGCGTGTGCAGATGCATGAAGGATCCGTAGAAGTAGGGATCGCCCTCGCAGAGCACGACGACATCGACGGCGCG
>Ga0209564_1002709_pt1 | contig 13379 bp, 9 predicted proteins | sample AraplaCol_mMF_r2_FD_184272 | JGI IMG/M metagenome (GOLD analysis project Ga0209564, IMG submission 184272) | Arabidopsis root microbial communities from North Carolina, USA - plate scrape MF_Col_mMF_r2 (SPAdes) (version 3) | ecosystem: Host-associated > Plants > Roots > Endosphere | place: USA... | reverse complement strand
CGCGCGTGTCCACGGCGATCACGTCGCCTTCGTAGCGGTTGCCATCGCCATCGCGTTGCGCGACCGACCACAACGACGACCAGGAACCGATGTCGCTCCAGCCGCAACTCACCGGAACCACGGCGGCACGGTCGGTTTTTTCCATCACCGCATAGTCGATCGAGTCGCTCGGGCTCGCGGCGAACGCGTCGTGATCGACACGGGTGAAATCGAGGTCGGCCTTCGCCGCATCCATCGCCGCGCGCGCGGCATCGAGGATGGCCGGCGCGTGGCGGCCCAGTTCGTCCAGGTAGCGCTGCGCGCCGAACAGGAACATGCCCGAATTCCAGGCATAGGTGCCTTCGGCCACATAGCGTTCCGCGGTCTCCTTGTCGGGCTTCTCGACGAAGCGCTCGACGCGGAAACCGCCATCGCCCAGTGCATCGCCACGCAGGATGTAGCCGTAGCCGGTCTCGGCGTACTCGGGACGGATCCCGAAGGTCACCAGCCACCCCTCGAGCGAAAGCCCCGTCGCGGCTTCGACGGCAGCGCGGAAGGCGGCCTCGTCCTCGATCAGGTGGTCGGCGGGCATGACCAGCAGCGTCGCCGCGCTGTCGCGCGCGAGGGCATGCAGCGCGGCGATGGCGATGGCCGGCGCGGTACTGCGCGCGGTGGGCTCCAGCAGGATTCCGCCGCTGGCGATGTCGACCGCCTGCAACTGCTCGCCGACCATGAAGCGATGGTCTTCGGCGCAGACCGTGATGGGCGGCTGCGCACCCGGTAGCTTGCTCGCCCGCAGGACGGTTTCCTGGTACAGCGAATGGTCCCCCACGAGGGCGAGGAACTGCTTGGGCTGGTTCTGCCGGGACAGGGGCCACAGCCGCGTGCCGCTGCCGCCGCTGAGAATGACCGGATGAAGCATTTGGACTCCGCCTTTGGGGGAACGAGCTTGTTGGAACGAGCGCGCTGAAGGTTAACGGATCGGGCCCGTCCCACCGAACAGGGCGCTCCAGATCATGAACGGATTAAGGCGGCGCCCCCGTCCGCGCCGGTGGCCATGAACCGGTTCCATCCGCCTGCGTAGGGATGCCCTACTCGGCTAGAATCGGCGGTTCTCGGCCCGTTTCCGGCCGCGCAACCCATAGGAACCCCCGCACGATGAAGATCCTCGTCGGCTACAAGCGCGTGGTGGACTTCAATGTCCGCATCCAGGTCAAGCCGGACGGGTCCGGCGTGGTCACCGACGGCGTCAAGCTGTCGGCCAACCCGTTCGACGAGATCGCCCTGGAAGAGGCCCTGCGCCTTCGCGACAAGGGCATCGCGACCGAGGTCGTGGTCGCCACGATCGCCCCGGCCGACGCCCAGGCGCACCTGCGCAACGGCCTGGCCATGGGCGCCAACCGCGCGATCCATGTCGTGTCCGACCAGCCGATCCAGCCGCTGACCGCTGCCCGCACCCTGCTCAAGCTGATCGAGAAGGAACAGCCGGACCTGGTGATCCTGGGCAAGCAGGCCATCGACGACGACGCCAACCAGACCGGCCAGATGCTGGCCACGCTGTGGGGCCGCCCACAGGCGACGTTCGCCTCGAAGCTGGAAGTCGAAGGCGGCAGGGCCACGGTCACGCGCGAAGTCGACGCGGGCCTGGAGACGCTGGAAGTCGATCTGCCTGCGGTCGTCACCACCGACCTGCGCCTGAACGAGCCGCGCTTCATCAAGCTGCCGGACATCATGAAGGCCAAGAGCAAGCCGCTGGAGTCGATTGCGTTCGCCGACCTCGGCGTGGACACCGGCGACACGCTCAAGACCACGCATTACGCCGCGCCGGCCAAGCGCACCAAGGGCGTGATGGTGAAGGACGCGGCCGAACTGGTCGCCGCACTCAAGCAGAAGGGGCTCCTGTAATGAGCAAGGTTCTGATCGTCGCCGAACACCTCGACGGCAAGCTCAACGCCTCCACCGCCAAGTGCGTCTCCGCCGCGCAGGCGCTGAAGCCGGAGTCCATCGACATCGTGGTGCTGGCCGCCGATCCGGCTGCCGTCGCTGCCGCCGCCGCGCAGATCGCCGGCGTCGGCAAGGTGCTGACCGTCGCCAATGCCGCCAATGCCAACGCGATCGCGCAGGTGCTGGCACCGCAGGTGGCCAAGGTCGCCGCCGGTTACAGCCACGTCTTCGGCCCGAGCACCACCTTCGGCAAGGACCTGATGCCGTGCGTCGCCGCGTTGCTGGGTGTCGCGCAGGTCTCCGACGTCATGGCCGTGGAAAGCAGCCACACCTTCAAGCGTCCGATCTACGCCGGCAACGCCATCATCACCGTCGAAGCGCCGGCCGATCACACCGTCGTCGCCACGGTGCGCACGGCCTCGTGGCCGGAAGCGGCCAAGGGCGGCAGCGCGGCGGTCGAAGCCGCGTCCGTCGATGCCGCCCTGCCCTCGCACACGCGCTTCGTCGGCCTTGCCGCCGGCAAGTCGGACCGCCCTGACCTGCAGAGCGCCAAGCGTGTCGTCTCCGGCGGCCGCGGCGTCGGTTCGGCCGAGAACTTCAAGGTGATCTACGCGCTGGCCGACAAGCTCGGCGCCGCGGTCGGTGCCTCGCGCGCCGCTGTCGACGCGGGTTACGTGCCCAACGAACTGCAGGTCGGCCAGACCGGCAAGATCATCGCTCCGGAACTCTACGTCGCCGTCGGCATCTCCGGCGCGATCCAGCACCTGACCGGCATCAAGGACGCCGGCACGATCGTCGCGATCAACAAGGACGGCGATGCGCCGATCTTCGAGATCGCGGATATCGGGCTGGTGGGGGATTTGTTCCAGTTGTTGCCGGAACTCGAAAAGGCGATCTGAGAAGAGGACTGCATGCGCGTTTTAGTTACAGGCGGAACGGGCTTCATCGGATCACATACCTGCGTCGAACTCATCCAGCGTGGCCATGAGGTTGTGATCTACGACAACCTCAGCAACAGCCGCCACGATGTGGTGGATCGCATCGCGCGTATCGCGGGCACCATCCCTGTGTTCATCGAGGGTGACGTACGCGATAGCGCGAAGCTGCAGGATGCGCTGACGCAGTACGACGTCGAGGCCGTCATCCATTTCGCTGCGCTGAAGGCTGTTGGCGAATCCTGGCAGAAGCCGCTCGAGTACTTCGACAACAACATCACCGGGTCGCTGAGACTGGTGGAGGCGACGCTTGCCGCCGGTGTCGAGCACTTCGTGTTCAGCTCCTCTGCAACGGTGTATGGCGAACCCGACAGCTGCCCGATCACGGAGTCGGCTGCTACGCGCGTCACGAATCCATATGGCCGTACCAAACTGGTGGTCGAGGAATTGCTTTCCGATGTCGCCGAATCGAACCCCTCGTTCCACGTCGCGTCGCTACGTTATTTCAATCCGGTCGGCGCGCACGAGAGCGGATTGATCGGCGAAGACCCGAACGGCATTCCCAACAACCTGATGCCCTACATCGCGCAGGTCGCCGCCGGCGAGCGAGCGCTCCTTCAGGTCTTTGGCAACGACTACCCCACACCGGATGGCACCGGGGTACGGGATTACATCCACGTTGTGGATCTGGCCCGGGCCCACGTGGACGCCCTGTCTTTTCTCCGCGAACAACGGCGCAGCTTCACGGTGAACCTTGGAACTGGACGTGGCTATAGCGTTCTCGAGGTAATCCGCGCTTTCGAGGCGGCTAGTGGCCAGCCGGTTCCATTCAAGGTCGTGCCGCGCCGCACCGGAGACGTCTCCAGTTGTTATGCCGACCCCTCACTTGCCACGCGCCTGCTGGGTTGGCGCGCACAGTACGACCTCGACCGGATGTGCGAAGACGCCTGGCGATGGCAATCGAAGGCCCGGGCTCACGACAACGTTGAAGTCTAGACGCATCCCTCATGCCCAGCGCCGTTGTCCATCCGGACGTGTCCGTGGTTATCACCTTTCATCGGGAAGGCCTGCTGGCACACAAGAGCCTGCTCTCTCTTTCGCGTTGCCGTGCGGCCGCGGAACGAGCCGGCGTGGGCATCGAAATCGTTGCCACACTGGACCGGGCAGACGCCGAAACCCAGCGGATAGTGCGTGATTTCGACGCGGCCGGTAAGCCAGACGTTCTGTTGGCCGTCGATGTAGGCGACCTGGGAGAGTCGCGGAACAATGCGATAGCCCACGCTTCGGGAGAATGGGTGCTTATCTGCGACGGCGACGACTACCTGTCAGAGGACTTCATCGTTCGCTGCGTCCAGTCGGCAGGTAAGTATGATGAAAGGACGATCCTGCATCCGGAACTGATCGTAATGTTCGACGGTTGGGCCGCCATCAGCTGGCAGCCCGAGGACAACGATCCTGCCTTTCATGCCGACTGCATGCTGGTATGCAATCCTTGGAACTCGTGCAGCTTCGCACGACGCACCACTTACACAGACGTAAAGTATGTGCGCGCGAGGCCGGGCGAGAGTGGATTCGGGTACGAAGATTGGCATTGGAATTGCGAAACGCACGCCCAAGGCTATTCGCATCGTATCGCCAGTGGCACCGTCCACTACGTGCGGAAGAAATCTCACGGCTCGCTTAATCAGGCGCACGCTGACGGACACGCGTTGATACATCGCACGAAACTGTTCGACATCGCGCCGTGAAGACAATTCTTGGACGACTCTACAGAATTGCAGAGCGGTGGCTGCTGAGCCGCCTTCCCGATGCGTGGCAGGTCGCTAGCGCCGCATTTGCTTTGCGTATTGCACGTCGAGTGTTTCCGCAGCGCTCCTGGCCGGAGTTCATCGAACCCGCCTCCGCACGCAGACTTCCTCGCGTGGTGCCGCGTTCGCTGCACACCCTTCCGAAATGGGCCCGCCAGGACATGGACGATCTTGCGCGACGCGTTGACCCGTTACTGACGCCGGCGCTGTATATCGCAGGAAATCATGAACTCTATGCGCCACCGATTCATTGGCAGGACGCTGGCGCCACATATCGCAGGTTGAGTTCCCGTCTGCGCGGCCATTACGACACAGTGTTAGTCGTCCCTTGGCTCAAGCGCGGCGGGGCGGATCTTGGCGCACTTCACCACGCACGGGCCTGCCATGAGGTCTTTGGCCAGCGGACACTTGTGATCGCTACTGAACCGTCCGACTCACCGTGGGCCGCGCGGCTGCCCGATGGCGTGGAGTTCCTCGAAGCGGGCGAGGAACTCGCCCGGCTCAGTGCGGGAAACGCCGAACCCGAAACAGTACTGGCGCGCCTGCTCATACAACTGCGTCCGCAGCGCGTCCATTTCATAGGCTCGCACACCGGATGGCGCACCTTGGTGCGCCATGGGCATGCGCTCAGCAGCTCAGCCGACCTCTATGCTTCTCTCTATTGCGACGATCGGAACAAGGACGGCTATCGCGATGGCCCCGCAGTTCGCTACCTGAGCAGCGCAGCCGGTTACCTCAAGGGTGTGATCACCGATAACACCGTTTCACCTCGCGAGTGGATCGGCACTTTGGGTGTGGACCCAGCGTTGTTTCACGTCGTGCATTTCCCGGCACCGGAGTCAGCTTCGCCGACGATCCAACGACTCACCAGGCAACGGCTCCTATGGGCAAGCCGTATGGACGTGCAGAAGCGTCCGGAGCTCTTGGCCAAACTGGTGACTGCGTTGCCGGACTATCACTGGGATATCTACGGAAGCCAGGTCGTGCCAGGGCATGGTGGGGACGCGAGCAATCTTGGGAGCTTCCCAAACGTGACGTTGCATGGGCCCTACGACGATTTCATGCAGATCATCGACCCCGCTCATCTGGCATTCGTATACACAAGCGCGTGGGATGGCTTGCCGAACGTCCTGCTGGAAGCTGCGGCTGCCGGTCTGCCTGTCGTCGCACCCCACGTCGGCGGAATCAGCGACCTGATCCCGGCGGATTTGCTGATCCGCCCCGACGACGACGTTGAAAGATTCGTACAAGCCATTCGTTCGCTCAGCGACGAGCAGGCACGCGAGGAGTGCATTAGACGCCAAAGCGAACGGCTCGCCGACTTCACCTGGCGAGCGTTCGTGGACCGTTTGCGTAACGTGCCGGGCTACGCTGGCTGAGCCAGAAACTTCCGCCTTGACCGCCGCAATCAGCGACGCCGCGCACGCGTGAGAAGCCGGCCGATGGCGGACCTCCAGCGTTGCGGAATCGGCATCTTCTGACCGGAAAGCTGTAGAACCCTGTAAACCCCGACCTTTCCCTCAACGTCGAAGCGACCGGAGCCAAGGAAACGGGTAACAACTCGCACCGGGCGCGTCCACCGCCATGATCGGCTGCTCATGACGATCCGCAACTGATCCGAAAGTTGAGCGTCGCGCAGAACGAGTACTTCGTTGCTGGCCTGAAGCGTCATGAGTTGGTCGTGGTACTGACGAGCTTCGCTTCCGACAGCAGTCAGTTGCTCGCCATACGCCTCGACGCGAAGCTCACTCGCCTCGAGCATCTCCCTGCTTTGCATTGCTTCCTGCCGGGACGATGCCCAACCGGCCTCCGCTTCGTTAAGTCGCCCTCGCAGGTCATGGCATTGCGTTCCCAACTCGGAAAGCTGATCGATAGCGGCGTTGAGGCGCGATGACAGGTGCGTACCGTGCAGCTCCGACAACTCAAGCTGCCGATTCAGCCCGTCGAGCTGGGCATTGAGACCTTCAACCTCACCGCCGAGACCCTCGATCTGGCGGTTCAGCCCTTCGATCTGTCCGTTCAAGCCCTCGACCTGGAGATGCAAGCCATCGACCTGGCGATCGAGATCGGTAGCATGCCGATGCATCTGACGGTTCGCGCTCCAGACCTCATCCAGGCGCTCGGCCAGGCGCGGCTCGCCCTTGAAGTGGAAAACCCTTGCCGCGGGCTCTTCGGCGTCGGAGCTAGTCAACATCGACTGCGTGCCAGAACTTTCCGCCTCGAGGACGCTCGACAGCCGCTCCAGCCACTGCTGCCTGGCGTGCAGATTATCGCTGTGATCGGGCAAGGGCATGGTGTCCAGGAACGTCTCGAAGTCCGAGTCAATTCCGAGCGCCTTACGCTTCTGCTGATAGTACTCGTTGCTGCCCCTGAGCCAGCAGGGAATGCCTGCCAACTGCAGCCACAACGTCACGTGGTAAGAGCTGGAGTAACCGAATCGCCCTCGCAAACGGTATGAGCCACTCGCGCTTTCGTCCTTGATTGTCGCGACGAGCATGCATGTATCGAAATTGGAGAACGGAAAGGCAGTCTCGAGCCGCTTGACCGATTCAAGCGTATCGATCACGTCTTCACGCGCATCCTGGAAGGCCTGAAGGAGCAGCAGCGGCTCTTTGGGTCCAAGTTGGTTCGCGACGAGTCCAAGATGCGCCTGTATCTCGCCTAGCGCCTCATTATTGCCCGTGTATCCCGACGTATTGAGGTGGACGAATGCGCCATCCCCCTTTTCCAGGCCGCACTTCTCGCCGAAGGAGTACAACAGCTCGGTTGCATCGTCGAAGGAAAACTCCGCATTCACGCCGTGAGCGTTCACGCGACTCAAGGAATCGTGGTCGCGCACACCCACGATCTTCGGCACGAACCGGGACACGTGTTCGGCGAATCTCGATTCATATCCTTCCGATACCTGCTGGCCCGAGATTACATACGGGACGCCGGGCAACCGCTCGAGAAAGAACTCGGCAACGGAGAGGACGAAATCGCCCCACATCTTGTTCAGAAAGCCGCCGCCGTAGAGCTGGATGCAGGCGACGTTGCGCACCGCGTGCAACTTCTGAAGCCCGAGCTGCTCTACGGTCTGCGCATCCAATGGGCCCGTGGACACGAACAGCAATGCATCGACCCCGTACCCTTTACGGAGAGCCGACACACTTACATGCCTGGAGATGGCATCCACGGTCAGGATGGAAGCAACGCTCACTCCGGCAGCCTTGAACCTCGACGCCGCGCCCATGTGCTGTAGAACATCGCCGAAATTGCCATAGCCGAAATCGCTGCCCAGAAGGACAGCCTTGGAGCGCGCACTTTCCAGAACCTCCTGGCTCTGGGCATCTGCGTAAAGATAAAGGCGCATCTGCTTCAGGCCACCTTTCGGGCATTCGCCTGATCGAGCTCGAGCACCTCAGCCACACGAGCCGAGAACGCATCGGAACCATGACGATCGGAGATCAGGCGCTGGCCTCTGGTGGACATGTCGCGCGCCACCGGCCAATCCCTGTACAGCGCAAGCACGGCATCAACATATCGATGGATCAGGGCGTCATCGTCCTCTCCATCCACCAGCCAGCCGGTTTCCCCATCGATCACTACTTCCCTGATGCCTCCAACATCGGGCGCGATCACAGGCAGTCCGGACGACAACGCTTCCAGGAGAATGTTTGGAAGCCCGTCGTGAGAGCTCGTGTACAAGAACGCGTCGAACTCGCCAACCGGCAGTTCCGAGAAGGAGGAGAATCCACCTCTGTAGCGAACGGACGAAGTGGCGCCGAAGACCGCTTCCGGCGAAACGTCCACATCGGGAAGTCCATACGCATCGATGGAAACATCGACGCCAACCGCATGAAGCTCTTCTGCGATCCTCGCGACCAACTCAGGCCGCTTCTCGGGCGCTACACGCGACGCCCATAGAAGGCGCCGACGCGGCGGTCGGCGATCGTCGCGCTGATCGCCGTGTAGATCGCATCGCGCGTAAATGGTCTCGTACTTTCCCTGCAACGTCCCCAGGAACCTCTCGTCGCTATCCGCTATCGCGTTGCAATCGTTGATCACTTTCCAACAGCCGCTGATGTGGCGGCGCATCGTGTTGATGCCCCACGGCCCCCGAAGCGAAGCGCCCTTCCAGCGATACGTACCGTCGCTGAAACGGTAGTAGACCGTCTTGAAGTTCTTCATGAGCACGGGGCCATACGTATCCAGCATGCGGTGCGCGAACACCGACGACTTGACGTGCAGACGCGCTTCCTCGGTACCGATGGCCAGCATCGCACGCACGAGCATCGCGTCTCGGTCCAGGGTGGTAAGCGAGGGGAAGGAGTTGTAGATATCGATGAAGACCGTGTGCCTGGGCAGCTCGCTCACCCATTCATGGCGGTGAGCAGCTTCGCCGGCGATCACCAGGATCCGCGCAGCGGAATCCAGTGCGGAGATCTCACCCAGCACCTGCAGAATGTACTTCTCCGCCCCGCCCGGCTTCAGCCAGGGCACCAAAACGATGTCGGTGAACTTCCTGCTCCCCAGTAAACGGAACAGGTTCTCCAATTGGACACCCCAATGACGCGAGTCCCACGGGATGGGGCTGTAGCTGCCGGCCGTTTCGACACGGTGCGGCTCGATCTCGGGCTCCAACTCAATGGCGTCCCAAAGAAACCCCATAAGCTTCTCCGACTCCATGAAGCTTTCGGTGTTGTTGCGATCGAACAACTCGCGGCGCCTGCGCATGAAACCATCCCAGTCGCCAACGCGCTTTCGACTGGCACGCATGTCCGCGAGGAACGTATCCACTTCGAAAAGCTTGCTGTGAGGAATGAGCCGGACGGACGCCGCATTAGCCTGCCTCAACAGGCTTCCGGGTCGCTGCCGGTAAAAGAACACGGTGTCCGGAGCCACTGCCATGTCATACCCCATGGCGCGCAGTTCACAGTTGAAGAACCAGTCCTCGTAAGCGAACCCCGAGGTGACACGAAGGTCGCCGTAATGCAAGGAATCGAATACGGATCTGTTGATGAATATCCGCGAGACATACGGATGCTGGAATGCGAAGTCGGCGGCGGTCAGGCGATCCGACCCGACGTAACGGACGTTGTGGTACTGCTCGCCAAACGCGCAAAGGTACTCGACGAATACCGCGACTTTCGGGTGTGGGTGCTGGCGCGCCGTTTCGAGCAGTGCGGTGATGCAGTTGGACGACATCAGATCGTCCGCATCAGAGGTCCAAACGTACTCTCCTCGGGCCCTTTCGATGCCCGCATTACGGGCGAGGCCAAGTGAGCCTACGTCCACCTCCACTTCCTGGATGTTGCAGAAGGCGCTCAGGTCGTATGACCGGAACACCTGGCGGGTTTCGTCGTCAGCTCTATCGAATACGGCCACGAGCTCAACGACGATACCGCTCTCGGCCGCTTCCTTCGCGCACGCCTGCAAGGAGCGCAAGGTTGGCGCAAGCAACAGGGCCTCGCGATGCATGTTAAGAACAACACTGACATCGATAGCGCTCATTGGAACGTCACCTGGAAGGGCATCTTGAACTTAAACCACATCGGATTATCGAGATCGGCCAACACGTCGAAGACCAGCGCCAACTCGTCGGCGTAGATCACGACGCTATCGCTGCGGTCCCATTTGCTCACTTGGTTGATACGAATCGCGCAGCTGTACGACTGCCCACCTCTCAGCTGCATTCGCGAAGCGAAGCGGACCTGGACGAGCTGGCCCGCGCGAACATCCATACTCTTGCGGGAACTATTGAAAATACTCTCGCCCGTCAGGTCCTGCCCAAACTGATCCTTGATCAGGAAGCCCACGCTCACGTTCTTGAGGGTCTGATGGAACCGGACATCGACCGCCAGGCTGAAGTCCTCTCCCTGATCGACTTTCACCGTTTGACGCCCCTGGGAGTCGAGCAGGCAGATGTTCTCGACCTTCAGCACGGAGCCGTCGTTGGGCACGGGCGAAGTTACATCGGCGACGGCGTCGACCTTCGAATCTGCGACGCGTTCGGACAGCTCGCCCTCGAAAGGTTCGCCGTGATCTTCGGCGCCAGGCTGCGAGTCCAGGATGATTCGGTTGTGCTCGATGAAAACATCATTCATGTAGGCGTTGGTGACTTCCGTGACCGAGCCATGCATCTTGACCGCACCGGCCTCGATCCAGATCGCCTCGTCACACAGCGCACGCACCGCGTCGATTGAGTGGCTCACGAACAGCACCGTGCAACCGCTCTCCATGAGCTTGCGCATCCGCGCCATGCTCTTGTGCTGGAACCACGCGTCTCCGACGCTCAACGTCTCATCCACGATGAGGATGTTGGGCTCGACGTGGATCGCGACCGAGAACGCCAAGCGAGCGAACATACCGCTCGAGTATGTTTTGACCGGCTGGTGCACGTGATCGCCGATGTCGGCGAAGGCGATGATGTCGGCGAGCTTCTCGTCGACTTCTGCTCGTTCCAGGCCGAGGAGCTGAGCGTTCATGTAAATGTTCTCGATCCCGGTGAACTCGGGGTTGAACCCTGAGCCGAGCTCGAGTAGCGCAGCCACCTTGCCTTCGATCCTCACATCTCCATGCGTGGGCGCCAAGGTGCCGCAGATGATCTGGAGAAGCGTGGACTTGCCTGCGCCGTTCTTGCCGAGGATTCCATAAACCTTTCCGCGCGGAATCGAAAAGCTGATGTCGCGTAAAGCCCAGAACTCCTTGTAGAAGCTCTTGCCGATGCGTCCGAGGAGCATTTGCAGCAGACGCTCATGAGGCTTCTCGTAGATCTGATAGCACTTCCCTACGCCTCTGATTTCGATCGCGGTTTCAGATGACATCAGCAAAGCCCTTCCTGGTCTTCTGGAACCATGCGAATCCCAGCGTTGCAACAACACACGAAATGAGCAGCGCCTTCAGCCACGGCTCCCAATGCATTCCCTTGTTCCAGACCAGCAGATCCCGTGCCTGTTCGACGAAGTAGGTTATCGGACTCAGGTGCAGATACCCCCGGAACTCCTCAGGCAACGCCACCACCGGATAGAAGATCGGTGACATGAACATAAGAATTGTGGTGATGACGCCTATGACCTGCCCAACGTCGCGGAGAAATACCCCCAGCGACGCAAGAAACCACGACAGGCCGGTGCTCAGGATTGCCAGAGGAAGGACCGCGACCGGTAGCCATAGGGCGCCGAGCGGCGGAATGCCGAATATGACCAGATAGAACGAGAGCCATACAAGGATGTTCACAAGGAAATGAAAGGAGGCCGATCCCAATGAGACGACAGGCAGTATCTCAAGCGGAAAGATCACCTTCTTGACGTAGTTCGGGTTCGAAAGGACCAGACTCGGCGCGCGGGAAATGCACTCGGAGAAAAGGTTGAAGACCATCAACCCCACGAAGAGCACGATCGCGAATTCGGTCTTGGAGTCCGTGCCGCCCGCCCAGCGCGCCTTGAAGACGACACTGAACACAAAGGTATAGACGATCAGCATCAAGACCGGAGTAAAGAAGGACCAAAGCAGTCCCATGACCGAGCCGCGATAGCGCCCGATGACGTCCCGCCTGATCATTTCCAGGATCAGGCGGCGGTGTTTCGTTACTGAACGCAAGGCGGCAAAAGGGCTCAAAGGATGAGCAGCATGCGGATCCACTATTTCACGTCCTGACAATCTGTTGAATTTTGGAGCGGCCGGCTGCCGCATCAGTTATCGGCGAGAGCATTGGCCAACTCTGCCCGCAAATCCGCTAGATCTTCCACGCCCACCGACAACCTCACCAGATTGTCCGCAATCCCCAGCGCCGCACGACGCTCAGCCGGCACCGACGCATGCGTCATGATCGCCGGGTGGTTGATCAGGCTTTCCACGCCACCAAGCGATTCGGCGATGGTGAAGTATTCGCAGCGCTCCATCATGCGACGCGCGGCGGCTTCGCCACCCTTGACGTAGATGCTGATCATGCCGCCGAAGCCGTGCATCTGGCGCTTGGCCAGTTCGTGCTGCGGGTGCGACTTCAGGCCGGGGTAGATGACCTTCTCGATCTGCGGGTGCGCTTCAAGCCACTCGGCCAGCGCCTGCGCGTTCTCGCAATGCGCCTTCATGCGCAGGTGCAGCGTCTTCAGGCCGCGCAGCGCGAGGAAGCTGTCGAACGGGCCCTGCACGCCGCCGATGGCGTTCTGCAGGAACGCCATGCGATCGGCGATGTCGGCGTCGTCGCCGACCACCGCCATGCCGCCGACGATGTCGGAATGCCCGTTGAGGTACTTCGTCGCCGAATGCATGACGATGTGCGCGCCCAGCTCGAGCGGGCGCTGCAGGATCGGCGAGGAGAAGGTGTTGTCGACCACGACGATCAGGCCGCGCTTGCGGGCGATCGTCGCGATCTGTTCGATGTCGACCAGCTTGAGCAGCGGATTGGTCGGGGTTTCGATCCAGACCATCTTCGTCTCGGGCCGGATCGCGGCCTCGAACGCAGCGGCATCGCTCAGGTCGACCCAACTGAAATCCAGGCCGGCGGAGCGGCGACGCACGCGCTCGAACAAACGGTAGGTGCCGCCGTAGACGTCGTCCATCGCGACGACGTGGCTGCCCGAATCGAGCAGTTCCAGGATCGTCGAGGTCGCGGCCAGGCCCGATGCGAAGGCGAAACCGCGCGTGCCGCCTTCAAGTCCGGCGACGCAGCGCTCGTAGGCGAAACGGGTCGGGTTGTGACTGCGCGAATACTCGAACCCCTGGTGCACGC
>Ga0209564_1002707_pt1 | contig 13381 bp, 6 predicted proteins | sample AraplaCol_mMF_r2_FD_184272 | JGI IMG/M metagenome (GOLD analysis project Ga0209564, IMG submission 184272) | Arabidopsis root microbial communities from North Carolina, USA - plate scrape MF_Col_mMF_r2 (SPAdes) (version 3) | ecosystem: Host-associated > Plants > Roots > Endosphere | place: USA... | reverse complement strand
TCAGCCTGATCTCAAACCGATTGATGTGGGCGCTTACCAGCTACAAGCCCTTACAAGCACACATCTGTATGCACCCGATGGTACAGCTACCGTTATGCAAACGGTAAAGATCTTCTCCATTGTAGCCGTATTCATTTTACTGATCGCATGCATCAATTATGTGAACCTGTCCACTGCAAGGGCAGTGCTCCGTTCCAGGGAAGTAAGCATACGCAAGATCATCGGCGCTGCAAGGCGGCAGCTGATGATTCAGTTCGTTATAGAGACCATGCTTTATTTTACCATTGCCCTCTGCCTGGCATTCGGGTTAATGGCCTTGCTGATGCCGCTGTATAACAACATCTCTGGCAAGCAGATCCATCTCAACCTGGCAGATCCCCGCTTGTGGACGGTAATAGGTGCAACGGTGACGCTTACGCTGATCGCCTCCAGCGCCTATCCTGCCCTGCTCCTCTCCTCCTTTAAACCGCTGATGGCGCTTAAAGGGAAACTGTATTTTGGCGTTGGCGGCACTGCCTTTCGCAAAATACTGGTGGTTTGCCAGTTCGCATTCTCCGCTGCCCTGATCATCGGCACACTGGTGATTAACCGGCAGCTGAATTTTATCCGCAAGAAGGAACTGGGCTATGACAAGTCGCATGTATTTACACTGAACATGCGAAATATGAATACGCATTATGACGCTGTAAAAGCAGAGCTGATGAAAGAACCCGCCATCACCGGGGTCACTGCTGCCACTGGCAATATTATCAATGTACCGGGCGCTACACTGGATATCAACTGGGATGGAAAAGATCCGGATATGAGCTACTTCATCCATGCGACAGGTATAGACAAAGACTTCTTTCCTTTCTTCCGTTTAAAGATGGCAACCGGGCAAAATTTCACGGGATCAGCGGCTGACTCGGCCCATTTCATTCTTAATGAAACGGCCGTTAAAGAAGCAGGTATAAAAGATCCCATTGGCAAACGCATCACCTTTAGCGGTACTACAGGCACTATTATAGGCATAGCAAAAGATTTTCATTTCATGTCATTGCGGATGAAGATTCAGCCTTTTATTTTCTACTACCAGCCGGAGAGCAATCGCCTGCTGGTGAGAACAAGCGGACGTAATGCCCCACAGGCCATTAAAGCAGTAGAAAAAGTATGGCAGCAGTACAATGCAGGCTTCCCGATGCAATATACGTTCCTGGATGAAAGCTATGATAAGCTCTACCGCTCCGAAGCACGTACCGGAAAGCTGTTTGACCTGTTCACCATTATTGCCATCTTTATTTCATGTCTTGGCCTTTTCGGATTATCTACTTACGCCGCACATGCCAAAGTAAAAGAGATCGGCATCAGGAAAGTGCTGGGGGCCAGTGTGATGAATATCACTGCTATGCTTTCAAAAGATTTTCTGGCGCTGGTAATGCTGGCGGTAATGATTGCCGTACCAATGGCCTGGTGGGCCATGCACGCCTGGCTGAATGATTTTGCCTACACGGGCAATATCCAGTGGTGGTGGATCTTTGCCATCACTGGCATCAGCACGCTGGGGGTTACTATATTGACGGTAAGTTTCCAATCAGTCAGGGCAGCACTGGCTAATCCAATAACGAGTTTAAAAGCAGAGTAGCCATTTAATCAACAGCACATATCTACACGATGTGATAAGGGCAGGAGTAATTCCCGCCCTTTTACATTCCATGACCTTTATAATCTTCTCCATCTTTGATATAAAATTCACCTCTCCCTTCCTTTACACGTTATTTTATCTATTTTGTTTCTGGCCCTATTTAACCCGCATGCTATGAAACCCTATTGGCGTTAATCCGGCATTTATCTTTTCACGTTTTAAAAATTCTACGTATGAAAACTCGCATCCGCATTTTATGCACATGGCTGCTATTGCTCCCATCGATCCTGCTGCAGGCAATACCCTGGCAGTCTTCCCAGCAAGTGGAAGTCAGCGGGCAGGTAAAAGACAGTAAAGGCAATCCACTGCCCGGCGTTACCGTTACCCTGACAAACGGTGAACGGAAAACAGGCACACAAACAGACCCCAGCGGCCGCTTCCATATCAGCGCGCCAACCAATGCTACCCTGCAGTTCTCATTTGTAGGCTACAAACCAGTCAGCATTCCGCTGAACGGCCGGAAGCAGATCAGTGTTACGCTGACAGAAACAGCCACCGAACTAACGGATGTTGTGGTGGTAGGTTACGGCACGCAGAAAAAGGTGAACCTCACCGGTGCTGTAGTTACTGCTACCGCTGAAGAGCTGAACAAACGGGTGGTTACCAATCCTGCATCGCTTTTGCAGGGCAGGCTGCCCGGACTGAACGTGGTGGAAGGATCCGGCGAACCGGGTAATGAAGCAATCGCCCTCCGCGTAAGAGGCGTAGGCACTTTCAGCGGCGCTGGCAATGATCCGCTGGTGATCATCGATGGTATACCGGGTAACCTGGGCGCCATCAACCCGAATGATATCGGCTCCGTTTCAGTGCTGAAAGACGCTGCCTCCGCTGCCATTTATGGAGCGCGTGCAGCCAATGGCGTTATACTGGTCACTACCAAGAAAGGTGCAAAAGAAGGCCTTCACCTGGAGTACAGCTATAACCTGGGTATTACCTCCGCCACACGCCTGCCCTCCCTGATCACCAACTCTGTTGAATACATGGAGCTGTACAACCAGGCGCTGCAACATTCCGGACAGGCAAAAGCCTATCCCGATGACTTTATCAACCTGTACCGCAACGCTACGGATAAAGTAAAATATCCTGACGTAAACTGGCTGGATATCATTTTCCGCACGGTGTACACCCATAACCATTACCTGAACGTGAGCGGCGGCAGGAATGGCACTACCTATAATGTAGGCCTTGGATATATCGATCAGCCGGGCACCATGAAAGGTTTTGAATTTAAAAAGTACACGCTGCAATTCAACCTCAATTCTGAAGTGAACAAACGGCTCACCTTCGGTGCCAACGTTAATTTTAACTATGGCGACCGCAGGTTCCCAAGGCAGGGTAGCCAGGATCAGTTCCTCGCCACGCTTTCACAGGCGCCTATGTATGGGCCTATTGTGCCGGATGGCAGCGGACATTATACCTATCGCGGAGACCCTTATGTATATCACAACAAGAACCCCGTCGCAATTGCAGACAATGTACAGGCTACCGACCGTTCCTATTATGTACAAAGCAACCTCTTTGTGAACGTTAAACTCCTGGATGGCCTTAGCTGGGAAACCAGGGGCGGATTCAACTTCAGCTTCCAGCAGATCAAAGATTTCCGGCCCGTAGTGCCGCAGTACGACTGGTTCACCGGCGCCTTCGCCACTTACCTGGACGTAGGTGAAAAAGGCCTGCAGGTCACCAACGGCAATACCATCTACCCCGTTGTTTATACCCAGCTCACTTATGATAAACAACTGGGAAGCCACCACATCAAACTATTAGGTGGCGCACAGCAAGAATATTATAAAGAAGACAGCCTGGCCGGTTATCGCCGCGACTTCCCCGGTACCACCTTACGTGAGCTGGAAGCAGGCGGAACAGATGGTCAGCGTACCGGCGGCACGGCTTATGAATGGGCGCTGCGCTCCTTTTATGGCCGCGTTAACTACGACTATAAAGACAAATATCTCTTTGAGGCCAACATGCGTTACGATGGCTCTTCCCGCTTTGCCAACGATACCCGCTGGGGCTTCTTCCCCTCCTTCTCCGCGGGCTGGCGTGTGGCGCAGGAACCCTTCCTCAAATCCGCTTCCTGGTTGAACGATCTGAAGCTGCGGGCCTCCTGGGGTAAACTGGGCAACCAGAACATCGGCAACTATCCTTATCAGAATGTGCTGAAGCTGGGCGCCAACTATCCGCTGGATAACAGCGCCGTATACCTGGGCACACAACGCCAGGCCCTGGTAGATCAGAACATCCGCTGGGAAACCACCCGCGTCTTCGACATCGGTGTAGATTTTACCGTGCTTGATAACCGCCTTACATTCAATGCCGACTGGTACGATAAGAAAACCTATGACATCCTGCGCACCGCACAGGTGCCCGGCTGGATAGGCCTGAACGGTCCCGTTATTAACGGTGGCACCATGCATAATACCGGTTGGGAATTCGGCCTCCGCTACCAGGATAAGATAGGTGAACTGGAATATGGCATCGGCGCTAATTTCCAGACCTTCCGGAATAAGCTCACCAAATTCGGCGCGAGAGAAATCGGCGGCAACAATATCCGCGAAGAAGGTCATCCTTACAATACTTTCTATATCTACGATGTAGTGGGCATCTTTCAGTCGCAGGAAGAGATACAAAGCTCGCCCACCCAACCATTCAATCCTAAACCCGGTGATTTGAAATACCGTGATGTGAACGGCGATAAGGTGATCGACTCCAAAGACCGCACCTATGCGGATGGCGCTTATCCTGACTTCACCTATTCGCTGAACCTGAACGGAGCCTGGAAGAATTTCGATCTCTCTGCATTCTTCTATGGTGTGCAGGGACAGAAATTCTACGTCACCGGCTGGGGCATAGAGCCTTTTGCACAGTCTACACCGCCCACTACAGAATGGAGGAATGCCTGGACACCGCAAAACACCAGCGCCAGCCTTCCGGCTATCTACGTACAGGGATACGGGCCTATCTCCAACATGCCCTCTACTTTCCTCTTAAAGGACGCTTCCTTTCTTCGTCTCAAGAATGTACAGCTGGGCTACAACCTGCAGGCGCCATGGCTTAAAAACGCGGGCATCTCTGCACTGCGCGTTTACTTTGCGGGCGACAACCTGTTCACCATCACCAACTATCCTTCCCTTGACCCGGAACGTGGCGATGGCAGCACCCGCTTTGTGAACTATCCGCAGAACAAGATCTATTCCTTTGGCGCAAGAGCTACTTTTTAACCTGAATACTAATAATTATGAACACACGATATCTATACAGCCTCCTCTTACTGCTCATGATGAGCTGTAAAAGCAGCTTCCTCGATAAATATCCGCTGGACCAGCCTGCGGCAGACAATTTCTGGAATACGGAAGATGATTTAAAACTGGCGCTTACAGGTTGCTATGCTTCCCTCTCCATTAACCAGTCGCAGGGCGTTACCGAAGGTTTCGGTGCATTCACCATGTACTGGGATGGCCTCTCCGACAATGCTTATCCCAGGAGCACTTCTTTTAACAACATTGCATTAGGACAACTGGAATCCACCACCGGCGGCATTGTGAACGACTGGTACAATATGAATTACAAGGCCATCGCCTCCTGTAATTATTTCCTGGCCAATGCAGACCGCGTAAAGATAGATGCCGCCACGCTGGCGCAATACAAGGCAGAGGTACACTTCCTGCGCGCCTATTTCTATTTTCAGCTGACCAATATCTACGGCAGCATCATTGTCAGCCTGCAGCCAGAACCTTTACAATATGCCAAAGACCTCAAGAAGAGCAGCCGGGAAGCTGTAATGGAGCAGGTACTGAAAGACCTGGACACTGCCATTACCAGCCTCCCCGATGTGGCCTATGCAGGCCGCGCAGTGAAAGCATCTGCACTGGGATTGAAGGCACGGGTGCTCTTATACAACAGCCGTTTTCCCGAAGCCGCAGCTGCTGCCAAACAGGTAATAGACGGCGCTAAATTCCGGCTGGCAGACGAGTATTACGGTCTCTTTGTAAAGCCCGGCCAGAACAATAACCCGGAGATCATTTTCTCAGCCCGCTACCTGCTGCCGAATATGTTCAGCACACTGGATTACCAGATGGGATGGGATCAGTGGGAAAGGATCCAGCCGATCAAAAACCTGGTAGAAGCTTATGAATGTACCGATGGTAAAACCATCAGCGAATCGCCTTTATATGATACTGCCCATCCTTACAACAACCGCGATCCACGCCTGCGTAAAACAGTATATGTGCCCGGCGATCCCTGGAAGTACAGCGCCAACGGCATCTTTGATCCCAGCAAGGATGGTAACAACCGCACCGGCTTCCTGGTAAAGAAATATCTTGACACCACCAGGGCCCCTGCCAATTACTCTACCCGCAGCGACCAGGATTTTGTACTGTTGCGCTATGCCGATATACTGCTGATGTATGCCGAAGCACAGAATGAAGTAGCCGGTCCGGGACCTGATGTGTACAACGCCGTCAACGCTGTAAGGGCGCGTAAAGGCATACAGATGCCGCCACTGCCTGCCGGATTATCACAAGCTGATATGCGCCTGCGCATCCGCAGGGAAAGACGCGTTGAATTTGCGCTGGAAGGCACTCGTTATTTTGATCTGCTGCGCTGGAAAACCGCTAAAGAAGTGCTGACTGCGATCATTAACCCGGGAGGACAGCCCAGGAAATTTGCTGATAAGAATTATGTGTGGCCTTTCCCGCAATCGGAAGTGGATGTGTATGGAATAGAACAGAATCCGGGGTATTAAAACAAAGAAGGAGGCGCTCGCCTCCTTCTTCTTCCTTTTATCAACTCACGGTGTGCGTACCGCATCCGTAAACTTAAGCTCCACTATATAGGTCCCTTCCAGTTTCACCACAAATGCAAAACGCGGGTTCACTGAATAGGCATTGGGCGTCATATTATCCACCTTCACAAAACTGGACGGTATCCGGTAATACATCAGGTGCCCCCAATCGGTGGCCCCGTCGTTGTATTTGGTAAGCGGGAAAGGCGCCAGCTCAAAATCGATGATCATGGCTGTATCTGTAGTGATCACCGGATGAAAGCGGGCATAGTTCTCAAACACAGGACGGTCGCCCCGCTTGATGATCTCCCCTGCTTTCGGGTTAAAGGGATTACCGTTCTTATCTACCAGTTTCAGGATCACCCGGGCGCCTGCATCGGATATTTTCCTAAGCGTCATTTTAGGATTACGCATCGGCGTTACCACATTGTTCACGTCAAATGCGTTGGACACATTATCTTCTATGGTGAAGATATCATCCAGCTCAGGATCCACCACGGTGATCTGCCCGAAACCCGCAAAGGTGCGGGTGCCGTTCACATTCTGAGCGGCGATATCAAACATATACTCACCCAGCGGCAGGTTAACCGATGCCTTATTGAAAACGAACTGTCCGCTATTCTCATTGAAGTACATGGGCTTCAGCTTTTGTATCTCCCGCTTTTTATTCAGCTGTTCTACAGAAGTATCTGTTTGCACGTTAAAAGATTCCCCGTTTTTGAATACCAGCACTTCATAATCATCAAAGAAAGCTTGTGGCGCCGGTTTACCGGAGCTCTTATCCCGCAGGTTCGTCATTTTAAAAGTGACAGGCGGAGTAGATTCATCCGTATTGATACGGTCTGATTGCTGCAGGCCCAGGCCTCTTTTGCAGTAGATCACATTATCCTTGTAGCGCATTTGTTCGCTGAGAAAACCCGGCTCTACTTTTTCGCAGGCCGCTATGAAAAGGATGGTGGATAGTATGCACAATAGTATATTTCTCATGGGATTGTTTTTTTAGTGAACCTCTGTGTTAAAGAACAAACGGTGATAGCCGTTCAATACATGCACTACACCCGTAGTGGTAATAATGCCGGATGTCTGGCAGACAGCAGGATTATCCTTCTCGCTTTGCGGGATCTGGCTGGGGTCAGCCACCTGGTCATCACGGCTGCCTATCACCAGCGTATAGTTCACCATATCCACATAAGACACATAATCATTGTAGGGGTAAGTGCGCAGCAGGTTGATCATGAACTTTTTGTTCGGGATATTGCCCAGGATACAATCGTACAGCTGCCCTGTACGGTTCATCTGCTCGCGGTTGATCTTTCCCTTCACCATGTACATGCGCAGCGAATCTTTCAGCTCCTGTACAGGAATGCTGTCCATGCTGAACGGGATATTCTCATCTCCCGTCTGTTCAGCCGCGCGCTTCTGGCGGATATCTACATAGCTGTCTACTCCGTAATTGGTCACTGCAAAGAAGGTGATATCGCTGTTCACGAGGTCTTTCAGGCCAGCTTTATCTATCAGGTATACCAGTGAATCGAATACCTTCTGTGAACGCAGGTAATCGTAGGTAGACATGTTCACATGCGGATCATGCACGCCGCCATCGTTCTTATAGTTTTCCTTCTTACAGGAAAAAAGCAGTGCGCAGCAGATCAGGATATATGTTGTTTTCAGAAAGTGTTGCATAAAAATTGTTTGTTGTGAGTAATGGATGATCAGATCTTACCTTTCCAGTAAGATGTTTGCTGCAGGTATTTGTTGCCCCTGAACAACTTGGGATCTACCGGCCAGTAGAAACCCTCTTTAGCGTAACGCTGATCCGTCAGCCAGTCTACGATATAAGAATAGGCGCGGGTACGCACCAGGTCGTAGAACAGGTGTCCTTCCAGGTACAGCTCCTTCCCTCTCTCCAGGATGTATTGGTACATCAGCGCTTCCGTAGTGGAAGGCATTTCCAGCGCAGCGGTATTGTTGCGGGTGCGGAAGAAATTGATCACCTGCAGGGCTTTCGCATTATCTCCTTTGTATAAGGCTATCTCTGCCTGTAACAGCATCATATCTGCCAGGCGGAAGATGATCATGTTATTACTCATGTAGGGATCCAGCTTAACGCCGGGGTTACGATAGATCACATTGCTGTACTTGCGGCAAAGGGGCCTGGAGTCATCACGGTAGTCAAATCCTTTCTGGAAACGAATATCCATAGTGTCGTTCACGGCCTGTCCTTTGAGGAAGTGACGGCTGAGGTATTCCGGCCTTACCGCCATACGGGCATGATCGCCATAGTACTTGATGTATTGATCGCCCCGCAGAAACTGCATCCCGATCCCTTCTGAAGAGCCTTCAAACTGGTCTTCACTTATGTTCAGCTCAAAGATGCCTTCGGTAGAACGGCCAATGAAGGTGTTGTAATAATGCGCGGTATCGGTGAGCCGGTAACCACCGTTGGCCAGCAGTGCGCTGATCGTAGTGTCTGCACTGTTGATGTCTTTCATATCAACGGTACCGCCGGATGCTGCGTTCAGCGTAGTGCCGCGCCACAGGTACAGGTGTGCCAGCAATGCGTAAACGGAACCTCTGCTGGCGGTAACGGCTATGCCGCCGGTATTGCTGCCGTATCCCCAATCCAGCAGTTTCATGGCTTCATGGCAGTCTTTTTCTATCTGCTCCATTACTGCTGCTTTCGGACTTCTGGGCAGCTCAGGCGCTTCCAGCGGATTCTCATAGTATTCAGTTACCAGGGGCACATCCCCCCAGATGCGGGTCATCACGAAATAGGTAAAGGCGCGCAGGAATAAGGCCTGTCCCATAACGCGGTTCCTGTAATTCTGCACATCATCCACGTCTTTTGCCAGGTTGGCTTCCGGTACTTTGGGTACCTGCTCCAGTATGGTATTGCTCATGGTGATGGCTTTGAAATAGCGGGTCCAGTTACCGAAGTCGTTCAGGTTATAGGTGAAAGTGAAATCGCCGTTCTGGATCCCTTCCAGCCCATCGCCGGTATAGTCGATCACGAAATAGTTTTTGGCGATGGCATCTCCATACATATAGTAACTGTTCCTGAATGCGAGCGCGTTCCTTACCAGGGCATAATTGCCTGCCAGCGCACTTTCACAGTCGCGGGTAGTTTGCCAGTATTTTTCCAGGTAAGTGCTGTTCTTGGGTTCCTGCTCCAGTAGCTTGTTACAGGAGAATGAGCAGAGCGCCAGTATAAGCAATATGATATAGTTGTTGAAGTATGTACGTTTCATAATGTAGGGTTTTCCGCATTAAAAATTAACATTAAAGCCCATGGTGAATTTCTTCGGAATAGGGTATCCGTTACCGCTGTATTCTCCGTAAGGATTCACGGCCTCTGCATCCGGCAGCTCTTTGGACCGCTGGAACATGGCAACGTTATCCATTACGCCAAATACGCTGAGCCTTTGCAGTCCCCATCTGCGCAGCATTTCCTTGCCCAGGTTATAGGTAAGGCTGATGCTTTTAATGCGCAGGTAATCTCCCTTTTCCAGGAAGAAGGTTTGTGCGGAAGTATAATAATAGCGGTAAGAGCCTACGTCATAGCGGGCATAGGTGGCCTTGTCGCCTGGCTTCTGCCAGATATCCAGCTTGGAGAAATCCGGCGTGGAATACTTTACAAAGTTATTGACAGCATCTCCTGCAGTGGAGTTGCTGAACTGGTCTGATTTATACAGGTTCAGCACATCGCGGCCCAGTGTAAAGGCGCAGAAGATATTCAGCACAAAGTTCTTGTAGCTGAACTCGTTGATGAAGCCTCCTGTCACTTTAGGATTGGGATCGCCGACCGGTAGCTTATCGGGGTTCAGGCCGTCATTAAAGATCTCAATAAAATTATCCCCGTCCAGGTCGGCCAGGTAGAAATCACCGGCCCGGTAGGTACCGTTGCCGTTACGGTATTTTTCACCGGTGTATTTGTTGCCCGGCACATCATCATCCGTAGCAAATACGCCTAAAGTGCGGTAGAGATAAAAAGCGTTCACGGGCTTACCTACAGAGAGGATATGCGATTTATCAAAACGGTCGCCGTTCTGGAAGACAATGTCCCTGCCGCCATTGGGCAGACTGGTGATCATGTTCTTGTTGTAGGAAATGTTCAGGCGGGTAAACCACTTTACCGGCGAATTCGTATGTGCCAGCGGGTTACCGGAGAAGGTGAATTCCACACCGGAGTTGCGCACGCCCAATGCATTGGTCAGCGCCTGGTCATAGCCGGAGGTAACAGGCAGTAAAATGCTGAACAGCTGCAGGGAGCTTTGTTTACTATATACATCTACCGTAGCGGCAAATACACCGTCCTTTACTTCCAGGTCAGTGCCCAGGTTCCATTGCACGGTACGTTCCCAGCTCAGGCCTTTTTGCGCGGCGCCATCTCTGAAGTTAGGCGTGATGGCGGTTACACCGTTATAGGAAGTGGCATTGTCGTTGCCGTTAAAGCCACCGTTATTCACTTTATAGAGGTTATACTGCAGGTAGTTGGACGTCGGCAGGTTGCCGGAAGTGCCTAGGCTGGCCCTCAGCTTTACCAGCGTAAAGGGACTGCGGTCTTTCAGGAACCTTTCTTCTGATAAGATCCAGGCAGCGGAAGCAGAAGGGAAGAAGCCCCACTTGCTGTCTTTACCAAAGCGGGAAGAACCATCGTAACGCGCGCTGACAGATAAGAGATATTTTTCATCATAGTCATACGCCAGGCGGGAATAATAGGATAAGAGCCCATAGGCCTGGTAGTCAGATGAAGTAGAGATATTCGTTTGCCGGAAACCCTGCACTACCTGTATGGGATCTGAAGAACCGCCATTGCCCAGTGCACGGGTGTTCTGGTATACATCATATTGCACATCCGAGCCCAGGATCATGCTCAGGTTATGCTTTCTGAAACTGTTCGTATAGCTCAGGTAGTTAGAGGACAGGATGTTGTATCCATTATCGGCAAATGAGAAAGAGAAGTTGCCGTTGTTGGAGGTCAGCTCATTCGTTTTGTTATAGTCCCTTCTGCTGGTGCGGTATACATAAGAGTTCTGGGAATTCAGCCGCAGGTGCGGTGAAACATTATATCCCAGGTTCAGGTTCAAGGTCAGCTGGTTGTCCATGTTCTGATCCAGCTGGTCCTGGTAATTGCCCAGCAGGGCGGCTTTCTTCGCAGGGTCCAGTGCGAACAGGGAGGATGGCATTTGCCCTGCGCCTACTGTTACCGGGTCTGTAGGGTCACCGTTAGTAGTGAGGTTAATGGAGTTGCCGGGATTACCGTTACCACGGTGCCTGTCCGTCCGTGAAAAGGCAATGATCGGGTTGATGTCCAGCTTGTTGTTCAATGCGCGCGACAGCAGGTTTAAACGCATGGAATACCTTTTAAAGTCGGTACCTATCACTACGCCCTGTTCATCATAATAGCCTGCGCTGAAACGGTAGTTGGAGTTCTCCGTTCCACCGCTGATGCTCATATCCAGGTTCTTGATAAGGCCCCTGCGGTAGAACAGGTCCTGCCAGTCTGTATTGCCATTGTAGGCCGGGTTCAGGCTGTCGGTCATGAGGAAAGGCAGCTGCTGTTGTTGGGCATGAGTCAAGCTTTGCTGGATCAATGCCATTTTTTGGCGGCGTTCTGTTACACCTAACACAGCATCCCTGAGCTCAGGCCGCTGGGTAATCCCAAAATAGCTGCTGACGTTTACGGAAGGCGTACCGGAACGGCCCTTGCGGGTGGTGATCATAATCACCCCATTGGCTGCACGCGAACCGTAAATAGCGGCGGCAGATGCATCTTTCAATACATCAATGGTGGCAATGTCCATGGGATTGATGCCGGCCAGGAAATTGGTCCCGGTGCCCACATCATTGTTCACGTACTCTTCCTGTGGTTGCGGTATGCCGTCTACCACATAGAGCGGTGAGTTCACCACCTTGAACTCATTGTAATCACGGTTCACCATGGTGTTGCCGCGTACGGCTACCGTGCCGCGTGCACCGGGCTCCCCTGTGAAGTTTTGCACATTCACACCGGAGAGGCGGCCCTGCATCAGTTGGTCAAAGCTGGCGGCCGGCAGGTTTTGTATCTCCCTGCCAGACAGGCTGGAGATGGCAGCGGTGGCCTTTTTCCGCGTTACCTGCTGGTAGCCGATGATCACTGTTTCCTGCAGGGCGCTGGCAGAAGGAGCCAGTACCACGGATACGCCTGTACGGGCGGCCGTTACTTTGAGCTCTTGCTTGCTGAAGCCTACATAAGAGATCTCCAGCGTGGCGCCGGGAGCCGCTGCAATAGAGAATTTTCCTTTGGCGTCGGTCGTAACGCCGGTGTTGGAAGCTTTTACCCGTACAGATACCCCAGGTAGGGGTTGTTTTTCTGCGTCAGTTATTGTCCCTTCTATTCTGACGCTGGGGGTTTGGGCGTGCAGGAGCACAAACGGGTACAGAAAAAGGCATAGCAATGCCAGGTAGATTTGTTTCATAAATCTATTTGATTTGGTTGATAATGGGTAAACTAATCAAAACGGGCAGGAATCTTATTACCTTATTTACCCATCCATTTACAGATATTAACCGGACTGATGAAAAAATCCCTTCGTATATATTATATAAATGTTATCTTGTTATAAACCATTGGGAAGTAAACGTTTGACGGGAATCATATTTTACTAACCCAAAACAGTATAGCAATGGGCCTTGAAAATTTATTGCCCGGTTACGGCTGCACGGACGGCATCTGGGACGAGATGTGCGATACCGACCAGATACGCGCCCACTACAGCAAAGTGTTTGCCGCCCTGAAAGAACTGGATGTAGCTGCCCTGCAGCAGAAAGACCGCCTGGCTGCAGAGCTCTTCATGAACCAGGGCATTACCTTTACCGTATACAGTGACAATGCCGGTATTGAGCGTATTTTCCCCTTCGACATCATTCCGCGC
>Ga0209564_1002704_pt1 | contig 13387 bp, 9 predicted proteins | sample AraplaCol_mMF_r2_FD_184272 | JGI IMG/M metagenome (GOLD analysis project Ga0209564, IMG submission 184272) | Arabidopsis root microbial communities from North Carolina, USA - plate scrape MF_Col_mMF_r2 (SPAdes) (version 3) | ecosystem: Host-associated > Plants > Roots > Endosphere | place: USA... | reverse complement strand
CTTGGAGAAATAGCCGAAATCCAGGTGGCGCGACCACAGCCAGTACTGGGCTTCGTCCGGGTACAGCTCCAGCGGCGTGACGAACAGCGCCACGACCCGCAGAACTGTCAGCACCCCGACCAAGATCAGCGTCAGCCGCCAGATTCGCGCCTGCGCCGCCTGCGCCGTTTCATCAAGGGCCACGCTGTTTTCTCCCGCATAAGTAAGAGGACGCTGACTAAATCTTCCGCAAGCGGGCCCCGGAGGCGGGTTTATCCGCGATCGTGGCCTTTCCGTCACCAAACCTTCTAAATAGGTCGCTAAAGAGCCTCTCAATGATATGGCTGGCCGGGATTCATGCACCCCGTCGCGGCCTGAACGAGGGGACTAGATCAAGATGATGACGAAAAAGCTCGCCTGTCTGGCGTCGACCGCCCTGGTCGGCTGCCTGCTCAGCGCCACCGCCGCCATGGCCCAGTCGACCGGTACGGACGCCGTCGAACAGGTTGTGGTCACGGCCGCCGGCCAACGGAACCAGAACGGCGCGATCGTTCAGCAGATCGTGCCGAAGTCGCGTTCGACCATCACCCAGGAATTCATCGCCCGCCAGGTGCCCGGCCAGACCATCCTGGACTCGCTGAACCTGATGCCCGGCGTCAACTTCACCAACAACGACGCCTACGGCTCGGCCGGCGGCGACATCACCATCCGCGGCTTCGACGCTCAACGCATCGCCCTGCTGCAGGACGGCGTTCCGCTGAACGACAGCGGCAACTATCAGATCTATCCGAACCAGCAGCTGGACTCGGAACTGATCGCCAAGGTCGACGTCAACACCGGCACCACAGACGTCGACAGCCCGACGGCTGCTGCGGCCGGCGGCACCATCAACTACGTGACCCGCAAGCCCGCCGATGACTTTGGCGGCGTGATCGAAGCCCAGGCCGGCGACGGCAACTTCCGCCGCTTCTTCGGCGTGATCGACACCGGCAAGGTCGGTCCCCTCGGCACCAGCGCCTGGTTCAGCTACGCCGACGCGATCAACGACGTGTTCAACGGCCCGGGCAAGATCCACAAGAAGCAGTACAACGCGCGGATCTATCAGCCGATCGGCGACAACGGCGACTTCGTCAGCCTGATCTTCAACTACAACGAAAACCGCAACAACTTCATCAACCGCATGTCGCTGGCCGCGTTCCAGGCCGGCACCGGCGTCGGCTACAGCCGCGCCACCTGCGCCCGCCCGACCCCGGTCGCCGGCACGGCCCAGATCGATGTCAACGCGGGCACCTGCTACAAGTACAACATCAACCCGTCGAACACCGGCAACATCCGCGGCCAGTCGCTGTTCCACATCGGCGACAACTTCATCCTGACCGTCGACCCGTCGTTCCAGTACGTTCTGGCCAACGGCGGCGGTCGCGGCCTGTTCAAGGAAGACGGCACCGGTACGGGCAGCGGCATCATCCGCGGCAGCGCCCTGACCGGCGGCCTGGACCTGAACGGCGACGGCGACACCCTCGACACCGTCCTGCTGTACGCGCCGAACACGACCAACACCCGCCGCTACGGCGTGACCTCGTCGCTGATCTGGAAGTTCGACGACAACCAGAGCGTCCGCGTCGCCTACACCTTCGACGAAGCCCACCACCGCCAGACCGGCGAATACACGACGTTCAGCGGCGACACGACGCCGAACGACGTGTTCGGCGGCAAGGACGGCTACGGCAAGTCGATCAAGCTGTCGGACGGCAGCATCCTGCGCAAGCGCGACCGCGTCTCGGTCGCCACTCTGAACCAGATCTCCGCCGAGTACCGCGGTCGGTTCATGGACGACAAGGTCCTGCTGAACGTCGGCCTGCGCGCCCCGTTCCTGAAGCGCGAGCTGCATAACTTCTGCTATCAGGCCGACACCTTCACGGCCTACTGCACCAACCAGACCCCGACGGCCGTGGCGGGCAGCAACGACGGCGCCGGCCAGACCCTGGTCACCCTGCCGGGCCAAGGCGCGACCCAGTACGGTCGTCCGCGCGAGTTCACCCGCAAGTACGACAAGGTGCTGCCGAACATCGCCGCCAGCTACAACCTGACCGACCACCAGTCGGTCTATGTCAGCTACGCCGAGACCCTGTCGGCGCCGCGCACCGACGACCTGTACGACAAGAAGCTGACGAGCCCGAAGGCGGAAACCACCCAGGCGTACGACGTGGGCTACCGCTTCCAGTCGCCGACCGTCATGCTGGCCGCCTCGGTCTACTACACCAGCTTCCAGAACCGCATCGAGCGCGCCTTCAACGAGCAGGACAACATCGCCTTCTCGGTCAACGTCGGCGACGTCAAGCTGAAGGGCTTCGACGCCCAGTTCGGCTTCAAGCCGGAAGACTACATCAGCTTCTACGCCTCGTTCTCGTACGCGGACTCGGAACTGCAGGAAAACATCCCCGGCACCTCGCTCGGCAGCCTGCTGCTGACCAAGGGCAAGGAGCTGTATGAAGCGCCGAAGTACCAAGGCGTGGCTCGCGTCGACTGGGACATCACCGAGGCGCTCAGCCTGGGCGTCCAAGCCAAGTACGTCGGCGAGCGCTGGACCAACCTGACCAACACCGAAAAGGTGCCGCACTACGCCCTGCTGGACCTGGACGCCCGCTACACCCTGGACGGCTTCGGCCTGAAGGGCACCTATGTCCAGATCAACGTGAAGAACCTGGCCAACGAGAAGTACCTCGGCGACTTGGCCGTCAACCCGTCGGGCACGGGCCTGGGCCAGCCGGGCTATCCGCGCACCGCCAGCATCACCCTGCACGCCGCGTTCTAGGAACGGCGTCCAGCGAAGCTGAGAACGAAGGGCGGTCCGGAAACGGGCCGCCCTTTTTCTTTTGACGCATTTCCTTCACGCGAACCGGAATCCACTTCGCTTGAAAATGCTCTAGAAGGGCGGCTTGATCCGCGGGCCGTCCTGGCCCATTTGCGCCTCCCGTTTCGATCCAGGTTCCTTCCATGACCCCGACCGTCCCCGCCGAGTGGGCTCCGCACCGCGCCATGTGGGTGGGTTTCCCCAGCCACGCCGAGCTCTGGCAGGAAGACCTCGACCAGGCCCAGGACGAGGTCGCCGCCCTGGCGCGCGCCCTGGCCGGTCCCGGCGGCGAGCGCGTGCGCCTGATGGTGGTCGGCGACGAGGCCGAGGCCGCCGCCCGCGCCCGCCTCGCCGACACCGCGGTCGAGATCGTCCGCGGCCAGTTCGGCGACATTTGGCTGCGCGACACCGGCCCGATCTTCACCGAAACGGCCGGCGGCGCCGTGGCGGCCGGCTTCAAGTTCAACGGCTGGGGCGGCAAGTACCAGCTGGAGGGCGACGACATCGTCGCCGAGCAGATCGCCGCCGCGTCCGGCGCGCCTTTGGCTCGCAACGGCTTCGTCCTGGAGGGCGGGGCCCTGGACCACGACGGCCAGGGCACGATCCTGACCACCCGCCAGTGCCTGCTGAACGCCAACCGCAACGGCGACTGGGACGAGGCCAAGGCGACCGCCGCCTTGGCGTCCGCTCTCGGCGCCCGAAAGGTGCTGTGGCTGGGCGACGGCCTGCTGAACGACCATACCGACGGCCACGTCGACAACCTGGCCCGCTTCGTCGCGCCGGGCGTCGTGGCCTGCCCGATGGCCTTCGGGACCGACGATCCCAACGCCGAGGTCTATGCCGAGACGGCCCGCGCCCTGGCCGGCATGACCGACAGCCGCGGCTCGCCCCTGCAGGTGGTGCGCATCCCCTCGCCGGGCCGCATCGTCGACGAGGACGGCGAGGTCATCCCGGCCTCGCACATGAACTTCCTGATCGCCAACGAGGCGGTGATCGTGCCGATCTACGCCGAGGAGTCCGGCGCCTTCGCCGTCGAGGTGATCAGCGGCCTGTTCCCCGAGCGCGAGGTGATCGGCCTGCCCTCGACCGCCATCCTGACCGGTGGCGGCTCCTTCCACTGCATTTCCCAGCAAGAGCCGGAGTAGATCTCGCTAACCCGGCTCGGCTTCAGGCGGCGCGATGAGCATTTGGGTGACCGCCGGCTCTAGCCTAGCAGCTTCTTTTTCGGCTGCGATCATCGAGATTTGCGCTAGGCGAGTGATGCGAGCGTGGCGAGCCACATACCATTCTTCAAAGAGCATTTCGATTAGCTGTAGGAGAATGCCGGCTTCTCCTGCGTCAACCGGGACAATAACGTTGATGTCCTTTTCCATATGGGCGCCGATGTTGCCGAGTTTCCTCACATGATCGATCGCGTCGACCGCCTCGTGTGTGACCCCGGATGGCGCTTGTCCTGCGTCGACGGCCTCCCTCAGGGCCTTAATCTCTAGATCGAGAGTCCGCTTCGATATCTTGCAAAAGTCGCGGATCATACCCTGCAGGCAGCGGCGCGCGAGGGTCGCTGCCGCCTTGGGGCTAAGGTCAACGATCGCGCAAGCCTCACGATAGTCCTCTCTCAACGGGGCAGGAATGAAGTCGGGTTGAGGTTTACTGGCTGCTTCGGGGATTAGTCGTCGCACTAATCTCGGAGTCGATCCGACCACAGGTATGTCGGTGTAATTCGGTCCAGAAGTTGCTTTTTGAACATTGACCGACAGCGTGAGCTCTCTGCACAGGTTGTTAGCGCATATGATTGCGCGCCACCCTAAGCCTAATCTGCCATCGCGATAACCCGAGATATCCAATTCGCGAAAGTTTTGGCTAAAACGGTTCTCGGTAACTACCTGAGCGTGATGGCAATGTGGGCATGTCCAATTGAATTCTTGCACGATGTTCGTTCCCGTGAGGAGCGTCATGATGCACACGCAAACTAAGCCGTAAAGTACGGGATCGCGGCTGGATTGGTGCTTGATCATCAGCTACATGCCGCACGCCTCTTGTAAGAAGCACCGCGCGTCACGATTTGGACGCTCCCTAGCTGCGTTATCGACCCATTCAGGAGCCCGGCGAATGACCCGCACCCTCAGCGTCGCGGCCATCCAGACCTCGTACGGGATGGACCTGCAGGCCAACATCAAGAAGACCGAGCACTTCATCCGCGAGGCCGCCGCCAAGGGCGCCCAGGTGATCCTGCCGTCCGAGCTGTTCCAGGGGCCGTACTTCTGCGTGGCCCAGGAGGAGCGGTGGTTCGCCGAGGCCCATCCGTGGCGCGAGCATCCGGTGGTCAAGGCCATCGCCCCCCTGGCCGGCGAGCTGGGCGTGGTCATCCCGATCTCGATCTTCGAGCGCGAGGGGCCGCACTATTTCAACAGCCTGGTGATGGCCGACGCCGACGGGAGCCTGCTGGGCCTCTACCGCAAGAGCCACATCCCCGACGGCCCCGGCTACATGGAGAAATACTACTTCCGGCCGGGCGACACGGGCTTCAAGGTCTGGGACACGCGCTTCGGCCGCCTGGGCGTCGGCATCTGCTGGGACCAGTGGTACCCCGAGGCCGCCCGGGCCATGGCGCTGATGGGCGCCGAGTGCCTGTTCTACCCCACCGCCATCGGCAGCGAGCCGCACGACCCCAGCCTGGACACCGCCCTGCCGTGGCGGCGGGCCATGCAGGGCCACGCGGTCAGCAACGTGATCCCGGTGGTCGGCGCCAACCGCATCGGCTTCGAGCCGTGGGACGGCTATCCGAACGGCGGCCAGACCTTCTACGGCTCGTCCTTCGTCGCTGACCATCGCGGCGACCTGGTCAGCGAACTGGGCCGGGCCGACGAGGGCATCGTCGCCTCGACCTTCGACCTGGACTTCCTGCAGACCCACCGCGCGGCCTGGGGCTTCTTCCGCGACCGGCGGCCGGAGTTCTACACCGCCCTGGCCAACGGCCGGCCGGCGTGATCCACACCGACCGCCTGGTGCTGCGCCCGGCGGTCGACACCGACCGCGACGCGATCGCCGCGCTCAACGCCGACCCGCGGGTCGGCGCCTGGCTGGGCGGGGCGCGCGATCGCGCCGCCAGCGACGTCTTCGTCGACCGCGTCCAGGCCCACGAGGCCGAGCACGGCTTCGGCTTCTGGGTGGTGGAGCGCAAGGCCGACGCCCGGGTGATCGGCATGACCGGCGTCTGGTGGGTTCCGCCCGAGATGGACATGCCCGGGACGGTCGAGATCGGCTGGCGCTTCATGCCCGACGCCTGGGGCCAGGGCTACGCCACCGAGGCGGCGCGGGCGGCGCTGGACTATGGGTTAAGGGCGCTGGGCCTGGAGGAGATCATCGCCTTCACGGCGCGGACGAACCTGGCGTCCCAGGCGGTGATGAAGCGCATCGGCATGGTCCATGCGCCCGAGCGGGATTTCGAGCATCCGGGCCTAGCGGATGGCGATCCGTTGCGGCCGCACGTGGTGTTCGTGGCGACGCGGCGCTACCCCCTCCGGCCCTCCGGGCCACCTCCCCCAGAGGGGGAGGATCTAGCGCGACCTGATGCTCCCCCTCCGGGGGAGCTGTCGCGGAGCGACTGAGGGGGTCTTCAACTGGCCCCGCACCCGGCCGGCGCCCCCTTGGCACGCGACGCCGCCACCTCGGCCCGCGCCTTCTCCAGGTCCGCCAGGAACGCCGGATCCTGGTGCAGCCGCGAGACCAGGGCCGAGCCCAGATAGCGCCCGGCCTCGATGTCGCTCGGATAGTGCACGCCGCAGACGACGCGGCTGTCGCCGAATTCGCGGCCGCGGGCCAGGACGGCGCTGGCGTGTGCGGGCGCGACCTCGGAAATCACCAGGGCCCAGGACCAGCCGATCAGGCCGTGGCCGGACGGATAGGAGCCGTCGGTCTCGATCCACGGCTCGCGCGGCACGCAGATCGGCCGGGTGTTGCCGACCGGCGGACGGGGGCGCTGGAAGACGGCCTTGGCCGGCTGGTAGAGGGTGGCGGCGTCGTCGGTCATCCGCAGCAGCAGGTTGGCCAGGGTCGGGGTGGCCTCGGGGCCGATTGTCACGCCGGCCGCGCAGGAGAAGCTCTTGAAGCCGTGCGCGCCCGACAGGTCGGCGTCGGCGATGGCGTGGTCCCAGGCCGGCGTCCCCGCCAGCTTGCGCGTCGTCTCGAAGGTCGCCCGGTCGGCCTTGCCGCGGGGTGAGTCCGGGGCCGGCGGCGGGCCGACGATCAGGGCCCCGTCCAGGTTCATGCCGGTCTTCAGATAGCCGGCCGGCGGCTTGGTCCAGCTGGCCGTGCTGGGGCTCGTGGCGTAGGGTGCGGCCTTGGGGGGCGAGAACAGGTCCTGGACCGGCGAGCAGCCCGCCAGCAGAACGCCCGCCAGGGCGGCGGGCAGCAGCGCGTTTCGGGTCATGGGCGGCCTCCGGTCGGTCATCCGCCCACAGACCGGCGGCGAGGGACGGCGTCAAGCATGAAGCCGCTTGACGAGTCGTAATGTTATTTCATAACGCTCGATCCAAGCCGCTGCCCCGGCCAAGGTCCAGGATTTCCCATGCCCCGTCGCGTTCTGCTCTCCGCCGCGAGCCTGCTGGCTTTCGCCCTCGTCGCCCCCCTGGCCCAGGCCGCCGAGACCCCCGCTCCGACCCCCGATGCGGCGGACGCCGCCGCGCCGGACACGCCTAACGCCGTCGACAAGGTGGTGGTCACCGCGGCCCCCTACGCCGTGTCGCTGGACACCGTGACCAGCAGCGTCAACGTCGTGACCCGCGATCAGCTGGACACCGCGCCGGCGGCCGGCATCGGGGACCTGCTGAACGGCCTGCCGGGCCTGAGGTCCACCTTCTACGGCCCCGGCGCCTCGCGTCCGGTGATCCGCGGCCTGTCAGGACCCCGGGTGATGGTGCTGCAGAACGGCGTCGGCCAGGTGGACGCCAGCGCCCTGTCGCCCGACCACGCCGTGGCCAGCGACCCGGGCGAGGCCTCGCGGATCGAGGTGCTGCGCGGCCCCTCCACCCTGGCCTATGGCGGCTCGGGCATCGGCGGAGTGGTCAACATGATCGACGACCGCGTGCCCTCCACCCCCGCCGCCAACGGCCCCGAGGGCCGGCTGTCGGCCTCGGTCTCGTCGGTCGACGACGGCTGGGCCTATAGCGGCGCGGTCAAGGCCGGGAAGGGGCCGATCGTGTTCGCGGCCGACGCCTCCAGCCGCCGCACCGGCGACTATTCGATCCCGACGGCGGCGGTGTCCGACCGCCTGGCGGCCCGCGACGGCCTGACCGTCGATCCCGACCACAGGGTCAAGAACACCGACGTCGAGGTCGACGCCTATGGCGCCGGCGTCTCCTGGGTCCACGACCGCGGGTTCATCGGCGCCTCGGTCAAGAAGACCGACACCACCTACGGCGTGCCCTACGAGCAGATCCTGGCCCCGATCGACCCCAACGCCGAGGGCCCGGTCTCGATCCACCTGCAGCAGACCCGCTACGACCTGCGCGGCGAGCAGGAGCTGGACAGCAAGCTGTTCGAGAAGGTCCGCGTCTCGCTGGGCTACGCCGACTACGAGCACGCCGAGGTCAGCGTCGAGGACGGCGAGGTCGGCACCCGCTTCCTGTCGCACGGGGCCGAGGGCCGCGTGGAGCTGGTGCACCGCGAGCACGACGGCCACCAGGGCGCCATCGGCTTCCAGGCTCTGGACCGCCACTTCGAGGCCATCGGCGACGAGGCCTTCGTGCCCTCGACCGACATCAAGGAGTACGGGATCTTCACCCTGCAGCGCCTGGATCGCGGGACCTGGGGGATAGACGGCGGCCTGCGCTTCGACACCCGGTCCCTGCAGACCCCGACCCAGAAGCGCGACTTCGACAACGTCTCGGCCTCGCTGGGCGTGTTCCTCAAGCCGACCGACAGCCTGTTCTACGCCCTGACCCTGTCGCGCAACGGCCGGGCCCCGACCGAGTTCGAGCTGTTCGCCAACGGCCCGCACCCGGGCACCGGCGGCTTCGAGGTCGGCGACGACAAGCTCGATTCCGAGACCGTCACCTCGCTGGAGGCCACGGTCCGCTGGAAAGGCGACCGGCTGCGCGCCGAGGGCCACCTGTGGGCGGCCAAGTACGACAGTTTCATCGAGGAAGCCCCGACCGGCGCGGTCGAGGACGACCTGCCCGTCTACCAGTACTTCCAGACCAAGGCCGATTTCCACGGCGCCGAGCTGGAAGCCAGCTACGACGCCTGGCGTGGGGCGACCCAGTCGCTGCGCCTGGAGACCACCTTCGACTGGGTGCATGGCGACACCGACGCGGGCGTTCCGGCCCGCATCCCGCCGTGGTCGCTGGGCGGCTCGGTGGTCTGGACCGCGCCGCGTGTCGAGACCACGCTGGAGGTGCGCCGGGTGGCCGAGCAGGACCGCGTGGCGACCTTCGAGCTGCCCACCGACGGCTACACGGTGGTCAATCTGAAGGCCACGTTCAAGCCGATCGCCGACTCGCCGCTGCGGCTGTTCATCGACGGCCGCAACCTGACCAACGCGGAGATCCGCGAGCACGTCTCGTTCCTCAAGGACATCGCCCCGTCGCCGGGCCGCTCGGTGCGGGCGGGCGTGGCCTGGAAGTTCTAGGGGGGATCGGGCTCGTCGTTGGATAAAACAGTTGTCATCCCGGAAGCCCCGCAGGGGCTGTCCGGGATCCAGGGGACTGGGCGAAGGCCTTGCGGCTGCCCTGGATCCCGGACAAGCGCTGCGCGCTTTCCGGGATGACAATCGTGAGGGGGCGAGCGCTCCGAACCTTGAAAGAGGCCGCAAGCGGCGCCGTTTTCCCGCCAGGGACGAAACAAAGCTCGGCTTGACCGCAAGGGGGAGGGGTCGATTGCGAGGCCCCGCCGGATCGGCTAGAAGCGCCAGACCTTTAAAGGCCGCCTGAGCGCAATAGGCGTCCGTTCATTAGCCTTTTGTCGAGCTGTTCATGGAAACGACCCAACCCGCCGGCGGCATCTCCGGCAACGTCCTCTTCTACTCCTCGCCGGAGCCGCTGAACCGCGAGCAGCACGCCAAGCTCGCCCTGGTCCACAAGGACAAGCCCTACGGCTTCGCCCTGAGCGGCACCGCCGTGCCGCTGGCCGTCACCGAATTCGCCCCGGCCGCCCTGAGCTATCCGGTGATCTTCGCCGGCGACGACCGCGTGCCGCTGGCCGTGATGGGCCTGAACACCGGCGAGAACCTGTTCATCCAGGCGGACGGCGCCTTCGAGGCCGGCGCCTACATCCCGGCCTATATCCGCCGCTACCCGTTCGTCCTGGCCAATGACGAAAGCCAGGATCGCCTGATCGTCTGCATCGACCGCGGCTCGGACCTGCTGGCCGAAGGCGGCCAGACCCCGCTGTTCGACGACAAGGGCGAGCCGACCGAATACACCCAGAACTGCATCAAGTTCTGCGACGACTTCGAAGTCGAGCGCCGCCGCACGGACTCGTTCGTGCAACTGCTGAAGGACAACGACCTGTTCGAACTGAAGAAGGCCGTCTTCACCCCGGTCAACCCCGACGGCTCGGCCGGAGAGCCGCAGACCGTGGCCGAGTACTTCGGCGTCTCGGAAGAGAAGCTGAACGCCCTGCCGGCCGAGAAGATCAAGGAGCTGCAGGCCAGCGGCGCCCTGGCCCAGATCTATGCGCACCTGGTGTCGCTGATCGGCTGGGACCGCCTGATCGCCCTGGCCACCATCCGCCAGCAGCAACAGGCCGCCAACGGCGCGCTGAACTAGGCTTCACGTCTTCGGACGCATGAAGAGGCGGCGGGTTCGAAAGAGCCCGCCGCCTTTTTTGTTTCACCTTCTCCCGGAGGGGAGAGGGCGTTATCTGGCGAAGATGCTCCGGGTCAGGCACGAGAAGACCAGCCGGCCCGCCTCGTCCAGCAGGTCGTGCTGGGCGATGACGATGCCCTTGCCGTCACCGACCGGGTCCTTGCCCATCACCGTCATGCGGCCGCGCAGCAGCTCGCCGGCCGGCGGGTTGCGCAGCCAGCGCAGGGCGTCGACGCCCACCCGCTTGGTCTGGGGCCAGGCGGCGCTGGCCTCGGCGTCCAGCTTCGACCAGATGGCGAAGACCATGGTGTCGGGCGCGCCGCTGGCCGCCGGCCAGCCCGGCTGGAACGCCGCGCAGAAGGCGTCCAGCGCCTTGCCGTCGACGACCGTGGTCCCCAGCGTGACCACCTGGCCGATCTCGATGTCGTCGAAGGAAGCGGGCATGGACGGGCGACTCTCTTGCGAACGCGGGTCTTGGACCTGATCACGACGGCTTGGCCATTGTCGAGAGCGCTTGGACAAGCCATGTGTCTTGCCGCGTCCTTGCCTTGGACCGCGCCTGGAACCTGTTCATGCCGCTCCGCAAACTGTTCGCCGTCCTGCCGGCGCTGGTGATCGCCCTGCTGCTGGGCGCGCCCGTCCTGACCGGAACGGCCCGGGCCGCGCCGGTCCAGACCGGGCACATCGAGGTCGAGCTGGTCTCGCAGGAAGCCGGCGCCGCCCCGGGCTCGACGGTCTATGTGGCCCTGCGCCAGAAGATCCAGCCCGGCTGGCACACCTATTGGCGCAATCCAGGCGACGCCGGCGACGCCACCCGCATCGTCTGGACCCTGCCGGCCGGCTGGACCGCCGGCGACATCGTCTGGCCGACCCCGGAGAAGAGCCGCGTCGGGCCGCTGCTGGACTTCGCCTATACCGGCGAGGTGCTGCTGCCCGTGCCGATCAGCGTGCCGGCCGACGCCCGGGTCGGCTCGGTCGTCACCCTGAAGGCCGCCGCCGCCTTCCTGGTCTGCGAGCAGGTCTGCGTGCCCGAGGATGCTGTCGTCACCCTGACCCTGCCGGTCGTGGCCGGCATGCCGGGGACCGATCCCAAGTGGGGCGCCAAGGTCGCCGAGACCCTGGCCAAGGCCCCCAAGCCGGCCGGGCTGAAGGCGGTGTTCGCGCTGCAGGGCGGCGTGCTGAAGCTGGCCGTGACCGGCGCGCCGCTGAAGGGCGCCGACGTGTCGGGCGCGTTCTTCTATCCCTATTCCGGCAAGGTCATCGAGCATCCGCCCGAGCAGGCGATCGAGCGCGGCCCCGAGGGCCTGACCCTGTCTCTGACCCCCGGCTACGATTTCACCCAGGCCGAGGCCAAGCCGACCGAGCTGGCCGGGGTGCTGGCCTTGAACGGCGCGGCCTACGAGGTCACCGCCACGCCGGGCGCGATCCCGGCCCAGGCCGGCGGCCTGGGCGCGCCGCCCGCTGCGCCGGCCAAGGCCCGCGGAGCGGCCGAAGGGGCCGCCCTGGGCCTGCCCCTGGCTCTGGCCTTCGCCTTCATCGGCGGCCTGATCCTCAACCTGATGCCCTGCGTCTTCCCGATCCTGTCGATGAAGGCCGCCAGCCTGACCGCCCACGCTCACCATGCCGGCCGAACCCGTGTCCAGGGCCTGGCCTTCCTGGCCGGGGTGGTCATCACCTTCCTTGTTCTGGCCGGCCTGCTGATCGCCGTGCGGGCCGGCGGCGCGGCCGTGGGCTGGGGCTTCCAGCTGCAGTCGCCGGCGGTGGTCGCGGGGCTGGCCCTGCTGATGCTGCTGGTGGCCTTGAACATGTCCGGCGTGTTCGAGGTCGGCGCTTCGGTGCAGGGCGTGGCTTCGGGCGCATCCGGCAACGGGATCGGCGGGTCGTTCCTGACCGGCGCCCTGGCCGTGCTGGTGGCCGCCCCGTGCACCGCGCCGTTCATGGCCGGGGCCCTGGGCTACGCCCTGACCCAGCCGCCGCTGCTGTCGCTGGCCGTGTTCCTGGGCCTGGCCCTGGGCTTCGCCGCGCCGTTCGTGATCCTGGCCTTCGCCCCCGCCCTGCTGGCTCGCCTGCCACGCCCGGGCCCGTGGATGGACGTGCTGAAGAAGGGCCTGGCCTTCCCGATGTACGCCACCGCCGCCTGGCTGGCCTGGGTCTACAGCCAGCAGACCGGCGGGATCCCCCTGGCCGCGCTGCTGGCGGCCAGCGTGCTGGTCGCCTTCGCCGCCTGGCTCTACGGCCTGGCCCAGGGCCGGCGCATCGAGGGGAAGGGCGCGTTGGTCCCGTTCGGGCTGGCGGCCCTGTCGCTGGTCGCGGCCGTCGCCCTGGTCGCGGTCGGCGTCCGCGCCGCGCCGGCCGTCGCGGCGGCCACGAGCGCCGAGGTCCCGGCCGGTCCCGGCCTGGCGTCCGAGGCCTGGAGTCCGGAAAAGGTCAAGGCGCTGCAAGCGCAGGGCAAGGTGGTGATGGTCGACTTCACCGCCGACTGGTGCGTGACCTGCAAGGTCAACGAGGGAACCGCCCTGAAGGGCCAGCGCGTGGTCGACGCCTTCAGGGCGTCGGACACCGTGCTGCTGCGCGCCGACTGGACCAAGCGCGACGCCACGATCGCCGCAGCCCTGGCCGAGCACGGCCGGGCCGGGGTGCCGCTGTACCTGGTCTATCCCAAGGGAAGCGGCGAGCCGGCGGTCCTGCCCCAGCTGTTGACCGAGGGCCTGGTGATCGAGGCGGTCGAAAAGCCGCGAAGGGGTAGGAG
>Ga0209564_1002703_pt1 | contig 13390 bp, 13 predicted proteins | sample AraplaCol_mMF_r2_FD_184272 | JGI IMG/M metagenome (GOLD analysis project Ga0209564, IMG submission 184272) | Arabidopsis root microbial communities from North Carolina, USA - plate scrape MF_Col_mMF_r2 (SPAdes) (version 3) | ecosystem: Host-associated > Plants > Roots > Endosphere | place: USA... | reverse complement strand
GAAGTGCCGAACTACGCGTTGATGCCTGATGGATCGTTTTGCGGCACGACCTTCTACTTCAAGCATCTCTAAAGCCGCCGCTCACCCGTCCTGCAAAATAGGGAAATATGAGATTCGACAAACGTTTGCGGTTTAGGGAAATCAGCCCTTAATCTTTTCCGCGTTGCGCCGTTATCGCTAGAGCATTCCCAATTTTTCTCAGGCGATATGGCCAAGACCATTCCGTTTCCCGGCAGCAATCAGGCAGCGCGCGCGCGGCAGGCAAAAGCCATGCTTCTGCCGATCCCGCGCAGCATGGCCGTCGAGCTGATCCTGCCCGTGCACATTGCCCTCGACGCGCTGCGTCGCGGCGCAGGCAGCATGAGCGCCGCGCAGACGCTCACGCAGACGATGCTGCTGACCGGCTTTCTGTGCGACCTCGGCTACGGTGAGATGACCTACGATCAGCTGCGCACCGCCGATCAGGCGCTCGCCGTCACGTTCGAGCGCGGCCGGTCGAGCGACGAGTGGTGTATCGACGAAGCGCATGTCGAACTGCTCTCGCACATCGTCAGCACTTACGACGCGCAATTGCAGCGTGCGCCGCTCAGCGCGCTGACGGATGCGAGCGCCCGGCTCGACCGCATCATGGCAAACGGCGACGCGGAACCGACCATCCGCAAGCAGGCGTAAGCGCTGCGGGACACGGCTCCCGAAAATCCTCACCGTTACCGAAGCCTCCCAGCAAACGCTTCTGCCTGTCCACGTCGCGTATCCCGCGTATCCTTTATGGGGCAACGCATGACCCGGCGAGGGGCAACATCAAACAGGCATTGCCTGTATCCTCTGCTGTACCCGACGCGCCGCGCAATCGGCGACGTTCGTTCGACAGTGGAGAGGCTTCATGACAGACGACAAGCGCAGCCCAGACGACATCGATCCTGATCTGCTCGAAGTAGCGCGCGAAATATTCGACGCAGCCCGGCGCGGCGAAGCGAACATGCTGGCCGCCGTCATCGAGAAAGGCGCGCCGCCCAATCTGCGCAACGAGAAAGGCGACAGCCTCGTGATGCTCGCCGCCTATCACGGCCATGCGGACGCGGTGCGCGTGCTGCTCGAACGCGGCGCGGACCCGAACCTGCGCAACGACAACGGACAGACGCCCCTCGCGGGCGCGGCCTTCAAGGGCTTCAAGGATGTCGTGCAGACGCTGCTGGCGCATGGCGCGGATGTCGAAGGCGCATCGCCCGACGGACGCACGGCGTTGATGATCGCCGCCATGTTCAATCGCACGGAAATGGTCGAGCTGCTGCTCGCGCATGGCGCGAACCCCGACGCACGCGATGCGAACGGCGTGTCGGCCGCCGACGCGGCAAGCCGCATGGGCGCACCGGAAACGGCCGCGCTGCTCGCGAAAAAGGCGGGCGCATGAAGCTGGAAGGCAAGACAGTCGCCGTCGTCGCGCCGGCGGGCGTGCCCGACATGCAGCACGTCGAGCAAAGCATTGCCTTGCTCGAAAGCTGGGGCCTGCGCGTGCAGGTCGGCGCGCATGTGCGCGACCGCTATCGCTATCACGCGGGCAAGCATGAAGATCGTGCGGCCGATCTGCATCGCGCGTTGACCGATCCTTCCGTCGATATCGTCTGGGTGGCGCGCGGCGGCTACGGCAGCATTTATACGCTGCATGCGCTGCCCGATGCCGTGCCGTGCGCGAAAACGCTCGTGGGCTTTTCCGACGCGACCGCGCTATTCGGTGCGCTGCATGGCATGCCGAACGTGCGCGTGATTCACGGCCCGACCTTGAACGGCCTCGCAACCAAACTCGACGACGCTTCGCGCGCCAGCATGCTCGCCGAACTGCACGAAGAGCGCGCCGCGCCCGCGCCGTTGCAGCTTCTGTCTGGTTCGGATGCACGTCGTGTCGAAGGACATCTTGCGGGCGGCAACATTACCGTGCTCGCGAGTCTTGCGGGCACGCAATGGCAGGCGCGCTGCGACGGCGCGATCGTGCTGCTCGAAGATGTGACCGAGCTTGCCTATCGGATCGACCGCAGCGTCATGCAGTTGCGCGAAGCAGGCGTGTTCGACGGCGCGCGTGCATTCGTGCTCGGCGATTTCATTCGTTGTCCGCTGCCTGAAAACGCTGACTTCACGCTACACGACATGATGGTCGATCTGTTGAAGCCGTACGGCGTGCCGATTTACGCCGGCTTTCCGATCGGCCACGGTTCGCGCAATCACGCGTGGACCTATGGCGCGCCGGCAGCGCTCGAAGGCGATCAGCTGGTGCGTTAGCGCGTCAGTTGCGTGACGACGCGCTGAACGGTTTCGATGTCCGGCGCGTCTTGTTTCAGCGCGTCGCGCGCGCACCACGGGTATGGCAAGCGGCTCGCCCAACGCAAGATGCTTTCGGCAAATTCTGCGGCGAGTGTCACCATGTCTTCGATCGTGATGTGCAGCCGCGTCACTCGCGACGATTGCCCATCGCTCGTCCACTCATAGCGTCCGTAGCCGACACGCGCCGCGCCTGTCGCCTTTTCCGTCATGCAGACCAGCCAGTCGCACGAGAACTGGCTTTGGTGAGCGGCGGGCACCGCGCCGACGCAAAACGTGTACACGTTCTCGTACTTCAACGCGAACTCGCTCACCAGCACGGATGCAATCGCATCACGCCCGTGCGTTTCTTGCGGAAACGCGATGGCGGCCGTTTTCACGGTCATCGCCAAAGACGCATCGCGCGCGAAGGCATCCGTCAACAGATGCGGACGGTTGCCGTCCTTCGCCAATATGTAGGATTCGATTGAGCCTTTGAGTTCGGTCATCTGTCAAAGCATGTCAACGTAATGAGTCAATCAGTCTAAGCGCTGCACGTCGGCGCATTTCGCTTGCCCTTGATGCCGGGCGGGCTTCTGCCGTTTTCACACATGCGGCGCGCATTCTTTGCACAACATGACGAAACTGCGTTGCGCGCGACGCGCTTTGCGTTCGACAATGCCTCTTCCGTGCGCGATTCCCCGCTTGCGCCCGCATCCCACAGTTCGAACACGCGCCCTCGATGAACTCCCGCTTCGCCAGTCTCACGCGCATTCATTCTTTCATGCCGCTTGCCGGCGCGACGCTGATGCTGGGCATCGCGATGTCGTTCACCGCACCGTATCTGTCGTTGTTCGGCGTCGAGCAGACGGGCATGACGCCGCTGCAGCTCGGACTGTTCATGACGCTGATCGCCGCGAGCGGCGTCGTCGCAAGCGCGTGGGCGGGCAAATGGTCCGACCGGCACGGGCATCATCGCGCGTTGTTGCTGGCCGCGTTGATCGCGGCCTCGCTCGGCTTTCTGCTGCTTTGTTTCGTGCGCAACTATCTGGCGCTGCTCGTGATCGGCGTGGCGTTTCTCGGCGCGGGCGGCTCGGCGATGTCGCTGGTGTTCTCGTTCGGTCGCGCGGCGCTGCCCGTGCACGACGAAGCAGAGCGCTCGTTCGCGCTGGCGACGCTGCGCACGGTGCTGTCGATGGCGTGGGTGTTCGGGCCGTCCGTCGGTGCGCTGGTGCTGGCGGGCGCGGGCTTTTACGGGCTCTTCCTGTTCGCGGCAGCGTGCTTCGCGGCGTGCGGCGCGATCGTGTGGCGCATGCGCGAATCGCCCGCTGGCGATCCGCACAGCACGCCGGTGCACTATGCGGGCGATCCGGCTTCGTCGCTCGAAGTGACGACCGTCACCGAGCCCGCCGAGCCGCCGCCGCCCTCGCCGCCTCATGCGCCCGGCACGCAGCGGCAGATCTGGCGTTCCGTCGTCGCGCTGACGCTGATCGGCCTCGCCGCGAACGCGACGATGATCGTGCTGCCGCTTTACGTCGTGCATGGCCTCAAGGGCACGCGGCTCGATGTGTCGATCATGCTCGGGCTCGGCGCATTCCTCGAAATTCCGATGATGCTCGCGCTCGGCGCGCGCGGCTCGACGCTCAACAAGCTGAAATGGCTCGCGGCGTGCGCGGCCGTGCATGTGGTGTATTTCATCGCAGTCGCGGCGGCGGGCACGGTCAACGTGCTGATCCCCATGCAGGCCTTCAATGCATTCGTCGTCGCTGTCACGTCGTGTCTCGGCATGACGTATATGCAGGACCTGATGCCGCGTTCGCCCGGCGCCGCGACGGCGCTGTTCTTCAACGCTTCGCGGGTCGGGTCGATACTGTCGGGTGTATTGTCGGGTGTGCTGGTTGCGGGTCTTGGCTATCGTGGGACGTTTCTTGTCTGCGGATGCCTCGCGCTCGGCGCGCTGATTCTGTTTGCCGATCCGCCGTGGAAGCGTATGGCGCTGCGGGCGCGGGATGCGTGGGAAGACTGGCGGCATCCTGCTCAGTGAGTCCCGTCGCGGTGCGATAGCTCGCCATCCTGGCCGGCACGCACAATCCCGCGCGGCCAAGGCGTCCTGTTCTTCCCGCAAGCCGTTATTATCGGCATCCAATCCAAAGGAGAGCGACTGATGAACCGACCGGATTTCATCAAGCACTGGACTGAACTCGAAGAACCGGATGCGCATTCCTATCGCGGCGATACCGAGCCAATGGCGCTGGACGCGCCGCTTTCCGCCGCGCTCGGCATTACGCGTATCGGCATTCATCACATCAGGCTTCTGCCTGGCCGGAGGACATCGTATCCACACGCCGAAAGTACCGAACAGGAGTTCGTGTACGTGCTGGAAGGCAAGCCCGACGTATGGATCGACGGCACGCTTCATCCCATTGCTGAAGGCGATTCCGTCGCGTTTCCGGCAGGCACCGGCATCTGCCATACCTTCATCAACAATACGAAGGAGGACGTCAGGCTGATGGTGATAGGCGAACGTCCGCGCGACGATAACCGTATTCGTTATCCGCTCAACGAAGCGTATGAGCTTACCCGCCCGGATCGCTGGGTGGACTGGCCAACCCGCCCGCTCGGCGACCACGACGGGAAGCCGGACCCGGTTTGACGCCAAGGGCTGCCAGACGGGCGCCCTCCACATGCAAGCCGCCTCGGCTCCCGAAAACCCTCACCTCCAACTGCCCGCGCCCGCCACCGAGCACACCCGCGCGATGACAAGTAGAATCAGGTAGAGCCCACTGCGGTGAGGTCCAGCAGGACGCACAGGCTCAGCAGTCGACCCGTACCAGGGATACCAGCACGAAAGCCCGGCACGCAGCGTCCCAGCACGCGCGCGCCCTTTCCGCCGCAAGGAGATCTCATGAAGGTGCTCGCTGTTCACCCCAGTGGCCTGATGTACACCCGCGTGTATCTGCGCCTCGAGCCGCTCGGGCTCGAAACGGTCGCCGCCGTCATACGCGAAGCCGGCCACGATGTCCGCCTGATCGACCTGCAAGTCGAATCCCATCGCGCGCTGCACAATCTCGTGCGCACGTGGCGGCCCGACGCAGTCTGTTTCTCCGCCAACTATCTCGCCAATATCCCCGAAATCATCGATCTGTCGAAGGCGATCAAGGCGCATTTGCCGGGCTGCTTCGTGTTTGTCGGTGGACATAGTGCATCGTTCACCGCGCGCGACATGTTGAAACACGCGGAAGGTGCGATCGATTGCGTGCTCAAGGGCGAAGGCGAAGCGAAGGTCGTCGATCTGCTCGCTGCCGTTGCGCGCAAGGGCGAGCTGTTGCGCATTCCGGGCGTCGTCACGCACGACGGCGAAGGCCCGCCGCCCGGCTTCACCGAAAGCCTCGACCAGATTCGCCCCGCGCGCGATCTGTTGCGGCACCGGCGCAAGTACTTCATCGGCGTGCTCGATCCGTGCGCGTCGATCGAGTTTGCGCGCGGCTGTCCGTGGGACTGCACGTTCTGCAGCGCGTGGACGTTCTACGGACGCAGCTATCGTTCGCGCAGTCCCGAAGTGATTGCCGATGAACTGGCGTCGATTCGCGAGCCGGGCGTGTTCATCGTCGACGACGTCGCCTTCGTGCATGCCGATCACGGCATGGCGATCGGACGTGAAGTGGAGCGGCGCGGCATCCGCAAGAAGTATTACCTCGAGACGCGCGGCGACGTGCTGTTGCGCAACAAGGAAGTGTTCGAATATTGGCGCACGCTCGGCCTGCAATACATGTTCATCGGACTCGAAGCCGTCGACGCCGAAGGATTGAAGGCGTTTCGCAAACGCATCGACGTCGACAAGAACTTCGAGGCGCTCGCGTTCGCGCGCTCGCTCGGCATCACGGTCGCGATCAATCTCATCGCCGATCCCGACTGGGATCACGAGCGCTTCGAAACAATCCGGCAATGGTGTCTGGAGATTCCCGAGATCGTGAACATCAGCGTGACCACGCCGTATCCGGGCACGGAAATCTGGTTGCGCGAACAACGGCGGCTGACGAGCCTCGACTATCGGCTCTACGACATCCAGCATGCCGTGCTGCCGACGAAGCTGCCGTTAGCCGAGTTCTACGCGGAACTGGTACGCACGCAACAGGTGCTCAACCGCAAGCATCTCGGCTGGGGCGCGTTGTATCGCGCGGCGGGCGAAGCGGCTTCGCTGCTGATGCGCGGACAGACCAACTTCGTGCGCATGCTGTGGCGCTTCAACTCCGTGTTCGATCCCAATCTGCAGTTGAGCGATCACGCGCGCGAAGTGCGCTACGAGATGACGCCGCCGCCCGCGCAACCGCCGGAGGAGAGCAACGTCAAGGTGCTGTACGTGCACGGCCCGGCGGGACGCAAAGGCCGCAAGATCGACGACGCGACCGAAAAATTCGTCGATCAGACCCGCATGGGTACGGGCTGATCGCAATCGGGCGCGCCTGGCCCGCCCGCTCAGAACGGCTCTTTAAAAGGACGCAGATCGATTTCGTGCGTCCATGCTGACGGATGTTGGAGATGTAGCTGCCAGTACGCTTCGGCAATGGCGTCGACATTCAGCAGTCCGTTTTCGCCGCGCTCGGCGGCGGCCTGCGGACGCGAGACATGCAGGCGCTCGCCGTCGATGCCGCCGTCGATCACCACATGCGCGACATGCAGCCCGAGTGGCCCGAACTCGCGCGCCATGCTTTGCGCGACCATCCTCAGCCCGGCTTTTGCCGCGGCAAAATGCGCGAAGCCAGGCTTGCCACGCAGGCTCGCCGATGCGCCCGTGAAGATCACCGTGCCACGGCCGAGCGGCGCGAGCCGCCGCGCCGCTTCGCGTCCCACCAGAAAGCCGCCCACCGGCCCGGAGCGCAAGAAGTCCTGCATCTGCGCTTCTGTCAGGTCGCGAAACGGAACGCGCCGGTTGTTGCCGACGTTATAGACGACGAGCGAAGGCACATCGATATTGTCGGGCGGCGACATCGCGTGATCGTAGAGACGCATGATGTCAGCTTCCGATGTGCCGTCCATCGCGAACGATTCGGCCGATCCGCCTTGGCCCGCGATGCCGTGCGTCACGGCGTCGAGTTTGACCTGCGTGCGGCCCGCGACATACACGTGATACCCGTTTGCAGCGATCTTCCTGCACAGCGCCGCACCCAGTCCGAGTTCCGCGCCGACGCCGATCACCAGTGCGCTGTTTCGCTTCATCGTGTGCCTCCGTTGTCCTCTCGCGCATGCGGCGCGGGAATGGTCGCGTGATTATAGGCAGCGGATGCGCACGGCTGCCCGTGAACTGCACGCCCGTGTGTCCGCGAATGTGACAAAAATCATTGAGCGCCGCCTGATTCTTCGTCAATCTGCTATTCGCTCGATGCCGTTACGCGTCCATTCACGGGGAATGAAAGGGTCCGCTCGCAAAGACCCTCGTACGCGGCACGATCGCGACGCGAACAGGCATGCGTCTCGCGGCCTTGGACCACGGGCACTGACAATCCGGCCGTTTCGACTGTACCGACGCAGAACGTGAGTGGACTGCGCCCCGTCGTGCACCGTATTGCCCTCGCACTTAGACATTGCATGAAGACCATTACGCGTCTCTACCGCCACCAGATTGCCGGCATACTGTTCGCCGGCGTCGCCGTGCTGATTGCGCTCGCAAGTTCCGGCCTGGCGGGGCTCGCCAGGCTCGACGCGTACACGCGCACGCTGTATCAGGGAAACATGCTTCCCATCGCGCAATTGAACGAGCTCCGCACAGCCGCGCTCGATGCGCGCCGCGAATTCTGGAAGGCGAGCCAGTTTCTCGATCCTGTGAGAACAGCCGCGTCGATCAGAGTGATTGAAGCAGACGAGGTGCTCACCGAGAAGGCATGGAACGCGTATTACCCGCACGGCATCAGCAACCCGCGCGAAGCATTGCTCGCCGACAGGATCGCGAACGGGTTACCGACGTTCCGTGCGGTGCTCCGAAAAGCGGTCATGTTGCTCGAACGGGGCGATCGAGCAGCGGCGGCAAAGTGGTTCGACGACAACCTCGAGTTCCTCAACGGCTTCGATTCGCTGATGGGCCAGTGCATCGACGTCAACTCGTGGCAGGCGGCGGAGCTTGCCGGCAAGAGCGAATCCGTCTTTCGCACGATGTTCTGGGCGACGTTCGCATGTATCGTGATTTGCGTGGCGGGCGCGGTCAGCGTGTCGATCTGGCTCCTGCGCCAGCGCGATGACGCGTTGAGCGAATCGCGCTATCACTCGTGGCTGGCCAATCGCGTGTTCGAGCTGACGCGCGACGGCGTGATGATCACTGACTCGCGCGGCAATATCGAGCGGGTCAATCCCGCCTTCACGCGGGTCACCGGCTACGCGCAACAGGAAGTGCTGGGGCGCAATCCAAGACTGCTGAGCTCCGGCCGTCAACCGCCCGAGTTCTATCGCGCGTTCTGGCGAAGCCTGAAGGAAACGGGCCACTGGCATGGCGAAGTGTGGAACCGCAAGAAGAGCGGCGATATCTATCTGGAGTCACTGTCCGTTGCAGGCGTGCAAGGGCGCGATGGCAGCTACACGCACTACGTGGCGATTCTCAGCGACATTACGCAACGCCATCAGCACGAGCAGCGTCTGCGCAACCTCGCCACGCACGACGTGCTGACAGGACTGCCCAACCGCGTGCTGCTCGACGAGCGTCTGAAGCACGCCATCTCCCGCACCAAACGCCATGGCACGCATATCGCCGTCATGTTCATCGATCTCGATGGCTTCAAGCAGGTCAACGACACGCGTGGGCATGCCGTCGGCGACGATGTGTTGAAAGCCGTCGCGGAGCGGCTCGTGCACAGCGTCCGCGAGAGCGATACGGTCGCGCGTCTTGGCGGCGACGAGTTCGTGGTCATTCTGGAAGAGGTCGGGGGCATGCGGCAGATCGAACCCGTCGCGCGGGCGGTGCTCACTGCAGTCGGCCAACCTATCGCGCTTCGCAGCGACGCCGTGAGCGTCACGCCAAGCATCGGCATCAGCCTGTACCCCAACGACGCTGCCAACGCGGAACAACTGCTTTTGCGGGCGGACCGCGCGATGTATGTCGCGAAGAACATGGGCAAGAACAATCTCTGCTTTTTCTCGACCCTCGACGCCGCCAGCCATCCACAGCCGGCGATGACCGCCACGGTCTAGTGACGCTCAGTGCCGACGGTGCCGTGACCTCACGGCTCAGGATTGTCGAGATCCGACTGCACGACGGTTTCGCCGTGACGTTGCGCGGCTTCGCGCGCCTGGTCGCCGTCGGCGAACGGTCCGATGTCGGGTGCGCCCGTGAACGGAAACAGCAAACGGCCATCCGTCTTGCGCACGACCTTCAACTGCCCCATATACGAACCTTCCGTCGTGCGGCGATAGGTCGCGTAGATCTGATAATCGTCCGTCGACTCGGGTCTCGAGGCCACCGCATTACGCGCTTTCGGGAAAATCATCCGTGGCCTTGTCATCTTGCAACTCCCGTACTGTGGATGCCGGACTCGGCGCTTTTGCCGGCATACCGGTTGAAATGACGCACTCCTTTGCGCTGTGAATGCACAGGAATGCGGACGATTCATGCGGATCGCGACGCCAGATGGCACGCGCGCCGGATATCGATGCAGTTGCGCGTGGCCGCCCGTGCGGCAAAAATTGCCGCTCTCGCGATGTCTGTGCTCAACGTCCTTGCATTCCCTTTCAGCAAGCGACGTACCGCTTTTGGGCCAACGCTTCACGAGCGCGCCGTGGGCGCATCTTCCAGCGTGTGCAACAGGTGCGCCGCTCGCCGGGAACGGCGCATGCTTTTGATACACGAGCCGCGGCGAAGCGCTGCGGCGCGCTCGCGGCGCAACGTCATGCGTCTTTGCAATTGGAAAAGGGAGAGCGACATGCCACTGAAGCGAGGCACATCGAAGGAAACCATCGGGCACAACGTCAAGGCCGAAAAGAAGGCGGGCAAATCGCAAAAGCAATCTGTCGCTATCGCGCTGAATCAGGCGCGCAAGTCAGGCGCAAAGATTCCGAAGAAGCACAGCTAGACATCCGAGTCGACGCTGCGCGGTGGGATCGATCCGACCGCGCAGCGCCTGTCCCTCGTTCCTCCGCACCCGCTAATGGGCGCGTTCCTCGTCGTATTCCGGACGCACGCCGCGTGGCAGCCACGGTTCCTTGTGCTTGCACCAGAGTTCATAGGCGGGCTCGAACAGTCCCGTTTCGTCGAAAGCGCCAAGCGGTAAGGCGATTTCAGCGCGATCGGCGTACACCATGAACGCCACCGATCCGCACAGCGGACAGAAATGACGCCGCCCCTGTTCCGAGCTTCGCCATTCGCGCGTATTGCCCGTGAACGTGACAGCGCTGCCGTCGAATATCGCATACGAGCCGAATGCCGATCCGTGCACCTGCCGACATGTCATGCAATGACACATGCCGACGCGCATCGGCGGCCCGCTCGCGCGAAAACGCACTGCACCACATGCGCAACCGCCTTCAAACGTTTTTTGGTTCATCGCTCACCTCCTTGAAGACCGATCTTCATTGATACGCAGGGAACATACCAACAACGAGGGACGCGAAAATCCCGGACGCAACGCCTATAATTCGTCGATATCGACCTCGCGGCTTGCCAACGCCATAGCACGCTGCGGAGACTCATTCCCCATCGAGCATCATGAGCGACGGTATCGAAAGTGCCCGCCGGGCGGGCGTACTGCGCACGGACGATCTGAAGGACCGGCCGGCGCGCGCACCCGATCACGCCGCCGAAGTCCGCACGCTCGTCACCGTCGCAGGCGCGCAAACGGGACGCCGCGACACCTTGCTGCAAGCCATCGCCGGTGCGGCGCTCGGCGCGTGCCGCGCAGGCAGCGCGGGCATCAGCCTGCTCGAAACGACGAGCGAAGGCGCAGCCGTCTTCCGCTGGCGTGCGGTCGCGGGCGCGTGTGCCGCGTTTGAAGGCAAAACGACGGCGTGGGCCGAATGTCCGTGCGGGATGACGCTCGAACTCGGCGCGCCGCAGCTGTTCGTCGAGCCGCACACCTACTTCAAGAGCCTGCGCGATGCGGGCGCGGTCATCACGGAAGGCATCATCACGCCCATTCCGATTCGTTGCCCCAAATCGAAACCGCTCGGCGCGATCTGGGTCGCGTCGCACGGTGCACATCGTTTTGATCGCGAAGATGTGCGCCTGCTCGGCAACCTTGCCGTGCTCGCCGGCGCGGCGCTCACGCTGCTCGATGCGCAACAGGCCGCCGAAGCGGAAACCGAGGCGGCACAACAGGCGCGGCGCGCGCTCGAAGACGCCGCGCACCGGCGCGACGAATTCATCGCGATGCTTGGCCATGAATTGCGCAATCCGATGGCGCCCATCGACAGTTCCATTACCGCGCTCAAACTGCTGTGCGCAGGCGAGGAGCAGGCCACCGATGTCCTCGCCATCGCGCAGCGGCAGATGCGCCAGCTGCGCACGCTCGTCGACGATCTGCTCGATGCCGCGCGCCTGCGGCACGGCAAGCTTGCGATCAAGTACAGCCGCACGTCGCTGAACGAAATCGTGTACGACGCGATCACGGCGCTCAAGCATCACATCGATGCACGCAAGCATTGCCTCGTGATCGAAGGGCTGGACCAGACCGTTCACGTACGTGCCGATCACGTTCGCCTCAGCCAGGTGGTCGGCAACCTGTTGTCGAACGCGGCCAAATACACGCCTGCGGGCGGCACGCTGCAACTGCGCGTGCAGACCGACACGGAAAGCGCAGCCGATGATGCCGGCGCAGGCGGCATGGTGTCGATCGTCATCGAGGACAACGGCGTCGGCATGAGTCCCGAAGCGCTCGAGCACGTGTTCGAACTGTTCGCGCAGTCGCCCTCGAGCGCGCGCCGCTCGGAAGGCGGACTCGGCATCGGGCTCGCGGTCGCGAAGCGTCTCATCGAACTGCATGACGGCACCATTACGCTCGACAGCCTGGGCGTCGGGCGCGGCACGCGCGTCGTGCTGCGCCTGCCGATACTCGACCGTGAGCCGCGCGCCGCGCATGACGCCACAGCGGCGGCAGCGAGCGCCGCGCCGAGCCGCATCCTGCTCGTCGACGACAACGCCGACGCGCTCGACGCGCTGCATCTGGTGCTAGAGCTGGAAGGTCATGACGTGATCGTCGCGCGCAGCGGCCGCGATGCGCTGAAGGTCGCGGCACAGACGTTGCCCGAAGTGGGCATCATCGATATCGGCATGCCGGAGATGGACGGCTTCGAAGTGGCGCGCGCCATCCGCTCGAACAAGGCGCTGGCGCATATGTTCCTGATCGCGCTGACGGGCTACTCCTCCGAGTCCGACAAGTCGCGTGCGCTCGCGGCAGGCTTCGACTATCACCTGACCAAGCCTGTTTCGATGGAGCGGCTCGCCGACGTGCTGTCGCATCGCGACGGCCGGAACATCAGCGGTCTTGTCTGAAGCTAGTCCCGCTTGCACGAAAGGTGAGCTGGGATGCGCGCGACGACGTCACTTTGCGCGGGTCCCGCAAAACCTCACCATTGATCGATCCGCACTCATCGCCAGCTCTTTGACGATACCCGCAAAGCCTTATCCATCAAGGATTTGCATTTTGCAGCGCGGCGCGTTCCCAGGGCTTTTCGCTCGCTCCCGCAAGTTCTCACCTTTGCGCCACGCGTCACGCTTGCCGCTGTCTTCTGTTCGCAGACCCAGGTAACGAACTGCGCTCCGCGCCGGCATGTCCATGGCCATGCATTTCTGTTTGGTCGTCGTGCTAAATCGTTGATTTACCAGGGTTCTGGGTTCGCCGATCATGTCTTCCGTCAACTGCGTTCATCTTCTGCCGGAGCCCGACATGTCCATGCAAGCCCTCGTTCTCAGCCAGTACAAAGGTCCCCTCGTGCCCACGACGATGCCCATTCCCGAACCGGCGCGCGGCGAGGTGCTCGTGCGGATCAGCGCGAGCGGCCTCAATCCGCTCGACACGAAGATTCGCGCGGGCAGCGCCGCGCATGCGCGTCATCCGTTGCCGCTGGTGCTCGGCATCGATCTCGCGGGCGTGGTCGTCGCGCTCGGCGCGGACGTGACGTG
>Ga0209564_1002696_pt1 | contig 13416 bp, 14 predicted proteins | sample AraplaCol_mMF_r2_FD_184272 | JGI IMG/M metagenome (GOLD analysis project Ga0209564, IMG submission 184272) | Arabidopsis root microbial communities from North Carolina, USA - plate scrape MF_Col_mMF_r2 (SPAdes) (version 3) | ecosystem: Host-associated > Plants > Roots > Endosphere | place: USA... | reverse complement strand
GACGCTGTCCTCGCTCGCGGTGCTCCCGGAGGCCGACCGGCTGTTCGAGCGGCCCGTCGCCTACGAGGTCTCGCAATTCATGCCGATCGCGCGCGTGCTCGCCGATCCGACGCTGCTCGCGGTGCCGGCCTCCGCGCCCTGGAAGACCGCACAGGAATTCGTCGAGGACGCCAGGAAGCGGCCGGGCCAGATCACCTACGGCTCGTCCGGTCCCTACGGCACGCTGCATGTGGCGATGGAGATGTTCGCGAACAGCGCCGGCATCAAGCTCATGCACGTGCCGTTTCGCGGCGCCGGTCCTGCGCTCACCGCGCTGCTCAGCGGCACCGTGCAGGCGATCGCGGCCGCGCCGGGCACGCTGAAGCCGCAGGTCGACGACGGCAAGCTGCGCGTGCTCGGCAATTGCGGCGCGCAGCGCATCGCCAGCTTCCCCGACGTGCCGACCTTCCAGGAACTCGGCTACAAAGACGTCGAGATGTACATCTGGGCGGGGCTGTTTGCCCAGAGCTCTCTTCCGGCGCCGATCGCGACCCGCCTGCGCGAGGCGATGGCGCAGGTGATGGCGAGCCCCGACGTCCTCAAGGCCTTCGAGACCTCGGGCAGCCTCGTCGCCTATCAGGATGCGCCGGCCTTCTCCGCCTTCGTGGCGACGGACAGCGCGCGGCTGATCGCGGCGGTGAAGAAGATCGGCAGGGTGGAGTAGGGGCGCTCCAAAGCATGATCCGGACCCGAAGGGCCGCGTGAGCCCAAAGTGCGAAGCGGTTTTCCGGAAGGATCGTGCATCTACAACAACCCAAAGCGCGATGACGATTCGTCCGATCTCATCGCGCTCTAGAATTCGGTGCGGACCAGGCCTCGCAACGTGTGCCGGTCGTATCCCGGCGCGAACGCGCCCTCCCAGGACGCCCTAAACGACGTCGCTGCCGTGAGGTCCCACCGGACCTCCGCCCCGGTGAGCGCGACGGTGCGCGCGCGCTCGACGCCGGTGATCGCGAACGGAATGCCGGGGGCGCCCTCGAGGGCAGCCGTCGTGGTCGCGGCGCTGCCGGTGAATTCGTGGCGCACGGCAATTGTCGCGTCGAGCTGTGCCGCATGGCCGCTCGGCATCGTCAGGCGGTGATCGGCACGCAGGCCCACTGTGCCGTAGCCGACGTCGAAGCTGCCGGCCCGCACCGATTGATTGACGCCGGGCGCGCCGGCTTCCGACAGGCTGCCCTGGCGGGTCCCGTACCAGTCGGCCCTGGCGAACGGCTCGATCGTCGCGCCCCATCCGGTTGCGAACGGGCGCGCGATGCCGAGCGAGACGGCAAAGGTGTTCGCCCGCGATGAAGCGGTCGCAGTTTCCCCGAGGAACGCGATCGTGCGCGCGGATTCGAGCGCCGCGAAGGAATAGCTGATGGCGGATGCGAGATTGAACCCGCCGGCTTCGCCGCGGGCGTAGAAGCCGGCATGTCCGGCATTGGCCTCGATGCGGTCAGCGCGGCCGGCCATGCGCAGTTGGCCGGTGGATGCGCCGACCGCGAGGCCCGCCGTGAATCCCGGCATGTGCCAGAGGTCGGCACCGAGCGCCGCGCCGCCGACAGCCGTGCTGGTGCCGAATGCAATGTTGCTCGCCGCCACCTTGTCCCAATTGCCGTAACCGCCGAACCAGACACTGGTCGCTGCGCGGCGACGGCTCAGTGCCTTCCCGATCGGGTCCGCCGGCTCCTCGGCATAGGACGAGGCCGACATGCGGACGGCTTCGCCGCGCGCTTGCGTGCCGGCGTTCCACATGAAGCTCTGGAACATGTCGGCCTGGTCGGCCGTGAAGCGGCGTCCGTCGGCGTGGACTTGCCCGGCGAGATCGTCGAGGCCGGCCTTGATGCCTGTTGTGTTGAGTCCGGCCAGCGTGTTGATCGCGGTGCCGAGCGCTCCGGATGCCCCGCCGGCCTGGTCCAGCGCGCCTGCCACCGCGGCCTGGTTCGGTGTCAGGCCCGACAGCGTCGCGAAGCCCGCGACCTGTTGCAGGATGAAATGGACGTTGTTGGCATCGTAGCTGAGCTGCCCGGAGACCAGCGGGCTGCCCGAAATCGTGAGCGCCGCGAACGTGCCGCTGACGCCGCCGGTGGCGGTGAGGATCGTGTACTGCGTGTTGGCGAGGAAGCCCGCACCGAGCGGCACGATCTGCACCGTGCCGCCGTTGAGTGTCGCGGTGCCCGTTGCCGCGATCCTGTCCGACTGGCCGCCTGGATTGATCTCGACCTGGAAGGTCGAGCCGGCGTTGAAGGTGACGTTGCCGCTGACGTTGAGCGTCCCGATCGAATTGCCGGGCGAAACCATGCCGCCATTGTTGACGACGATGCCCCCGACCGTGCCGGTGCCTCCGAGATAGCCGCCGTTGACGGTGACCACCGACGGCAACGTGCCGTTCACGATCAGGCCGCCGGCATCGATCGTCGCCGGGCCGTTGAACGTGGTGGCTCCGCTCAATGTCCAGACCGAAGTGCCGGTCTTGGCGAGCTGCTCGAACTCGGCATATTGCAGGCCGGGGCCGAGATTGCCGAGGTCGAACGAGGCGCTGCCGCTGCTGCCAAGGTTCAGCGTGTCGGTGCCGGTCCCGCCGCGAACAGTCCCGGTGATGGTCGCGCCGGGGGCGAGGCCGAGCACGTCATCGCCGCCGGACAGGTCGATCGCTCCGCTGCCGCCGCCCACGATGGTTCCGGCATTGAAGACGGTGTCGGTGCCGGAAGAGCCCTGGATGGCGATGAAGAAGCCGCCTGATATCGTGCCGCCATTGATGAGGGTGTTGCCGCCGGCGATGAACTGCACGCCGGTATGGCCGCCGCCGATCGATCCGGTGTCGTACACAAGGACGACATTGCCGTTCGACGTCCCGCTGATTCGCAGTCCGGTCGTGTTTCCGCCCGTGCCGACTGCTGTCCCGCGAATGTTGACGAGATTGCCGTTCGAATTGTCGATGACAACAGCCGCTTCGGCGTTGCCTGTCCCCTCCGCGATCCCGCCGGCCGCGATCGTCACATTGTTGCTGTTCGATCCGTTGGAGAGCAGGACGGCTCCGCTGTAGGTCGACGCCGTGGCTTGATTGTTGACCGTGACATGCGAGCCGGTCGTGCCGTCGAAAACGACCGCGGGAATTCCGGCGCCGGGCAGCAGCGACGTCAAGGTCCCGTCGCCGATGTTGACCGTGACGCTGCTGCCGCCCGTGGCGTTGATGTGGTCGGTGTTGCCGAGGCCGATGCAGGTCGCAACGTCGCCCGAATTCAGCGCGCCGATCGTGCCGGCACCGGCCACCGTGCAGGCCGCGCGCGCGGGGCCGGGGACCAGGACCGGCAGTGCGGCGAGCAGCAGCGGCGCAAGCGCCATGGTGACGCGCAGCCTGTTACGCAGCCTGGCAGCCGCTGTGGCGTTTTGCGCACACGCCGGTCGTGCGGTCGACATCGACAATTCCCTCATAGCAACAACGATTGCTAGCGGGGATGTCGCGATGCTTCTTGGCGCCAGGCGAAATGCCCTATGGCCAAATGCGCAAGATGCCGATTTGCCCCGGCCCTGTTGCGGAGATGACACGGGCAATATCGCCAGCAGCGACGCCGACAGGTTCCAGCCGCGCTCACTTTTTGTTGTTGGTCCAGAACCCGTCCCCGCCTCATTGATTGATGAGAATTCGAGGGAATCGGGAAGGATTTGTCATGCGAGCAGAGCGGATAGCGCTGGGTGTGGCGCTCACGATCGGTGGTATCGTCGCCCAGGGCGTAGCGTTCGCCGACGACTATCGCGGAACAATGGAACAGCAGATGGCCTGCACACCGGATGTGTGGCGGCTGTGCAGCGACCAGATCCCGGACGTGAACCGCATCGTCGCCTGTCTGCAGCAGAACACGCCGCAGCTCTCGAGCGGGTGTCGAGCAGTGTTCCAGTCCAACAATCAGGCGCCGCCGCAGCAGCAGGCTCCGCGCAATCGCGCCATGCCATCGCCGCGCTACAACTCTGCGCCACCGCCGCCTGCCGCTGCACCATCATCCCCGCGGCCCTATGACGAAGACGACTAGCGCGCTCTCTTGAGCCGTGCCGAGTCGATGGCGCGTGCGATGTTTGCTGCACTCGTGACAGTTCCATGACAGCGCGTTGGTCGCGTGGAGCTGCCGGCGATCCGAGACCATTTCTATTGATCTTGCGAGGTGCGAACACGCGAAGTCGCGCGAGCGAAGCGCGTTGTTCGCTTTGATCGTCGTGGCATCGAACCCATTCGGGCAAGATTCGTTCTAATTGTTTGTATGCTTCTACACACGCAACTGTTGTATGTTTATTAATGGTTGTATTGGCAAGAAGGCACCCGGAAATACTGGAATGCCGGAATGCCAAACAACGACAGTCTTGGGTGGGATCGTTCGGAACTGGCTCACGGAACCGCGAACGTTGCGGATGACATCGCAGTTTCGCTACGGTTGTTCCGTTTGAACTGGATCGTTGTCGCGGTCGTCCTGAGCGTCTTTGCACTGGGACTTCTGCTGACGGATTTCCGCATCCGGCCTAGCGGCTACCTCGTCTTTCTGGGAATGGCCGGCCTCTACGGCTATTTTGGATTTCGCAACGTGCGATCCGGGTCGAGGAATCCGCGGATCTTTGCCATCCTCTTCATGCTTGCGCAGATCGTCCTGCTGCTCCTGCTGCTGACGTCGATCGGCTACATGGCGGCTGCCGCCAATCTTCCGATGCAGGAAGCAGGGCTGCTTGCGGCGGACCGCATGCTCGGGTTCGACTTCCGGGCCTATGTCAGCTTCGCGAACGATCGGCCGGGAGTGCTCCGCGCGTTCGTGTTCACCTACGATTCCCTTCACAGGCAATTGCTCGGCCTCATCATCCTTCTCCCCTTGCTTGGCTTTCATCGTCGGGCGGCGGAGTTCGTGCTGGCTTTTGCCGTTACGCTGATTGCCGCGACGATCATTTCCACGCTCGTTCCGGCCATCGGCGCCTATGGAGCTCTCGGGCTCGTGCAGGCGGACCATCCGAATATCGAGCCGATCTGCTATTACGCGACCCTGCACGAGCTTCCACTGGTACGCGATGGCACTACCAGGATTCTCGATGCGTTCAACCTCGGTCCGATCCTGACCTTCCCGAGTTTTCATGCCATCTGCGCGGTGCTCTACAGCTGGGCCATGTGGCCGGTGCGCTGGCTGAGAGCCTTCGGGCTCCTGTGGAACAGCGTCATGCTGGCCGCAACGCCGGTCGGCGGGGGACACTTCTTCGCCGACCTCGTCGCCGGAATCATCATCGCATTGGTCGCGATCTATCTGGTCCGCCGTCTCGGGATGCATCTCGCGCGCAGTGCGCGGCCCGTGCGGCCGACATTGCTGCAGCCCGCGCAGCCGGCAATTGCGGGTGCGCAGTAGCTATTTCGCCCCAGCGTGGAGCGAGGGGAGAACCGGCGCGGCCGCGTCTTACGGCCTGTGCTCGCAGACGTCGACCCATTCGGCCGCGGTCAGCTCGGCCATGCGGTCGGGCGTGATGCGCACGGCGCTGTGGGTCGAGCCCGCGGCCGGCACCACCACGTCGAATGCCTTCAGCGACATGTCGCAATAGACCGGCAGGGGCGATTTCAGCCCGAACGGACAGACGCCGCCGACCTCATGGCCGGTGATCTCGGCGACTTCCTCCAGCCCCAGCATCTTCGGCTTGCCGCCGAACTGCGCCTTCACCTTCCTGTTGTCCATGCGCGAGGTGCCGGCGGCGACGATCAGGATCACGCGCTCGCCGATCCGCAAGGACAGCGTCTTGGCGATCCGGCCGGGCTCGACGCCATAGGCTTCGGCGGCCAGCGTCACGGTCGCGGAGCTGATCGGGGATTCGATGACGGAGATATCGGGGGCATTCTCGGCGAAGAAGGCGCGAACGGATTCCAGGCTCATTCAGGTCTCACGGGCGGGCGGCGATCCCCGGGGTCATCCCTTGATGATCCCCGCGTCATCCCTGGATGATACCTTGCAGCTCGGACAGCGCGCGGACGCGGTGGTCCGGCGCAAAGCCAAGCTCGTCCATCTGGGTGCGGATCGCCTTGAACATGGTCAGCGGTGCCACGAGTTCGTTCTCGACGCAAGCCAGCGCCATCGCCTCCGGCGTCACCCGCTCGATCCAGGCGACGTTGAGGCCGAATGACTTTGCACCGGCGACGTCCCAGGGATTGGAGGAGACGAACAGCACCTCATCAGGTGCGGCGCCAAGCGTCTCGCCGATCAACTCATAGGCTTCCGGAGACGGCTTGAAGATCTTCTTCGCATCGACACTGATGGTGGCATCGAGGAGCCGGTCAAGCTTGGTGTTGCGCACCAGCGCGTTCAGCATGTCCGGACTGCCGTTGGACAGGATCGCGAGCTTTCGCGGCTTCAGGGCCGTGAGCGCGCTGGTTGCGTCCGGATAGAGGTCGAGATGCAAATACTTCTCGATCACGCGCTCGAACGCGTCCTTCTCATAGGCCAGCCCGAGCATGCGTAGCGTATAGGCGAGCGAGTCGCGCGTGACCGCCGTGAAATCCTGGTAGCGCCGCATCAGCGAGCGCAGCCAGGTATATTCGAGCTGCTTGATGCGCCAGACCTGCGTGATGATCTCGCCATAGCCCGGAAACGCATCCTCGGTGACGTCGGCGACCGACTGGATGTCGTAGAGCGTTCCGTAGGCGTCGAAGACGACGGCTTTGATGCTCATTGGTTGTCCTTCCCGGCCATTGCGGTTCGCAAGAACTCCGATTGGGGAGTGCGCATCATCGCTAGCTTACCAAGGAACGACGGAAGTCTACCACTGCAACCGTGACCGGCGGCTCCCGGCTGAAAGCGGAACCCGCAGCGAACGCTATTTACGGCGAAACGAGTCCAGCAACCCCTCTATGATCTTGCGACCGTTAATGCGGGTTTTCTTGGGGTCGGACGACGTTGGAAGCTTGATCGACAGCTCGCAAATGACCGCGTCAAGCATGTGTCCGAGCAGATCTATGTCATCGAAGACCAGCTCACCTTCGCGCTTGAGCGCCCTCAGCGTCGCCTTCAGAAGCGCCATCGGGTACTGCTCTTCGATCTCTGCGAAGCGGGCATTGCCCAGAACGACCGGCGCTTCTTGAACCACAATGCGCGCGTAAGCGGGCTCGATCGAAGCATCCAGATATGCGTCGATGCCGGTGTAGAGCCGCTCCCATATTTTCGACTTCCGCTTGGAAATCTCCTGCACGCGTGCCGCGGCGTCCGATTGAAGCGAAACGACGACGGCGTCGAACAGAGCCTTCTTGTCCTCGAAGTGGTGATAGAACGCACCGCGCGTCACTCTCGCAGCTCTCGAAATCGCCTCGATCCCCGCGGCCTGATAGCCCTCCCGGGCGAATGTTTCCCGCCCGGAAGCAAGCAGCGCTTGCCGGGTTGCCTCCGCATATTCCTCACGGCGCGTTCGTTGGTCATCAGGAGCCTTGTGCATGGCCAACTTACATACCGCTTGACATAAAACATGCAAATTAAATATAACATACTCACGGTATGTAAAATTCAGTTGGTATGTTGAATCGGAGGATGCTGCCTTGGATGGAGACCGGATGCTCGAACTCGCTCAGGGTTTGGCTGTTGCCAAGAGTCGGCAGGACGTTGCCTCTGCTCTTGCCTTTCTTGACCGCGACATGGTGCTCGAAGGGCCCGCGTTCGGCACACGTGCAAAGGGGCTTGCGGAAAACGAGGCGGCGCTGGCGCGGTTTTTCAAGTCTTTCCCGGATTACAACGTCGTGCTGTCCGGGCACGCCAACGACGCCGAGACGCTGGTCTGCTGGGGCCAGGCGCGAATGACCATGACGGGAGACCGCTTTGGGGTCACTCCCAACGGAAAGCGCGCGGAGCTTCCGGTCTTCATCCGCTTCACCTTTCGTAATGACCTCATTGCGAGCGAATACTTCTTCTTCGATCTCTCGGCCCTGTGCGCGCAGTCGGGGGTCTCGACCGATCAGGTCCGCCAGAAGCTCTTTGGCGAAGTTCTCTAGTCGTCTGAAGGAGCAACACACGTTTACGCAATGGAGAGTGACACGATGGATCCGCGCATAAAACCTGTTGCCGATATCAAGACGGTGCCGCTGTTCGACATCGTTGTTGATCTCAACCCCCGTGTTTCCTTTGGTGAGACGCCGGTTGGCAGGCGGGTGCTGTTCGGCGCCGCGGGGGGATCGTTTGTCGGAGAGCGCGTGCGCGGCGAAGTACTTGCCGGCGGCGGCGACTGGGCTCTCTTCCGGCCCAACGGAGAGATGGCGCTCGACGTGCGTCTGACCTTGCGTACTGACGACAACGAACTGATCTACATGACATATGGCGGACGCTGGATCACGCCGCCAGAACTGAAGGCCGATATGGCCGACCCCACCAAGCGCTACTCGGTCGATCCCTCACGCTACTATTTTCGCACGCAACCGTTGTTCGAAACAGGCTCGTCCTCCTACGCCTGGATGAATGACATCGTGTGCGTCGGAACCGGATATCTCGTCGAGGGCGCGGTGGCCTACAAGATCTTTCAGGTTGTCTAACGTGACAGCAAGCGAGGGCTCGAGATCCCATTCTCCCGACTTCAACTTGTCGCAGAGACTCGTGGCGGAGGGAATCGGGACCTGTTTTCTGCTGATGGCGGTGGTGGGCTCCGGCATTCTCGGAGCCCGGCTGGCAAGCGGCAATACGGCTGTCGCGCTCATTGGCAATGCACTGGCGACGGCCGCGGCGCTATATGCACTGATTGAATGGTTGAGCCCTGTGTCGGGAGCGCATTTCAATCCTCTGGTGACCGCCGCGCTCGTCATCAGAGGCGATTTGCCGCTTCGAATGGGGGCTTCATACGTCCCTGTTCAACTCGTGGGCGCCTTGTTGGGAGTGGGGGTGGCGAATGCAATGTTTGCAGCACCGGTCTTTTCCTTGTCGGTCAACGATCGAAGCGGCTTTTCCAATTTATTGAGCGAGTTCGTCTCTACATTCGGACTGCTGGGCGCGGTATGGGTTTGCTCACGGCTTCGTCCGGCGTCGGTCGCCGGCGTCGTCGCCGCTTACATCGGCGGCGCCTTCTGGTTTACAGCGACCGACTTTGCCAATCCAGCGGTGACCATCGCACGCGCTTTCACCGACTCATTCGCAGGCATAAGGCCACAGGATGTTCTCGGCTTCATCGCAGCGGAGGTCATCGGTGCGGGTGCCGCCATCGTCGTCTTTCGCTGGTTGTTGCCCGCACGAGCTGCGGTTCGAGATTTGAGGCAAATCTAATCTGAGTTTCCAGGGAAAAGCTGATCGAAGGTGTTGGCATGGACGGAGCAGACCTAGGGCGGCTTCGCCCTTCTCGAGCACGGGCGTGATGGGAACGCCGCAGTTCAGTATCTACAGCGCGACCAAGGCTGCGATCCGCAATCTCGCGCGGAGCTGGGCACTCGATCTGCGCGGCACCGGCATCCGCGTCAACGTGCTGTCGCCAGGACCGACCAAGACGGAGCTGGCGCTGGAAGTGGTCGGCGAGGAAGCGTTCGATGCGCTCCGAGGCGCCACGCCCATCGGACGCGTGGGCGATCCCTCCGAGACCGGGGCAGTGGCCGCGTTCCTGGCGTCGTCGGACAGCAGCTACATGACCGGCGGCGAGGTCTTCGTCGACGGCGGTCTCGCGCAAGTCTGACGTCTTGAGCGTGAGGGCTTCGGTCGCTCGATCGAAGTCCTCAATGCGTGGCGATATTGGCCATTCTCTGATTTCACGCAAACTGGCCCTGGCGTCGCGACAAGGCTGGAACCTCTCTCAACAAATCGTCATCCCATCGACCCTGGCGTAGCGGATTGACACTGCCGCCCGGCAGGCGTTCTATTCGGGGCACGGGGGTTTGCGATCTCCCCGTGAGGCGACATGCCCAAGTATCGCGTCCTGGTCACCAAGGACGCCGCATGTCTTCTTCCTCGATCTCATCAGACCAATTGTCCCGTCATATTGGCGCCGTCAGCGCGCCGAGCCTTGTCGATCTCCGTATCGACGAGGACCACGCGGCTATTTGCGTGCGCGACAGGACAACGAACACCAAACAGCAAGTGAGCACACGGGGCACATTGGGGGCGACGATTACGTGGAGGACGTCATGACCACGGATACAGACCGCCGAGACTTCATCAGGGGCGTGGGTGTCGTCGCAGCATCGACCGCGATGCTCGCGGGGACGCAAGCCCTTGCGCAAGCCAATCCGCCAACAGGAGCCAAGCCAATGACATATCAGCCCAAGCCGATGCCGTTCGATCCGAAATCCATTACGGGAATCTCGGAGAAGGTGCTCGTCAGCCATTATGAGAATAACTATGTCGGCGCCGTCAAGCGGCTCAACGCGATCGGCACGCAGCTCGCCGAGCTCGACTTCGCGAAGGCTCCGAATTTCATCATCAACGGCCTGAAGCGCGAGGAGCTCGTCGCGTCGAATTCGATGATCCTCCATGAGATCTATTTCGACGGACTTGGCGGTGCCGGCAGACCGAGCGCTGCACTCGCCGACGCGATCGCTCGCGATTTCGGTAGCATGGAGCGGTGGCGCGCCGAGTTCTCGGCCATGGGCAAGGCCGAAGGCGGCGGCTCCGGCTGGGTGATCCTTTCCTATTCACCGCGCGACAAGCGGCTGGTCAACCAGTGGGCCGCGGACCACACGACGACGCTCGCCGGCGGACGCCCCGTGCTGGTGCTCGATATGTATGAGCACGCCTATCACATGGATTATGGCGCTGCGGCCGCGAAGTATGTCGACATCTACATGGAAGCGATCAAATGGGACAACGCCGCGACACTGTACGATCAATACAGGCGGGAAGCCTAGACGTCATGAAAAGAATGAGCCTGGCGCTGTTGGGAGCGGCGCTGCTCCTATTGTTGGCGGGAGGAAATGCGATGGCGGAAACTGTCAATTTTGACAACGCAGCAACCGGCGCAGCGCCCGAAGGCTGGACGCTGACGATGACCGGTCGTGGGCAGCCCAAATGGACGATCGAGGCGGAGGCGACGGCGCCAAGCAAGCCGAACGTCCTGAAACAATCCGGTCAGGCGACGTTTCCGGTGGCGCTCAAGATCGGCACCAACATCCAGGACGGGTTCATCGAGGTGAAGTTCAAGGCAATCGCAGGCTCCGAGGATCGTGCGGCCGGCCTTGTCTGGCGCGCAAAGGATGCCGACAATTACTATGTCGTGCGGGCCAATGCGCTTGAAGACAATGTCGTGCTCTACAAGACGATCAAAGGCGTTCGCAGTGCGCTCGATATCGTCGGCCGGAAAGGCGGCTATGGTGTCAAGGTATCGGTGCCATCAAATCAATGGCATACGCTACGTTGCGAATTCGCGGGAAAGCTGTTCAAGGTGACGTATGACGGCAAGCCGATGTTCGAGGTCGAGGACGAATCGATCCGGGACGCCGGCATGATCGGCTTGTGGACGAAGGCCGACAGTGTCACCGTATTCGACGACCTGACCTATGGTGCGCTGAACTAGGTTATCGTCGGCGCCGATCACGTCGGAGACACCATGCTCGCGCGAAATCTGCTTGCGACCACCGTTCTGTTGACGCTCGCGTACCCGGCAACGGCGCAGGAGCCGCTGACGACCTACAAATCCCTCAGTCCCGAGCTGGCGCTCGACCTGGCCCGGGCATCCCTTGGCGATTGCCGATCGCGCGGGTATCAGGTCGCCGTCGCGGTCGTCGATCGCTTTGGGGTGACGCAGGTGATCCTTCGTGACAGGTTCGCAGGCGCGCACACCGTTGCAACGGCCTCGGGCAAGGCGTGGACCGCAGCAACATTCCGTACCAGCACCACCGAACTCAATGCCGTCAGCCAACCCGGCATGATGCAGGCCGGTATCCGCAATCTCCCCGGCACGGTCATTATCGGTGGCGGATTGATTGTCGAAGCAGGCGGCTCGCTGGTCGGAGCCGTCGGTGTGTCCGGAGCGCCTGGCGGTGATGCCGACGAGGCCTGCGCCAGGGCCGGAATCGACGCCATACGCGACAAGCTGGAGTTTTAGCGGGGCATTGCATTGCCCCGCCTCAGCGACTCCAGTCGCACCTAGATCCCCAGCAGCTTCCTTGCGTTCGCCTTCAGCACCTTCGGCCGGATCTCGTCGCGGATCTCGATCTTGGCGAAGTCCGACAGCCAGCGGTCCGGCGTGATCACCGGCCAGTCCGAGCCGAACAGCATCTTGTCCTGCAGGATCGAGTTGATGTAGCGCACCAGGATCGGCGGGAAGTACTTTGGCGACCAGCCCGAGAGGTCGATGTAGACGTTGGGCTTGTGGGTTGCGACCGACAGCGCCTCTTCCTGCCAGGGGAAGGAGGGATGGGCGAGGATGATCTTGAGGTCGGGGAAGTCGGCCGCGACGTCGTCCATGTACATCGGGTTGGAATATTTCAGCCGCATGCCCATGCCGCCCGGCATGCCCGAGCCGACGCCGGTCTGGCCGGTGTGAAACAGCGCGATCGCCCCGCCATTGTTGATCTCTTCGTAGAGCGGATAGGCCATGCGGTCGTTGGCGTAGAAGCCCTGCATGGTCGGGTGGAATTTGAAGCCGCGCACGCCGTATTCCTCGATCAGCTTGCGTGCTTCGCGGACCCCGAGCTTGCCCTTGTGCGGGTCGATCGAGACGAAGGGGATGAGGACGTCGAGATGGTCGGAGGCGATCTCCAGCATCTCCTCGTTCTTGTAGCGGCGGAAGCCGGTCTCGCGCTCGGCGTCGACCGGGAAGATCACCGCGGCGATGTTCTTGGAGCGATAGTAGGCCGCGGTCTCCGGCACGGTCGGCGGATGCTTGTGCGGCGACTTGAAGTACTCCGCCATCTGCGCCTGGAAATCGTCATAGCCGTCGTCGGGATGGGTGCCGCAGGGCTCCTCGGCATGGGTGTGGATGTCGATGGCGACGACTTTGTCGATATCCGGCAGCTTCATCTTCGGCATGGTGTCCTCCCGACGTGTTGCCAAATTGATTATATGATATAACGAATTTGGCAAGCGCCGCCGGCGGGAAAACCGCTGGCTATGAAAGTCTTTGCTGTGAGCGGCCGCGCACGCGCAGATCGGGCCGATCCGGCCGCTTCTACTGTGCATGGGGTTGTTTTCGCGATTTTGCCGGGGTGGAACCGGCCGGTTAACATTGACATGACCTGCCGCCATGCCTTAAGAACCGCCGCATCCCGGGCGGCCGGTCCGCCAGCGGGAAAGATCTCATTTTGCCACATTCGCGCGTGCCGAAACGGTAGTGCCGAACACGGCCTTTCGAACGTTCAGGATTCTGCCATGAAGGTCCGTAACTCGTTGAAGTCGCTGCGCGGTCGCCATCGCGCCAACCGCCTGGTCCGCCGCAAGGGCCGGGTCTATGTGATCAACAAGGTGCAGCGCCGCTTCAAGGCTCGCCAGGGCT
>Ga0209564_1002692_pt1 | contig 13447 bp, 12 predicted proteins | sample AraplaCol_mMF_r2_FD_184272 | JGI IMG/M metagenome (GOLD analysis project Ga0209564, IMG submission 184272) | Arabidopsis root microbial communities from North Carolina, USA - plate scrape MF_Col_mMF_r2 (SPAdes) (version 3) | ecosystem: Host-associated > Plants > Roots > Endosphere | place: USA... | reverse complement strand
AAGTGAGAGTGACGCGGGTGTTAGGAGTGCTGCTCCGATAGCCTGACATACCCTGGCACCTACAAGCGTAGCTATGTCCGGTGACATGCCGCATGCGGCTGAAGCGCTAATGAATACGAGCACGCCCACGAGGAACACTCGTTTTCTCCCATGCGCATCGGCGAAGCCCCCCGCTGGGATAAGCATCGCCGCATACACGATCGTGTATGCGTTCAGGACCCACGACAAACTCGCGGGAGTGGCATACGTGAACGAGCGCCTGATTGACTCGAAGACCGAGTACAGCATGGTCGTGTCAAGGGAAACGAGAAAAACGGCGCCGCTCGCAATCCAGAATATGGGCCATGCAGCAGGAAGTGCATTTTCCTTGGCGTGCGGAGGATGGGGGGAGGTGGAGCTCACGGGATCGAATGATTTATGAAAGGTTAAGTTGGTTTTTTTGAAAATCGTGGATTCCCGTCATGGTAACTACTATGATAGTACCAATATTTCTGGTGCTATGTGCAGTGAGTCCTTAGGTTCGACATTGCCGCTGATAGCAAGATGAAAGGCGTAAGTACATCCTGCAACCACGCAGGATGCACTGCACGCGGATCAGGCATCGGTACAGATGTCGAGGTCATGAACCTTCGGTCAGTCCCATTAACCTGGTGGAATGGAAAAACGTAGAGCCTAAGCAACGGATGTATCGGATGAAGGATGGTACTTCGACGCTCACTACCTGGATTGATGAACAAGCACGCGGCAGCAGCGCCGCTACTAGCTGCGTGAGATGTTCAACGCATTGAGCTCGATTGTGCGCGCGGGTGTGCCGTGGTGATTCTTTTCCGAATGATAAGGGGCGGCAGTCTGCCAGCAGACGCAGCGCTAGATTCGGGCAGGCGACTTCGAGGCCATGGTGTATCCCGTGACTTTGAATTTTTGCTTGGTTCTCAAGGTAAAGTTCCTGCGTGCCAGGTGCCACCCGTCCCTTGGTTACGACCACCGACCGGATTAAGGAGATTCCGTTGAGCATTGCCCAAACGCTGAAACATTACACGTGTCACGGTCTGACTGAACGTCTTAAGGATCTTTTTAGCGAGGTCGGCCTTGACCGCGCCCCGCTTCCTTTGGAAAAGCTTGCACCGTTGGATCAATTTCACTCTGGCGGCCTTGCAGCGACAGTAGAACTTGCCAATGAGTTGGGACTCGTAGCGGAAGATCGCGTTCTTGACATCGGCTCCGGTCTGGGTGGCCCGTCACGTTACATCGCGGCTACCTACGGCTGCGCTGTCGAAGGGGTCGACCTTAGTCCGTCATTCGTTGAAGCGGCAAACTTTCTTGCAGAGAGGACTGCGTTATCCCAACGTGTTAAATACACATGCGCCGATGCGCTATCGGTTCCCTTCGATCCGGATACTTTCGACGTAATCTGGACACAGCATGTTGCGATGAATATCGCTGATCGTGCTGCGTTTTACGGCGAAGCATTCCGCCTACTTCGACCCAACGGACGCTTCGCAATGTTTGACGTCGTGGAAGTGTCTAACGAGCCTTTGCATTATCCGGTTCCGTGGGCGCGTGAATCCCGATCGAGCTTCCCGATAACCGCCAAGAAGACACGTGAGCTGCTCGAAAATCGGGGATTTCAGATCACGTCGTGGTCCGATCGGACCGAAGCAAGCCTTGCCTGGTTCGCGGAACGCGAAAAGTCACGCGCCTATGATTCGCGTGACCAGGCGCTAGGTCTGCAGTTCGTGATGGGGCCAGATTTCCCTCACATGGTCAAGACACTAGTCAAAAATCTCCGTGAAGGGCGCGTTGCGATCGTGCAGGCGATTGCTCAAAAGCCGTAATCACCGCCAAGAGCGCCGCCTGCTGCGTGTCCGCTTTCGGAGCGCGCACCGAATTCCCAGCGGCCATCGAAGCTTTTCCGATTGCTAGCGCGTGCGAGAAATCACCGAGGAACGGCGACGCTCTGGTGCGCGCTACTGTACAGGGCGGGGCGGCTTTGCGTGGTGACGGATGTAAGCACTTCCGTTGAGACTTGGTGGCATGACAAAAGCAAACAGCAAAGGCTACCCGACTGATGTGTCGCACGAAGAGTGTAACTTCGCGGCTCCCTATCCGAAAGATTTGAAAGATGTATTCAAGTGTATAACAGCGTGTTATCTCGGAGTCAACGATCACGCGTATTTTTCAGGGAGCAGTTGTAGACCGCGAGTGCATGAGGAAAAGAGCAGTGCGATAGCGACGGCAGGTTCGTTCGTAACGTTCCGAAAGTGCTGGTGAACCTGCAAGCTAGCAGAAATGCCAACCCTTTTTCAGTAATGCCTGATGCCTTCAGCTGAAACAGGCAATGCAAAATAGGTGCATATACATTCGTTCGTCAAGTTGGACTACACTACACGACATCTAGCTAGGAGCGAAGATGTCACCGTTGCTCCTCGAGGAGCGCTACTGGTTGAAATCAGATGGCGTTGCCGAACCGAAATTGATGAAGAAAGGATTCGAATCAGCATGAGGAATTTCCGCGCTCGATTGCTTATTGAGGTTGCGTTTGTTTTCGGATTTGCACTTCTTTTCGACCAGTCGGCAGTTGCTTCTGGCAGTGGTGGTGGGCAACCAGGACTTCACGTCGAAGAAGGTGTATCGGTGCGGGATATTCAGGTCGCCGGCAATGAAACGCAGCGATTGCTATTTTACGGTCCTACCGTCGATTCACGTGGAGTGTTAATCATGTTCCCTGGAGGTACAGGAGAAGTCGGGATTGCACGCGATGGAAGTGTCCGACATGGTGAGAACTTCGTGGTTCGCACTCGTGGTCTCTGGGCACGACGCGGTTATGAAGTTGTTGTCGTCGACGCATTAGGTCAAAAATCCATGCGAGGCATACGAAGTTCTTCGTGGTATGCCGATGTTACGCGGAAAATAGTCGCGTACGTACATTCATTGAGCGGTGCAAATGTCTGGATCATGGGGACGAGTCAAGGCTCAATCGCTGCTATGCTCGCCGCCTCGACGGCGCGGCCGGGCATTGTCTCCGGCGTTGTTCTGACCGAACCTGTTTCGGTTCTGGGGCACTCAAAAGAGACGGTATTCGATGCCCATCCTGAAAACGTGGAGATACCGGCTCTGATCGTTGCAAACCGGAATGACGAATGCTGGGTGGCGCCTCCTGATCACGCCGAGGACATCGCAAAGGCTATGTCGCGAGCAGCGACAACAGTGCTTTTTATTGACGGCGGTACGTCCGCATCAGCAAACCCCTGTAGCTCACTTGCGCCACATGGCTACTGGGGAATGGATGAGAGGGTGGTAGAGCGCATCGATCGATGGATGCGCGAGACTCGAGGCACGTGAAATTCGAAGAAATGCATCTCGCGAAGTTTGGAGGGGGGGCTTCTGACGCACCCAGTAGGCTTGACGACCGACCCTCGGTTACGCCACGACCGATTCGCGTCTCGGCCTTGCCACTTGGATCTCCCAAATTTCCAGCGCTGGACTGATTGTGCAGTGAATGCCGTAGGTTGAATCCGCATTGGTGAGACGTTGGATCTCCCGGTTCTCGCTTGATTGGTCAACCCAGCGGGGGATTCACATGAAGCGTGCCGAAGGTAAGGTGCGCAAGCCGGTTCGCCACCAGGCGCCAGTCGCTGAGCGGAGTGAAACGAACATGGCCGCGCTACATGCATTCGGCCGGGTCGACTTGGTGCCGGTGCTCGGCACGAACGACGTGGTGAATCCAGCGGCGAAGAACGATCCGAAGTCGCCGATTGCGGGCATGCCGATCATCTAGGCAAGGTGCCGAGGTCGTCAACAAGCGCTCGATGGCGGCGGGTTACGCCGGTCTAGGCAACGACCTGTTCTATATGGACAAGACGATGATGGTGTTCGGCGATGCGAGGAACGTGATCGAGGAAATGGCGAAGACGGGGGCCTGAGCGGTTGAACGGCACTCCCCTGGATACGCGGTCGCGCAGTGCGGTTTTGATAAAGTAGTGGTTGTTCGCGCCATTTCCTGCTTCGAAGGGTTGTCGATGAACATATTCTTGAAATTCTGTTTACGGCGGGCTTCACCTGTGACGGAGAGCATTTGTGCCAACGCGGTCAACTAGCCCCGTTCGAGCAATATGGGCGGCGGGCCACAGGGTGGCCGGAATGCAGCGCAATTGGTTCTGGGCGCAGACAACAGCGGACCACCGGGTCCGCACCGCGACTATGAGTCTGCGTCGTCTTCGTTGAGGTAGCCTGCAGACAGGTCCACCAGAAACTGCGCGCCCTTGCCGATTTCAGAGCGCAGCTGAATGCGCCAGCGTTGATGTTCACAAATTCGGCGTACGAGCGACAGGCCGAGGCCGAGATTGTCTGAGTTGGCTGCGCTCCCGCGTACAAACGGGTCGAAGACCTGTGGTCTGACATCTTCAGCGATTCCGGGCCCGTCGTCACAGACCTCGAAGCACTCCGGTCCTGCGCGGACGACAATATGAGTACCGGTGACCGCGTGTTGAAGAGCATTGCGGACGAGGTTCGAAAGCACGATGCGCAATAGCGCTGCGGGAAACAGACGGCCGGTTTGTAAAGACTCGCCGGGTGCGAAGTCAGCTAGAAGGATTAACCCCAATTGTCGAGCGCGCGGGGACCACCGCTCAATCTCGCTAAGCACGATGGTAGCGACATCTGATTGTTCGAATTCACGAGCGGTAGACGTACCGCGTGAGAGCATCAGATAGGCTGCAAGCTGTTGCTGGATTTCTCGTGCTGATGCATGGACACGTTCGAGCCTATGTCGCTGCGACGGAGTAACAGCCGGGTCGTCGAGCAATAGTTCGCAAGAACTCGATATCACCGTGAGCGGAGTGCGCAGCTCGTGGCTGACGTCTGCGGTGAAAAGCTTCTCTCGCTGCAACGCGGCTTCCAGTTGATTGTACGTTTCGTCGAATGCAGCGGCGAGTCGGCCGACCTCGTTTTCTGGGTACGCCTGTGCGAGACGCGTCTGCGGGGGTAGCCCGGGTCTCGTAACGACGTGTTCGGCAAGTTGAATCAGAGGGCGGACCAGCCGGCGCGTGAAAAGGGCGCCTAGCAGGAAAGCGATGAAGAGCGCCGAGCCGACACTGAGAATGGTCATCCAGTGCGAGCGGACCCGCTGTGCTTCAAAGCTGGTGTAATCCCGCAGGAGTATATAGCGCACGCCCGCGCGATCGTCGACGATCACGTGCCACACTCGTGCATCGTGGTCAAGCCTTGAGAAACCCGGCTCAAGACCCCGCAGCCACGCGGGAAATGTGTCGCTGCCGGCTACCCCGTGGAAGAAGCGATCCGTTCGACCTACGTCCTTGCCCGCCAGATAGTCGTCCCTCACCCGACCTAGGGCCATACCCATATCGATCTGTTGGAGATGAACTTCCAGGCGGTTAACTGTCCATATGGATACAGACGAAAGTACTGTTCCCACCAGCAGTGCCAAGATAAGGTAAGCGGCCACAAGATCACTTGTGACCGTGCGATGCCCTCGCCATAGCTTGTCCCGTGTCGGCGAAGGCTGCTCAGTGCTCATGATTCATCTGCGCGCAGCTGATATCCGACTCCGTGAATAGTGCGCAGTAGTTGTCGCGGGAATGGCCTATCGATCACCTGGCGCAAGTGATGAACATGCCGACGCAAGCTGTCGCTATCAGGCGGTGAGTCAAGCCACAACGCTTCTTCGAGTCGGGCACGCGGGACGACTGCCGGACTTTCCTGCATAAGTAGCTTGAGCACCGCCATTGGCGCAGGGGGCAGCTTCAGCATTGTTCCGGCGCGGCTCACGCTGCGTGTCTGACTATCCAGTTCAAGATCTGCCACTCGCAATATTCGGATGGCAGCCCGCTGTCGAGGCCGCTGCATGAGCGCTTTGACGCGAGCAGCGAGCTCGGCCAGTGCAAAAGGCTTCACGAGATAATCGTCCGCTCCACACTCGAAGCCGGCCAGTCGCTCTTCGAGCGTGTCGCGCGCCGTAAGGATAATCACTGGCGTCTCGCAGCGCGCGTCACCTCGCAAGCGGCGACATAACTCGTAACCATCCAGCCGTGGCAGGGCGAGATCTAGCACTATCACGTCATATTGATTGTTCGCCGCGAGCGCATAGCCTTGCATTCCGTCCATCGCGCAGTCAACAATATAGTTGCGAGCTTCCAGATAGCTGGTGATGTTGCCCAAGATGTCAGGGTCATCCTCGATTGCAAGAACGCGCATGGTCTCAGAGTGTGGGCGGAAGGGCGGTTGGGGCCATTGTATCAGCCGCCGGGCTTGCGTCGTTTCCGGAGGTTAGTGCGGCAAACGCCGCTCGAGTATCACCTTTACAGCGAGCGTTCCCATCGCAATCAGCGCTAGCAAGCTCGCTGCCGCGAACGCACCGGCGAAGTTGTAGCCGTCATACATTACCTGAACGTAAAGTGGTAGGGTATTCGTCAGCCCTGGGACGTGACCAGATACTACAGAGACAGCTCCGAATTCGCCCATGGCACGTGCGTTCGTGATGACAACACCGTAGATCAGGCCCCAGCCCACCCGCGGCAGTGTGACGCGCCAGAACATTTGCCACGCGGTCGCTCCTAGAACGAGGGCTGCTTCCTCTTCGTCACTGCCTTGCGCCTCCATCAACGGGATCAGTTCGCGTGCAACAAACGAGAACGTTACGAATGTTGTCGCGAGAACGAGGCCTGGCAATGCGAAGACAATCTCGATGTGATGTTGCCGAAGCCAAGGCCAAAGGGGCCCTTGAGCACCGAACAAAAGCATAAACAGCAATCCAGCGACGACAGGCGATACAGAGAACGGTAAGTCGATTACCGTCTTTAGCAGCGTTTTGCCGGAAAAATCAAACCGTGTGATGAGCCATGCAACGGCTATCCCAAACACGGTGTTGAGCGGCACTGATATCAGCGAAACGACGATTGTGAGTCGAATCGCCGAAAGCGCGTCAGAATCGCTGAACGCGTCGACGAATGCCGACAACCCTGAACCGAGTGCAGTGGAAAAAATGGCGATCAGTGGAAGTACAAGAAATATGACCAAGAATGCGCTGCCAGTGGCAACGACGACGCGGCGAGCTAGTGGTGGTTCGCTTGTTAGCGACCAATGCGCATGCTTGCGAGCGCTCGACATGGGGCGCACCTGACGCAAATTTGGTTCGTTCGATGTTTTTGAATGCTGCGTACTCATGTAGCGCGCCTTTTATTAGTCGATGACCGTGGTTCATAGATCCGTTGCAGCAGGTTCAACGCAAACAGGATGAAAAACGATGCTGCGAGCATAACCACGCCGATAGAGGCAGCGCCGTCGAAGTCGAACTGTTCCAGCTTTGTTACGACGAGCAGCGAGGTGATCTCTGAAACGAAAGGGCGATTGCCGGCGATGAAAATGACCGAGCCATATTCGCCTACACCTCGCGCGAAAGCAAGGCCAAAACCAGTCAAGAGCGCCGGCCGTAGTGCAGGCCAGACTACGTGGCGAAGAGTGGCACAACGAGACGCACCAAGGAGTACCGCTGCTTCCTCTTCCTCTGAACCGAGCTCTTCAATTACAGGTTGAAGAGTTCGCACGACAAAGGGTAACCCGACGAATGTGAGAGCGATAACAATGCCGGTCGAGTTGAATGCCAGCGGTAGCCCACGGTTAGAAAACCACCCTCCGACCCAACCGTTGGGCCCGAAAATAAATGCTAGCGTGATGCCGGCCACTGAAGTTGGCAGGGCAAATGGAAGGTCGATCAGCGAATCGAGAAGACGTCGACCCGCGAAACGGTATCGGACCAGCATCCACGCGCAGAGCAGGCCGAGCACCGCATTGATTAGTGCGGCAACAAGTGCTGTACCTAAAGTCAAGCGGTAGGAGGCGACGAGCCGCGGGGTCCAGACAGCGTGAATGAAGCCTGCCCACCCCTCCGATCCAGCTCGCAGAAACAAGACGGAAAACGGTAATAGGACGACAACACTCAGCCAGGTTATCGCATAGCCTAAGGTAAGGTCAAATCCCGGCAGCGGACTTGATTTGCGCCTCTTACGACGACCAGTGCTGAACATGATTCGTCGCTTAGTTTGGCTGGAAAATCTGGTCGAACACGCCACCGTCCGCGAAATGTTTCGCCTGCGCAACGTGCCACCCGCCGAACATCGGATCGTCGATTCCAACGAGCTTGACAGCTGGGAACAATCTGGCATATTTCGCTGCAATGCTCGGTTCCGCAGGCCGATAATAGTTCTCAGCGATTAGCGCTTGAGCCTCAGGCGAATACATATGCTCAAGATAAGCTTGTGCAATTTTACGGGTTCCGCGCTGATCGACGACCGAGTCAATCACTGCTACGGGCGGTTCACAGCGGATGCTGATAGACGGTACCACCACCTGATATTTACCTGGAGCAAGCTTGTTCACAGCGAGTAGAGCGTCGTCTTCCCACGCTACAAGGACGTCTCCGATTCCGCGCTCGACAAATGAATTTGTCGCGCCGCGCGCCCCAGAGTCAAGGACCTTGACGTTGCGATAGAGTTTTTTCTCAAAGGCTTTGGCACTCACCTCGTTTCCTTCAGGCTGACGCATTGCGTACGCCCAGGCGGCAAGATAATTCCACCGTGCGCCGCTCGACGTTTTCGGATTCGGCGTGACCACGCCGACGCCTGGCTTCACCAGGTCGTTCCAGTCGTGGATTCCTTTTGGATTGCCTGCGCGCACGAGAAAAACAATGGTCGACGTGTAAGGCGTGCTGTTGTAGGGAAGTTGACGTTGCCAGTCCTTTCGCAGCAGGCCGCGTGCGGCGAGCGCATCTATATCTGAAGCGATGCCGAGCGTTACAACATCGGCTTGTTGGCCAGCCAGCACTTGGCGCGCCTGAGCCCCTGAGCCACCGTTGGTGGTGCGCACCGTGAGCGTCTCACCGCCTGTTTGCCTGTACCAGGCAGAAAACAGCTTGTCGTACGCCGTGTACAGTTCGCGGGTCGGATCGTATGACACATTCAGCAGTGTGGTGTCCGCGGCGGCGGCATGCAGAGATGCGAGCAGGCCGCCGAGGAGGAGAGCGCCCCGTGAAACAGAGGCTGCAGAGCTAAGTAACGCGGCGAGTTTCATGTGGAAAGAGAGTGGTAAGTGCGAGGGTCAGAAAAGCGAGGGCTGAGCTTATAGCGACGCGTTGGCACTCTCAAATCGGAATATGTGGATTGCTTATGACGCGAGTCGATTTGCGGGTTGGTAACGTTTTGTTGACGTTTGCACGTATAAAATCACGGCGTGGAGCTTCTTAGTCTGCAGCCAGATTGCGAGTCGAGTCCATTTTTGGTGGGTGACAGGCAAGTGCCGTGACCGTGCGACGAGGGCCAAGCTGCGGCCTCGATATGCGGGCTGGCGGTGGTAGCTGCCGGGTGGCGAATTTTTACAGCGTCCGCTGCGATCGTTGCGGTATAGCCACAATCGTTATCGAGGCCGGTACACCTAGAGGAACTTCTTTATAGCGGTGTAGACCAGACGCACACCGATCGTCAACAGAATCATGCGCGAACAACGGGAAAATAGTCGGGCGTTGAGTCGGGCGTTAAGGTGTATCCCGACATAAATACCAATGAAAGCGACCGGTGCCAAAAGGGCACTCGTATGAAGCGCGGTTGCGTTGAATTCGCCCAAGGCGAAGAAGCTTGCCAGCTTGCACAGATTGACGATCGCAAAGAATGCCGCAGTCGTTGCGGCAAAAGTACGGTTGCCTAGTCGATGAGGTAGGAGAAACATCGTCAATGCCGGTTCGCCTGCATTGGCCAGGAAACTCGTGAAGCCGGAAATCATTCCCCATAGAACTGCACGCAGAGGTCTCCGCCCGAAAGTAGGTGGCTTGTCATCATTCGAGAATTTTTCCCGTCCGCGCGCGGTCCCACGTCGCATCGCGTATACGACGGAAGTTAAACCTACGCTTAGTCGGAGCCATCGTTCATCGACGCGGTGAACCATGAGCATACCGATGAAAACTCCAACAAGCGCAGACGGTACCACAATGCGTAACAGTGACCAGTCCCATTCGCCGCGGTACTGCCACACTGCTACCAGGTCCGTCACACACAGGATGGGCAGCAGAATGATCACTACCTGTGTCACGGGTAGACACAACGACATCAACGGTACCGCCACAATACCTAGACCTAGCCCGAAGCCGCCTTTCGAAATACTTGTCAGAAGCAGCGCAGGAACACTGACGATGTAGAACCAGAAACTGGTAACGAAGAGCTGTTCAGGCATTGTGCGGCTAGACGATTGATCGCGTCGTTGAGCTACGAGTCCAACCGGTGGACCGGTCGGTAACAGAGCGCGAACGATGAAGGTAATGACGACACGCACGCGAAGTGGAAAACCCGGTGCACGGCAGCAAATCAGATATCGGCTCGGGTCCGCAGACAGTAGAACCTGTAGCCTGGGTCGGGCGACGAGGGCGACGCATTCGAAAGGATGCCAGAGCGCCGAGTCTTCTCTTGCCCCCCGGCTCAGCATACCGACGTTCTGACGTCTCGTTTCTCTTGCGGCCCATGAAGCGACGTGCGCCCAGCTCATCGTCCCATGTCAGATACTGATACGAACTTCGGTCCGCGAGGCGCACGGTCAGTCAGACCAATGACCGTTTGATTGGTGGTTTCGTTGAAAAATACTTCGCGATACCATCGTAAATGGCGTCTGCCATGCTTTGCCGATAGCTCTCGCTCTTCAGCTTAGCCTCCTCGTCCGGGTTGCTAATGAAAGCGGTCTCCACAAGGATTGAAGGTATATCGGGCGCTTTCAGTACGGCGAACCCCGCCTGCTCCACGCCGACCCCGTGAAGATGATTTACCTTTCCCAGAGCGTCGCGGACGAGCGAGCCGTATTTTAGCGAGTCGTCAATCTGCTGCGTCGTAGACATGTCGTACAGTACCGGTGCAATGCTGGCATTGGCCCCTTTCAAATCTAAACCGCCGAGTGAATCCGCAGCATTCTCACTTTTCGCGATCCAGCGTGCAGCTTCACTCGAAGCACCATGCTCAGATAGCGCGAACACGGATGAACCATGCGCTGTGGGCGTAGTAAAGGCGTCGGCATGGATGGAAACGAATATATCGGCGCGGGCGCTACGGGCCTTTTCTACTCGCGTGCCGAGTGGCACGAAGAAATCATCGTCCCGGGTCATCATCGCGTCCATGTGTGGTGACGCCGCAATCTTGTCACGCAGACGGCGCGCAATGTCCAGCACGACATGTTTCTCGTAGGTACCTTCCCCGCCAATCGCACCGGGATCCTCGCCACCGTGCCCTGGGTCAATCGCAACGATGAGCTTGCGCGTCTGTAGGTCGTATCGGCTGGTAGCCGGTTGATCCGAGATTGTCGTTATAGAAGGTGCGCTCGGCGTTGATTCCGGGTAAAGGTCGAGCATGAGGCGGTACCCGTACTTGCCCGTTGGTGCGGTTGAGAATACCTTCGGCTTGACGGCGCCTTTCAAATCGAGCACGACGCGTACGACGTCGGGTGTGAATTGGCCTACCCGGACTTCGCGGATGTGTGGATCGTTCGGTCGAACGCGTGAGATCAATGCGCGCAACTGCGGGTCGAGTGCCAAGCCTCGAAGATCTAAAACGACTCGATCGGGCGCCTGCAACTGATGTTCTGCGATGTCCAACGGTCGGGTGGACTCAATCGTCACACGCGTGTAGTCACTGGCTGGCCACACTCGCACGCCCAGTATTACCGGCGCGCTACTGGCGCGCGAAAAGCCTGGAGTCATACTTCCCAGCAAGAGTGATGCACTCAGCTTTAACCACCGGCGTCTCGCGGTGAGCGAACGGCTGCTAGCGGGCGCACCCGCTGAACGCATGGGCTTCATGGCTTCCTTCTTAGTTGCTGCGCGTCAATTTCGAATTGAGATGTTTCTCGACCGAAAGGCCGACTCGGGCCCCAATGCGGGAGAGGGCGAGCCATTGTTGCATCCAGACGCCCTTGCCATAATCTCTGCCCGTTCGTATGTGGGTTCCGATCTGATCGGAAATGCCAGTTGGCTCCAAGGTAGTTTCCCACGATGCCGTGCGAAAAAGCATATCCCACCAGGGGAAGAGCACGCCAAAGTTGCATCCGTATGCAACTCCGGTATGGCCATACTCTATTGCGTGATGCCGTCGATGGAAGGATGGACTTACGAGAATGCGTTCAAGCAATGAGCCATACGGAAGCCGGGCGTTGACGTGCTGAATTGCTTGTAATGTATTACCCAGTGCGACAAGAACGACAAACTGACCAGGCTGGGCACCGATGAATAGGCCAACGAACGTGAACAATGCAGTTTGAACAATTTCGTCAAGAAAATGGTTGCGGTCGTCGTTCCAGAGCGACATCTGTCTTTGGCTGTGATGGACGGCATGGAGTTCCCACCAGATTCCAAATCGGTGCTGCCATCGGTGATACCAATAGCCGAGGAAGTCGAGTGCCACGAGATAGATAAGGAACGAGACGATCGGTTTGTCGGTGACACCGGGCAAGATCTCGTCGATGTTCACCGTCGCGATGTTATGGACGGTCATCCACGTCTCCAGATGGTTGATGACCGGCTGCATCCATACAAAAAATAGCGCATTAACGACGCCGATTTTGGCGATCCACGTGTACCACACGTCAGCAATAAGCGGCTTGCGATCGCGCCAATGCTCGATCGGACGCCACGCTTCCAAAGGACGCAAGATGACATAGGTTAGTGTGAGTTCAAGCACACCTACAACGGACCAGTACAGCGCGTCGTACGTGTCTTCGTCGTAATCCATCAAATGAAGGCGATACAGCAGTGGCTGCACCAGGTAGACGTAGACGTCCGTCTGCACGAGGCCAACGAACCGCAGAAAATGAACGCCAATGTCATGAACCACGTAGAAGTCCTCGCTCAATCAGGATTCGGCGCATAGACGGGCGCCCTGTCGCCCATATAGATTCCATGCGGAGACCGTCCGACCTCGATTGCGGTGACGAGCTTGCGCGTGCTTAAATCAATCACGCCCACATGACGGGAGAAGCGGAACGTCACCCAGAGATGGCGCCGGTCGGACTGCAATTCCATGTCATCCGGTCCGGGCATCAGGCCGGTGATGTCTCCCGTGTTTGTCAACGTCTTGTAATCCAGAATGCTGATGGTGCTATCGACGCGATTAGTGACTGCGACATGCCTACCATCGTCAAGTGACCGAAAATTATGGGCACCGCGTCCTGTATGGATCTTCTTCACAACGCTTCGGGTTTGTGTGTCCACAACGGTGACATCGTCCTCGCCGGTCATGCCAACGAGTAGATAGCGATTGCCGGGAACCATCCATAGCCCTGCAGGATCGTCGCCGACATGAAGCTTCCAGAGTACCGTTTGGGTTGGAAGGTCGACAGCTGCCACTTCACCAGACTCCTGCAGCGACACGAAAACCGTTCTATTGTCGAGAGAGAATGTCATATGGCT
>Ga0209564_1002681_pt1 | contig 13500 bp, 11 predicted proteins | sample AraplaCol_mMF_r2_FD_184272 | JGI IMG/M metagenome (GOLD analysis project Ga0209564, IMG submission 184272) | Arabidopsis root microbial communities from North Carolina, USA - plate scrape MF_Col_mMF_r2 (SPAdes) (version 3) | ecosystem: Host-associated > Plants > Roots > Endosphere | place: USA... | reverse complement strand
GATGTCGCAATGCCGGGCATGCTGCCCGTCATCAACGAGGAATGCGTCAGGCAGGCTGTCCGGACCGGGCTCGGCCTCAACGCGAAGATCAATCTGCGTTCGGTGTTCGACCGCAAGAACTATTTCTACCCTGACCTGCCGCAGGGCTACCAGATCAGCCAGTACGCATCGCCCATCGTGGGTGAGGGCGAGGTGACGGTCGAGCTCGACGGCGGCAAGACCGCCACCGTCGGCATCGAGCGGCTGCACCTTGAGCAGGATCCCGGCAAGATGTTGCACGACCAGTCGCCGTCGATGTCCTACATCGACTTCAACCGCTGCGGTGTGGCGCTGATGGAGATTGTCTCGAAACCGGACATTCGCGACGCCGAGCAGGCCAAGGCCTATGTGACCAAGCTGCGCTCGATCATGCGCTATCTCGGCACCTGTGACGGCGACATGGAGAAGGGAAGCTTGCGGGCCGACGTCAACGTGTCCGTGCGCAAGCCCGGCGCGCCGCTCGGCACCCGCTGCGAGATCAAGAACATGAACTCGATCACCTTCATCGGCCAGGCGATCGAGTACGAGGCGCGGCGCCAGATCGAGATCATCGAGGACGGCGGCAAGATCGAGCAGGAGACCCGCAGGTTCGACCCCGACAAGGGCGAGACGCGCTCGATGCGCTCCAAGGAAGAGGCGCACGACTACCGCTACTTCCCCGATCCGGATCTGCTGCCGCTGGAGTTCAGCCAGGCCTTCGTCGACGAGCTGAAGGCGAAGCTGCCGGAGCTGCCGGACCAGAAGAAGGCGCGCTTCGTCGCCGATTTCGGACTGTCGGCCTATGATGCGAGCGTGCTGGTCGCCGAGCGCGAGAGCGCATTGTTCTACGAGACCGTGCTCGACAAGCTCGCCAACCGCGCGCGCGACGGCAAGATGGCGGCGAACTGGGTGATCAACGAGCTGTTCGGCCGTCTCAACAAGGAAGGCCGGGATATTACGGGCTCTCCGGTCGGCGCCGAGCAGTTGGCTGCGATCATCGACCTGATCGGCGAGGGCACGATCTCCGGCAAGATCGCCAAGGATCTGTTCGAGATCGTCTGGCAGGAGGGCGGCGATCCCCGCGCGCTGGTCGAAAGCCGCGGCATGAAGCAGGTGACCGACCTCTCGGCGATCGAGAAGGTGGTCGACGACATCATCGCGGCCAATCCCGACAAGGCCGCGCAGGTCAAGGACAAGCCGCAGTCGCTCGGCTGGTTCGTCGGTCAGGTGATGAAGGCGTCAGGCGGCAAGGCCAACCCGCAGAGCGTCAACGACCTGCTCAAGTCCAAGCTCGGCGTCTAGCGACAGCGCATCCGATCGAGGTGACGGAGCGTGTCCGTCACCTCGCTCGCCGTTCGCGGCGCGACGCTCGCGCGCATCCTCGGCAGCAAACTTCATCCGATCAGACGCGATGTGACCACCGAATCGCCGTCACGCGATTCGCGCAAAACGGCGGCTCGCGCACGCTTCGACGAGCGCTCGCGCCGTTAATCATGAAAATATTTTCGTTGCCAAAAGTCGCGACTCAGAGTCCGCGGAGCGCCCTTGCGAGGCGATCGTGCGATTGCCGATGCACGTCGTCGCGATGATCGCGCGCGATGCGCGCGTACAGAAAAATACTTGCTGCATAGTGTTTTCCTGCAATCGCATATGCCGCGCACATCGATGTCGCGAGCACTCCGCACGGTCGATCGCACGCGTCATGCAGTGCGTTTGCATCGCGCTCGCCAAGCGCACGCACGTTGCGTCGTCAACACTTCTTTAAGCGAGACGCTGTTTTTTTCGTCGTGTTTGGTGTATTCGGGATGAGTGTGCATTCGATCCCCGACTGCATGCAGCGATTAAAGCCATCTCACACATCGGAGGGCAACATGGCCAAGAAAGCGAAGAAGGCGAAGAAGGCGAAGAGCGCAGTGAAGAAGACTGCGAAGAAGACCCGCAAGGTCGCGAAGAAGAAGAAGTAACTTCGACTTCTGAAGTTGCCGGCTCTAGCAGCCGGCACGTCATCAGCGCCTTGAGGTTCTGATCGACGATAGAGGGTGTCGGCGAGACATCAGGTCAACGGTCGGATCGTTCGTTTCGACGGTCCGGCAGAAGAAACGAGTTTTCTTCGTTCGGTGCGGTTCTCCGCAAGGAGCTCCGCAATTTCACGAGCGGCCTTCGGGCCAACGTGAAATCTGGTCCTGACGTGTTCGCCGACGCCCTCGTTCTCCTGACGCCGGGGCATTGCCGGCATCCCTTTCCCCAGACATTGCTGATCTGACCACGGCGCGACCGCGCTGCCGTGTTCGAACTGCCTTTGGTCACGCCTGGGCTGCGGCCAGACGCGCGCTGTTCGGATGCCGCTTCTCCGTTCGCGGTGTCATCGCCCGGCTTGCCGCCTTCGCTGAAGCTTCGGCGCGCCGAGTGCCGTGCGAACCTCGTCGTAGGCTTGGCGGAGCCGGGACCGGGCGATCCAGTACTCCGGGACGGCAGCGATTGAATCGATGGCTGCGCGTACTGGATTCCTCGCCTGCGCGGGGAATGACAGCACGGGGCGTGGCCTCGACGGCGATCCCGCACCCCACATCGTCATCCCATCACACGCACGACAACGCGCGATGGTTATCGATGTCCCAAAATCCAGCGGTAAACAGAATCTGACGAAACGCGGAAGTGCCTGCAAATCAGGGACTTTTTGAAATCCTTGGGTCGACTCCGCACGGGCGTGTTTACGACTGCTTCATCGCGATACTTAAACTGCCATTCAAATTTGCCCGCCATCATCGCCTCCAACAAGCCGGCAAACGGCAATGGGCAAGAAGCCCAGGGGATGAGTTGAACAGTGCAAGATCCCGGGAAGGGTCATGCACATCGGAAGTTGGACGGGAGCCGCGCTCGGGGGAACGAGGCGGCATAAGAACAAAGGGGATGCGTTATGTTTCAGGGTACTTTCGATCTGGAGACGGCAACGCCGATCGACACGACCGCGCTGTCGGACGTGCTGTTCGAGCGTGGGATCTATTGGGCGAGCGGCCGCTCCGGCCTCGTCGATCTCGTCGCCGCGCATAAATGGTTCAACCTCGCCGCGCTGAAGGGCCGCAAGGACGCCGTGGCGCTGCGCCAGGAAGTTGCTGGGCAGATGTCGGAGGCCGAGATCTCGGCCGCGCAGCGCGAGGCGAGGGCGTGGGTCTCCACGCACTGAACTTGCGAGCCGCATCCGCACCCGTGTTCTCACGGGTGGGCCGGTTGCGCTGAATCAAGTTTCTTCGTCGTGCCGCCACCTAAGACCCGGTGGCATGAACGATCCCGATACGAATGGACGATGGCTACCGATTCAGATCGCGCCTGATGAGTGTGATTTGGAACTCGGACGTCGGCACAAGACGGGGATCTTGCCCTGGCCGTTTCCGTGCCGGCGCAGGTCCGGCGTTTGGTTCAACATCTGGGCCGACGAGGCGGTGCTGATTTCGCCCTCGCATTGGCGGATCTGGCGGTTCCGCCGCTAGGCGCGGGACGCACATATAGAGGGATGGTGCGAATCGAGTTGAACTCGCCGCGCCGATCCTTGCGCCAGGCTTTCGCCTCGGCCTCAATCGCTTTCAGGCGAAAGACCGCACAGACCTTGGTTGATTCTGCCGCTGGGTGGCGGAGAGGGAGGGATTCGAACCCTCGATACAGCTTGAGACCGTATGACGCTTTAGCAAAGCGTTGCCTTCAGCCACTCGGCCACCTCTCCGGTGCGAGCCTTATGCATCTAATTGCTTGGGCCGGTCAATTTGGAAGCGCGTGTTTTCGCTCGAATATTCCCAGCAATTCTCGAAACAAGACCGTAACGCCGTGGAGATTGGGCGCAGCGGCGGAGTGGCGGGCACGTGCGGCGCGTGTTGCCGGGGACGAACACGCCTTTGCTCGTGTAAGCGGCTGAGCTTATTGGAAGATTTGAGCGAGCACGGGAGCAGGCGGCTGTCGAAAGTTCGAATCGCCCGTTCCCACCGGTCGGCCCGACGATCCCGCCTTCTATAAAGAGCGTTTGCTGCGCGGCTCCAAAAATCGTGCCCTGGCAGGGGGGCGCGCAGGTCGATGCCTTCTGCTTGAGTCTGCCTCTGATTCCTCGATTCGCGTGAGCCGAAGCCCTTCCGGGACGGGATCCCGCCCGCGGTGCCTTAAGTGGGGAACTTTGATGGCAAGCGGAACCGTCTTAAAAACATCAATGAGAACAATGTGTTGCGATGACGGTTTGATCACATCTGCGTGTTATTTGTGCAACACCCGTTGGAAAACAAGCTTCATGGGCCCGTTTCGAAGCGTTCTCTTGTTGTGTGTGCAAGGACGTTCGGTAATTGTGACTGAGCGACGGAGGGGGGCATCCCGAGGTCGTCCCGTTTAGGTCATTCGCTTAAGTCCCTCGCGTTCATGCGGGTGTGTCCGAAGGCGCGAAGGGGGCCAAGGCGGTGATTTGAAGGGGGTTGGGGAATTGGCCGTCCGGTCAGTGACCTTCCCTGAAGAGCAACTTGGAGGTTTAACATGAAGTTGGTTAAGAGCCTTTTGCTCGGCTCAGCGGCGGGTCTGATCGCCGTGGGCGGAGCTCAAGCAGCCGATCTGCCCGTGAAGGCCAAGGCGGTCGAATACGTCAAGATCTGCTCGCTGTACGGCGCGGGCTTCTACTACATCCCGGGCACCGACACCTGCATCAAGCTGGGTGGTTATCTGCGCGCTGAAGTCGCGCTGAACACCAACTCGAGCTTCAGCGGTCAGCTCACCGGCAACAACGGTGCGCGCAATCGTCTGACGAACTACTACACCATGCGCGCTCGTGAAGATCTCAACATCGACACGCGCACCGCGACCGAGTACGGCGTTGTCCGTACCTTCTTCGACGGCGTGTTCTCCTGGACCACCGGCAACTACGCCGGCACGGGCAGCGCGACCGGCGCGACCGCCTACAGCGGCACGCTGGCTCTCAACACCTCCGGCGCCACCCCGGCGCTCGTTGGTTCGTCGATCAACGGCACCGACGGCAACACCTCGGGCGGCTCGCTCGGCGTGTACTACGCCTTCATCCAGTTCGCTGGCTTCACGATGGGTAAGGCCGTGTCGCAGTTCGACGCGCCCTGGACCAACTATCCCGGCAACAACTTCGACAGCCTCGTCGGCGGCAGCGGTACGGTCACTGGTGTCAACCAGTTCACCTACACCGCTGACTTCGGTCAGGGCGTGACGGCGTCGTTCTCGGCTGAAGACGCGACGGCCTACTACCAGGCCGGCAACCTGAACATGACCGGCGCTTCGGCTGCTGGCATGATCGGCGGTGCGTATGGCTCGAACGCCATCGGCGGTTCGCGTTCCCCGAACCTCGTCGGTATGGTCCGTGTCGACCAGGCCTGGGGTCTGTTCCAGGCGTCGGTCGCTGCTCACGACAACCACGTTGCCTACTACGGCGCCACCGAGCCGACTGGCCACCCCGACGACAAGTGGGGTTGGGCTGTTCAGCTCGCTCTGTCGATCAAGAACATCCCGACTGGTGCGGGTGACGTGATCAACATTTCGGGCGTCTACACCGACGGCGCGACCCGCTACAACTTCCAGAACCTGGCGGGCAGCAGCTACTCGATGTTCGGCAGCTCGAGCAACGGTTCCTACCAGAGCGTCGGCTTCGCCAATGCTCCGGACACGGTGTTCGTCACCGGCGGCGCGCAGGAAACCGTCAAGACCTGGGGCTTCCGCGGTGCTTACACCCACAACTGGGATCCCTACTGGAACACCGCGCTGTACGGTGCCTACGCTCAGGCGCAGTTCGGCTCGCTCGCCAAGACCACGCTTTGCGGCGCTGGCGGTGCAGGCGGCGTGTTCGGCGGTCTCGCCGGTGTGACGGGTTGTAACCCTGACTTCGCCATCGGCCAGGTCGGTATCATCACCCGCTGGACCCCGGTCAAGAACCTCACCTTCTCGGCTGACCTGAACTGGACCCATCTGGACCAGAAGTACTCGGGCAACGTCGCTTACGTTGGCTCCGGCACGACGGCCAAGCCGGCTGCCGTGTACGAGCTGAAGGATCAGGACACCATCACCCTGCTCCTCCGCGCTCAGCGCAACTGGTAAGTTCGGTCTAACGACCTGACAGAGAGCCCCGGCGGGAGACCGCCGGGGCTTTTCTTTTGTGCGCGTGGAAGGCGGGCCGCGGTCGAAAGCACGGACCCGGGCCCGCATCTCTGTAGGAAAGAGGCCACCAGAACGGAGGCGGCCTGTCAGGTGTTCTGAACCGCGATCGTCCTTATTTCAGGTCCAGGGTCCGGCAGTAGTTGGAGCTCTCGATGCTGGTCCAGCCTCTCTCCATCCTGTTAGTTTGGCACTCGTAGAACGTCTTGAAGTTGAGAACGTTTCTGCAGTTGTGACCCACGCCACTGGACAGGGAGCATTGAACCCCTGAGCCATTGCTGGTTTGGGCTGCGACTTTGATGGGGGCGGCGCTCACTGGCGCAATCGACATGGAGACGAGAGCAAGAGCGGCAATCATCGACGACTTCATAGCTTTCCTCCTTTTCTTGTTATCGGGGCCGGAAAGGCCGGTCCCGCACGGAGGGTAGCGAGGCGCGCAAGAGATGTCACGCTCAATCCAGAGATGTAGCGTCGAAGCGCGCTCTTTCCGCCGAGACGAAGGCGCTACTCCACGCTTGCAGTGCCCCGGCGCAGATCAGCCTCGATCTGCAGGCGCGAGCCGCCACCGAAGCGGGCACGGTAGACCTGAAGGTTCTCCATGATCCGCTGCACGTAATTGCGCGTCTCGGAGAACGGAATCAGCTCAACCCAATCGACCGCATCCACCTTCGGGTCCCGCGGATCGCCGTAGCGGTCGATCCACTTCTTCACGCTGCCGCGGCCGGCATTGTAGGCGGCGAAGGTCATGATGTAGGAGCCGCGGTAATCCTCGAGCAATCCGCCGAGCTCGGCCGAGCCGAGCGTGGCGTTGTAGACCGAATCGTTCTTTAGCCGGCCCAGATCGTAAGTCGCGCCGTGCCGCTTGCAGACATAGCGCGCGGCGTCCGGCGTGACCTGCATCAAGCCGTAGGCCTGCGCCGGCGAGACCACCGACGGGTTGAACGCGCTTTCCTGCCGGGCGATGGCGTAGACGATGCTGCGCTCGACCTCGGGGCCGATCGGCGTGAATTGCGGAATGCCGTTGACGGGGTAGGCGTAGAAGTCGAAGGGCAGGCCGCGGTTGAGCGCGGCCTTGCCGAGCAGCAGCATGCCTCGCGCGTCGCTGTAGCGCTGCGTCAGCTCGCCGAGACCGGCAAGCGCTTCGGGATCGCCGTTCTCGCCCATGTCGGCGAGCAGGGGGATCGCCATCTCGCGCTCGTCGAGCTCGTAGAGCAGATGCGCCGCGCGCACGATCTCCAGCCGGTCGGCGCCGCGCCCGCGCGGCTGGCTGTTGAGCTCGATCTGCGGCAGGCCGAGCTTGGCGCGTGCGAGCTGGCCGTAATAGCTGGTCGATTGCTCGGCGGCCCGCGCGTAGGCGTTGCGCGCCTCCTGCTGGCGCCCCATCGCCTCGGCGGCGCGGCCCTGCCAGTAGCCGGCACGCGCCAGCGCGGTCGGATTGACGCTGCCGACGCCGATGCGGGCAAAATGCTGCGCGGCGGTCGAGGGGTCGTTGAGGAAGCGCAGCGCGATCCACCCGGCGGTGAACTCCTGCTCGGTCTTGTAGATGTCGCGCGAGGGCAGCGCCGCATCGCGCGCGATCAGATAGGCGCTGCGGAATTCCTCGGTGTCGATCATCTTGCGCGCGAGAAGGCGCCGCTCGATCCACCATTCGTCGAGATTGTGCAGCCGGCCCGGATCCTTCGGCGCCGACAGCATCAGCTGGGCCGCTTCCGCAAACTTCTCCTCGCGGCGCAAGAGCTGGATCTTGCTGAAGATGAAGCCGGGATCGCTGTGCAGCTCGCGCGGCACCGCGTCGAGCAGCGCGCGAGCGTTCGGCGCCTTCTTGACGGCGGCGATGCGGGCCTTGGCGAGCGCAACGTAGCCGGCGCCGAGGCGCTTTGCGGCGCGCAGCGCGGCTTCGTTCTCGCTGCCGTAGAGCAGGGTGTCCATCCGCGCCTTCTGGTCGCCCGGCGTCAGCAGGGCGCCGAACTGGTCGAGCGCGTTGTTCTCGGTCTCCTCCGACATCGGATCGCTGCGCCAGGCCTCGCGCACCAGCCGCTCGGCGTTGGCGCGGTCGCCGCGCGCCAGCATTGCCCTGGCGAGCGTGAAGCGGCCCTTGGCGGAAATCGGGGACTCGTTCTCGAACCACGACCACGCCACGGACTCGTCGCGCCTGTCGTCCCACATCGCAGCTTCCAGGCGCCGGCGCAGGAAGGTCTGCGACGGCCAGCTCGGATTGGCGGAGAGGAAGGCGCGGTAGCGCTCCACGGTCGCGCCATTGTCCTCGCTGCGCAGGATGATCCATTCCGCGAGTTTTCGCGCGACGGGATCGGAGATGCCGGCCGCGGCATTGGTGGCGTCAGCCGCCTTGCGCTTGCGCACCAGCTCGATGACGCTCTCCAGGGTCTCCTTGTCGCCTTGCGACGTCGACGACGTCGCAGCGACTGCGGCCGGGACCACCGGCTTGCGCGGCGCGGCATGCTGGCGCGTCGCCGGCGCCAGCACGGGAGCCGCGACGGGCTTCGGAGCAGGAGCGGCGGGTCTGACGGTGGCCGTCGCCGCCGGCGCGGGCGCCGCTTTCGGTGGCGAAGCGCTGGCGGCCGGATGCGACTTCGGCGCAGGCGCCGCGGCCGCTGGCTTCGGCTTGTCCTTGGTGGCGGCGTTCTTGCCAGTCTCTTTGCCGGAATCCTTGCCAGCTCCCTTGGCCGGTTTCTTTGCGTCTTTGGCCGGCGCGGCCGCGGCGCCTTTGCTCGCGCCCTTCGCTGCGTCTTTGCCGGTTCCCTTGGACGAGCCCTTTGCCGCGTCTTTGGCGGCGGCTGGCTTTGCGGTGCCCTTGGCGGTCTCCGCCGGCGTCTCGTTGGACTTGGCGAGGGCGGCGCAGCCGACCGACAGCCCTGCCATCAGGCAAACGACCAGGCCGGTGGACCGCCAAGCGGCACGAGGGAATGAGGTCACGGGTTTCGTCGCCCCGAATCAGTCAAGTGGCTCAAGATTTAGCTGTATTTGATTGAATATGCGGACAAAATACCAACAGCCGCTTACCTGGGGCCGATTTGCACCACCACCGCGGCAAAATCGCGGCCTAAACGGTGCGTCACACGGAAGCGGGCCTTTTACCGGCGGGATAGACCCGATATGAATGGCGCTTGCTCGAGAGATAGCCGCGTACGGAGGAAGTCCATGGCAGCCAAGACGAAATTCCGGGGGTCGTTCACCGCCTTGGTCACGCCGTTCAAGAACGGCTCGCTGGACGAGGCGGCGTTCCGCTCGCTGGTCAACTGGCAGATTTCAGAGGGCACCAACGGCCTGGTCCCGGTCGGCACCACCGGCGAGAGCCCGACGCTCAGCCATGACGAGCACAAGAAGGTGGTCGAATGGTGCATCGCTGAAGCCAAGGGCCGTGTGCCTGTGATCGCCGGGGCGGGCTCCAACTCGACCAAGGAGGCGATCGAGCTTTCCCAGCACGCCGAGAAGGCCGGCGCGGACGCCGTGCTGGTGGTGACGCCCTACTACAACAAGCCGACCCAGGAAGGCATGTACCAGCACTTCAAGGCGATCAACGACGCGATCGGGATTCCCATCATCATCTACAACATCCCGCCGCGCTCGGTGATCGACATGTCGGTCGACACCATGAAGCGGTTGTGGGAGCTGAAGAACATCGCTGGCGTCAAGGACGCCACCGCCAGCATGGTGCGCGTGTCGCAGCAGCGCGCGGCGATGGGCGAGGAGTTCAACCAGCTCTCGGGCGAGGACGCCACCATCATCGGCTACATGGCCCATGGCGGCCATGGCTGCATCTCGGTGACCTCGAACGTCGCGCCGCGCCTGTGCTCGGAGTTCCACGCCGCCTGGGCGAAGGGCGACACCAAGGCGGCGCTCGCGATCCACGACAAGCTGATGCCGCTGCACAACAACCTCTTCATCGAGAGCAATCCGGCGCCGATCAAATATGCGATGTCGCTGCTCGGCAAGCTGGACGAGACGCTGCGGCTGCCGATGGTGCCGGTTTCCGAGCCGACCCGCGTTGCGGTCCGCAGCGCCATGGTGCACGCTGGCCTGATCAACTGACGCGCCAGTTTTGCGGGGAGCCGTTCATGAGCGTCGACGAAAAGGGCACGCGCATGCTCAAGGAATTCCGCGAATTCGCCATGAAGGGCAACGTCGTCGATCTCGCGGTCGGCGTCATCATCGGCGCGGCCTTCGGCGCCATCGTCACGTCGCTGGTCGGTGACATCATCATGCCGATCATCGGCGCGGTCACCGGCGGCCTCGACTTCTCGAACTACTTCGTCCCCTTGTCGAAGGCGGTCACAGCCACCAACTTGGCTGATGCGAAAAAGCAAGGCGCCGTACTTGCTTACGGCAGCTTCCTGACGCTGACGATCAACTTCGTCATCATCGCCTTCGTGTTGTTCCTGGTGATCCGCGCCATGAACACCTTGAAGCGCAAGGAGGAGGCGGCGCCCGCCGCGCCGCCGAAGCCGTCGGCCGAGGTCGAGCTTCTCACCGAGATCCGCGATCTCCTCAAGAAGTGACGCGCGCGCTTCATCCGAACTGTTAGCCTACGTGCGCATCTCGATCAGGTTTGTCTACCATGGCCGATAAAAACGAACGTCCAATCAAGGTCATGGCGGAAAATCGCAAGGCCCGCTTCAACTATGCGATCGAGGACACGATCGAGGCGGGCATTGCGCTGACCGGAACCGAGGTCAAGTCGATCCGCAACGGCAAGAGCACGATTGCGGAATCCTACGCCGATTCCAAGGATGGCGAGATCTGGCTGATCAACGCCACCATTCCCGAATATCTGCAAGGAAATCGCTTCAATCACGAGCCGAAGCGGCCGCGAAAACTGCTGCTGCACCGCCGGCAGATCAACAAGCTGATGGGCGCCGTCGATCGCGAGGGCATGACGCTGATCCCGCTCAAGCTCTATTTCAACGAGCGTGGGCGCGCCAAATTGCAGCTCGCGGTTGCAAAGGGCAAGAAGCTGCACGACAAGCGCGAGACCGAGAAGAAGCGCGATTGGAGCCGGGAGAAGGGCCGCTTGATGCGGGCGAGGGGCTGACGGGATGATCCAGCGAAACCTGCTCGAGGTCGATTGGAGCCGGATTCCAGCGCCGGAAGATGACGGCGGCGCCGCTCATCTCAAGGGCATGTCGCTGCCGTCGATCGGCCTGCTCGCAACCAACGACACGTCAGTCACACTGTCGGCGCTGCGGGGCCGCACCGTGGTGTTCGCCTATCCGCGCACGGGCGAGCCCGGCAAGATCGCGCTGGTCGACGATTGGGACATGATTCCCGGTGCGCGCGGCTGCACGCCGCAGACCTGTGCGTTTCGCGATCTGTTCGCCGAGCTGAAGGCCGTTGGCGCCGCCAAGGTGTTCGGCCTCTCGACCCAGAGCAACGAATACCAGACCGAGATGGCCTCGCGGCTGCATCTGCCGTTCCCCGTGCTGTCAGACGAGAAGCTGGCGCTGACGCGCGCCCTGAACTTGCCGACGATGCAGGTCGCCGGCCTGACCCTGATCAAGCGCCTTGCGCTTGTTATCGACGACAGCAGGATCACACACGTCTTCTATCCCGTGTTTCCGCCCGACCGGAACGCCGGCGACGTGCTGGACTGGCTGAAGGCCAATCCGGTCAAAGCCTGAGCCAGGGCGCTAGTCGAGGTCCGCCTTCACCTTGGCGAACACCGAGCGGAACATGTCTGCCGTCAGCACGCCGGTGTTCGTGTTGTAGCGCGAGCAATGATAGCTGTCGTAAAGCTTGAACGCGCCGGCCTGATGCACGGCGCCGTGGCCGAAGGGGGCTTGGGAAGCCTTCAGCTTGAGCGGCTTGAGCACGCTGTCGTGCGCAATTCGCCCGAGCGCGAGGATCGCGCGCAGCTTCGGCATCGTCTCGAGATTCGCGACCAGAAACTGCCGGCAGGTGTTGATTTCGACCGGCAGCGGCTTGTTCTGCGGCGGCACGCAATGCACGGCATTGGCGATCCGGCAGTCGACCAGCTTCAGGCCGTCATCGGGCCGGGCCTGATAGGTGCCCTTGGCGAACCCGTATTCGAGCAGCGTGGCGTAGAGCAGGTCGCCGGCATAATCGCCGGTGAACGGCCGCCCCGTGCGGTTGGCGCCCTGCATCCCCGGCGCGAGGCCGACGATCAAGAGCCGCGCCTTGATGTCGCCGAAGGGCGCGACCGGCGCATTGTGCCACAACGGCTCACGCGCCCGGTTCGCCTCGCGAAAGGCGACCAGACGCGGACAGAGCGGACAATCGCGGTCGGGAACGACGGTGGAAGGCTGGCGGCTTGACCGGGCCGCCTCACTCCTCGAAGTCGTCATCGCCCCTCGGCGCCATCGTGGTTGCGCGCTGGAGGAATTGCGGGGCGTGGTGGCGTTCGCCACGCTCGCCGCGGTCACGCGGGGCGGGGCGTTCGGACGGATCGCGGCCGAGCTTGGATTGCAGCTCGACGAGGTCGGTGAAGACGTCGGCCTGGCGGCGCAGCTCGTCGGCGATCATCGGCGGCTGGCTGGCGATGGTGGAGATCACGGTGACCCGTACGCCGCGGCGCTGCACGGCCTCGACCAGGGAGCGGAAATCGCCGTCGCCCGAGAACAGCACCATCTGGTCGATATGCTCGGCAAGCTCCATGGCATCCACGGCGAGCTCGATGTCCATGTTGCCCTTGACCTTGCGGCGGCCGGAGGCGTCGATGAATTCCTTGGTCGCCTTGGTGACGACGGTGTAGCCGTTGTAGTCGAGCCAGTCGATCAGCGGGCGGATCGAGGAGTATTCCTGATCCTCGATGATCGCGGTGTAGTAGAACGCTCGCAACAACGTCCCGCGGCTCTGAAATTCCTTCAGCAGGCGCTTGTAGTCGATGTCGAAGCCGAGAGTTTTCGCCGTCGCGTAGAGATTGGCTCCGTCGATGAAGAGCGCGATCTTGTCGGTAGAGGAAGGTGACATTCAGTTTGCTCGCGTAGTGTTCGTGATTGATCGTTTTATTGTTGGCGCGGCGACAGCAGGCCGCGCATTTCTACAGTGCCGCTAAGACCCGTCGAAACCGCAAATCCGGAGAAGTCGGGGCAATCAAGGTATAGTTATGGCGGACTTTCATAACCCCGGCGCTGCCCTCGATGACAGCCCGGGAAACCACCCATCCCAGCCCCAATGTGGGGGTAGCAGAGCCGTTTGGCGAGGCCAAATCACAAATTAGCCTTGCGAAACCGGCCCAGCCCCTATAACTAGCCCCAATCATCCACATATTTCGTCCCACCCACAACGGAGCGACAGTCCATGGCTCGCGTCACCGTAGAAGATTGTATCGACAAGGTCGACAACCGGTTTGACCTGGTCCTGCTGGCC
>Ga0209564_1002677_pt1 | contig 13519 bp, 11 predicted proteins | sample AraplaCol_mMF_r2_FD_184272 | JGI IMG/M metagenome (GOLD analysis project Ga0209564, IMG submission 184272) | Arabidopsis root microbial communities from North Carolina, USA - plate scrape MF_Col_mMF_r2 (SPAdes) (version 3) | ecosystem: Host-associated > Plants > Roots > Endosphere | place: USA... | reverse complement strand
GAAGGTGCGCGCCGATAACAGAACGAAATGCGAACTCGACCTGACGGGCGATTCCGCGTTCGCGCTCGTCGATGCCGCCCGCTTCGAAGCGACCTTGCTCAATCTCGTTGTCAACGCCGTGGACGCGATGCACGATGGCGGGACCGTGACGGTCGCGACGGCCACCGTCGAATCGGATAGAGCGGTCACGGCAGTGCTGACGGCGGGCCGCTATGTGCGGATCTCCGTATCCGACACGGGAACGGGCATGCCGCAGAAAGTGCTGGAACAGGCGTTCGAGCCGTTCTTCACGACGAAGCCGGCAGGAAAGGGCACAGGGCTAGGGCTGAGCCAGGTCTACGGGTTCATTACCCAGTCGGGCGGCGACGTGGTGATATCGAGCGTCGAAGGAGAAGGCACGACCATCGATCTCTATCTGCCGATGGCGCAGGCGGTCGAGTCGGCGAGTACCTTTGCCGCTTCGAAAGTCGAAACGGTTTTACTGGTCGAAGATGAACCGGATGTGCTGGGGCTTGCGACGGAACTCTTCCGCAGCATCGGCTATGAAGTCGTGGTGGCCGCCAGCGCCTCCGAAGCGGTGGCGATCCTGAAGGAACGCAACGATATCGACGTCGTCTTCACGGATATCACCATGCCGCACGGCATGAGTGGCATGGACCTGGCGCATCATGTCCGCGCCGGGTATCCGGACGTCAAGGTGGTGTTGACATCGGGCTACCCGCTCGCCACGTTGCGCGACGAGTATGGCGCTTTTAATGAGTTTCCTTTTGTCTATAAGCCGTACCGCCTGGCCGATCTCGCGAGGGCGCTGAGAGCGTGACGCGGCTTTGGTGACGATAAACAACTGCGAGGCGCTGCAGTTCGTGTCGAAAAGGCGCTCATGGCGACCTCACTCTGTCGCGGATAGCGCGAGCGTTGGGTAGTCGGTATAAAACTTTTCCGTGCCCCCAAAAAAGCCTTCTCGCTGCGGCTCGTTCATCGGCGCATTGGTCTTGAGCCGCTCGACGAAATCGGGGTTCGCCAGCACCATCGCACCATAGGCTTCCAGATCGGCGGTACCCGATGCCGCGTCGGCACCCACCTGTTCTCGCGGACGTCCCGGACGGTTCAGGATCAGCGTGCCTGTCCATAGCTTACGAATCTCTGCCAGCAATGGCTCGTCGCCCAGATGCATGATATGCAGATACGCGAGGCCCAGCTTGTCGAGTTCAGCGACAAGGTAGCGGTATAACGCGTGCAGTTCCGCTCCCTCGTCGATACCCCCCATCGCCGTGCCCGGCGACAGGCGGATGGCCGTCCGGTCGGCGCCGATTTCACCGGCGATGGCCGTGGCAACCTCGATGGCAAAGCGCGCGCGATTCTCGATCGAGCCGCCGTATTCGTCGGTGCGCGTATTGGCGCTTGGCGCGAAGAACTGCTGGATCAGGTAGGCGTTGGCGCCATGGATCTCGACGCCGTCGGCGCCCGACTCGACGGCGCGGCGAGCCGCGAAGGCGAAATCCGCGACGGTCCGGCGCACTTCGTCGCTCGACAGTGCGCGCGGCACGGGGATGTCCTGCATGCCGCCGGTCGTGAACATGCCTACGCCCGGCGCGATGGCCGACGGTGCGACAGCGGGGCGGTGGTGCGGCGTGTTATCCGGATGCGACATGCGGCCCGCGTGCATCAGCTGAATGAATATACGGCCGCCTTTGTCATGCACCGCGCTCGTGATCTTCTTCCAGCCTGCTACATGTGCGTCGGTGTAGATGCCCGGTGTCGTCAGGTAGCCCTGGCCGTCGTCCGAAGGCTGCGTGCCTTCCGAGACGATCAGGCCGACCCCGGCGCGCTGCGCGTAATAGCGGGCGGCGAGGTCGCCAGGCGTGCCGTCGTACTGGGCACGCGAACGGGTCATCGGCGCCATGACCAGGCGATTTTGCAGGGTGTAACGGCCAACACGGATGGAATCGAACAGTTTGCTCACGACGGAATCCTCGGATCAGGTTGAACGGGCAGTGGTTCGATCATCCTCTGCTGCACACCGAAGATAAAGATAGTCTTTCGGATATCATTGATCCATTCATGGAGCAATGTGGATGGACGATTACCTGAACGACATGGCTTTGTTCGTGGAAGTGGTGAAGGCCAACGGCTTCCGCCACGCGGCTGAAGCGGTAGGGATACCGAACTCGACGTTGTCCCGCCGGATCAGCGCGCTGGAGAAGAGCATCGGGCTTCGGCTGCTGCACCGCACGACGCGCAAGATCGAACTGACCGAGGCCGGGCAGCTTTACTTCGAACGGTGCAAACGGATCGTCGACGAGGCGCGCCTTGCGCATGAACAACTGGGGGACATGCTTGCGCAGCCCAGTGGGACGCTTCGGGTGTCGTTGCCGGTGGACTTCGCCGTGACCTACCTCGCGCCGTTGATCGTGGAGTTCGCCGACATGTATCCCGGCATCAGCTTCGATTTCGATCTCACCCCGCGGCGGGTCGATCTGGTCAGCGAACCCTATGACGTGGCGATCCGCATCGGCGAATCCGGGAGTTCGCAACTGATCGCGCGCACACTGGCTTCGCTGACGCCGTACCTGTATGCGTCTCCCCGTTATCTGGAGCGAGCGGGCGAGCCCGGCAAGCCTGCGGATCTGGAGCGGCACGAATGCCTGGCTATCCTGAAGGCGGGCACATGGACATTGCACGACGGAAAACGTACGGCAACGGTTCCGGTACGCGGGCGGATCGCGCTCAACAGTGTCGGCATGATCCGTCGTCTGGCAAGCCTCGATATGGGGATCGTTTTGCTTCCGCAACAAGTCGTCGCCGATGATCTGGCGAGCGGGCTCTTGCGGCCGGTCTTGCCCAGCTGGCACGGTTCGGCGACGCCGATCTACGCGATTACCGAAACCCGTCTGCTACCCGCAAAGACACAACGCTTCATCGAGTTTCTTCAGGCGCGGCTGGCGCGGTAAGCGCCAGGCCGCGAGCGTTGACCGTATGCGGCCAGATCGACTCTGGACGTGATGGGTGATGGTGAGATATTCCCCGTCGATGAATCTGGATGGCCCGCGAGGATAGGATGGTGACGCGGACGCGGACGCGGACGGCATCGACGGCGAGGTGGTGATCTTTTCACGCTTCATGGCGATCTCGAGGAGACACGCCCCCTGATTTCACCGGGAAGGATGGTTTCGGATGTTGGCGCCGACGTGTGGCGTCGCGTCGGATGTCACGGGCACAGCGCGAACGAATGCATTCGTTCGCCCCTTGTTATCTGATGGCATGCCGCTGCGCGGCACATGTCCATTGATATCTTCGGCTTCGCTCGAGCGCGTAAAGCGCAAGTGGGTGATGTCGGTCGGGAAGAACATGCTCCAGCTCCATTCGACAAAGATCCGCAGCTTGCGGCCGAGCGTCGGAACGCGGGACAGATAGAAGGCGCGAGTGAGTCGTTGCCGCCAGGAATCATCAGGCTTGCCCAGCCCATCAGTGCACCTCCGCTCAGGCAGCGCGCCAGTTGCAATGCCGTCACGCGCGTCGCCCGTGCTTGTGCGCCGCGCATCGCGCGGGTGACTGGGGCTGACGTCGCGCCCAGCTGCAGTGCACCGAACAGCAGGGCGCGCGAGCAGATGCCGCCCGCATGCCCTTGTGCAAGATCGGCGAGCGTGTCGGTGTAAGTCCAGGCTCCATCGAGCACGAACGGCAGCACGAAGGTGATGCCGCACGCGGGCAAGAAGTACAGACCTCATGCGCACATGAAGTCCGTTCCGCAAAACGACAATGGGTGGGCGCCATCAGAACGTTTGATGCTCAAGGCGTCATCGTGGTGAGAAGGATCTTCTTCCCGTCCTTGTAACCGTATAGCGTCAGCCTTGGGTTCTTCACATCACCCTTGCCGTCGAACTGAATGCCGCCAATCAGGCCTTGATAATCGGTCGAGCGAGCCGTTGCCAGAACTTTCGCGCGATCAGTGCTACCACTGCGTTTCATGGCATCGACGATGACCATGACTGAGTCGTAGGCATACGGCGCATAGATCTGGACAGTAGTTCCGAACCGCTTTTCATACTCTTTTTCGAATGTCGGACCCGCCTTCATCCGGGATAGCGGGAGTCCGGCAATACTGCAAACCAGATTGTCGACGGCTGGGCCGGCCAGCGACGCGACTTCATCTGAGCAGGTGCCATCGCCGCCGAGCACCTTCGCCTTGAGTCCCAATTGTGCTGCCTGTTTGATAAATGGTCCGGCCGTCGCATCCATTCCACCATAGAAGATGACATCCGGAGATTGCCCCTTTATTTTGGTAATGAGCCCCTTGAAGTCGATGGCCTTGTCGTTGGTCGCTTCTCGTGCGACGACTTGTGCGCCGCCGCCCTTGATTGCTTCTGAAAACTGATCGGCGAGCCCCTGACCGTATGCTGTGCTGTCGTCGACGATAGCAACTTTCTTCGCTTTCAAGGTTTGCAAAGCGTAGTGCGCGAGCACGGGCGACTGTTGTGCATCTGTCGCGACGAGACGATAGGTCGTGTTGAAACCTTGCTGCGTGAACTGCGGATTGGTTGAGTCCGGTGAAATTTGCAGAACCTGGGCGTCGTGGTAGATGCGCGATGCTGCAATTGAAACGCCGGAGTTCAGGTGCCCGACGACTGCCACCACGCCGTCATCGACCAGGCGTTGCGCGACCTGAGTCCCCTGGCGCGGATCGGCCTGATCATCCACGGCGACAAGTTCCAGCTTTATCTTTTGCCCAGCGACGACAAGACCGTGACGGTTGATGTCTTCCACTGCCAACCGGGCTCCGTTCTCGTTTTCCTTTCCGAGGTTTGCAATTGCGCCGGTGGTCGGCGCTGCGCTGCCGATTTTCACGATCTTGATGTCATCAGCCGCGTACGACATGCAGCATGCGAACGACAGCGCCATTACCGCGAAGCCTGTTTTGATATGACTGGTCATTCTCCCGCTCCCAATAGCAATCAGCCTGTTGAAGTTCTCCTGCAAATCACGTCGAGGAGAGTGGAACAAAGGCTATGGGTGCAAAAAGACCATGACAATTGACTCTTTTGGATGCTCGTATAACGCGGGGGTAATATGACCAGGTTGAAAGTACTGCACTCAGTTGATGCTGGAGTCGCCCTGTGCGACGCTAGCGGCTGCTTCCTCGCGCATGCACTGCGCCAGCAGAAGCGGCGCCGGGCTATTGAGATCTACTCTGCGGTATAGCACCACTTCACTGAGTTGCGTGAGAGACGGGAAATTGATCAACGATATGCGGCCTCTCGCTGCATATTCGGTTGCGTAGGACAACGGCAGTAACCCGATAAAAGGTGCGCGCATCATCAACTCGATATTCAGCGCGATGCAACTGGACTCTACAACCGCGTCGTGGATATCGAGGCCTTCTTCTTCCATCAACCGGGCGAGCGCGATGTGGGACGGGCTGCCTTGTTGTGGGACGAGCCAGGTAAATTCCGTGAGGTCCTTCAGGGTGACGAGTCGCTCTCTGGAAAGCGCATGACTGGGACCTGCGACGAAGACAATGGGCTCACTGTATAGCGACTCCGTCATCAGGTCGGGGTCGTCTTTCGCTCTTGCTCGCGCAAGTACGAGATCGGCTTCGCCCGTGCGTAGCATTTCGAGCAGTTTGTCCAGCGGGGCCTCGATGAATCGAACGGAGGCTGCCGGTGCGCGAGTGAGAAAGCTCACCATCGACTGTGAAATAAACGAGGGCGGCACCGCCGTTACCGAGCCGAGATTCACATGCCCCGCCGTGCCCGTGACCAGCGAAGCAACGTCCCGCTGGGCAAGTCCGACCTGCCGGAGGATCTCCCGACCTCGTCGCGCGAGGACTGTCCCGACATCCGTAAGAAATACAGCCTTACCGACGCGCTCAGTCACGGCAGCGCCCAGTGCCTGTTCGATCTCTCCAATCTGTTTGGACACGGCTGGCTGCGTGACATTGAAGGCGGCCGCTACCTTCGTGACCTGCTTGAGGTCCGCCAGCGCAACTAGCAGTCGCAGATGCGACAGCCGGAGGCCGCTAGAGAAAAACCGCTCTATGGGAGTCAACATCTTTTGTCTCTGGTCACATTACCTAGGGGTAATGTAGTGACCTAAAAAGTGATTTGTCAATGATGTTTCTGGTCGCCTATTCTTGCCGGGCTGGAGCGCTGGTCCGGAGAGTTTCATCTGGAGAAGCCCGTCGATCCAGCGCGCACAAGGGGAGGCGAGAATTGCCAAAAGGTTATGTTGTCGCCTTGATTCGGATTACTGACGCAGGCCAGTACAGCCGTTACCGAAGCTTCGCGGCGAACGCAATCAAAGCGCACCGGGGCAGGGTTCTTGTGCGTTCCGCTTCTAACGAGGCGATGGAAGGTGCGGCACGCGGGCGAACTGTGCTACAGCAACCAAATCTTGACGCTTACCGCGCAGGAAAAGATTCTACGGACAAGAAATGAACCTTGATATCGACGCAATCAGCAAAGACAGCTCCGCACGACTTTTCGAGCGCGCCCGAGCCGTGATGCCTTCGGGCTACACCCGAAACATGCTCGTCACGAAACCTCATCCTTTTTATGCCGTCAGTGCTGACGGGCCCTATATAACGGATGCGGACGGTCGGACGCGTATCGACTGGGTCAACAACTTCGCCTCGCTGATTCACGGTCACAACAAGCGCGAAGTTGTCGAGATCATCTCCAGGCAGGCCGCGCGCCTGTTGTCCGCCACGATGCCCGCCGAATGGGAAGTGCACCTGGCCGAGTTGCTTGTCGAGCGAATTCCCTCGGTCGAGCAGGTTCGGTTCATGAACTCCGGGACAGAAGCTAATCTCATCGCGATCAAGGCCGCGCGAGCGTTCTCCGGCAGATCGAAAGTAGCCAAGCTCGAAGGCGGCTACCACGGTCAATATGATCTGCTCGAGGCCAGTTACATGCCGTCAGCCAATCAATGGGGTGACCGCGAACGCCCGGCAGTCCTTGCACACAACACCGGCACGCCAAGCTCGTTGCTGAATGAGCTTGTGTTGTTTCCGCTGAATGACATTGCGACCATGCGGGAAATCCTGGCACGCAACGCCTCGGAGATCGGCACGGTCATTATCGATCCGAGCGGCCTGTCCTTGGGAACTGCCGTGTACGCAGATCGCGAGTTTCTCGTCGCGCTGCGCGAAACGACAGAAAAGCTCGGCATGGTTCTGATCTTCGACGAAGTGTGGTCGCTGCGTACCGGCTATCGCGGCACGCAGGGCATCGTTGGCGTCACACCCGATCTCACGACGATGGGCAAAATGATTGGAGGTGGACTACCCGTCGGAGCGGTCGGCGGTAAGCGTGAAGTGATGTCCGTTTTCTCGGTCGATGAAGGCGAGCCTAAGGTGAAGCATTCCGGCACATTTACAGGCAACCCGATGTCCATGGCTGCCGGATTCGTGGCCATGTCGCTGATGACACCGGACGCGTTCGACATGCTGGCGGCACAGGGTCAGCGGCTGGCGGATGGGTTGAGGCGCGCACTCGCCGATACCAGGACGCAGGGGCATGTCGTCAATCGAGGTTCGATGACGAACATGCTATTCACGGAAAGCATCCCCGTCGATTATCGCGACCTCTATGCGCAGCAGACGCCGGAGGTTTCGGCGCTCTCCGCGAGCATGCCGAAGCTGATGGCCGTGGAAGGGCTGCATGTTCTTCGCAACATGTTCGTCGGCTCGACGGCCATATCGGATGACGATGTGGACCAGACCATTGCTGCGGTGAGGCGCGCGCTGATGGCCGCGAGGCAAGCCTGATCGCCAGATTCATATGAGACGATATTCAGCTAACGTCGGAACGCTGTGGTCGCATCTGCCGCTTTTGGAACGCATTGAAGCGGCGGCGCGCGCAGGCTTTCGCGCAGTGGAAATGCACTTTCCCTACGCGGTCCCGCCAGGTGAAGTTCGCGACGCGATTCAGAAATTCGACCTGACACTGCTAGGGATCAACTCACCGCCCGGAGATATTGCCAGGGGAGAACTCGGCATCGCGGCCATTCCGGGTCGCGAAGACGAATTTGCTGAAAGCCTGCACATGGCGCTGAACTACTGTCAGGTGGCCGGTGCGCAAGCCTTGCATATCATGGCGGGTAACACGTTTGGGTATTGGCGCACCGCGTGCCTCGAAACGTTCAAATCCAATGTCGCATTAGCCGCCGATCTCGCGATTTCGAATAACGTCAGATTACTGTTTGAACCCTTGAACCGCGCCCTTCATCCGGCGTATTTCTATCATGAGGTCGATCAACTCGCGCGTTTGCTGGACGATGTCGGGCATCCCTGGTTGACGATTCAATTCGATACGTATCACGTCGGCATGCATCACCGCAGAGTTCGAGACGTGCTGAAAAGAAACTGGTCGAGGATCGGTCATATCCAGATTGCGGCTGTACCGGATCGAGGTGAGCCGCGTGCTGGCGACGTGGATATCATGGAGGTGCTCGACGAAGCTGAACTGCGCGGCTATAGGGGCTGGATTGGGTGCGAGTACAAGGCTCGCGGAAATGTTGAAGAGGGGCTGGCGTGGAGAGAGATGGCGCGGTTCTCCGAGACAGGCTAGATCACGATTCACCCGAACACCGAACACATTGACATGACGAAATCCGATAGACAGTCGCATGCGGCGGCACTCTCTGAAGCGCTAGACAAAGCGGCAGAAAGATATGCAAGCGCAAATCCAGAAAGCGCGGCGCAATTTGCGAAGGCGACGGCAGCCATGCCTGGCGGTAACACGCGCTCAGTGCTCTATTACCCGCCATTCCCGCTCGCCATGGCACGAGGCCAGGCAGCAAGACTCTGGGATGCGGATGGACACGAGTATCGAGACTTCATTGCAGAGTTCAGCGCCGGCGTTTATGGCCATTCAAACCCCGTCATCCGTCGCGCGATCGATACTGCACTCGATAGCGGGATCAATCTCAGCGGGCACAATCTGATCGAGACGGAATTGGCGGGAGCTGTTTGCGACCGCTTCCCGACAGTCGAACGCGTGCGCTTCACCAATTCAGGAACAGAGGCGAATCTGCTATTGCTGGCCGCAGCCAAGGTCTACACAAAAAGGTCGAAGATTGTCGTGTTTAACGGTGGATATCACGGCGGGGTGCTTTCCTTCGGTTCCGGTCACAACCCGGTCAACGTCCCGCATGAATTCCTGCTTGCCAAATACAATGACGTCGCCAGCGTCGAGGCGTTGTTCGACAAGCATGGCAGCGATATCGCCACGATTCTTGTCGAGCCAATGCAGGGTGCGTCGGGATGTATCGTTGGGCAACCGGAATTTTTGCGCGCATTGCGCGACCTGTGCACGCGATTCGGCGCGTTACTCGCTTTTGACGAGGTGATGACTTCACGGCTGGCACCCGGTGGAATGCAGGAGCGGCTCGGCATCGAGGCCGACTTGACATCGCTCGGGAAATACATCGGCGGAGGAATGTCGTTCGGCGCTTTCGGCGGGCGTGAGGACATCATGGCGCAGTTCGATCCACGCCAGCACGGCGCGTTGGCACACGCCGGCACATTCAACAACAACGTGCTGACAATGTCGGCGGGCGTCGCCGGACTTCGCGAGTTGTACACGCCGGAGGCCGCAGTGGAACTCAATAAACGGGGTGACCGGTTTCGCGATGCCTTGAACCAGCAGTTCACGGCGTCTGGCCTGCCAATGCGATTTATCGGACTGGGTTCATTGATGAACCTTCAGCCCACTGACAAGGCAATCTGTTCCGTCGATGATCTTGCCGGCCTCGAGCACAGGATCAAAGATCTGTTCTTCTTCCATCTGATCGAGAGCGGCGTGTACATGGCGCGACGCGGTTACATGACACTGAGCCTGCCTTTAACAGAGGAAGACATGACGCATTTCATCTCGGCCAGTGCGGGTTTCATTGAGCGTTACCGGACACTTCTGACGGCTAGCCAATAAGGGCGCGCCACGATAGAGTCCGCTCCTCAGTCGCCGAGCAATTCGCCCGACACTTCCTTCAGGCATTCCGCAAAGAGCTGCGCAGCAGGTGCCGTCACGTCTGCGCGCCAATACGCGACGACTTCCCCCAGCGGTTCGAGCGGTGCCAGCGGCAGCACGCGCATGGTGCCGCGTAGTGTGTGTTGCCGTGCAACCGATAGCGGAAGTATCGAAACGAACTCGCCGCCTTGTAGCAGCGTGAGATTCAACGCGAGCGAACTCGATTCGACGCTGCCAGCTGCTGGCGCGACACCGTGCTCGCTCAATGCTTCGATCAAGGTAGCGTAGGCAGGCGACCCATGAAGCGGCGTGATCCACCGGCATGCGTCGAGATCGTTCCAGTCGATTTCGCGCTCCGGCGCGCCCAACGGATGCGACGTGCCGGCGATGAAGACAAACGGCTCCCGATACAGCGTTTCCTGCGCCAGTGGGGTTTGCGTGCTCGTTACGCGGTTGCGGCCGAGCGCGATGTCGAGGTCGCCATCGTCGAGCAGCTTGATGAGCCTGTCGAGGGTGCCTTCGACAAACGACAGCGATGCGCTGGGCGCGCGCCGCAGAAACAGTTGCACAGAATTCGCAATCAGCGGTTCGGGAATCGTCGCAACTGCGCCAAGCCGCACATGGCCGCCCGTGCCCGACGCAAGGGCGCTGACATCGCGACGAGCGAGGTCGATGTGACGCAGCACTTCGCGTCCGCACGCAACGATCACTTCGCCGATGACCGAGAGTTCGACTGAATTCCCGGTGCGATTGACGACCTGCACGCCAAGCGCGCTTTCGATTTCGGCAATCTGCTTCGAGATCGCCGGTTGCGTGACGTGGAACGCGCTTGCGACACGCGTGACCTGTCCGAGGTCGGCGAGGCTCACGAGTATGCGCAGCTGTGACAGCTTCAGGCCGCTGCGAAAGAAACGTTCGATCGAGTCACTGGTGGCAGACATTCGTGTTTTCCCTGATCCGGTATAACCAAACGGTTATGTGCCGCGCCGAAAGAGTGATTTGCGACTGGTCGACGAGCCCGGCTACGCTTACGTCTATGCCGAAACATCCGTCATCGCATCGGCAGAAAGCATAACAAAACGACACGACTGGAGACGACATCATGAGCATGACTTCATACGGCGAGCCCCCGGGCCATGTGGCGCCCGATAGCCTGGGCGGCCGGCGCGACGATGCTGACGAAACGAACGAGGCAAACGCTGCGCTCTACCGCAAGCTCACGCGCCGCATTCTGCCGTTCCTGTTTCTCGCGTTCGTCGTCGCGTACATCGACCGCGTGAACGTCAGCTTCGCGAAGTTGCAGATGCTCGCCGATCTGCATCTCTCCGAAACCGTCTATGGGATCGGCGCGGGCATTTTTTTTCTCGGGTATTTCATCTTCGAGGTGCCGAGTAACCTGATCCTCGACCGCGTCGGCGCTCGCCGATGGATCGCGCGAATCATGGTCACGTGGGCCATCGTGTCGTGCGCGACCATGTTTGCACAGGACGCGACCTCGTTTTACATGCTGCGTTTTCTGCTTGGCGTCGCCGAAGCGGGCTTCTTCCCCGGAATCGTGCTGTATCTGTCGAACTGGTTTCCGTCCGCCCGGCGCTCGCAGATCATCGCGCTCTTCATGACGGCCATTCCTGTGTCGGGGGCGATCGGCGGTCCATTGTCGGGTTGGGTGATGTCGCACTTTGCCGGTGTTTATGGCGTAGCGGGCTGGAAGTGGCTGTTCGTCGTCGAAGGTCTCGGTTCGCTCGTGGTCGGCATCGCGGCGTTCTTCCTGCTTTATGACCGCATCGACTCCGTCAAATGGCTCAGCGCCGAAGAAAAGACACGCCTTACCGCCGATTTGCGCCGCGATGCTGCGACGCGCGTCGAACACTCGGTGCGGGGCGCATTCGCAAGTGGCCGGGTCTGGTTGCTCGGCCTCACGTACTTCTGTATCGCGATGGGCAATTACGGCCTCGCATTCTGGGTGCCGACCATTATCAAGGCGAGCGGGGTCGCGAGCATTGCGAACATCGGCTGGCTGTCGGCAGTGCCCTCGCTCATCAGCGCCGTTGCGATGGTGCTGATCGCACGGCATGCAGACCGTCGCGGGGAGCGCCGTCGTCATGTTGCCGTGTGCTGCACGATCGGCGCGCTCGGGCTGCTGGCATCGGTGCTGTTCGCATCGAATGTCGGACTGTCTCTCGTCGCGTTGGTGGTTGCGGCTATCGGCATCAACTCGATCGCGCCAGTGTTCTGGGGCATTCCTACTGCAATGATGGGCGGCGCGGGTGCGGCCGCTGCAATCGCGGTCATCAATTGCACTGGAAATCTCGCGGGATTCGTGAGCCCGTTCATGGTCGGCTGGCTCTCCGATGTGAGCGGTGGCAAGTTGCTTCCCGGCATGATCGCGATCGCCGTTGCGCTAGTTATCGGCGCGCTGCTGGTGCTGACGATGCCCGCGCGTCAGTCCAAACCTCTGTCGTAATGGATATTTCGATGAAACCAGAAACTCGGCCTGTGTGCATGATCACGGGCGCGGCAAGCGGGATTGGCGCAGCGACGGCGTTGCGCTTCGCGCGTGCGGGATATGTAGTCGCAATCGGCAACTTCGATGCTTCCACCCGAGAAAGTGCGGAGACTGTGGCGGCCGCCTGCCGCGATGCGGGCAGCGACACGCTGATATTCGACGCCGACGTCGGCAGCGACGCGGATTGCCGCGCGGCCGTCGCGAGCGTGACGAGGCGCTTCGGCCGACTCGATGCACTAGTGAACTGCGCGGGAACAACGAAGGTAATCACGCACGACGCATTCGACCAGCTCGACGCCAATGAATTCGAGCGCGTGTATCGCGTGAACACAATCGGCCTGTATCAGATGACGCGTGCGGCTGCCCCGTTGCTGCGAGAAAGCGCAACGCAGTCACGCAGCACGAGCGTCATCAACATTTCGTCGCTGGCGGCGCTGAATGGAACGGGTTCGTCGCTTGCGTATGCGGCGTCCAAAGGCGCGGTCAATACGATGACGCTGTCGCTCGCACGTTCTCTCTCGCCGCACGTGCGCGTCAATGCAATTGCACCCGGCATGGTCGATGACGGCCTGCTGTTCCGCGCGCTCGACGCGTCGCGCTACGCCGCCGTGATCGACCGCATGACGACGAACGCGCCGCTCAAGCGCGTGTCGCTTCCCGGCGAGATCGCCGACATTGCGTGGTTCCTGTGCACCGCGCCCTCGATAACGGGGCAAGTCATCGCCGCCGAAAACGGCCTGTTGCTCAATAACGGCTGAACTCACTGAAACCACCGACATGTCCCACTTTCAGAGCAAGAAGCCGCTCGGCAAACACCGTTCACGCATGGTCACCGAGGGCGTGACGCGCGCGCCGCATCGCGCATTTCTGCGCGCGACCGGTCTCGACGACGAATCGATGCAAAAGCCCTTCGTCGCAATCGTCGATACATTCGGCGAGAACACACCCTGTTCGATGTCGCTCAACGCGGTGTCTGACAATGCCCGGCTCGGCGTCGCCGCGGGCGGTGGCGTACCGATCCGCGGCTCGGCGATTTCCGTATCAG
>Ga0209564_1002674_pt1 | contig 13531 bp, 10 predicted proteins | sample AraplaCol_mMF_r2_FD_184272 | JGI IMG/M metagenome (GOLD analysis project Ga0209564, IMG submission 184272) | Arabidopsis root microbial communities from North Carolina, USA - plate scrape MF_Col_mMF_r2 (SPAdes) (version 3) | ecosystem: Host-associated > Plants > Roots > Endosphere | place: USA... | reverse complement strand
CTTCCTCGGAAAACGGTGACAACAAGGACGAAACGGGAAATTAGACGGGAATACGCATGTCGAACGCTGCACCGACTTTGTTGGTGGTCGATGATCATCCTATGGCTCTTTCCGGCACCACCGCCTTTCTGGCGGAGGTGATGCCCGACGTTGCTGTCCACGCTGCCGGGAGCGCCAAGGAGGCTCTCCACTCGCTGAACCAGGGACTTCGTCCCGATATCGTGCTGCTCGATATCTGGCTGAATGACGGCACTGGCTTTGATGCCATGCAGGCGTTCAAGACCGTGATTCCGGGCGCGCGCTTCATCTTCATGTCTGCCGAAGCCACGCCCGAGATCGTGGGCCGTGCGCGTGCGTTGTCCGCATGCGGCTTCGTCGGCAAGCATCTCGATGCCAATGCATTCACAGCCGCCGTCCGCAAGGTGCTGGCCGGCGATACGAGCTTTCCGTCGGACGAAGCGCTGTCCGGCCGCTCGCAGTCGTTCGGCCCGGCGCACGGCATCCCGGTCACGCCGGCCGAACTCGGCCTGACGCCGCGTCAGGGCTCGGTGCTGGCCCTGGTGCTGGAAGGCCTGCCGAACAAGGTTATCGCACGCAAGCTGGGCCTGACCGAGAACACGGTCAAGGAACACGTCTCGGCAATCCTGCAGCGCCTGGGCGTGCGCACGCGCATGCAGGTGATGTCGCGCATGGAACGCTTCCGCCTGCGCCAATAAGCTCCCTGCCCCGCCAGTCACAACGAGAAACGCCGCCTCCGCAGTATCGAGGGCGGCGTTTTTGTTTGGACCACCGGCAACGAGCGTCAGCCCGCCTGCAGCCAGCGACGCAGCAGCATGCGCAGATTCGCCGGGTCCACCGGCTTGGGCAGCACGAAATACCCGGCGTCCTCGGCAGCCAGCAGTGCCGCCGATTTCAGGTCACCGGTCAGCAACGCGCTGCGCGCCTGCGGCTGCGTGGTCTGCCAGCGTTCCAGCAGGTCCAGGCCATTCTCGTTCCCCGGCAGGCGCAGGTCGCAGAAGATGATGTCCGGCTTGAGGCCCTTGGCAAACAGCGCATCGGCTTCCTGACCATGCGCGGCACAGGCCACGCGGATACCCCATGCCTCCATCAGCGCAATCCATGCCTTGCGGATCTGGCTGTCGTCGTCCACCACCAGCACCGTGCCGCGCAGACGGTCCTGCCGCGCTTCCTCGGCCTGGGCATTGGCGCGCATGGCGCGCACGTTGTCCACGGTCTCGGCCGGCACCGGCGCCAGCGCGAACCAGAACACCGAGCCCTTGCCCGGCACGGAGCGCACGCCGTACGTGCCGCGCATCAGCCGCACGCATTCCTTGAAGATCGCGAGCCCCAGCCCCAGGCCTTGCGATGGATCGCGCTGGGGGTTGTGCACCTGGTAGTACGGCGAAAAAATCTCGGGCAGGTGCTCGGGCGTAATGCCGGCGCCGGTGTCCCAGACTTCCACGCGCACATGCTTGCGACGCTGGCGCGCGGTGACCAGGATGCCGCCGCGTTTGGTGTAACGCAGCGCGTTCTGCACGAGGTTGAACAGCGCGCGCCGCAGCAGCACCGGCTCGGCCATCGCGTAGAGTTCGTCGGGCACGCGCGGCGTCAGTGTCAGGCCGCTCTCGCGCGCATCGGCGGCGAACTGGCTCATGACGTCGTGGATCAGCGCATGCAGCTCGCAGGGTTCCAGCGTGGGCAGCACCTTGCGCCCTTCAAGCTTGGAGAGGTCCAGCAGCGAGCGGAACAGCAGGTCGATGGTCTGCGTGCCGGCGGCCACCTGCTCCACCAGCGGATGCAGCGCGCTGGACTGGTTGCGCGCGCGCAGCGCCTCGACCAGCATCACCAGCGCATGCACGGGCTGGCGCAGGTCGTGGCTGGCGGCGGCCAGGAAGCGGGATTTTTCCTCGCTGGCATGGAGTGCCCGCTCCTTTTCCTCCTGGAACTGCTTGGCCAGGCGCCGGCTTTCCGATTCGAGCTGGATGGCGCGCACCAGCGTGTGCTGCAGGTTCAGTGAATGGCGCGCCAGCATCAGCGCATAGACCACCAGCAGCAGTTGCACATAGCCGCCGTGGGCCGGAAAGGCGATCTCCGCCAGCAGGATATTGGGTACCAGGATTGGCACGCCAGCGAACACAAGGTTCGAGGGGATCGGCGACTGCGACGTGGCGCCGCCCGCCAGCACGCCCAGCGTCAGCAGGTACAACACGCTGGAAAACACCACCGAACCCGTATACAGATGCAGCAGCGCCGAGCTTCCCCAGGTAAGCCCCGTCAGGAAGGCAATCGCGCGCATGTTGTTCCACCACTTGCGCGTGTGCGCCGAACGGCTCATCTTGCCGCTGTCGCGCTGATAGCCCAAATAGAACCAGCTGCCGCCGGCCGTCAGCAGCAGCATGATGGCGCACCAGACCAGCAGGGCTGCGTGGCTGGCTTCGTTCCAGAATGCCCATGCGGTCAGGCCCGGCAGGAGCACGGACGAGGCAATCGCGGTGGGGGAGACGCGATGGACCGTAGCCAGCAGCTTGGCCCGCGTCTCGGTATCCAGTTGCGGCCCGGGGGGCGGCAATATCTTGTTAAGCAGCGCGTTCAAGTGTGGCCTGGCATGTAAGGCGACGACATTCCGCTGCGACAGACCCGGGGTGCGGCGACTGTTGCAGGAATCGCGCGGTTCTTGTTCTGAATCGGGCATATCATGCCGCCTTTTGCGGCGCTGCGCCATCGTGGAGTGGCGGATAGGCCCACAAATTCGCCATTTGTGGGCAGCATGCATACAACGGCACAAGGCCGGTGCCGCCAAAACAGGCAATCCGGCGGCACACGGGGCCATTCGCCTTATAATGCTCGCTTTCCCTGAAAAGCTCGTCCGCCGTCCTCGTGAAAGTCTTCCGCGGCCTGCCCAACGCCGAAAGCCGGGCGCCCTGCGCGCTCACCATCGGCAATTTCGACGGTGTGCATCGCGGCCACCAGTCGCTGCTCGCGCGCGCCCGCGCGGCTGCCGACGCACGCGGCCTGCCGCTGTGCGTCATGACGTTCGAGCCGCATCCGCGCGAATTCTTTGCGCCCGAGCACGCCCCCACCCGCATTGCCCTGCTGCGCGACAAGCTCGATGCGTTGCGCCGCAACGGCGTGGACCGCGTGGTGGTGGAACACTTCAACGCCCATTTTGCCGCCCAGTCGCCGCAGCAGTTCGTTGAGAACGTGCTCTGGCATGGCCTGCACGCGCGCTGGGTGCTGGTGGGCGACGATTTCCGCTTTGGCGCCAAGCGCGCCGGCGATTTCGGCTACCTGCAGCAGGCCGGCCGCGAGTTTGGCTTCGATGTGGAGCAGATGGGCTCGGTCTCCGAAGGCGGCATCCGCATTTCGAGTTCGGCCGTGCGCCAGGCGCTGGCCGATGGCGACCTGGAACATGCGCGCCGGCTGCTGGGCCACGGCTATGCCATCAGCGGCCACGTCATCCACGGCCGCAAGCTGGGCCGCAACCTGGGCTTCCCGACGCTGAACCTGCGGATCACGCACAAGCGTCCGGCCGTGAACGGCATCTTCGTGGTGCAGGTACACGGCATTGCCGACCACCCGCTGCCGGGCGTGGCGAGCATCGGCGTGCGCCCGACCGTGGAGGACGCCGGCCGCGTACTGCTTGAAGTGCATCTGTTCGACTTCAACGCGAACCTGTACGGCAAGCTGGTGCGCGTGGAATTCATGAAGAAGCTGCGCGACGAAGAGCGCTTTCACACGCTGGAGGCACTGACCGAGGCCATCGCCAAGGATGCCCGCGAAGCGCGTGCGTTCTTCGGCCTGGAGGCAGCCAACCCAGCCGATCCGGCCGATCCCGCCGGCAAGGCCGGCGACCGGCGCGACTTCGCCACCTCCGCCACCGACCGAATTAGCTAGCGGCCGGCAGCGCGCCCCATGCAGGCGCGCCGCCGGGACCCGCCCTGCCTTGCCCCGAAATGACACGCGCGCGGCGGTCATCCACCGGTCCGCGCCCAACGAATTGCCCCGAGAATCAACCATGTCCGACGACAAACGCGCCAAGCCCGAAAAAAGCAAGTATCCGGTCAACCTGCTGGATACCCCGTTCCCGATGCGCGGCGACCTGCCCAAGCGCGAGCCGCTGTGGGTCAAGCAATGGCAGGACAAGCAGCTCTACAAGAAGATCCGCGCCGCGCGCAAGGGTGCGAAGAAGTTCGTGCTGCATGACGGCCCCCCGTACGCCAACGGCGACATCCACATCGGCCATGCGGTGAACAAGGTCCTGAAGGACATGATCATCAAGGCGCGCGGCCTGACCGGCCTGGACGCCGTCTACGTGCCGGGCTGGGACTGCCATGGCATGCCGATCGAGATCCAGATCGAGAAGCAGTTCGGCAAGGGACTGCCCGTGCAGGAAGTCCAGGCCAAGGCGCGCGCCTACGCCACCGAGCAGATCGCCCGCCAGAAGAAGGATTTCGAGCGCCTGGGCGTGCTTGGCGACTGGGACAATCCGTACCTGACCATGAACTTCAGCAACGAAGCCGACGAGCTGCGTGCGCTGGGCAAGATCATGGAAAAGGGCTACGTATTCCGCGGCCTGAAGCCGGTGAACTGGTGCTTCGACTGCGGCTCGGCACTGGCCGAAGCGGAAGTCGAATACAAGGACAAGGTCGACCTGTCGATCGACGTGGGCTTCCCGTTTGCGGAGACCGACAAGATCGCCCACGCCTTCCACGTGCCGCTGGCCCAGCTGGAAGGCAAGCCCGGCTGGATCGTGATCTGGACCACCACGCCGTGGACGATCCCTTCCAACCAGGCGCTGAACATGCACCCGGAAGTGGAGTACGCGCTGGTGGACACGCCGCGCGGCTTCCTGATCCTGGCGAAGGACCGCGTCGAGGAACAGCTGAAGACCTACGCGCTGGAAGGCCAGATCGTTGCCACCGCGCGCGGCGATGCACTGACCGAGGTGCGTTTCCACCATCCCCTGGCGAAGATGGACGCCGGCTATGCGCGCACGTCGCCGGTGTACCTGGGCGACTACGTCACCACCGACACCGGTACCGGCATCGTCCACTCGGCGCCGGCCTACGGCGTGGAGGATTTCCAGTCGTGCAAGGCGCACGGCATGCCGGATTCGGAAATCATCAGCCCGGTGATGGGCGATGGCGTCTATGCCAGCACGCTGCCGCTGTTCGGCGGCCTGTCGATCTGGAACGCGAACCCAAAAATCGTCGAAGTACTACGTGAGTCGGGCAACCTGTTCAACTCGCACAAGTACGAGCACAGCTATATGCACTGCTGGCGCCACAAGACGCCGATCATCTACCGCGCCACGTCGCAGTGGTTCGCGGGCATGGACGTCGATCCGGTCGACAACGGCCCGACGCTGCGCGAAACCGCGCTGGCCGGTATCGAGGCGACCGAGTTCTACCCGTCGTGGGGCAAGCAGCGCCTGCACAACATGATCGCCAACCGCCCGGACTGGACGCTGTCGCGCCAGCGCCAATGGGGCGTGCCGATGGCGTTCTTCGTCCACAAGGAAACCGGCGCACTGCATCCGCGTACGCCGGAGTTGCTGGAGGAAGTGGCAAAGCGTGTGGAGCAGCAAGGCATCGAGGCCTGGCAGTCGCTTGACCCGAAGGACCTGCTGGGCGACGAAGCCGCGTCCTATGAGAAGAACCGCGACACGCTGGACGTCTGGTTCGACTCCGGCACGACGCACTGGACCGTCATCCGCGGCTCGCATCGCGACGAACTCTACGATCCGTCGGCCGATACCCCCGAGGGGCGCCTGGCCGACCTGTACCTGGAAGGCTCGGACCAGCACCGCGGCTGGTTCCATTCGTCGCTGCTGACCGCCTCGATGCTGTACGGCAAGCCGCCCTACAAGGCGCTGCTGACGCATGGCTTCACGGTGGACGGCGAAGGCCGCAAGATGTCGAAGTCGGTGGGCAACACGGTGGCGCCGCAGGACATCTCGAACAAGATGGGCGCGGAGATCATCCGCCTGTGGGTGGCCTCGACCGACTACTCGGGCGAACTGTCGATCTCGGAAGAGATCCTCAAGCGCGTGGTGGAAGGCTACCGCCGCATCCGCAACACGCTGCGCTTCCTGCTGGCCAACCTGACCGACTACGACCACGCGAAGCACGCGCTGCCGGCATCGGAATGGCTGGAAATCGACCGCTACGCCGTGGCGCTGACCGACCGCCTGCAAAAGGAAGTCCTGTCGCACTACCAGGCGTACGAGTTCCACCCGGTGGTTGCCAAGCTGCAGACGTTCTGCTCCGAAGACCTGGGCGGCTTCTACCTCGACGTGCTGAAGGACCGCCTGTACACCACGGCGGCGGACTCGCAGGCACGCCGCGCCGCGCAGAACGCGCTGTATCACATCACCCAGGCCATGCTGCACTGGATGGCGCCGTTCCTGTCGTTCACGGCCGAGGAAGCCTGGCAGGTGTTCGCGCACGGCACCGAGCACACCGACACCATCTTCACGAGCACGTACTACGACCTGCCGCCGGTCAACGAAGCCGACGACCTGCTGCAGAAGTGGCACGAAATCCGTGCGGTGCGCGCCGAAGTCACGCGGCAGCTGGAAGCCGTGCGCGTGGAAGGCGATATCGGTTCGTCGCTGCAGGCCGAGGTCACGATCGCGGCGGGCGGCCCGGTGCTGGCCGCGCTGCAGAGCCTGTCCGACGACCTGCGCTTCGTGCTGCTGACGTCGGCGGCCAAGGTCACGCCGGCGCCCGAAGGCGGCGACCTGCTGGTGACGGTCACGCCGTCGCAGCACGCCAAGTGCGAGCGCTGCTGGCATTACCGTGCCGACGTGGGCCACAACCCCGCCCATCCCACCCTTTGCGGCCGCTGCGACAGCAACCTGTTCGGCGCCGGTGAGCACAGGAGCCACGCCTGATGGCATCGTCCTCGACCCGTTCCTCGCGCCCGGCGGCGCGCAGCAAGAGCAAGGCCAGCGCCAACGTCACGCCGTGGCTGTGGATGGCCTTCGCGCTGCTGGTGGTCATGATCGACCAGTTCTTCAAGATCGTGATCTCGCGCTCGTTCCAGTATGCGGAATCGCGCCCGGTCACCAGCTTCTTCAACCTTGTGCTGGTCTACAACAAGGGCGCGGCGTTCAGCTTCCTGGCTGATGCCGGCGGCTGGCAGCGCTGGTTCTTCACGCTGCTGGGCGTGGTGGTGGGCGGCTTCATCATCTGGCTGCTGTATCGCCACACGGGCCAGAAGATGTTCTGCCTGGCCGTGTCGCTGATCCTGGGCGGCGCCGTGGGCAATGTGGTGGACCGCGTAATCCATGGCCATGTGATCGATTTCCTGGACTTCCACTGGCGCAACACCCATTTCCCGGCCTTCAACGTGGCCGACTGCGCGATTACGCTGGGCGCGATCCTGCTCATCGTGGACGAATTGCGACGGGTGCGGCGGCACTGAGGCCGATCCGCGCGATGCGCCGCAAGAATGCCCCTGCCCGCAGGGGCATTTTTTTCGCCCGCATTCGGCCCCGGCACGCCGGGCGCGCCAGCGGTATCATGCGGAACTCAGTTCCTCTCCAAGAGCCTTTCCCATGGATTTGCGCGGCAAGCACATTGTCCTTGGCCTGACCGGCGGCATCGCCTGCTACAAGTCGGCCGAGCTGGTTCGGCTGCTGACCAAGGCCGGTGCCACCGTGCAGGTGGCAATGACCGAGGCGGCAACGCATTTCATCACGCCGGTCACGATGCAGGCGCTGTCCGGGCGCCCGGTGTTCCTGTCGCAATGGGACGCGCGCATCGACAACAACATGGCGCATATCGACCTCTCGCGCGAGGCCGACGCCATCCTGATCGCCCCCGCTTCCACCGATTTCCTTGCCAAGGTTGCCAACGGCCTCTGCGACGACCTGCTGACCACGCTGTGCATCGCGCGCGAGTGCCCGCTGCTGGTGGCACCGGCCATGAACCGCCAGATGTGGGCCGCCGCGCCGACCCAACGCAATGCCGCCCAGCTGCGCGCCGATGGCGTGACGATCCTGGGCCCCGGCACCGGCGACCAGGCCTGCGGCGAAATCGGCGACGGCCGGATGCTGGAGCCCGAGGAGCTTGTGGAAGACCTGATCGCGTTCTTCCAGCCCAAGCCGCTGCAGGGCAAGCGGGTGCTGATTACCGCCGGCCCGACCTTCGAGGCCATCGACCCGGTGCGCGGCATCACCAACCTGTCGTCGGGCAAGATGGGCTTCTCGATCGCCCGTGCGGCGCGCGAAGCCGGCGCCGACGTGCTGCTGGTGGCCGGCCCCACGTCACTGCCCACGCCGCGCGGCGTGGCGCGTACCGATATCCGCAGCGCCCAGCAGATGCACGATGCCGTGATGGCGCAGCTGCGCGATGTCGATGTGTTCGTCGCCGTGGCCGCCGTGGCCGACTGGCGCCCGGCCGAGGTGGCCCGGCAGAAGCTGAAAAAGGCCAACGACACCGACACGCCGACGCTGCAGTTCGTGCAGAACCCCGACATCCTGGCCGCCGTGGCGGCGCGTGCCGACGCCCCCTACTGCGTGGGCTTCGCGGCCGAAAGCGAGAACCTGGAGCAGTACGGCGAGCAGAAGCGCCAGCGCAAGGGCGTGCCGCTGCTGGTGGGCAATATCGGCCACCATACCTTCGGTCTCGACGACAACGAGATCGTGCTGTTCGATGCCAACGGCATGACGCGCCTGCCGCGTGCCGACAAGCTGTCGCTGGCGCGCGAGCTGGTGGCCGCCATCGGCCAGCGCCTGCCGCGCAAGTCCGTGTAACACCGCCGCATCCAAGTCATGAGCCCTACCCGCCCTACCCTGCGCCTGTCCGTGCTGGACCAGAGTCCTGTCATCCACGGCCATACGGCCCGCGACGCCCTGGCGGCCACGGTCGATCTGGCCCAGATGGCCGACAGCCTCGGCTTTACCCGTTACTGGTGCGCCGAGCACCACGGCCTGCAAGGCGTGTGCAACCCGGCGCCCGAGGTCATGCTGGCGCGGCTGGGCAGCGTGACCCGGCGCATCCGCCTGGGGTCTGGCGGGGTCATGCTGCCCTACTACAGCCCGTTCAAGGTGGCCGAGCAGTTCCGCATGCTCGAAGCGCTGTTCCCGAACCGGATCGACCTTGGCGTGGGCCGCGCCCCGGGCGGCGACATGCGCACTGCGCAGGCCGTGGCGATGGGCACGTACAACCGGGGCGACCAGTTTCCACAGCAGGTGCAGGACCTGTCGTTCCTGCTGCGTGGCGAGGTGCCGCCCGACCATCTGGCCGAGGGCGTGCTGCTGCAGCCGGCCATCGACACCCAGCCCGAGATCTGGGTGCTGGGTTCCAGTGATTTCGGTGGTGCGCTGGCGGCGCGGCTGGGCCTGCGCTTCGCCTTCGCCCATTTCATCAATGCGCACGGCGGCGACATGGTGGCGCGGCAGTACCGCGAGGATTTCGAGCCCGGCTATGAAGACAGGCCGTACAGCGCCGCGGCGGTGTTCGTGATCTGCGCCGATACCGAGGCCGAGGCATCGGCGCTGGAGCGCGCCGTCGACATCCGCCGGCTGCAGATGGCCTACGGCGTCAACGCACCGATCCCGTCGCTGGCCCAGGCTGCCGATTTCACGCCCACCGAGCGCGACCGCCTGATCATCGAACGCGAGCGGCCCCGCACGATCTGCGGCACGCCCGCGCAGGTGGCCGAGCGCATGCTGGCGCTGAAGGACCGCTTCGCGGCAGATGAACTGGTGGTGCTGAGCGTGACGGCGTCGTACCAGGCGCGCATGCGCACGTACGAGCTGCTGGCCGAGGCCTTCGACCTGCAAGGCTGATCCGCGCCGGGGCGCAAGCGCCACGCCCTTTGGCTATGGCGGATCGAAGTGACGGATTGATGCGGGCGGCGCGGTATCATGCCGCCTTTGTCCCATCGTACGAATCCGAATCCATGACCGTAGCCGCGAATCCGACTGTCGAGATCAAGGTGCTCGACGCCCGCCTGAACGACTGGGGCCTGCCCGCCTACCAGAGCGATATGGCCGCCGCCATCGACCTGCACGCCTGCGTGGACGGCCCGGTGACCATCGAGCCCAGCACGCCGGCGCAACTGGTGCCGGCCGGCTTCGCGGTGCATATGGCCAACCCGTTCATGTGCGCGACGATCGTGCCGCGCTCGGGCCTGGGCCACAAGAAGGGCCTCGTGCTGGGCAACTCGATCGGCGTGATCGACGCCGACTACCAGGGCCAGATCATGGTCAGCGTGTGGAACCGCAACGCGCCCGGCACCGAGCCGATCGTGATCCAGCCCGGCGAGCGTATCGCCCAGATGATGTTCGTGCCGGTGCTGCGCCCGGTGTTCACGACGGTGGAAGCGTTTTCAGAGGATTCGGTGCGTGGCGCCGGAGGTTTCGGCTCGACCGGCGTGGCGCACGCGAAGGCGTAACGCCGGAACCGAGGCCGGGTGTCTCCCCTCTCCCATGCAATGGAGGAGGGGAAACCGTATTTTCTCAGCGCTGCTCGAAGATCAGCGCCACGCCGTTGGCCTGCTCGGCCGGGATCAGCGTGATCGACGGCGACAGGTCGGTGGCCTGCACCCCATGGGCCCGCCAGTGCGTACGGGCCTTTTCCAGATCGCTGGTTGCAAGCCGGATCGCCGCGTAGCCCGTCGCCCCGTGCCGCAGCCCCGGCACGTCGGCAGCATCGGCCAGCGCCTGCGGCGCGGTGACAACGAACGATGCGCCGTCGATGTCGAGCATCGCCGTTTCGCCAGTGGCGCGCGCCATCGCCGCGCCCGTCAGCGTGGCATAGGCTTCGGCCGTTGCCGCCACCTGCCCCGCTTCCACCACCAGATACGTCGCCGCAATCGCCGTTGCGCCATTGGCGTGCGTCAGCCATTCCGGCCGCCACAGCAGTTCGGGCGTGCGATGCTCGCAAACGAAGTAGCGGGCGCCCGGCGCGTGATCCAGCGCGGTCACGCGGAACGTGGCCGGGTGCTCGGAGCCGTCGTCAAGGCGCACCGGGCGCGAGAATTCGATGGGGTCCGAGGGCTGGAATCCGGCAGCACGCAGCCGATCGGCCGTGGCAAACGCATCGCGGCTCTTGCACGACATGGCCGCACAGCCGCCACCGCGCTGCTGGGCATCCCAGTAATACTGGCGACTCGGGCTGGGCGCCGTGACGTGCAGCAGCTCCAGGTAGTCGCGCGCCAGCATGATGCAGTGGTTTTGCGATCCCAGCGTGTGATAGCCGCGCGGTGTCAGCGTGAAGCCGAGTGCGCGCCAACGGTCGGCAGCGGCATCCAGGTCCGCACACACGATGACCGCGTGGTCGAACGGTTCGGGCAACGTCTGCATGGCGTCAGTCGAACTGGATGTTGGCCTTGCGGGCCACGGCTTGCCACTTGTCGTGCTCGTGGCGTACCAGGTTGCCCAGGTCGGCCGGCGAACCCACGGCAATCTCGAACCCCTGCGCGGTCAGTGCTTCCACTACCTTGGGCTGCTTGATCGACGCGCCCAACGCATCGTGCAGCCGCATCACGGTGTCCTGTTGCATATGCGCGGGACCGAAAACGCCGATCCACGAATAGGCCTCGAAGCCCTTGTAGCCTTGCTCGGCCACGGTCGGCACCTGGGGCATCTGCTTGATGCGGCTGGTCCCGGTGACGCCAAGCACCTTGATCGTCTTGGCGGCGACGTGAGCCTGCACGGCCGCGTAGCTGCTGAAGAACAGGTCCACCTCGCCCGCCAGCACGGCCTGCACGGCCGGGCCGCCGCCCTTGTAGGGCACGTGCAGGAAATGCACGCCGGCCTCGGTCGCCAGCGCTTCGGCGGCCAGCTGGTTCAGGCTGCCGATGCCCGACGACGCATAGCGCACGCCATTCGGGTTCGACTTCGCCAGCTCGATCAATTCACGCACGTTCGACGCCGATAGCGCCGGGTTGGCAGCGATAACAAGCGGGAAGCGCACCAGTTGCGTGATCGGCGTGAAGTCCTTGAACGTGTCGTACGGCAGGTTCTTGTACGCAAACGGGTTGATGGCATGCGTGTCGAACGCCATCAGCAGCGTATTGCCGTCCGGCTTGGCGCGAGCCACGGTGCTGCTGGCGATCAGGCCACCGGCGCCGGGCTTGTTGTCCACCACCACGGTCTGCCCCAGGCTCGTCTTCAGTCCCGGCTGCAGTTGCCGGGCCACGATATCCACGCTGCCCCCGGGCGGGAACGGCAGGACCATCGCAATCGGCCGGCTGGTTGCCGACGGCTCGGCAGCATGGGAGACCTGGGCGAGGCCGGCGAGTGACGCCACGGGCATGGCGCTCATCGGCAGGGACTTGAGCAGCAGGCGGCGCAGCCGCATGCGGTCGGGAGAAGACATCAGAGACTCGGGCTGGGCGGCCAGACGGCCGCGGAATCAGGAAAAGGGCGGCATGCCGCCGCCGCGTATTTTGCCCGATGATCGCGCAACTTGCAGGAGTACCCTTCGCTGATCGCCCAGAAATGGAACAATCGCACTCCGATCCGCCATAAATCGGCCAAAAAAAATGGCCGGGACGAACCCGGCCATTTCTACGTTGCGGCGTGGCGCGACAGCGGCGCTCAGACTTCCGCGCGCTGCTCGCTTTCCGGCGCCTCGGGCGGCTCCGGATCGGCTTCCGAGAACGTCAGCTTGATCAGATCCTCGTCGTCCAGATCCACGGCCACCTTGCCGCCGGTGACCAGCTTGCCGAACAGCAGTTCGTCTGCCAGCGCCTTGCGGATCATGTCCTGGATCAGGCGCTGCATCGGACGCGCACCCATCAGCGGATCGAAACCCTTCTTCGCCAGGTACTTGCGCAGCTTTTCCGAGAAGCTGGCTTCCACCTTCTTCTCGTGGAGCTGCTCTTCCAGCTGCATCAGGAACTTGTCCACCACGCGCAGGATGATTTCCTCGTCCAGCGCACGGAAGCTGATGGTCGCATCCAGACGGTTGCGGAACTCCGGCGTGAACATGCGCTTGATGTCGGCCATCTCGTCGCCCTGCTCGCGCGCCGTGGTGAAACCGATCGTGGCACGGTTCATCGTCTCGGCCCCCGCATTGGTGGTCATGATGATGATCACGTTGCGGAAGTCGGCGCGACGGCCGTTGTTGTCGGTCAGCGAACCGTGGTCCATCACCTGCAGCAGGATATTGAAGATATCCGGATGTGCCTTCTCGATCTCATCGAGCAGCAGCACGCAATGCGGCTTCTTGGTGACGGCCTCGGTCAGCAGGCCACCCTGGTCAAACCCGACATAGCCCGGCGGCGCGCCAATCAGGCGGCTGACCGCATGGCGCTCCATGTATTCGGACATGTCGAAGCGCAGCAGCTCGATGCCCATGATGAACGCGAGCTGCTTGGCGACTTCGGTCTTGCCCACGCCCGTGGGGCCCGAGAACAGGAACGAGCCGATCGGCTTGTCGGTCTTGCCCAGGCCGGCGCGCGACATCTTGATCGCCGATGCCAGCGCCTCGATGGCCGGGTCCTGGCCGAACACCACCGACTTCAGGTCGCGTTCCAGCGTCTGCAGCTTGCTGCGGTCGTCCTGGTTCAC
>Ga0209564_1002672_pt1 | contig 13533 bp, 14 predicted proteins | sample AraplaCol_mMF_r2_FD_184272 | JGI IMG/M metagenome (GOLD analysis project Ga0209564, IMG submission 184272) | Arabidopsis root microbial communities from North Carolina, USA - plate scrape MF_Col_mMF_r2 (SPAdes) (version 3) | ecosystem: Host-associated > Plants > Roots > Endosphere | place: USA... | reverse complement strand
GACGCCGTTCCGCCATCACCGCGCAACGCCTGGCGCAGGAGCTCGGCGTCTCGTTGCGAACGGTGTATCGCGACGTCGCCGACCTGCAACGCTCCGGCGTTCCGATCGAAGGCGAAGCGGGCGTCGGCTACCTGCTGCGCAAGGGTTCGGATATCCCGCCCCTGATGTTCACGCCCGACGAGCTCGAAGCACTGGTCGTCGGCACGCGGTTCGTGCGTGCGTTCGGAGGTAACCGCCTCGGGCGCGAAGCGGCGGCCGCGTTGTTGAAGATCGAAGCCGTGCTTCCGCCGGAACTGCGCGAACGCAGCGACCGCACGCGCATCTTCGCGCCGGAAGTGGACCGGCTGGAGAACAGCGGGCTGATCGACGACCTGCACGCGGCGGTGACCGGCGCGCTGGTGCTGCGCGTGAACTACCGCGACAACGATGCGCGTGCGACGGCGCGGGAGATCGAACCGCTGTGCCTGGCGTTCTGGGGCGGCAGCTGGACGCTCGGCGCGTGGTGCCGGCTGCGTGGCGATTTCCGCAACTTCCGGCCGGACCGCATCGTGGATTACGCGCCGACGGGCGAAACGTTCGTGGAGACCCGCGATCGTGGCCTGGAGGCGTACATGAAGGCGATGCGCGCGTCCTAGGATGGGTTACGCGATGCGAAACCCGTCCTGCGAACCGACTTACGGTCTCATCGTGCCCGTCTCGACGAACCGCTGGTGCCACGACAGCGCCTCGTTCAACAGATGCGGTGTGTGCTTGCCGAAGCTTTCGCGGCGCGCGCGATCGAAATAGTCCTGCAACAGCGGCTGGTAGTCCGGGTGCGCGCACTGGTCGATCATCCGTTGCGCACGCTGCTTCGGTGAAAGGCCGCGCAGGTCGGCGACGCCGCGCTCGGTCACGATCACCATCACGTCGTGCTCGGTGTGGTCCACGTGGCTGGCCATGGGGACGATCGAAGAAATCGCCCTTCTTCGCCGTGCTAGGGGACAGGAAGACCGACAGGTAGGCGTTGCGCGCGAAGTCGCCACTGCCGCCGATGCCGTTCATGATCTTCGTGCCGGCGATGTGCGTGGAATTCACGTTGCCGTAGAGATCGACCTCGATCATGCCATTCATCGCGATGCAGCCCAGGCGGCGCACGAGTTCGGGATGGTTGGAGATTTCCTGCGTGCGCAGCACGATGCGTTCGCGGTAGTAATCGACCTGGTCGAGGAATTCGTCGATCGCCACCGGGCTGAGCGAGAACGACGTCGCCGACGCCACGCGCACGACGCCGCGCTTGAGCAGGTCGAGCATGCCGTCCTGGATGACTTCGGTGAACGCGGTGAGGTCGCGATAGCCCGCCTCGCCCAGCCCCATCAATACGGCATTGGTGATGTTGCCCACACCGGACTGCAACGGCAGCAGCTCCGGTGCGAGACGGCCGCGACGCACTTCGTGTGCGAGGAAGTCGAGCAGGTGCGCGGCGATCTCGCGCGAGGTGTCGTCCGGCGGCGTGAAGGGCGAGTTGCGGTCTGGCGCATCGGTTTCGACGACGGCGATCACCTTCGACGGATCGCAACGCAGCCATGGCTCGCCGATGCGGTCGTCCGGATGCAGCAGCGGGATGGGCTTGCGGTGAGGCGGCAGCGCGGTGCCGTAATAGACATCGTGCATGCCTTCCAGCGCCGCCGGCTGCCAGCGGTTCACTTCGAGGATCACGCGGTCGGCCTGTTCCAGCCACGTCTTGTTGTTGCCCACCGACGAGGACGGAACGAGATGGCCGTCCCCGGTGATCGCGGTGACTTCGATCACCGCGACATCGACGGCGCCGAAGAAGCCGAACCAGGTGTGCTGCGCGACATGGCTCAAATGCATGTCGATGTAATGCAGGTCGCCGGCGTTGATCTGTTCGCGCAGGTGCGGGTCGGACTGGTACGGCAGGCGCAGCTCGATGCCCTGCGCGCGTGCGAGCACGCCGTCGAGTTCCGGCGCAGTGGAAGCGCCGGTCATCACCTTCACGCGGAAATCCTCGCCGCGCGCGTGGGCGCGCTCGATATGCGCCGCCAGCGCCTGCGGCACCGCCTTGGGGTAGCCGGCGCCGGTGAAGCCGCTCATCGCGACAGTCATCCCAGGCTGGATGAGGGCGGCGGCTTGTTCGGCGGACATGCGCTTGTCGCGCAGGCCGGCGTGGCGGATGCGGTCGTTCATCGGGGCGTGACGCGGTGGGGGAATCCGAAGTCTAGACCTGTGCGGCGGGCTCGGCTTTTTCGCGACGGGGCGGCTCGTTTGCAGCGGCTGGCCGGCCGTCGCGCGGGCGCTTAACCTGCGCGTGGAACCTCGCCGGAGAGATCGCATGCCCCTCGCCCTCATCGCCATAGCCCTGGGTGCCGCTATCGGTGCGTGGGCACGCTGGGGGCTGAGCCTGTGGCTGAATCCACTGCACCACGCGGTGCCGATGGGCACCCTGGCGGCGAACCTGGTCGGCGGTTACCTGATCGGCCTGGCCGTGGCCGCTTTCGCGCAGATGCCGCAGCTGGCGCCGGAATGGCGGTTGTTCGTCATCACCGGATTCCTGGGCGGGCTGACGACGTTCTCGACCTTCTCCGCCGAAACCGTGGACCTGCTGCAGAAGCAGGCCTACGGCTGGGCGTTCGGCACCATCGCATTGCACCTGCTAGGGTCGCTGGCGATGACGGGGCTGGGGCTGTGGACGGTGAAGATGGTGGTGCGTTGAGAGGCGTCGAGAAAATCAGATCACCCGCAACGTGATCGCCTTCAGCACCGCACGCGTACGGTCGCGTGTGCCGAGCTTCTCCAGGATCACCGACACGTAGTTCTTCACCGTGCCTTCGGCGAGGAACATCGCGCGCGCGATTTCCTTGTTCGAATAACCACCGGCCAGCAGCCGCAGGATCGCGACCTCGCGTTCGGTGAAGTGTTCGCGCGGCGCTTCCTGCTGGTGGTACTGGTAGCGCGCACGCACGGGATCCGTGCTGACCGGTTGCAGCAGCGTTTCGCCAGCGGCCACGCGCGCGATGGCGTCGCGCAGGTCTTCGGGCGCGGCGTCCTTCAGCAGGAAGCCCTGCGCGCCGGCCTCGGTTGCCTGCAACAGCAGCTCACTTTCGTCGAACGTGGTGAGCAGCAGCACGGGCGTCGCATCGCCGCGTTCGCGCAGGCGACGCAGCGCTTCGATGCCGTCCATGCCGGCCATGCGGATGTCGCTGAGGACGACGTCGACCGGTGTGTCTACGATGCGTTCGAGCAGCTGGTTGCCGTCGTCCGCTTCGAAGACGACGACGATGCCATGGCGTTCCAGCAATGCGCGAAGACCCGCGCGGACGATGGCCTGGTCGTCGGCCAGCGCGATGCGCAGCGACGTCATGCGGGCAGGCTCGCGTCGATGCGCAGCGAACCGCGTTCGGAACGCCCGAAGGCGAGTTGCCCTCCAGCCGCGGCGACGCGTTCGCGCATGCCCGACAACCCGTTGCCTTCGCGGATCGCACCGCGCAACTGGCCGTCGTCATCCACGCGGATGCGCAGGCGGTCGCCCTCGCAATCCAGCGACACCTGCACGATGTCCGCATCGGCATGGCGCGCACTGTTGGTCAGTGCTTCCTGTACCAGCCGCAGGACCGCTTCGGCGGTTGCCGGATCGGTGACCCGCACCGACTGCGCCACGTGCAGTCGCAACGAAGGCCGGGGCATCGGAGCCGCCAGGGCACGCAATGCCATCCCCAGGTCGAGCCCGCGGTCGTGGCGCATGGCCTGCACGATGTTGCGGATGTCGCTGAGCAGTTCGGTCGAAAGCTGCTGCGCGATCGCGATCTCCGAACGGTTCGCGAACGCCGGGTCCGCCGCGAGCGCGCGAAGGTTAAGCGTCATCGCCGTGAGTTTGTGGCCTGCGACGTCGTGCAGCTCGCGCGCGACGCGCAGGCGTTCGTTGTCGCGCGCGCTGTCGGCCAGCAGCGCGCGCGTGGCGAGCAGGTCCGCGTTGACGAGCGCGAGCTGGTCGCGGGCGCGTTCGGCGCTCACCGCGTACCACGCGCACAACGCCGCGAAGAGCTGGAAGCCCACGTGGATCATCACCACCGTGAGCGGCGCCTTGTGGCCGTCGTCGCGCAGCACGAACCAGAACGCGGCGTCGGCCACGATCACCGCCAGGGCCGTCACGCGCAGCGACATCGCCGTCGCCATCACCGCCGTCCACACCACCAGCAGCACCGGCGCGACCGATGGCTTCGGATCCAGCCACACCAGCGTGAGCGCGATGACCGGCATCAGCGTCAGTTGCAGGGGGCGGATCCACGTATGGCGCGGCCAGATGTCGTTGGAAAGCAGCAGGAAGGCGTAGAGGCCGAGCAGCGCGATGGCCCAGGGCAGACGGTCCCCCGGCATCCACCGGAATGCCATGCCCACCGCCACCAGCGTGAACAGGCCAGCGAGGTTCAGGGGTTGCAGCAGCGTGCGGACGCGTTCGTTCATGGCCCCATGCTGCCGCCGCGCCGGCGGCGCGCGCAATGGATCGGGCGACAAAAGTGACTTCCGGCAGGTCGTGGGGATGACCGCGGGCACTGCGGTCGCGAAAACGCGGAGGGCATCGTGTGTCCACACCGCCACCTTCCACGGACCCAGCGCCATGACCGCCTACCAGATGCTCGTCGCCGTGCACGTCCTCGTCGGCGCCGTCGCCCTCGTGACCTTCTGGACCGCCGCGCTGCTGCGCAAGGGCACGCCCGCGCATCGCAACACGGGGCGCGTATACCTGTCGGCGATGGTCGGCATCGTGTTGAGCGGTGCGCCAATGGCGATCACGCGCTGGATCGACGGCCACATCGTCACCGCGGCCTTCCTCGCGTACCTGGTGGTGATCACCAGCACCGGCGTGTGGGTGTCGTGGCGCGCGATCCGCGACAAGACCTCCCCGCAGCGTTTCGTCGGCCCGGTGTACGTCGCCTTCGGCGCGCTGTCGCTGCTGTCGGGTGCGGGCGTGCTCGCGTTGGGCATCAAGGCGGGGGCGCCGTTGCTGATGGGCTTCTCCGCCGTCGGTCTGTTCACCGGCTTCGACATGCTGCGCCGTCGCGTTCGCCGAGCGACCTTCGCCAGGACGCCGCGTTGGTGGATGACGCAGCACTACACCGCGATGATCGGCAACGGCATCGCCACGCACATCGCGTTCCTCGGCATCGGCCTGCCGCGTCTGCTGCCGTCGGTGAACGGCACGGTGCTGCATTACCTGTCGTGGTTCGGCCCGCTGGCGGTGGCGATCGTCGCGAAGATCGTCCTCGACCGCCGCTGGAAGCCGCGCCCGGCGACGAAGCCGGGACCTGCCGTCGCGGCCACGCAGGAGGCGTGAAGACCAGATTCCGTTCGGTTATGTCGGGCTGACGAACCGTTGCGTGAAAAGCGCCTGCGCGTAACCCACCGTTTACTTCCGCAGCTGCGTGATCGCCTACCAATAGGCGCACGACGACCCGGAGGAAGCGACATGCGGATCAGCATCATCGGCGCCGGCTTCAGCGGCTGCGCACTGGCCACCGAGCTCGCACGCGCGGCGTCGACCGACGTGGACATCCAGTTGGTCGGCGTGCCCGAAAGTTTCGGGCGTGGTGTCGCTTACGGCGAAGCGCGGCCGGAGCACCTGCTGAACGTGCGTGCGCGCGACCTCGGCGCCACCGCGGACCATCCGGGCGAATTCGCCGACTGGCTCAACCTCACCGAACGCGCGCGCACGACGTTCCTGCCACGGTTGGTCTACGGCGAATACCTGCATTCACGCTTGAACGCCGCCGCGCGGCTGTCGCTGGCCGGCTTCAACCGCATCGCGCAGGAAGCCATCGCGATCGACCGCGAAGGCCCGGCGTTCCGCGTGCATCTGGCGGACGGATCGGATTTCGTCAGCGATCGCGTGGTGCTCACCGTTGGAGCGTTGCCGCCGCAGCCGCTGGCAGGCATCGGCCCGCGACTGGCGGTGCATCCCAGTTACATCGCGTGGCCGTGGCAGAACGGCCTGGACGGCATCGGCGCGATCGACCACATCGCGCCGAACCAGCGCGTGCTGATCATCGGTACGGGGCTGACGATGGCCGATGTCGTGGCGACGCTGCATCGTCGCGGGCATCGCGGGCCGATAACCGCGCTGTCGCGCCATGGCCTGCTGCCGCAATCGCACACCGACGAACCGGCGGCGCCCATCGCGTTGCCGCCAACGGTGCTGCATGCGATCAACACGCACGATCTGCGCGAGCTCGTGCGCGCGTTGCGTGCGCTGACGCCGATCGTGCCGGACTGGCGAAGCCTGATCGATGCGTTGCGGCCGTATCTGCAGGGGTTCTGGCGCGGCCTGCCCTCGCCGCAGCGCGCGCAGTTCCTGCGGCATGTGCGTTCGCATTGGGAAGTGCTACGTCATCGCCTCGCACCGACGCTTTCGCGTGAGCTCGAAGAGATGCGCGTGCGCGGCAGATTGCGCGTGCGTGCGGGGCGTCTGCTGCGCGCGCGGCGCACCGGCGAAGCGGTGGAGGTGCTGATCCGCGAGCGTGGTTTCTCGCACGCAAGCCGCGAGGAGTTCGACGTGGTGGTGCGCGCGACCGGCTTCGATACCGATGTCGATCGCACGAGTCATCCGCTGATCGCGCAGCTGCGCGATTCGGGCCTCATCACCGCCGATCCGCTGGGGCTGGGCATCGAGGCGTCCCCGAAGTTCGAAGCGCTCGACGGCGGCGGCCTGCCGGTGCGCGGACTCTATGCGCTGGGTCCGTTGTTGCGCGCGCAGCTGTGGGAAATCACGGCGGTGCCGGAGCTGCGCGTCGCCGCGCGCACGTTGGCGAAGCAGTTGCTGAGCGCGCAGGAGCGTCAGGCGAGCGTGGGTATCCGGCGCGGGATGGAGGCGCTTTCGCGGCCGTGAGGCTTCCCGTCATGTAGCCCGGGTAAGCGAAGCGCACCCGGGGTGAGCGTGACAGCTCCCGGGTGCGCTTCGCTTACCCGGGCTACGAAGCAAGTCACCGTGCCTGGCGAGAGCCGAACGACACGAGAGCCTTCGCCCTCAAACATCCCCACCCGTCGCCCACCCCTCGCCCGTGCCGCGATTGAACACCGTATCGGTGTCCAGCACGGTGCCGGCCGGTATCGCCTCATGCTGCGCGAGCGAGGCATAGATCGGGGTGAAGTCCGGACGCGTGGCGTCCATCAGCTGCTCGTAGCTATCGATGACGAAGTACGTCTTCTGGAACGTGTCGATGCGGTATTGCGTGCGCATGATGCGTTCCAGGTCGAAGCCGATGCGGTTGGGCGCGGCGCTGTCCAGGCAGTGGATCGACTCGCCCTTCGACGACACGATGCCGCTGCCGTAGATGCGCAGGCCGTCGTCCTGCTTGATCAGTCCGAATTCCACCGTGTACCAGTACAGGCGCGTGAGGTTCACCAGCGCCTCGGGACCGATGCCGTGCGCCTTCACGCCGCCGCGGCCATAGGCCTGCATGTAGTCGGCGAAGACGGGGTTCATCAGCAGCGGCACGTGGCCGAACAGGTCGTGGAACAGGTCCGGCTCGGCGAGGTAATCCAGCTGTTCGGGTTTGCGGATCCACCAGGTCACCGGGAAGCGGCGATTGGCAAGGTGATCGAAGAAGGTCAGTTCCGGAAGCAGGCCTTCCACGCCGACCAGCTCCCAGCCGGTGGCTTTGCGCAGCATACGGTTGAGATCGTCGTACTTCGGGATGCGATCAGGCGTCATCCCCATCGTTTCCTGCGTGCGCAGGAATTCGTCGCTGGCGCGACCTACGAGAATGTCTCGCTGCCGCTTGAACAGCGTGCTCCAGACCTCGTGGTCGGTGGAGGTGTAGTTAGACCACGGCTGCTCGACCACCGCGGTCGTGTACACCGGCACATAGCCCTTGTCGGTGAGCTGGTGTTCCACGCGGTTGGGGGTGCCGAGGTTCATGCGCTGCTCCTGTGTCGAACTTCGACTGTAGCGGCGGCGCGGCGCAATGGGCTTGCGTTGTTGCGCTGGTAGCGGTCTCGCGCGCAAGATCATTGCGTCAAACCCGACTGGAGCGCAATCCATGGCCGCGGCCGAACTCGATCGCACCGACCTGCTGGTTCTGGCCGAACTCCAGCGCGAAGGCCGCCTCACCAACGCCGAGTTGGCCGAGCGCGTCCATCTCTCGGCCTCGGCCTGCCTGCGCCGGGTCCAGCGGCTGGAGCGGGAGGGCGTGATCGCCGGCTACCGGGCGGAAGTCGATCCCGAACGCCTTGGCCTGGGGCTCCAGGCCTTCGTCCGCGTGCAGCTTTCCCGGCACGATGCCGACGCGATCACCGCTTTTGCGAACTTCGTGAACCAGTGGGACGAGGTAGTCGCCTGCCATGCCCTGACGGGTGACATGGACTATCTGCTCCAGATCGTCGTGCAGGATCTGGAGCACTTCTCGCGGTTCCTGCTCGACCGCCTACTGACGCAGGCCGGCGTGGCGGACGTCAATTCGAGCTTCGTGCTGCGGACGGTCAAGGCGTCCGGCGGGATGCCGCTGCCGGGACGGTAACGTCGGCGATCAGCGCCCGTTCTGGCCGTTTTCGACCGCCAATGACCGCGATCCTGCAATGATCATGCGGACCATCAGCGTGAGCTGGCGCACCAGTTCCGGGTCCTTCTCGCGCGGCAGGTCCACCGCGGTAGCGCCCATCGCGAAGACCAGGCGGGTGATCGCCTTGGCCACCAGCGCCGGCTCGCGCAGGGTCACGCCCTGGGCCGCATTGATCTGGATGAGGCTGATGCGCAGCTCTTCCTCGAAGAAGCTGAGCTGGCGGTCGACCGCGTGCTTGAAGGCGTCCGAACCGGCGGTGCCTTCCCGCAGCAGGACGTGCAGCAGCTGGTCGTCCGCGCGCAACTGTTCCATGAATGCCTCGACGGCGCCCCGGGCGGCACTGCGATCGACGGCCGCACGGACGCGCGCGGCATCGATGATCTTCTGCAACGAAAGGCCGGCAAGATCGATCAGCGCCACGGCCAGTTCGTCCATGTCGCGGAACTGGCGATAGAAGCTGTTCGGCGCGATTCCGGCCTCGCGTGCCACTTCGCGCAAGCTGAGCGTCGATACGCTGCGGTGCGGTCCGATGAGCTTGAGCGCCGCCGCCAGCAGGTCCTCGCGCGAGATCGCCGATTTTCGGCCCGCGATGTGGTCGGTATCGGCGGGGATTTGGGTGTTCGGGCTCAAGGCGGCGGGCACGGCGGCGGCTGGTCCGGCATCATATCGGGGATTTAATATACAGTCGTATACACATCTGTGCGCGTACATGTATAGTTCGATGCCATGAGTGCCGTTCTTCCGTCTTCGAAGCTTTCCCCCAAGCGTCCGCGCGGCCTGCGCCGCCTGATCCATGCCTGCGTCGCCCCGAGCGTGTTCGACTTCTGGGCGCAGCGTCTGGATCGCACGTGGACCTGGGAACGCCCGCTCGCCCGCGTCGTCGAGCGCCGCCCCGAATCGCGCGACGCCGTCACCCTGGTGCTGCGGCCGAATCGCCACTGGCGCGACTACAGCGCCGGCCAGCATCTGAACATCAGCGCCGAGATCGATGGCGCCTCCGTCACGCGCAGCTACAGCCTCAGCGCCGCGCCGCGCGCGGACGGCCTGCTGGCGATCACGGTCAAGCGTGTCGACGGCGGCAAGCTCAGCACCTATCTGTACGACAGCGCCTGCGTCGGCGATGTGCTGCACATCGGCCAGGCGTTCGGCGAGATGACCTGGCCGCAGAGCCACGATGCCGGCTGGTTGCTGCTCGCCGCCGGCAGCGGCATCACCCCGCTCATGGCGCTTGTTCGCGAACACGCATCGCGCGGCATGCCGGCGCCGCTGACGCTGCTGTACTGGGCGCGCACGCGCGAAGAACTTTGCTTCGCCGACGAGCTGCTCGCGCTGGCCAATGCGCATCGGGATTTCGCCGTGCATTGCCTGCTCACGCGCGAAACCGACGCGGACTCCGATATCGCACCGGCCGGCCGCCTCGACGCCACGCAGTTGGCCACGCTTGTTCCCGATGTCGCCCAGCGCCGCGTCTACGCGTGCGGCCCGTCGGGCTTCGTCGATACCGCACGCGAGCTGCTCGGCGCCAACGCGCGCAGCTTTCACGCCGAGGCATTCACGCCGCCGGCCCGCTCGTTCGAGGACAGCGGCGAAGCCGTCGTCACCCTGCAACGCAGTGGCCGCACGCTGACGGTGCCGCGCGGGGAACCGCTGCTCAAGGCACTGGAAGCGCAGGGTTTCAAGCCCGCCTCCGGCTGCCGCATGGGCATCTGCAACACCTGCGCCTGCGGCAAGTCCGCCGGCGCCACGCGCGACCTCACCAATGGCGAAGTCCGCACCGAACCGTCTTCCGCCCTGCGTCTGTGCATCAGCGCCGCCGTGGGCGACATCGAACTGGATCTGTAAGTTGGGCCGAAACGACATGACGTTCCGCAACCGCGCACTTTCCCCCGCAGAACTCGACCGCTTCGGCGAGGAGCTCGACGACCTGCGCAAGCGCACCGTGGCCACGCTCGGCCAGCGCGATGCCAACTACATCCGCTCGATCGTCGCCTGGGTCCGCTGGACCGAGGTCGCCGGCCGCGGATTGCTGTACCTGGGCGCCTTCTCCGCGCTGTTCGCGCCGGTGCTGCTGTGGCCGGCATGCGTGCTTGGCGCGCTGGTGCTCGGCCTGTCGAAGATCCTGGAGAACATGGAGCTGGGCCACAACGTCATCCATGGTCAGTACGACTGGATGCGCGACCCGCACCTGGACGGCAAGACGTACGAGTGGGACATCGTCGGCACCGCCGACAACTGGCGCCACACGCACAACTTCCGCCACCACACCTATACCAACGTGCGCGGGCTCGACGACGACATCGGCTATGGCCTGCTGCGCATCTTCCCGGAGCAGCGCTGGCGCGCGTACTACCTGATGCAGCCGGTGATCGCCGTGGTGTTCGCGCTGCTGTTCGAGTGGGGCGTGGCGATCCAGAACCTCAAGCTGGGCCGCTGGGTCGCGGGCAAGGTGTCGAACCGCCAGATGTGGCGCATGTTCAAGCCGGTCGGCCGCAAGATGGCGCGCCAGATCGTGAAGGACTACATCGTGTTCCCCGCACTGGCCGGCCCGTTCTTCCTGCCGGTGCTGCTGGGCAATGTGGTGGCGAACATCATCCGCAACCTGTGGACGTACACGATCATCTTCTGCGGCCATTTCACCGCCGATGCCGAGACGTTCCCGAAGGAATGCGTGCGCAACGAATCGCGCGGCCACTGGTACCTGCGCCAGCTGCGCGGCTCGTCGAACATCAGCGGCGGTTGGCTGATCGACGTGCTGTCGGGCAACCTGAGCCACCAGGTCGAACACCATTTCTATCCGGACGTGCCGGCCAACCGTTACGCCGCGATGGCAGTGGAAGTGCGCGATATCTGCAAGCGATACGGCCAGCACTACAACACCGGCTCGCTGCCCAAGCAGTTCGGCCAGGTGGCGTGGCGCATCGTGCGGCACGCGTTCCCGAGCCGTCCCCGCCGCGTTGCGCCGCTGGTGGCGGCGTCGGAAGCGGCCTGAGTTTCCAGCTTCGCCAATGAAAAAGCCCAGTGCAGCGATGCACTGGGCTTTTGCTTTATAGCAATCAGGCGCTGCGCTACTTCGACAAAACCCCGTGCTCAGCCAGCGCCTTGCATTGCGGATCGCGGCGCAGCTTCGACATCCACTTGCGGTCTTCTTCCTCGCAGAACGCGCGAAGCTTCGCCTGCTCGGCCTTCGCGTCGGCCGCGCGGCGTGCGGCGATCGCCTCGTCCTGGCGCGCCTTCTGCCATTGCGCGACTTTCGCGCGGATCTGCGGCATCGCTGCCAGCGCGGCGCGCTCGCCTTCCATGATCGCGTTGTTGCGCTGCTCGAAATCCGCCGGGCCGATCTCGTTCACGCTCGGGCGGATCACCACGTCGGCGCGCGCCAGTTCCTGCGCGCCCAGGCGCTGGCCCATGATCGTGATCGACTGGTTGACATTGCCCAGCATGCTGCCCGGGTTCTTGCCGCTGGCCTTGCTGGAGATGTCCACCGCGATGACGAAGTCCGCGCCGAGCTGGCGCGCCGCATCGACGGGAACCGGGCTGACGACACCGCCATCGACGTAGTGGAACTTGCCGATCGCCACCGGTTCGAACACGCCCGGGATGCTGCTGGACGCGCGCACCGCCTGGCCGGTGTTGCCGAGCACGAACACGGTGCGATCGCCCGTTTCCAGGTTCGTCGCCACCGCCGCGAACGGCTTGCGCATGCGCTCGATGCTCTTCCCGCCGACCAGCTGGTTCACGTAGTCCTGGAGCTTCTGGCCTTTCACCACGCCGCCGGAGAACAGGCTGACGTCGCGGATTTCCGCTTCATCGAGCGAGAACGCCGTCTTCTGCATCGCGAATGCGTCCATGCCGCTGGCATAGAGCGCGCCGACCACGCTGCCCGCGCTGGTGCCGGCGACGACCTCGGGCTGGAAGCCGTTGGCTTCGAGCATCTTGATCACGCCGATGTGCGCGAAGCCCTTCGCCGCGCCGCCGCCCAGCGCGATGCCGATGCGGATCTTCGGCGCGGGTGTCGCCGGTAGGACGACGGCCGCCGGCGGAGTGGGCCTCACGGCCTCGCCGCCACCGCAGGCGCCGAGCAGGACGGCGAAGGACGCGAGCAGGAGCGGGCGAAGCGAGCGGAACGGTGTCATGTGGACCAGGTGGAAGTGGATGCGGTCAGCGGCGGAGGATACAGGGGCCACGGGGCGCGCCGCGGGGCGTCCCGTTGCAGGATTCATCGATCAGCGCAGTTCCTTGCGAACCACCAGCTTCAGGCCCGACCACACCTCGTCCACCGCGCAGACTTTGACGTCGACGAAGCCCAACGGCAGCGCGACCTCGCGGATCGTGTCCTCGGTGATGTCAGTAGGGACCTTCGCGGCCTTCTTCGGCCAGGACACCCACACGGTCGCATCCGGCGCGAGCGTGCGCCGGCATCGGCCCAGTGCGTCGACCAGCACCGCGCGCTGCGTGCAGAACAGGTGCGCGAGGTCCACGCCCTTGCCCGGTTTCGCGACGAAACCCACGCCCGGCGGCAGCGGCTCCAGCAGCGCGAGGTAATGCTCCGGCGCGGCCATCGGCCAGACGCACGCGCCTTCGCGCACGCCGAGCTTCTTCGCCAGCGGCGTGCCGGAATATCCGCTGCCGGAGGACGCGGCCATGGTGTGGTCAGAACGAATTGTCGCCGTCGAGGATGCGGCCCAGTCCGCCCAGCACCGAGCCCTCGCCGCGCGCCTGCCCGCCACCCTGCGGCGCCGCGGCCAGCATGCGGCCTGCCATGCGCGAGAACGGCAGCGATTGCAGCCACACCTTGCCCGGACCGGTCAGCGTCGCCAGGAACACGCCTTCGCCGCCGAACATCATGCTCTTGATGCCGCCGACCGCACGCACGTCCATCTGCACGGTGTGGTGGTAGGCCATGACGCAGCCGGTATCGACATCGAGGCGTTCGCCGGCGCGCAGTTCGCGCTCGACCACCGTGCCGCCGGCATGCACGAACACC
>Ga0209564_1002666_pt1 | contig 13559 bp, 11 predicted proteins | sample AraplaCol_mMF_r2_FD_184272 | JGI IMG/M metagenome (GOLD analysis project Ga0209564, IMG submission 184272) | Arabidopsis root microbial communities from North Carolina, USA - plate scrape MF_Col_mMF_r2 (SPAdes) (version 3) | ecosystem: Host-associated > Plants > Roots > Endosphere | place: USA... | reverse complement strand
CAACGCCCAAGTGCCCGACGCAGCCGCCAGCCCCAGACCCGTCGATACGCCAGCACGTCGCGACGCAACCGCCGTCGATGTGACGATCACGAAGTTAGGCCCCGGGCTGGCAACGCTGAGCAGCAACACGCCGCACAGCGCGAGCAAACTGTTGATGGGATCGAGCATGGTGTCTTCCACGGACGTTGGGCAAAAATCGGATTTCCATCATACGCGAGGGGATGCGAAGCCCCGCTGCAACATGCCTCTGAAGCGCAAACGCCGCCTTCAATACGCGTAACTGCTAATCACGCGCCTGACCGTTTCCAGCGATTCGCGCAGCACATCGAGTTCGACGGAACCCAACGCGAGGCGCACCGCATGCGGCACATGGTGCGAAGTCGCGTACGGTTCGGCCGTCGATACGGAAATGCGCTCGCGCATGAGCGCCGCAGCAACCTGATCGGCACGCACTTCTTCCGACAACGGCAACCAGACGAAATACGACGACGGGTGGCGAACGCAATTGAGGTCCGCGAGAATCCCGGCGGCCATAGCTTGCCGGATCTTTGCATCGCGGCGTTTCTCCGCTTCCAGCCGCTTGACGGTGCCGTCGTCGAGCCACGCGCACGCGATCGACGTCATCACGCCGGGCGTATTCCACGTCGTCGCCCTGATGATCCGCTCGATGGCCTTCATCGATTCAACCGAGGCCACGACAAAACCCACGCGCAATCCGGTAGCGACGTTCTTCGAAAGACCGGACACATACACGGTCGTTTCCGGCGCGAGCGCGGCGAGCGGCGCAGGCGGTTTGCCCGCGAGGAACGCGTACGCGGCGTCTTCGATAATCAACAGCCCGTGCCGGCGCGCAATCGACACGAGTTGCCTGCGCCATTGCGCACCCGTCACCCAACCGAGCGGATTGTGCAGCGTCGGCATCACGTACACGGCGCGCACGCGTCGAGTCCTGCACAAGCGTTCGAGCGCGTCGAGGTCGAACCCTTGCCCGTCAGCGGGTATCGGAGCCAGTTCCAGCCGACAGGCCTCGGCCAGCACCTTGAACCCCGGATAGGTCAGCGTGTCCACTGCGACCACGTCACCAGGGCCCAGCAGCGCCATGACGGTTGCAGCCAGGCCTGCTTGCGCGCCGTTCACGAGCGACACCTGCTCCCAGCCGACGTCCAGCCCCCTGCACGCGAGATGACGCGCGACGGCCGCGCGTTCATGCTGGCGTCCGCCATGCGGCTGATAGCGAAGCAGGCTTTCCAGATCGCCGGACGCAGCAAGCTGGCGCAACGCGCCGCGCAACAGATCCGCCTGGCCCGGCAGCGCTGGATAGTTGAAATTGAGGTCGACCATGCCCGCCGCCAGCGCGAACTGATCGATGCCCTGTCTGGGCGGCAGCGAGATTTCCCGCACGAACGTACCGCGTCCCGTCTCTCCGCTGACGAGTCCCATCGCCGCGAGTTCGGCGTAGACACGCGTCGCCGTGACGAGCGCGAGGCCGTGCGCGGACGCGAGCTGACGATGCGTCGGCAGGCGCGTGCCGGCGCGCAGGCGTCCCGAGCGGATATCCGCGGCGAGCGTGTCGACAAGTTCCTTGTACCGGGGCTGAGCCATGTGCAGATGTATCCATGACAATTATTTGATTGTAATGGTATCTGCGCATAGCATCGTCGTATCACATTCATCGGCGGGCAGACATCATGCACATCGCGATTCTCACTTTCGAAGGCTTCAACGAACTCGATTCGCTGATTGCGCTCGGCATACTCAACCGCATCAGGAAGCCAGGCTGGCGTGTGTCGCTTGCGACGCCGCAGGCACGCGTGAAATCGATGAACGGCGTGGTGATAGAAGAGCAGATCGCGCTGCACGAGGCGAATGCTGCCGATGCAGTGATTGTCGGCAGTGGCGTGATGACGCGCAACGTCGTTGCCGATCAGACGTTGATGGCACAGATGCAATTCGACCCGTCGCGCCAACTGCTCGGCGCGCAGTGCTCCGGCACACTCGTGCTGGCGAAGCTCGGACTGCTCGATGGCGTGCCCGCCTGCACGGACCTGACCACGAAGCCGTGGGTCGAGGAAGCCGGCGTGGACGTGCTCAATCAACCGTTCGTCGCGCGAGGCAATGTCGCGACCGCGGGCGGATGTCTGGCTTCCCAGTATCTGGCCGCGTGGGTCATTGCGCGACTCGAAGGCGTGGATGCCGTCGCGAGCGCGATGCATTACGTCGCGCCTGTGGGCGAAAAGGACGAGTACGTTGCGCGCGCGATGCGCAATATCACGCCTTTTCTGCAAGAGACGAGTGCAGCCTTCTAAACCGTTTGCCACCTCCCGGACATCGAAATCGCGACACGATTCCCACGCGATGCGACATGAAACAAGCCATGAAATAGCCGCTGAAAAAAATTATCGAATCCAGCGTACGTTCCGCTCAAGCCGCCCCGATATCGGCCGACAACCAACGTAATCAACGATGCGCATTGCTTCGTCTTTAGCGCACCGCGGGTCGATATCGGATAGTGGTTCGTCATTGGGCAGAGGTCATTTTGAAGCTTACGGATTCGATCGCATTTAAGTTCAGCGCGGCATCGGGCGCCGCGCTCGCAGTCACGGTTCTACTTCTCACTACAGTCGGCGCGTTGAACGTGCGTCATCAGGCGGTCGACGAGTTCGAGCAGTCCAGTCACGCCAGAATCGTCCAGGCCGACGAATCGCTCGATGTGAGCTTCAGGGAGGTCGAACAGAACCTCACGTATCTGACGCAAACGGCGCAACTGAAAGCCGCTGACCAGAGCATCACCGACTATCTGAACCACGGCGGCCAGATGACACCGGACAAGAACGGTGAAATCGAGAAGTCGATCTTCGCGTTGCTCAAGCAGTTCGGCGATACGCATCCCAACATGCGCTATCTCGACATCGGCACGCATTGGGGCGGCTACGTGCAATGGCCGATCGAAAGCCTGAACGGCGAGCACTACGACCCGCGTGTCAGGCCGTGGTACCAGCTTGCGATGACGGCGCCCGAGCGCGTCGTGCGGCCCGCGCCCTATCTGAGCGCGGCCGGTTCCGGCGGCGCGATCATTCCGTTCGCGCGCGTCGTGAAGGACGGCAAGGACGAGATTCTCGGCGTGCTCGAAGGCGACATCTCGCTCGACGACTTCGCGCGACTCACCAGCGGCATCCAGTTCGGCAAGACCGGCTATCTGCTCGTGACGGACAGCAGCGGAAAAATTCTGATCGATCCGCGTGAGAAGAAACACGAGTTCAAGGAACTGAAGGGCCTGGGCGGCGGATATGAACAGCTGTCCAATGGCAGCGACGGGCTCGTTCGCATCCAGATGGACGGCGTCGATTATCAGTCGTTCATCTACACGTCGCCCAAGAACGGCTGGAAGTACTACGCGCTCGTGCCTGAATCGGAAATGATGGCGGCCGCCAACCGGCTTACGTGGACGCTGATCGCGACGGGGCTGCTGGTGCTCGTGGTCGCCGTGCTCGCCATGGTTGCGTTGGGCCGCAGAATGACCGGTCCCATTCGCAATCTCGCCAACTCGATGCACGAAATCGCCTCCGGCGACGGCGACATGACGCGGCGGTTGCCGCAACTCAGCAACGACGAAGTCGGCCATCTCGCGAAGCAGTTCAACGCATTCGTCGAAAAGCTGCATGGCGTGCTGCTCAAGGTGAGGACGAACAGCCGTCACCTCGAACTCGCTGCGGGTGAAGTGTCGGCGGGCAATCTCGATCTGTCGTCGAGAACCGAGCAACAAGCCGCGTCGATCCAGCAAACGGCCGCCAGCATGGAAGAACTGGCGGGCACCGTGCGCGGCACCGCCGATCAGGCGATGACGGCCAACGCCGTCGCGGCGGGCGCCGTGGATGCCGCGCGGCGCGGCAACGAGGCCGTCGCGGGCGCGGCGAAGACGATGAACACGGCTGTCGAGCAATCGGGGCGTATCGTCGGCATTGTCGGGATGATCGAGGGCATCGCGTTCCAGACCAACATCCTGGCGTTGAACGCCGCTGTCGAGTCGGCGCGCGCGGGCGAGAGCGGACGCGGCTTTGCCGTCGTCGCGGCCGAAGTGCGCAACCTGGCCCAACGTTCGACCAGCGCGGCAAAAGAGATCAAGGCGCTGCTCGAGGCTTCTGTCGGCAATGTCGAGGCGGGTGCCGAACAGGTCAATCTCGCGGGCAAGACGATCGCCGAACTGACGGATGCCGTGTCCAACCTCGCCACCATTACCAGCGAAATCGCAGATTCGGCACGCGAGCAAAGCCGCGCGATCGGCGAAGTGAATCAGGCGGTGTCGCTGATGGATCAGTCGACCCAGCAGAACGCAGCGCTGGTGGAAGAGATTGCCGCCACGTCCGAATCGCTCAGCACCCAAGGCAAGGATCTGAACGCGACGGTTGGGTTCTTCAAGCTCGGTGCGTAGGGCGTGGACGCTGGCAGCCAGGCGGCCCGGATGAACGCCGCCTGACTGCGACGCCGGGCGGCCGTTCCCGGCGCACGAGCACCGTTCTCGTTTCGAGAAGTATTAATTGACCTGGCGAGGGATTCTGCTGCGAAGGCAGCGTCCCTAGACTTTGCATCAAGTGATCGGGATGTCCCAGTCACCTCTGACCAAAGGAAACCGCCATGAAGCTCTACTACCACCCGCTGTCCGGCCACTCGCACCGCGCCCGCCTGTTCCTCTCGCTGCTGGGCATCGAGCACCAGTCGATTCAGGTCGATCTCGCCGCCGCCGAACACAAATCCGCCGAATTCCTGAAGCTCAACCGCTTCGGCCAGGTGCCCGTTCTGGTCGACGGCGACACCGCGATCTCCGACTCCAACGCGATTCTGGTGTACATCGCCCGCAAGTTCGGCAAGACCGACTGGCTGCCGCAAGCGCCCGCGCAGGAAGCCGCCGTGCAGCGCTGGCTGTCCGTGGCCGCTGGCGAGATCGCCTTCGGCCCGGCCGCCGCGCGACTCATCACCGTATTCGGCGCAAAATACAACGCCGAAGAACTGATTGCCCGCGCGCATCGCATCCTCAAGCTGATCGACGAAGAGCTGGCCGGGCGCGAGTACATCGCGCAAGCTCACCCGACGATTGCCGATGTCGCGCTGTACAGCTACATCGCACGTGCGCCGGAAGGCAATGTCGACCTGTCGTTCTACCCGAACGTCAATGCGTGGTTGCGTCGCATCGAGGCGCTGCCTGGCTTCGTCGAGTTCCAGAAAACCCCTGTCGGCCTCGCCGCCAACAGCTGAGCGAGTCAGTGAGTGGGAAGCCCACGCGTGGCTTTCCCGGCTTTACGCCCGGAGGCAAATCATGAGCACGGTATCGACGGAAAAAGGGTCGCCCTGGCACGCAGGCGAACTGGCGCTGCAGGAGAAAGTCGGCGTGGCGGCGAAGATGCAGGAACTCGGCCGCCGGGTAATCCGCGACTACATGCCCGATCAGCACCGCACTTTCTACAGACAATTGCCGTTCATCGTGGCAGGCGCGGTGGCTGACGACGGCGACGTATGGGCGACACTCGTGGCCGGTCAGCCGGGCTTCATGCAGTCGCCGACCGAGAAGGTTCTGCACATGGCCGTCGCCGCCGACCCGCATGACCCGGCGTCCGGGGGCTTGCACGAAGGCGCGGCGATCGGCCTGCTCGGAATCGAGTTGCACACGCGCCGCCGCAATCGCATGAACGGCCTGTTGCGTGGCGCGACGCCGCACGGTTTCGACGTCGAGGTCATACAAAGCTTCGGCAATTGCCCGCAATATATCCAGGCGCGCGATTTCGAATTCATCCGCGATCCCGGCAGTTTTTCCGCGATCGCGCCCAAGGAGTTCGCTGGCCTGACCGGACACGCCCGCGCGATGATCGAAGCAGCGGACACGCTGTTCGTCGCGTCCTATGTGGGCGAAGGCGAGCATCGTCAGGTCGACGTATCGCATCGCGGCGGTAAGGCGGGCTTCGTGCGGATCGGCGACGACGGCCGGCTGACGATTCCCGATTTCGCGGGCAACCTCTTCTTCGCGACGCTCGGCAATTTCCTCGTCAATCCGCGCGCTGGGCTCGTCTTCGCCGACTTCGAAACGGGCGACCTGCTGCAATTGACGGGCGAAGCGACCGTCGATCTGGACTCGCCCGAGATTGCCGCGTTTCAGGGCGCGGAACGGCTGTGGCATTTCACGCCGCGACGCATCGTGTATCGCGAGGGCGCGCTGCCGCTGCGCTGGAAGTTCCAGGCCAATGGCTGGTCCCCGAACTCGCTGATGACAGGCAGCTGGGACGAAGTGACGAGCCGCCTGAAGGCCGCCGAACTGGCGAACGCATGGCGGCCGTTCAAGGTGACGAATGTCGTCGACGAAAGCTCGGTGATCCGTTCGTTTCATCTCGAACCGGTCGACGGCGCGGGGCTCATTCCACATATCGCGGGTCAGCACCTACCCATCCGCGTCATGCCGCCCGGTCACGACAAGGCTGTGATCCGAACCTACACGCTGTCGACGGCCCCCGCCGACGGCCTCTACCGGATCAGCGTGAAGCGCGATGGGCTCGTATCGTCGCATCTGCACGACACGCTGCACATCGGCAGCATCGTCGAAGCGCGTGCGCCTGCCGGCCAGTTCACGATCGACGCCGCCGAGCGCCGTCCCGCCGTGCTGCTCGCCGCCGGGGTCGGCATCACGCCAATGCTCGCGATGCTCAGGCACATCGTCTACGAAGGGCTGCGCACGCGGCGCGTGCGCCCCACCTGGTTCTTCCAGTCGGCGCGTACGCTGAAAGAGCGCGCGTTCAGCCGCGAGATCGAAACGCTCGCGGCATCCGCGAAGGGCGCGGTGAACGTGGTGCGCGCATTGAGTCACATCGACGGCGCGCGCGAAGGCAAAGACTTCGACGTGGAAGGCCGGATCGATGTCGCGTTGCTGTGCGACACGCTGCCCTTCAACGACTACGACTTCTATCTTTGCGGACCATCGGCGTTCATGCAGTCCATGTACGACGGCTTGCGCAATCTCAACGTCGCTGACAACCGTATTCATGCCGAAGCGTTCGGACCATCGGGCCTGCAACGCAGAAAAGATGCTGCCGCCGTCACGGGTCCCGTTCGCGTCGCAGCGGAGCAACCGGTCCCCATCGCCTTCGTCAAGTCGGGCAAGGAAGCGCGCTGGAGTCCGGACAGCGGTTCGCTGCTGGAGCTTGCTGAAGCGCGCGGACTGAATCCTGAATTCGGTTGCCGGGGCGGCAGCTGCGGGACTTGCCGCACGCGCATCGTGGAAGGCGCGGTGGCGTACACCATGACGCCGGAGTTCACCGTGCCCGACGACGAAGCGTTGATCTGTTGCGCCGTGCCCGCCAATGCGGACACGGGCGGCGGCGACCGCCTGCTGCTCGATCTGTGAGGCAGGCTGCACGGGGAGGGTTGCGAAACGCTGTTATGCTTGACGCTCGCTTGCCTGCCGACGCCCGGCAGGCGTCCTCTATCCGCTTCCCGTTCATCTCCTCAGACATGGACAGGCTCCAGGCAATGAACACCTTCGTGACCGTGGTCGAGACGGAAGGTTTCGCGTCCGCGGCGCGCAAACTCAACGTGTCGCCATCGGTCATCAGCCGGGTGATGAACGAACTCGAAGAACACCTCGGCGTGCGGCTGTTGACCCGCACGACGCGCATCGTGCGGATGACCGATGCGGGTGCCAAGTTCTTCGAAGATTGCCGCCGCATCCTCGCGGAAGTCGAGGTGGCCGAGCTTTCCGCCGCCGGTGCGAACACCACGCCGCGCGGCCAGTTGACCGTGACGGCACCCGTGCTGTTCGGCAAGATGTATGTGACGCCCATCGCTCACGACTATCTGACGCGCTATCCGGCCGTCAATCTGAATTGCTGGTTTCTGGATCGCGTCGTGAATCTCGTCGACGAAGGGGCGGATGTCGCGATCCGCATCGGCGATCTGCCGGATTCATCGTTGCAGGCAATCGCTGTCGGCAAGGTGCGCCGCGTGCTGTGCGCTTCGCCCGCATATCTGGAAGCGCATGGCGTGCCGCAACGTCCCGAAGATCTCGCGTCTCATGTCACGGTGCAGGCGACGGGCCTCACGCCCGCGCCCGAATGGCGCTTTCGCGTGGACGACAAGCCGCTGACGGTGCCGATCCAGCCGCGTCTCGTGACCACGACCAATGATTCCGCGATCTCGTCGGCCGTGGCGGGGCTGGGTATCGTGCGGCTGTTGTCGTATCAGGTCGCGCAGGAACTCGCGGAAGGCACGCTGCGCGCCGTGCTGGCCCATTACGAGCTGGCTGCGTTGCCCGTGCATGTCGTCCATCGCGAAGGCAAGCATGCGAACCAGAAAGTGCGTGCCTTTCTCGACCTCGCGATCGAAACGCTCAGGGCGAAAGCTTCGCTCTGGCATGCGTAGATGCGCCACTTACCCGTTGCATGACACGCACGATGCCCCGCTCCACTGACAACGCCCGGACAACAGCAAAAGAGCATGCGCGGTATGGCTATGCCGACGGCACGGGTATCGAAGTGCTTCATGCCCGCTTCGAGCGCCATCGGTTCACGCCGCATGCGCACGACACGTGGGCGATCGGCGCCGTGCTTCGCGGCGCAAAGGACTCGATGACCAGCGCGCGGCAACCGTCGATCGTCCAGGCGGGCGAGGTGTACGCGATTGCGCCGCACGTCGCGCATGCGGGAATGTCCATCGGCGATCACGGATGCGAATACGTGATGCTCTATGTGCCCGATGACGAATGGCGTTTGCAGTGCGATATTCACGGTGTTTCGCCGAACGCATTTTCGCAGCCTGTGACGATGCGCCGTGCAATGGCGCCGTTCGCGCAGTTCGCCGCGTTGTCGATGCAAGGCTCGCAGCATTCGTCGGCATGGCCCGATGAATGGGCTCTGTTGTGTGAGGCGGTGCTCGGTTCGATGAACGATCGGAATACGTCTGCGCCGTTTTCTTCGATAGCCGCCGACAAACGTCTGCGCGACGCGCGGGCCTACTTGCAGGCATTTTCCAGCCGTAACGTATCGCTCGACGAGCTGGCGCGCGAGGCGTCGCTATCGGCGTCCGAATTGTGCCGGCGCTTTACCGCTGCGTTTGGGCTGAGTCCGCATCGCTACCAGCTCGTGCTGCGCCTGAAGACGGCGAAGCACCTGTTACTGGAAGGCATGACGCCTTCCGCCGCTGCCGCCGCGACTGGCTTCGCCGATCAAAGCCATCTCGGACGCCACTTCAAGGCCGTGTTCGGCGTGACGCCCGGTGCGGTGGCGCGGCGAAACAGCGCAAGAACGTTCTAGATCGGCTGCCGCGCGACGCATAAGGTAGTGCCTCGTCCATTGCCCGAGCGCACGTTCCCATGCACACCGCCACCACACCGCCTCGCATCGCCGCCTTCCAGGATTCGTTCACCGACGAGGTCATCGGCCTGATCCTGCATATCCAGAATGACGAGAGCAAGGTCGGCCTGTCGATCGACGATCAGCCCGAGCTTCTCGATATCAATCGATGCTTCATCGCACATGGCGGCGGCTTCTGGATCGCCCTCGACGCCGGGGCGCATGTGGTCGGCACGATCGCGCTGCAGATCGAAACGGCAACGGTTGCGGTGCTGAAGAAGTTCTTTGTATCGGCAGCGTGGCGAGGCGCGGGGATGGGATGCGCGTCGCGTCTTTACGAAACGCTGTTGGCACATGCAAAGCGCAAAGGCATCGAAACGATCCTGCTCGATACCCCTTCCGTTTCGACGCGCTCGCATGCGTTCTACCGGCGTCAGGGGTTCCGGCAGATCGCGGCCGATGAATTGCCCGTCAAGTACCCTTACCCGGATCGGGATTCGTTGCTGTTCAGGCTGGATCTCGCCCGAGATCAGAAACGATAATTCACGGATGCAAGCGTGTTGAGTTCGCTTCGGCGCTCGGTGATGGGGCTCGCGGCCGCGTAGTGCTGCAACCGTCCAAGCGTCACCGCGACCGAGGCGGCCCAGTGCTTCGATATGTCGTAGCTGACGTAGCCATTCAGATGCACGTCGCGAATGCCTGCGCCCGTGTTGTACGCAGGCAGTCCCGATGCTGCGCTCTGCTGGCTCGACACGCCGAAGAATGTGCGCGTGTACTCCGCGTCCGCCCACGTAAAGCCCGGCCCCATCGAAAACAGCCAGCCTCCAACAGGCAGCGACGCATAGAGGTCGGTGACGACGGTCTTGCCCTGACCATGCCCGGCGATGTCCTGATACATCGCCACGGAGCCAGTGAACATCCATACCGTGTAGTCGGCGAAGAGCTTCAGTTTCGGACCGCCATCGACGTTACCCAGCCCGTGCAGATGCGGGTCGTCCTTTTCCTGGCGCGACTGGAAATCGAAGCTGAGCGCAGCGCCGACGTGATAGTCCTCGCTGCGCAGCACGTTCAGGCCCAGCACGTCGGGGCCTTGCGAGAACACGCGATCGTCGTAAGAGATGTCGAGCGCGGGATAGGGAAACACACGCAGTTCACGCGAGCCGGGATACAGCGGCGTGATGACGACACCCGGCCCGATGCCGATCTTCCATTTGCTGGCGGGTTTTGCTGCCGCGTCGCTTTGCTGCGAAGTTGACGCAGAGGACGAAGGCGCATCGTCGGCCCATGCTTCCGCTGCTTGGAGCGCCAGCGTCATCGCCGCCGCCAGCGTAACGGCGCGTCGTGCCGCAATCAGGGAACGCTGCTTCATCATCACGCGCGGCCTTTGCTCATCGCCGCAAGTTGCCGCAACCGGCGGGCAAGCGCCTTCGACACCACGGGCTTCCCGCCCGCGTCGCCCGTACGGCTCGTGATTTCGCTTTCGCGCAGAAACAGCGCGGTCTCCCGCGCGACGATCTCGCGCTCGTTGTCGGATGTAATCATGTGGTACGAATCGTCGAGCCAGATGGTGCGCAAGAAGCTCGATCCAATTGACGAAGACACGACGCGCGGATTGCGCGGGCTCGATGTTTCGTCGTCGATGGCGTGAATGATCAGGCAGTCGTTGCGGATCGCGCGCAGTTGCGAGCGTACGCTCGCCGCGAGCCGGCTGGCTTCGTGCAATGCGGGCAGCGAGATCGTCGATGGACCGACTTCGCTGAAGTCGTCGCGTTCCATCGCCCGTGCGATCTTGGCTCGCAGCGCATCGTTGCGCAGCCCGTACGGCGCCGATTCGCGATAGCGATAGCGCGATCGCAGCGGCGAGTAGTACGCCCAGTTCAGCAGGAAGCGATACCACGGAATCGCCCAGCCGTCGTACGCGAGCGTCAGCGACAGCAGCGCGACGGCCTGCGCCTGCGGGCGACGGTGCACCAGTGCGAGCGCGAGCGCCGCACCGATCGAAAGCCCGCAGATCGACACGCGCTCGTAGCGCGCGGCAAGCGCATCGTATTCGCGGGTTGCCGCGTCGAGCCAGTGTTCCATCGCCTGTTCTTGCGAACCCGCCGTGTAGCCATTGAGCACGGGCACGCACGTCGTAAAGCCTTCATCGTTCAGAAAGCGCGCGAGGTAGCGCAATTCCAGCGGCGAGCTGGACAGGCCATGCAACATCAGCACAGCATGGCTGTCGCCTTCGTTGAAGATCGTTCGGACCGAGGTTTTCATGTGTGTCACTCGCCGATGCGCAACACGAGGAAATCGCCCGCGTGCGTCGTGAAGCGTTCGCAGATGCAATCGACAAGTTGTGCGGCGCTATCGCCCGTCTCACCCTGAGCACCCGCCGATGCATGCATCGCCGTCGCCTCGCTCGCGCGCAGCCGCACACGATGCGAGCCCGGCCACAGTGCGTTCGACAGGCGGCGAATATCCTCGGGGTCGACATCGTCGAAGCGAGGGCCTGGCGCGATCTCCGCCGGCGGCAGGGCAACGGCAAGCGCGCTTGCCCTGGCCTCGCGCGTACTGCCCGCATCAGTGCCGTTGGTCCACGCGGGCATGCGTTCGAGTGCCTGAATCAGCACGAACGCCTTGCTATGTTGCGACAGATGACGCAGCAGCCTGTGCGTTTCATCGACGGCGCGGCGCGCGAGCATGCGGTCGTTGTCGTGACGCAGCAGCATCTCGTAACGCGACTGCGCGACCGACGCGATCAGCTCCGCACGAAATTGCGCGCGCCGCAACCTTTCGATCAGCGTAATAAAGATCAGCGCGACAAGCGGAAACGAGACGATGAACAGCACGTCCGAACGGTCGATGAAACCAAGCACCGCGTATGGCGGCACGAACAGATAGTCGGCGATGCACAGGCCGGCCAGCATCACGGTTAGTGCGGGGGCAAGGCCGAAGTAGTACTCGATCAGCACGGCAGCAACGCTGAACGCAGTACCCGGCATCACAGGACCGAGAAGCGGGTGCAGCAGAAGGCGCACGCCACTCGCGATACACAGCGCGGCAATCGCGGCAATCCATCGCCGTGCCCCACGAGGCGCCCAGCGACGGGCGTTTTGAACTTGCATGAAATCTCGTTTGCCGGACTACCGGACACTCTTCAACTTGTGGCCGAGACGGCCTAGGTAATGAGACGAATTAAGAAATGTCTCGGAAGACCGCAACGATATCACATGTAACACGCTGTAATACTTGGACTTTTCCCAGTTTGGGCATTTATGCGACGCCTATGTTTGCGTTTTATGCGCGCCAACGTTTGCGTGCGTCACCGCCAGGGGATCAAGACTTTCATCCCCCTGCCGATCGCCTTTCAGAGACGTAATTTTGGTCCACCCACTCCCGATAGTACGGATGCCGATAAAAATCGAAATGGGCTGTGTCCCTATGGACCAGCCCATGCATCAACCGTCGCCGCCAACGTAAGCGGGAGTTCTTACCCGCGCACGGCGCGGCTTCGATCTCACATTCGAATCACATCCATCACGGTCTTTTTCTTGTCCTTGAACTGATAGATCGTGATGGCGGCGTCCTTCAGATCGCCGTGCGTATCGAATGCGATCTTGCCGATCACGCCGTCATACTGCGTGACGGGCATCGCGGCCAGGACTTTGGCCCGCTCCGTCGAATTGGCGCGCTTCATCGCGTCGTAAATGACGTAGACGGCATCGTAGGCAAACGGTGCGTACGCATCGATAGGCACCTTGTAGCGCGCGGTGTAGCGACGATCGAACTCCTGCCCCTTCGGCATCTTCGAGAGCGCGAGTCCTGCTTCGGAGCACACCAGGTTGCCGATCGCGTCGCCCGCAAGGCTCACCATCTTGTCCGTGCATGCCCCGTCGCCGCCGAGCACGCTCGCCGTCATGCCGAGATTCGCCGCCTGCTTCACCAGCGGTCCGGCCGTCGCATCGGAACCGCCATACATGATGACGTCGGGCCGCAGCCCTTTGATTTTGGTCAGGATCGCGCGGAAGTCGGTGGCCTTGTCGTTGGTGGCTTCGCGCGCCACGATCGTCCCGCCGTTCGCCTTCGCCGCCTTCACGAACTCGTCGGCGAGCCCCTGCCCATAGGCCGTCGAATCGTCGATCACGGCAATCCGTTTCGCGTGCAGCGAATCGAGCGCGTAACGCGCGAGCGCCGGTCCCTGCAATGCATCCGTCGCGACGACGCGAAACGTCGTCTTGTAACCCTGTT